>Ga0070741_10000421_pt1 | contig 157193 bp, 142 predicted proteins | sample Coa_R1_4_FD_66440 | JGI IMG/M metagenome (GOLD analysis project Ga0070741, IMG submission 66440) | Surface soil microbial communities from Centralia Pennsylvania, which are recovering from an underground coalmine fire - Coalmine... | ecosystem: Environmental > Terrestrial > Soil >... | reverse complement strand
TGTTCGTCATCTCAATCAATTTCCGAACCTCTTCCCCACTAAAGCTCTCCTGAACTGCTAAGTTGCCGAGAACTCATAACGCCAGGGCTCTTGTTTCCGCAGCATGGCCCAACATCTCACCAACAACTTACGACCCACCGCGACAATCGCGATCTTCTTCCGTGCTTTCTTGCCGCCGCTGATCCTTTGGTAAGTGGCTCTGGCCCAGGGGTTTGACCTTTTCTGTTTTTTGCTTTGTGCAGCCATTCAGGTATGTGAGACTCACGCTCTCAGCGGCGCGGCCTATGGTCCGGTTGGGGTTAACACCACACGAGCTGCTCCCCGTGGGACAATGGTCACGGCGTGCGCGCCCGAAAAAGCCGTTACGGACCGGCTCAGAAATTCATTTGTAAAATCCATTTCTCACACTCCCATTTCACCCAACATGATTGTCTAAGAACGGCCAACTTGTTTCGAACTCACGCTGAACTTTGCAGCGAGCGCAGGCGTTTATACCCAGAAGAATTCCAAGGGAAGCTTGGAATCAGAAGTCGGGAATAGGACGACCTGTGAAGAGGCACGAGGATTAATCGTCCAAAGGGGGAGTGAGCAAAAAATGAAACCGCGAGCCGCAGTGTTTCTCATCACGGCCCTGATTCTCGTGTTTCAGCAGGTCACGGCCCAATCCAACACGCCGCGAAAGACGACCGACCTTGCGCAAACCAGCAGGCCGGCAAACGATCGAAAAGCTGGTGAGATCATAATCGAGCAGGCATCGCTGACAACGCCTGAGGGTGAGACAATTCCCTTCGAGTTGGGCACGTTGTATGTTCCCGAGAATCGCTCCGATCCAAAGTCCCGAATCATTGGCGTAGGGTTCGCGCGTTTTCGCCCGCCGCATCCGACGGGTGTTCCGCCAATCTTTCAATTGATCGGCGGACCCGGCGCTTCTTTTTTGGAAGGACTAAAACCCGGCAACAACAAACAGCGCGTACCCGATTTTGATTTGTATCGCAACATAGGCGACGTAGTGTTCATCGATCAGCGAGGCTACAGCGAGCGTGGGGAAGTTCTGACGTTCAAATATCGAACGACCGGACATCCGCTAGATGAGCCGCTTAGTATTGCCCGAGACACCGCCGCGCACGTCTCCATGTCGCGGGCCGCCGTTGACTCATTCACGCGAAAAGGCGTTGACTTGCGCGGCTACGACGTCAAGGAGTGCGCCGATGATGTGAACGACCTGCGAAAGGCTCTTGCTTATGACAAGATCGCCCTCGTCGGTCAGAGCTTCGGATCACAATGGAGCTTTGCGGTCATGCGTCGTCATCCCGAAATTGTCGCCCGCGCGTTATTGACGGGAGTCGAGCCGCTCGATTTTGCATACGATATGCCATCGCACGTGCTGGCCGCAGTGCAGCGAATGTGGTGGGAAGCCGAAAAGGATCCACAACTGAAGCCCTACGTGCCGGCGGGTGGATTGATGGCAGCAGCCCGGGAAGTCTTGCAGCGGCTTGAAAAAGAACCAGTGAAGGTGTCAGTTAAGAATGAAAAGACCGGCGAGCCGATCACGATCACTTTGGGGAAGGAAGACTTCCAAAGAACTCTCAATTTGGAAAAGGGTGGCACCAACCCGGCCTTCATTCTCTCACTTTATTATGGACACTATGATGAATGGGCGCGTTCGGCCCTCGCCTCCAGGCAGCCTCGGGACACTGAAGTAGCTATCATCGGTCCGCTGATTGATACGAGTCTCGGAGTGACTTCGCGGCGGGAATACTTATTGAGAAACGATCCCGCCGGGGAGTTGCTAGGCCAATGGGATTTCGACAGCTACCTGGCGACTGCCGACATCTGGCCAAGCAAAGACGTGGGCGACGAATTTCGAAATGAGATCATTAGTCGCATTCCGGTGGTCTTCGTCGAAGGAGACTGGGACACTTCGACGCCGATCGAGAATACTTTGAGTGTCGCGCCGTATTTTGTTAACGGCAAAGTCGTGATCGTCGAGCGTGGAAAACATTTCGCACTGAAGCAGATGATCGAGGATTCACCAGAAATAGTGACGGCGCTGGTGGAATTCATCCGCAGCGGCAAGACTACCAACTTGCCCGCGCGGATGACCCTGCCGCTGTCTAAGTTTCAAGTTCCAAAATTTCCGCCGCCGAACAAATAGTTGGACCGCAGCGGTGTGAGCGAAATCATTGCCGATTTTCAATTGCCGATTGTCGATTTAGTTCGCGGTTAAGTATGCGGGAGTAATGTACTAAGCCGTGACGGGTGTACCATACGTCGATTCGCGTCGCTCAACGCATTCTGACTTTGACGGCGCACGACATCACTAATTCGGATGGAGGCAACGATGGCGAGAATAACGGGAGTCGGGGGCGTTTTCTTCAAGAGCAGAGATGACAACAAAGCGCTGGTGAGTTGGTATCAGAAGCATCTGGGTATGCCGGTGGAAAGTTGGGGCGGCGCGGCGCTGCGATGGCCCGAAGACAAGGCTGAGGACCAGGGTGTCACCGCGTGGCACATCGCGGGAAAAGAGAGCAAGTGGTTCAGCCCCAGCGACTCGTCTTTCATGATCAATTACCGTGTCGATAATCTCGATGAGATGATCGCGCAGCTTCGCGCAGGCGGAGTCGAAATCGTCAGCGGTCCCGAATCGCATGAAAACGGAAAGTTCGCGTGGATCATGGATCCAGACGGTAACAAGGTGGAATTGTGGGAGCCCATGGTCTGGGACGAGAAAAACAAGACGGCTTGAGGTAGTGATACTCCGCCCTTACTAAGTCTCAGTATGGGGGGAGTTTCGTGCAGAAAACGCGACCTTACTCGGGCTGCGTTAGTCTAATCAAACTCCCCACAGGCTCTCTTCCGCAGCGTTGGCGCGCGCAAACTCGAATCCCGACTCAACCGCGCGCAGATTCAAATCGAGCAGCGCGACCTTCTTCGTCATCGATCTAACGACATGGAGCAGCGCGTCTTTGTCGAGCATGTTCGTCTTGCCGATGAGCGCGCCGAGCGCGACCATGTTCGCGGATTTTGCGCTGCCGATCTTGTCGGCCATTTCAGTGGCAGGTAACGCGATGACTTCGACATCGCTGCGGGCCGGCGGATGATCGATCAGCGACGAGTCATAAATAATCAGGCCGCCGCCGACTACTTCGTTTTCGAATTTGTCGAGCGAAGGCTTGTTCATCGCGATCAGCACCGTCGGCGCCGAGACGAGCGGCGATCCGATCTCAGTCGTGGAAATATTGACGTGACAATTGGCGGTGCCGCCGCGCATCTCTGGGCCGTACGACGGCAACCAGGAAACGTGCAGGTTTTGTCGCATGCCGGCTTCCGCCAACAGACGGCCGAGGAAAAGCAGGCCTTGTCCGCCGAAACCTGCAATCTTCAAACGATAATCGACATTCGGTGGGCAGGATGTCCGCGGCCCGCCCGCAAGGATGCCGGCGCTCCTTTCATTGCCGGCGTTCCCGTTCAATCCCAGTATGCCCGGCACATCCTGAATCGCGATCGCCTGACGACGATGCGTGCGATGTTCGCGCTCGGCTGATTTGTCTTTGAAGACGCCGAGCGGAAAGTTCGGCAGCATGTTCTCTTCGATCCACTTCAACGAATCGACCGGCGTCACGCCCCAGCCCGTCGGACATGGCGAGAGAACTTCGACCAGAGAGAACCCGCGGCCTTCAATCTGATTCTGCAAAGCTTTGCGGATTGCCTTGCGGGCTTTCGCGCGCGTCTTGTTGTCATAGAGCGCAACCCGCTCGATGTAAGTCGGCCCTTCCAGAGTCGAAAGCAGTTCGGCAACCCGCACCGGAAATCCATCATTGGCCACGACGCGACCCATCGGCGTCGTTGTCGTTTTCATTCCTATCAACGAAGTCGGCGCCATCTGGCCGCCAGTCATTCCGTAGATCGCGTTGTTGACGAAAATTACGGTGATGTCTTCGCCGCGATTTGCCGCATGCAGAATCTCGTTGCCGCCAATCGCTGCGAGGTCGCCATCGCCCTGATAACTGATGACCAGGCTATCCGGCAACGCGCGCTTCACCGCGGTGGCAACTGCCGGCGCGCGACCGTGCGCGACCTGCAAATTGCCGACATCGAAATAGTAATAAGCGAAGACGGAACAGCCGACCGGACTGACGAACACGGTTCTGTCCTGCGCGCCAAAGTCATCGATCGCTTCGGCGACTATCTTGTGGATGTTGCCGTGGCCGCAACCGGGACAATAATGCGTCGTCAGATGATCGCCAGGTTTGCGATCAAACTGCCCATAAAAACTCCTGGGTCTTTGAAAGGTTTGCGCGTACATCTTTCTCCTCGCTGGCTTTGATGATTTGTCGCAAGAGCTCCTCAGTGGTCGGCACCATGCCGCCGACGCGCGAATAGAAACGCACCGGGCGCTCGCCTTCGATGGCCAGGCGCACGTCTTCGATCATTTGGCCGTTGCTTAATTCAACGACCAGGAACTGTTCCGCCCACTGAGCCAGGACGGAGAGTTCGCGATACGGAAACGGCCAGAGCGTGATCGGGCGAAACAGCCCAACACGAATTCCCTGCTCGCGCGCTTGATCGACCGCGGCTTTCAGGATGCGCGACACGATGCCATAACCAACCACCACCAAATCCGCATCATCGGTCCGGTACAGTTCGTACATCTCTTCACGCGAGTTGGCTTGCAAGTATTTCTTCTCGAGCTTCAGCACGTGTTGCTCCAGCTCTTCGGCCGAGATGTAGATCGAAGTGATCAGATTTTTTCGAGTCTCCGCGTCGCCGCGCACCGCCCACGATTTTGGTTCAGGTTCGATCGCTTTGGTTGGGAACTCGACGGGTTCCATCATCTGGCCGATAAATCCATCCGCCAGCACGATCGCCGGATTGCGAAAACGATCCGCCATCTCAAACGCGAGCAACGTCAAATCGCACATCTCCTGACACGAGTTCGGCGCCAAGACGATCGTGTGATAGTTACCGTGTCCGCCGCCTTTCACGATTTGGTGATAGTCACTCTGTTCGGGCGCGATGTTTCCCAATCCTGGCCCGCCACGCATGATGTCCACGATCACGCACGGTAACTCTGATCCCGCGAGATACGAAATGCCTTCCTGCATCAGACTGAGACCCGGGCCCGACGACGCCGTCATGGTGCGCTCGCCCACAGATGCGGCGCCATACACCATGTTGATGGAGGCGACTTCGCTTTCAGCCTGCAGAAACGTGCCGCCCGCAAGCGGAAAATATTTGGCAGCGGCTTCGGCGATCTCACTCGCCGGCGTGATCGGATAGCCGTAGAAAGACTTGCAGCCAGCCAACAAAGCCGCCTTGATCACGGCTTCGTTTCCTTTAATCAACTCTTTCGTCATTGGTTGACCTCGTGTAATGGCGAGTAATGGAGAACCGCGAGCGGTAACGAGCGTTATTCAGAACAACTCCGTAAACAATACCAGTTAGCGATTGATGCTATTTTCAAAGTAGCTCTTATCCCGCTCGTCACCACTCGCGGTTCTAACTCAATTCTTGAAAACCGTGATCGCGCCGGGCTCAGGGCACGCATAAAAACAGACGCCACAGCCGGTGCAGCCGTGGCCCTGATATTCGCCGAAGTGATAACCGCGCCCGTTGAGCTTGTCGCTCAAATGCATTCCGCATACGGGGCATGCTTCGATGCACAACCCGCATCCTTTGCATTCCTCGGAATGCACCTCAGTCCAACCGCGGTCTTTCTTTTCTTTGCCTTCAGGCATGTCGAGTCGCGCCTCCCCTGGGCCAGAATTGCGGCCACGGAATGAGTCTCAATCGGCAACTCCCGTGCCCCCAAAAAAGCGGCAATGCGCGACTTCAGAAGACGCGAATTTTGCGCGCAACTAGCAGATTTTGAAATTGATTTGAGTTAGGTTCGACAGTCGTTGAAACTGAAAGTCGCAAAAAACCACAGTCGCCTGCGGAATATAACGTGAGGCCCAACTGCCTAATAGCTCAATTCCTCAGGAATTCACCCGCCGGCGCCGTGACCCTTCAGCTTCCGATATTTATTCGCCGCGCTAATCAACAGACCCGTTGTGTTCGTGACCCAGTCGATCCGAGATTTCTTCCACGTCTCCCAGCCGGGAGGAAGCCGCTTATCAACAAACATCGATTTGAGATCGCTTACTTCGATCGTGGGCTCGCCATCGATGTGTCTGCTGCCGGGTTTGTTCGCAAAGAACGCGAAGAGCAAGCCGAACTCGCCGGATGAACCAACCAGATTATCTTCGCCCAGCAGCTTGGTGAGTTTCTCTTCGAGATCGCGATGGCTGTCCGCCTGGTTCGGATTGAACAAGTTACCGAGAAAACCTAAACCGCTTTCCACGATCTTCGCGAGATCGCCGGCGAGCAATGCCAACGTCCGATGATCCAACACTTTTGATTTGGGATCGCGAACCAGATTCTCAGCAATGAACGCGCCGACATCCGAGCGCTTGAACAGGCCATCAGCGGCGCGACTTGTCAGTCGATCAAAATCGGCCTGACTGAATCTTCCCGAGTTCAGCGTCTCAGGATCGCCCTGGAGAATTCCGCTATGCCCGGGATGAGAGCCCTGCGAACCGGGAAAGTCGAGCGAGAAGAAACCGAGCGGCACTGCTGCGTCGAGCTTACCGCTCGCGCTGCGCATGAACGCGTGATTGCCGCCGGCAAAAAAGACGAGTAAGTCTCCGAGGTCGCCGCCGCCGGTGTTGCCAAGTCCGCGCACGTCAGCGATGCTCGCCAACGGATCGCTCGCATCGTTTCGCAGTGGTAACGCGCGTTGCGAAACGGCGCTGCCGATAAAGGGACAGGTGGCTTTTCGTTCGACTACGCTGTTTCGTTCGTCAGAGGTGGGTTCAAAAGGTTCGGTGTTCATGAGAGGACGGTCCTTTCGCGAGCGTGAGTCTTGGGTAAAGCGCGAGGGGAGCAGAGTCTATCACCCGCGAAGTAAATAGCAAGGAAATGAGGGCGCGAAGTTGCGGTGCTAGTCTTCGGCTACGCCGCTCACGCGATCAACGCGCAGACGAAAGACGACGATGGTGGGCGGTTCAGCGTCACGACTCAATTCAGATTCGACAGGTGTGAGCTTGGGAAAGCCTTCAAGAATTTTGCGCAACACCGTTCGTCGTTCGGAATCGTTTCTGATCTCTTCAAAATTGCCGAAGGCGATGGCGCTCTGCCAGTTGAAATCATCCTTGATCCGATCGACCTGCAAACAAGCGCGCGAGTGTTTACGCATCGCCTGCACTTTTCGCCCAGCGAGCGAATGGCTATAGATCTGCCCTTCGATGGAGATGTAATTGATCGGCACAACGTAAGGCTCGCCGTCATCAACACAACCGAGGTGACCCAGTTTTCCGGCGTTGATAACGTCCCAAGCCTCGCGCTCGCTGAGCGACCTCGTCACTTGAATAGATTCCTCCGCAACTGAAGGCGCAATGATTGTGCCAGTTGCGCGCGTCGCAGATTTCAATGTTGTCGGTTTGTTTTAGCGCACAGTGATGCGCGCTTTCTCGCAACCGCGTGAGAAACTTTGCGCAGACCTGTTTGTTTTTTGGATTAGCGTTGACCGTTCAGCGGGAGATGAATTTTGAAGGTCGAGCCCTCGCCGAGTTTCGATGTTGCTTCAACGCGACCACCGTGCGCGCGGGCGATGCGGCGAACCGCCGGCAGCCCAAGGCCGGTGCCGCTCTTCCTGGTGGTGAAGAAAGGATTGAAAATGCGCAGTAGATTCTCTTCGCTAATTCCGCGGCCGGTGTCGGCGACTTCGATTACGGCTTCGTCAACGTTGTCTTCAGATTGCTCGCGCTTGAGCGTTATCGTGATGCGGCCGTCTTCATCGATGGCTTCGATCGCATTGAGGATCAAGTTCAAAACGGCATCCTCAATCTGTGGCGCGTCAACATCGAGAATCAGATCTTCTTCAGCATCATCGAAAACCACGTGCACCCGGTGACCGCGCGCGAGGCCGCCAATTGCCTGAGAACGCGCAATATTCACGGCCTTCGAAGTAAGTTCAGTGAGGGATACCGGCGCGGGACTGAGTGCGCGTGGCCGCGCTCGATCAAGTAAGGCGCGGACGGTGCCGTCGATGCGTTCGACTTCGTGGCGAATTCCTTCGAGCGCTTCGCGCTCAGGATCGTTTGAATCACGGCGGCGGATCAGGATATCAACTGCGCCCTGGATGCCCGCCAGCGGGTTCTTGATTTCATGGGCCAAACCTGCTGCCAATTCACCCACAAAAGACATCTGGGCCGCGCGTTGTAACTCAGCCTGCATTCGCTTCGATTCCGTCACGTCAGTATTCACAATCAATTTCTGTACCGGCTTGCCTTGTTCATCGCGCACGAGCGTCCAACGGCTTTCGACGATTAGCTCAGTTCCATTTTTGGTGATCTGATTGAGTTCGCCGCGCCATTCACCGCGCTCGAGCACCGATCGCTGGGCCTCGTGGAATGCGCTCGGAAGCTCGCGATATAAAAATTCCGCAGGAGTTTTCCCCAACACCTCTTCGGCGCGCCAGCCGTACACGCGTTCAGCGCTCTTATTCCAATACAGCGTGCGATCGTCCATGTCGCGCACGAGAATCGCATCCTGCGACTTGTCTAACAATTCGGCTTGGCGGCGAACCTGGCTCTCGGCGAGTTTAAGTTGCGTGATGTCGTGACGGATCGCGACATACTGATAAGGTTTACCCTCCTCGTTGAGGAACGGCACGATCGTCGTGTCCACCCAATAGATGCTGCCGTCCTTCGCGCGGTTTCGCAGTTCGCCCTTCCAGACTTCGCCGCTGGCAATCGTGGTCCACAAATCGCGGATGAATTCTTTCGAGTGGTAACCCGAATTGATGATGCGGTGGTCCTGGCCCAGCAGCTCATCGCGCGTGTACTTCGAGATGCGACAGAAGGCGTCGTTGACGTAGTTGATGATGCCGCGCTGATCCGTGATCGCGACGATCGTCGATTGATCGAGCGCGAACTTGATGTCGGCGACTTCCTTCAGAGATTCCGTGAGCGCCTTTTCGTTGGCAGCAGCTTGCTTCAAGATGGCTTCTTGCAGTTCAGATGAGGAAGGTTGGCGGCTCACGCGCCGTAGCTTAAGGAACTTGAGCCGCCCGAATCAAGTTTAGGTGGGAACTGCCGCCGTCTCTTCCAATTTCTTTAGCCGATATCGCAGTTGATCGCGCGAAATGCCCAGCAACTCGGCGGCCTTTGTTTGATTGCCGCCGCTGCGTTCGATCGCCTGGCGGACCATCGACATTTCCACCTCATCGAGTGAGACACCACCGGACGGCAGATGAAACAGATCGTGATGGCCCAGGCCGTCGCCATGGAAATGCTCGGTGGTGGAACCGCCGGCTAGGCCGCGCGGAATGTATTTCATGGTGATGATGTCTTCGTCTTCGAGGATCATCGCGCGCTCGATAACGTTGCGCAGCTCGCGCACATTTCCCGGCCAGTTGTATTTGCGAAAAGCTTCGGCGACCTCGGGCGAGATGCCCCCAATGCGTTTGCGCAAACGCTCGCCAAACGATTCGATGTAGTGATCGGTCAACAGCAGCACGTCGTCGCCGCGCTCACGCAGCGAGGGAATGTCGATCTGAATTACGGACAGGCGATAGTAAAGATCGAGCCGGAAGCGGCTGGATTCGCTTTCCTTTTTTAGATCGCGATTTGACGCAGCGATGATCCGCGCGTCGAACGGAATATCCTTCAACCCACCGACGCGCCGAAACGCGCCTTCTTCCAACACGCGCAAAAGTTTCGCCTGCAGGCTCAACTCGAGTTCGCCTATCTCATCCAGCAAGAGCGTGCCGCCTTCAGCCTGCTCGAACATTCCTTCCTTACGAGCCTTAGCGTCGGTGAACGCGCCCTTCTCGTAGCCAAATAGCTCGCTTTCGATCAACGTACCCGGCAGAGCCGCGCAGTTGATCGCGACAAATGGCCCTTCTGCGCGATTCGAGTGATAGTGAATCGCTTTCGCCACCAGGTCTTTGCCGGTTCCCGATTCGCCCTGCAGCAGCACCGACGAGACCTCGCTCTCGGCGACCTTCTGGGCCATGGCCAGCATCTCGCGAATCGCCGGCGATTGCCCGATGATTTGCTCGAAGCTGAACTGCTGCGAACGTTCGCGGCGCATCAGGTTGACTTCGCGCCGCAAGCGGCTGGCTTCGATGCCGTTGCGAATCGCTACGTGCAACTCTTCCAGGTTGATCGGCTTGCCGATAAAGTCGTAGGCGCCACCACGCAAGGCCGCGATCGTTTCATCAACCAGCACGTTGGCGGTGATCATGATGATGACGGCGTCGGGTTCGCGCTGGCGCATCTTGCGCAGCAGGTCCAACCCGGAACCGTCCGGCAGATTTATGTCGAGCAGCACCGCCGCAGGCGATTCGGCCTCGAAAGACGTCAGACCTGCCGTCGCGGTAGCAGCCTCGACCGGCTCAAAACCCCAGCCGCGCAAGGCTTCACCCAACGACCAGCGGATCATTTTCTCGTCATCGACTACGAGGATCTTCTCTTTGTAGTTCTTCAGGTTCTTTTCCTTCTTCCCAGTCGCCATGCGACTCGATTATAGGCAACTAGGCTGCGCTAGAAAACCATTGCGGCTCACTGAGTCTCGAAAAGCGTGCGGCAAGTAGGCAGACGCAGCCCAGCAGCCTTTAGCAATTAGTGTGCAGCCAGCCTTTCGCAGGATTTCGCGCAATTCCACATGTGCAGTGCGGAATACTCCTCATACAGACTGCGATGATTGCGGCATTTTCCCCGCGTATCTCGATGAAAACGCGCCGAAACTCTAATGAATAACGGCCGACTGCGAGGTTCGATCGACGACCATATCCGGATGTTCGCGCCGGAAAGATTGGGCGATGTGGCAGTTCCAGCAAACCGGCAGATAAGTCGTCATGGCATCCATCGCCGCCGAGATTGGGACTTGGCCCCACTCGACCGTCACGCCCTCGGGATTCATAAGAGCGGGCTGGTGATCGACGATGTGGATTTCCGGAAAGGGCTGCGCACAGAATGCGCAGCTCTTGCCGCGATACCATTTCTCGAGGACGCTGCGCACCAGACATTCTTCCGGCGCGACATCCAGTTGCAGCAAGCACTCCTGTCCGCAATCCTGCTTGATGGGCCAGCGCCAGCAATTTTCCAGACGGAGATCGGTATGACCGAATAAAGACGTCGCCGCCGCGTGCCCCGCGTCAACTTCGACCATGGCCTGCTTACCGGTTTCCGGACAGATGATGACGCGCTCGCCCGAAACTTTTTGCCGCGTGCGGACGAAATAGCGAATACCGAAATAGATTCCAGCGACGAGTAGCACTGGGATGAGTACGTAAACGATCGTCATTGTCCTATCTCCTTTCGGTCACGGGCAGCGCCTTCTGGCGCTCGGCTTCAAGCTGCTGAATCTTCTGCCGCATCCACTGTTTAAGAGATTCCTCCATCCTCGCTTGATTGCCTTCGGCTTCAAGATCTTCAACCGTCTCGCCGCTGTCGGTCAGAGGAATGAAGTGGCAGGGAACCAGCTCGGCCCGCTTCGCCTCGGGAACAAAATCGATCAGATGACATTCACTGCACGGATGCGCCTTCTCGGGCAGAGCGTAGTTGACGCAGGTAAGCGAATCACGGAAAGCCGAGGTTTCCCTCCACGGCGTGCGAACTGATCGCCCATAGCCGCCCTTCTCGATAAAGTCGAGTTCGGTTTTGAGCAACTCGAGCAGGTCACGTTCGTCTTTTGACATGTCGCATCCTCCAAGGCCTCCGAGGATTGGGCGAACAACTGCGACGCCCTGATTTGCTACTGATGCGAGCAATGGCCATGCCGGGAAATACTCGCAATTCAACGCGCTGCGGAATGAAAAGTCTGCGAGAAATCACACAATGCAGCGCGCTTTTCCTCAAACTCATTTCACTCGTTAACGGTTTCACTGACGAATTCGCACTGACCAGAGGGCACACTACTTGCCACCCTCTGCGGATAAGTCCAACGCAACGCTTGGGTGATCGATTCAGTTTTTCGTTTTCAATTCTTAAGTACAGTTATGGGTCAACACGACGTCGAACAGAATATCGACGAGCTTAAGGTTCAGGCGTTTACCAGCGCCTTGCTCGACGATCTGCGCGCGCTCGATTACATGATCGATCACGACATGATCGAAAGCGGCGTCAGGCGAATCGGCGCCGAACAGGAGATGTTCCTCGTCGATCGCAGCCTGCGTCCCGCGCCGCTGGCTCTGGAAGTTCTGGGCGGGCTGAATGATTGCAGGTTTACGACCGAAATCGCGCGCTTCAATCTCGAAGCCAATCTCACGCCCCAAGTTCTCGATAGCCACTGCTTCAGCAGAATGGAGCAGGAACTGATCGAGCTAATCGACAAAGTGCGGAACACCGCGGCGCAATCCGATGCGGATGTGCTGCTGGCGGGCATCCTGCCGACGATGCGCCTCTCGGACCTGACGATTGACAACCTGACGCCGATGGCGCGCTATCACGAGTTGAATCGCGCCATCACGCGCGCTCGCGGCGGGCCTTTCAGAATCAACATCAAGGGCGTCGACGAGCTGCAAATTGAGCACGACAACTTGATGATGGAGTCGTGCAACACGAGCTTTCAAATTCACTTCCAAGTGAGCCCACGCGAATTCGCCAGCGCCTATAACATCGCCCAGGCCATTACCGCGCCAGTGTTGGCCGCCGCTGTCAACTCCCCAGTTCTTTTCGGCAAACGTCTATGGCACGAGACGCGACTCGCCTTGTTCCAGCATTCCGCGGACGAGCGCTCGCCCACGCAACTCATGCGCAGCCAACCAACGCGCGTTGGATTTGGCGAACGTTGGGTCAGGAACTCAATCATTGACTTGTTGCACGACCAGGTGACGCGCTTTCGCCCGATCATGGTCAGTCCGGTCAAAGAGAGTTCGCTGCGTGTGCTGGCGCGCGGTGAAGTGCCGACGCTCGGCGCGCTGTTCCTGCATAACGGAACCATTTGGCCGTGGAACCGCGCCTGCTATGGAGTCCGCGATGGCGTCGCACAGTTGCGCATTGAGAATCGCGCCTTGCCGTCCGGGCCGACGATCGTTGACGAGATTGCCAACGCCGCTTTCTTTGTAGGCCTGATGCTCGCTCTGCCTGAAGAATACGGCGACATCAGCGCGCGCATGAACTTCGACGACGCGAAGGCAAACTTCTTTGCGGCGGCGCGTTACGATCTGCACGCGCAGTTCACCTGGATTGACAACAAGAGCATCTCCGCCGTTTCGCTGATTCGCGATCACTTGTTGCAGTTGGCTCAGCAGGGACTGCGGCAAGCCAAGGTCGGCGGCGCAGAAATAGGTAAGTACCTGGGCATCATCGACGAGCGCGTCAAGACGCGGCAGACGGGCGCGCGCTGGCTGCTGAAGTCGCTGGCGGCAATGGAGAATGTCGAGCCTAAGGATTTGCGCTATCGCGAACTGACGGCGCGGATGCTGCGCGAGCAAAAGGAGGGTAAGGCCGTGCACGAGTGGAAAATTATCAAAACCGCAGACGACATCGAGTGGAGTCAAAGCTATCAGACTGTCGGCCAGTTCATGTCAACGGATCTCTTTACGGTGCGGCCTGATGACCTGGTCGATCTCGCTGCCAGTGTCATGGATTGGCGACACGTTCGGCACGTGCCCGTGGAGGATGACGAAGGACGATTGATCGGCTTGGTCACTCATCGCGACTTGCTGCACATTCTCAGCCAGGGAATGCAATCGACGCAAACGCCACTGGCCGTGCGCGACATCATGAAAACCGAACTGCAAACTGTCTCTTCTTCTACGCCTACGCTCGATGCCCTGGAAATCATGCAGAAAAATGGGATTGGGTGCTTGCCCGTCGTCGATGATGGCCGCCTCGTCGGCATTCTGACTTCGTTTGATTTTCTCGCCGGTTCGGCGCGGCTTTTCAAACATTACCTGTCCAAGTCCGACGAGCAACCTAAAGTCATGCATGCGGGAGTTCCCAGCTAATCGCCTATGAAAACGATCATCGAACCGTTCCGCGTCAAAGTCGTTGAGCCCATCAAGATGACTACGCGCGCTGAGCGCGAAAAATATCTTCAGGAAGCTGCTTACAATCTTTTTCTCTTGCGCGCCGAAAACGTGATCATCGATCTGCTGACCGACAGCGGCACCGCGGCAATGAGCGCCGCCCAGTGGTCGGCATCGATTCGTGGCGATGAATCCTACGCGGGCAGTCCCAGCTTCTACCGCTTCGAAGAAACCGTGCGCGACATCTTCGGATTCAAACACGTCGTGCCGGCGCATCAGGGCCGCGCTGCCGAACGGATTCTTTTTTCCACGATGTGCCGGCGCGGCAGCGTCGTGCCGAACAATACTCACTTCGACACGACGCGCGCGAACATCGAGTATCTCGGCGCGGAAGCCGTCGATCTTCCCGTGCCTGAGTTCTATCAACCCGCCGTCATCCATCCGTTCAAAGGCAACATGGACGCGCAAGCGCTAATCGATCTAATCGAGCGCGTCGGTGCAGACCGCATTCCGCTCGTGATGCTGACGGTGACGAACAATTCCGGCGGCGGCCAACCGGTTTCGATGGCGAACATTCGCGAAGTGAAATCGATCTGCGCACGCTACTGGTTGCCGCTGTATCTCGACGCCTGCCGCTTTGCCGAGAACGCTTGCTTCATAAAGTTGCGCGAACCAGGCTATGCAAACCAGAGCGTCAAAGAGATCGCGCGCGAGATGTTCTCCCACGCTGACGGGTGCACGATGTCGGCGAAGAAAGATGGTCTCGCAAACATCGGCGGATTTCTCTGCACGAACGACGATCAGTTGGCGCAGCAAGAGAAGGATTTATTGATTCTCACCGAAGGGTTCCCAACCTACGGGGGATTGGCTGGACGCGATCTGGAAGCGATCGCGGTTGGCTTGGAAGAAGTTCTCCACGAGGATTACTTGCAATATCGCTTCGCGTCGATTCGTTATCTCGGCGAGCACATCGCGAGCGCGGGCGTGCCCATCGTGCAACCGCCGGGCGGCCACGCGATCTACATCGACGCTCACGCGATGCTGCCGCACATTCCGCTAAACCAATATCCGGGACAGGCTTTGGCAATCGAACTCTATCGCGAAGCAGGAATCCGCTCATGCGAAATCGGATCAGTGATGCACGCGGAAAAAGATCCAGTCACCGGCGAAGAGATTCCCGCGCCGATGGAGCTGGTGCGCCTTGCCATCCCGCATCGCGTTTACACGCAAAGCCACATCGATTATGTGATCGAAGCCATCCTCGATGTGTACGAACGTCGCGATTCAATTCCCGGAGTTCGCATCGTCAGCCAACCAAAATTCCTCAGACATTTCACGGCGAGATTTGAACCGATTGAATTTGTCGGAGGGCCGGGCGTTAGCGAGGGCTTGACTGCGGAAGTTGTCCTCCCTGACGGCCGGGCTGACGCGACGCGGGAGGTACTGCTTAGTTAGGAGCGCACGCATCCTGCGTGCGGGCCGCGGGCATCTCTGCCCGCATGGTCAATTCATTCAAGACGTTGCCAGGATGGTTGCGGACCGCAGGCAGGATGCCTGCGCTCAACTCACTGCGCCGGTAGCTTCGTTTCTTTCCGCGGATGGCATTCGACGCATTGGAATTGTGAGATGTCGCCGAGGTTCACGGGATGCTGGAATGGCTTATTGCCTTTGTGACAGAACTCGCACTTGTGATCCGCGAGCGCGCCCAAATCCACCGGATGTTTGAATGATCCGGTCTTCACGTTCTGTTCGGGCGGCCGCGCTGAGTCGTAGATGATCGTATGGCAAATGTCGCAATCGTTTCTGATCGGTTTTCCTTCTTTGCTGACGTGTTCGCCGTCGTGACAGCGGAAGCAGCCCGAGAAATACAGATGCCCGATGTTGTTCGGGTGCGTCTGCCAATCGGTTTTCATTTCCGGGAAGAAATAGGTTTGGAAGATGCGCTGAACTTCCGCCACCGCGCTGTCAATTAGCTGGCGCTTCTGCGAGTAAATATCCGAATAGTTTTTGCTATAGAAATCGTTGAGACCGCTGGCGATCGAATTCACCGCTTGCGGCGTCGTGTCGTACGACTTGCTCAGCAGCTCAACCGCACTCTTCTTCAGATAAGGCAATGACGGATCGAGTTTGCCCGCCGCGAAAGATTGATCGACGGCAACATCCGGCGGCAGGTAAACGTGCGCTGGACGGTTGTGGCAATCGACGCAGTCCATGCGGCGCCGGTTGCCGTTGGCAATTTGATCGGGCGTCAGCGGACGATTTCGATCGAAATACTCAGTGACGTTCCCTTGTCGATCTTTGATGCGCACCCAGGGAATAACCTGGCGATGATCGTCGGTCGAAATGTAGGTCACTTCGTTGGCAATGTTCATGTGCCAGTGAATACCGGCAACTTGCCCGGTCACAGGGCTGCCGCCGCCAACATTGATCAGCAACTGGCGCGTCCGCTTGGTGTTCTGCTCGTCGTAACCGTAATGCGTGATCGTTTTCAGTTGCGCGCCAAAGAATTTCTCGGGCCAGTGACACTGCTCGCAGGTTTCCTGCGCCGGGCGCAAATTGTGAACCGGCGTCGTTATCGGCCGCGAATATTTCTTGAACGTCACTGAATAGAGCTGATAAGCACCTGACAATTTCGATCGCACGTACCAACTCGCGCCGGGGCCCACGTGACAGCCGACGCAGCCAACCCGCGCGTGCGCGCCTGCTTGATAAGCAGTGAACTCAGGCTTCATTACAGTGTGGCAAGTCTCGCCACAGAAGTTAACCGACTCGGTATATTCAAAGCCACGATAACTGCCGAACGCGCTCGCCGATACAAAAACAAACGTCACCATCAGGAACAGAAAGAACGCGCGCCGTGAACGCGGATCGTTCAAGTCTAACCGGGGGTATGCCGAGATCTCAGATGGTTTCGCGCGATGGCGTCGGCGCCGCTCGAGCAGCATGCCGAGGATTACGACGGCCACGCCGAACATTAAGATCGACGGGCCGATGATGTAAGTGAGAATGCCGAGATAGGGATTCTCAGCCGACGAAGTAATCTCGAGCAGAAACAGCAAAAAGACGCTGACCAGGCTGGCGATCACGATCGCCGCGCCGACCAAACTTATGTAATTGCGAAAGACACTTGGTGGCTTGGGAGCCAGTGGTTCTACGCCCATGGGTCGGTCGGGCGGCCGGCTCGAATGGATAGAATGTCGGTCCATCTAGTTAACTTTTTCAGGTACCTCGGCAGGGGTTTGCGAATCGCTCGGTTCCGCTGTGGCTTGCTTATTCATCTCTTCAAATGCCAGCTCGTGCTCTTCCCGGTAAAGCTCTTCGGAAACGCGGCCGTCGATGAACGCGAAGTTTACCGGATAAATGTCGGGATCGAAAATCACATGATAGAAATGCCAGACGATGATGGCCAGCGTTGCCAGTACCGCTTCGTAGAAGTGAATCGCCAATGCGATATCGATCCACCAGCGCGCCAGAAATCCGAACACGCCAATCTTGAACCAGATCATCAGACCGGTCAGGCCCATGATGAATGTGCCCCAAATGACGGCCCAGTATTCAGCTTTTTCAGCATAACCAAAGCGCGCGATCTTCGGTTTGTGTCGCCTAATGCCGAGGTAGTAAGCGAAGTTGCCGATCACGTCGCGGACATCTTTGATCTTCGGGAGCATGTCCTTAACCCAGCGGCGGCCGTCCTTACTGAGAGCGAGATAAGCGAGGTGATAGACGCCGACGATCAGCATGATGACCGCTGCCACGCGATGAATGACGCGGCGCAGATATTCGTTTGAGCCCAGCAGCCATGCCAATCCGGAGTCGGGATATTGCAAAGCAAAACCGCTCAGAACCAACACGATGAAGCTGGTCAACAAAAGCAGGTGCTGAATCCGCTGATTAGCGGTCAACCGAACGATCGTGCGTTGCTGATTTCGCCGCGCGACAAGTTTCTTTCGCCACACGAGCACGTTGTGCAGCGCCATCCCGCCGATCGTCAGGAAGATCAGCGGCAAATAGATCAAGCGAACGATCTGCGTGCCCCGCATGCCGAGATCACGCGTGGTGGCGTTTGAAACTAATTCGGAGGTTAAGTGAATCTTTCCCTTGGTGAAGTTAGCGCTCGCGCCGACGTGACATTGGCCGCACGTCTGCTGGAGATGCTCGGCATTGATCATAGAACGCGAATCCGACGACGGCAGAATATTGTGCACGCCGTGACAGCTCGCGCAGTTCGCCACGACTTTCGATCCAAGCTGCGAAGCTAATCCGTGATAGCTGTCGCGATAACTGCTGACGCGTCCGGCGGCCACGCCGAATTCCTGCGTCAACGTCACGCCTTCGTGGCACTTTGCGCAGCTATCGGTGCCGACGCTCGGCGAAATCGTGTCCTTCGTGCCATCGAACGGCATCAGGATGTTGTGAATGCCGTGGCAGTCGGTGCAAACCGGCGTGCGACTTACGCCACGAACCAAAGCCTGGCCGTGAATGCTCTGCATGAACTCGTTGGCTTCGGTGCGATGGCACTTGCCGCACGTGTTCGGGATGTTGACCTTGGCAATCGAGGATTGTTGATTTGAAGCCGGCTCGACATCGTGTCCGTTATGACAGTCGGTGCAAACCGCGGCGCTCATGTTGCCGCGCGCGATCGCTTTCGCGTGCACGCTCTCACGATAAGCCAGCAGCGGCCGGTTGCTGATGCCGCTGCCCTGCATGATGGTTTTGTCGCCGTGACAACGGCCGCAGGTTTCGGCCACGTTCGCGCGATTGATCGTTGATTTCGGATCACTCGCCGGCAACATCGTGGTCATGTCACCATTTTTGGTGTGGCAGTCGAGACACGCGGCGGCTTTACCACCGTTGCGAACTGCCTGCGCGTGAAAGCTGTGGTCGTAGGCAGTGTGCGGCGCGGTGTGAAACAGCGAGCCCGCCAGATACGGAAGCTGCTTACCGGGACCATGACAGCCCTGGCACTGCAGCGTCGGGGGTGGCGCCGGCGACGCGGCCGCGTTTGGCCCACCGATGATGGCGCCGTCGTTTGGCTTTACCGGGGTCGCTGAATTTTGAGATGGGTTTTGAGGTGTTTGCGCTGAAACAGATCTCAGATAAACGACAGAGAGCGCCGCACAGACAAACAGCGCGATCAGGAGAATCAGCGAAGCTAAGTGTCGTCGCACGGCTCTAATCTCTCGGAAAGGTATCATGCGGAAAGATACCTGATGCGGTGATCGACGCGCCGTGACTACGGTCACAAGTAGCCATCTCGAATACCAATCTTTCGGCTGAAATATTTGGCCAGATGCGAAGATAGCTCTCTCGATTTCTCAAGAGAGCTATCCGAAACTCCAGCAGCTCGCCGGAATCGACGCGATGACTGGTTGTTTGCCGCAAAATTTTGTTGCCTTACTTGAGCGACTTCATATAGCCCACCAGCGCTTTTGCCTGATCGGCTGTCAGCCCTTTGTCTTTGAATGCCGGCATGTTGGGTGGCTTCTCGGCCGCCTTGCCATCAAGGACGATTTGAATCAGCACATCGTCGGCTTTGGTCTTGTCCATCTTCTTCTCAGCCGTGGCGCCATGGCACATCTTGCACTTCGTGTTGTACAACGCGGCGGTGTCGTCATCACTCGTAGCGCGAGCCGGCACCACAATTAGCAAAGCCGCCGCGACCAGCGGAATCCCGATCAAAGCTGCTGCGATTTTCTTCATTATTGCGATCCCCTTCTTCAAGAATTGAGTAATCCCCCCACGGGAACGAACATCCTTCGGCAATGGTCGTGCCGTGCTGAATGTTGAGAAAAACAACAGTTAAGAAGGTGTTCGTTGCGAGGTTTTCCGCAAGCTTGGGAGAATTTTCATGCAGCCTCAACAAGGCGAGCGGACACAAAGCGACCAAAGAGATCACCTCAGTCACCTTGTGTCCTAATCCTGCGTGTTAGACGCTCTTAGGCAGCGGCCTTCTTATGACAGACCGTGCACTTTTTCGATCCCGGCGGCGCCGGGTCCAAATTCGGTCTCGCCTTGACCGCTTCATCGTGACAAGTGCCGCAGCTGTGATGAAAAGCCTGCTGGTTCGTCATCACAGTTGGCTCGGCGCTGCCTTCGAACTTGACGGACGGAATTTCCGGCAGAAGCTTGGGCTTCTGATCCGCGCGCGCATGACAATCGGTGCAAACCGCTCCTAACGCATTCGCATCCTTGTCGAGCAACTCCATGGTCAAGGTCGTCGTGCGATCAGCCGGCCAAGCAGTCTTGTGCGGCGGATGCTTGACGGCTTCGGCCGCAGGCTGGGCCGTGTGATGGCAATCGACGCACGCGATCTGTTTCGTTCCGTCGGGGCTTCGCTTCTCCATCGCATGCTTCATGTGATTGAACGTCACCTGACCCAGCTTCGCTTCTTTTGCCAGCACGATGGTCTCCGGCACCTTGGATTGCGAACTGGTCCTGTTGATTACCAAGCTCGAAGCCACCACGAGTAAAGTAATACAGAGCACGAATCGAAAAACTGTTGCTGGTTTCACTCCAGGGGATTTCTGCATCGAGGTTAACCTCCTAATTAGTTATCATCCTAACATCTCGCAGCCAGAGTAGCGTCCGGCATTTGACGCAACTTTGGCTCGCACAAGCGGCAAAAATCACTTGCCTTCAAGTCAACTTCTTCCACCGAATTCGAAAAGCGCATCACACAATTGAAGTCCGGACAATGGGCCAACCCAAACGCATGGCCCAACTCGTGTGTTGCCTCTTTTTCAACTCGCTCAAATAACAGCGCCCGATCATCGGGCAGTCCGTAAAACGTTTGGTGCAAGCGATGCGCCGACATCAGTGCGCAACTTCCCCCAACCTGCGCTTCACCAAAAACAAAAGTAAAGATCGGAATGAACAGATCGACGTCCGTGACACCGAGCAATTTGCCGCAGCCCGAACCCGCCATATCGTGCAACTGCTGTAGCAACTGCGTCGAATGATACTGCCGCCGTGTTTCATTGTAGGCAGCGCGCGGATTCAACTCGGTTGCAGACAACACACAACGCGCGCCAAACGTTCCGGGCAAAGTCAGCGATAAATATTCGATCAGCTCTCGATCCACGTCGCCGATTGCAACGAGTTTGATTTCGGTAACGGGCGATTGCATCGGCGCACCTCAACTCGCCTTCGATCCGGCCCGCGGGTCGATGGCTTCGCGCTTGAATCCGTATTTCTTGATCCGGTTGTAGAGCGTCACGCGATCGATTTCCAGCAAGCGCGCCGCGCGATAAATATTCCAACCCGTTTCTTCCAACGTGCGCTTGATATGCAATCGTTCAATTTCCGCAAGCGATCGCCCGGCCGCATTCCCGTTTGCGTGATTCATTTTCAACGGCAAATCTTCAGCCATGATCTTCGCCGACTGGCAAACGAGTACCGCCCGCTCGATCGCGTTTTGCAACTCGCGCACGTTGCCTGGCCATTCGAAATTCGTCAGGACTTCTTTCGCTTCGCTGGAAAGCTTCATCAGCGGGCGGTTCATGCCGCGCGCAAACTTCTTGAGGAAATGATCCGCCAACAGCGGAATGTCTTCGCGGCGCTCGCGCAACGGCGGGATCGTGATCGAGAAAACGTTGATGCGATAGTAAAGATCCTCGCGGAATTTCTCTTCGCTGATCATGGTCTCCAGGTTCTTGTTGGTGGCTGCGATCAGACGAAAATTCACCGGAATTTCGACATTTCCACCGACGCGAAAGATCTTTTTCTCTTCCAGCACGCGCAGCAAATCGACCTGTGTTTTCAAGCCAATATCGCCAATTTCGTCGAGAAACAGCGTCCCGCCATCGGCCATCTCGAACTTTCCTTTGCGACGGTACTGCGCGCCGGTGAACGCCCCTTTCTCATGCCCGAACAATTCTGATTCAAGCACGCCTTCCGACAACGCACCGCAATTGACTACGACAATCGGCATGTAACGCCGCCCGCTGTTGGCGTGAATCGCGCGCGCGATCAATTCTTTGCCCGTGCCCGATTCGCCGCGAACCAGGACCGTCGTGTCCGACGCCGAGACCATTGCGACCTGCTCGAGCAAACGCCGCGTCGCCGCACTGGTGCCGACAATCTCGTGCAGCAGATTCAACTCGTCGATCTTCGTGCGAAGCTGTTGGTTTTCCGAAACGAGTTGCTTGCGCTCGACCGCTTTTTGAATCGTGTGTTCGAGGTCGTCGGGATTGAACGGCTTGATGATGTAGTCGTACGCGCCCTGCTTCATCGCTTCGACTGCGCTTTCGACCGAGGCGTAAGCCGTCATGATGATCACGGTCGCGTCGGGCTGCGCTTCTTTCAACTTGCGCTGCAACTCCAGCCCATCGATTCCCGGCATGCGAATGTCGAGCAGAAAGATGTCCCAACTGCCGTGCGTGAGTTTTTCCAGCGCCACCTTCGCCGACTCAGCCGTGTCGCATTCGTAACCTTCGTCGCGAAACCAATCGCCCAGCGAATCGCGCACGACCGCCTCGTCATCAACAATCAATATGCGAGCGCGTGTTGGTTCCATGGTTGGACCTCCAAATTCTTTGTCTCAATCCGATCCGGCAGCCGGATTACGAAAGTCGTCCCACATCCGGGCGCGGATTCAACCTCAATTTCACCGGCGTGACCCGTGACGATTCCGTAAACGACCGCAAGTCCAAGCCCGACGCCTTTGCCTTGCTCTTTCGTGGTGAAGAATGGCTCGAAGATGTGTTGCTTCGTCTCTGCGTCCATGCCGACGCCGTTATCGCTGATGCGAATCTCAGCGCAATTTCGATCTGCAGAGTATCGAGAGTTGATCACGATTTCGCCTTCGCCCTGATGGACCGCTTCACATGCGTTGATGAGCAAAGCGACGAGCGCTTGCTTGATCTGCTGTTCGTCACAAACAATTTGCTTGAGATCGGCGTCGCATTTGCTGACTGCTCGCGCGCCGGTCAAATCGATCTTGTGCTGCACGAGCCGCACCGATTCGTTGATGATGTCGTTCAGATTGTTTGGCTTCACATTCGGCTTGGTCTGCCGCGAGAACTGCAGCAAGCCTTTCACAATCTCGCCACAGCGCGCTGATTCGGCAGCGATCGTCTCAACATGCTTCTTGGTTTCTTCGTCAACTGGCTCGCGATTGCCGTTACGATTCAAGCGCTTCAGCACCAGCCGCGCGTAAACCAAAATTCCGGCGAGTGGATTGTTGATTTCATGCGCGACGATCGCCGCGAGCTTGCCAATCGAAGCCAGCTTCTCCACCTTCAGAACATGCTCGTGCGCCTGTTCCAACTCAATCGTTTTCTTCTCGACTCGATCCTCAAGCGTCTTCGTCCATTCGTTGATCTCAGCGTTAGCGCGCTTCAACTCGCCGGTCATGCGATTGAACGAGTGCGCCAACTCGCCTAACTCGTCGCGCGATCGAACGCGAATCTTGTAATCGAGTTCGCCCGCCGCCACGTGATTAGTTCCGACGATCAATTGCCGGATCGGTTTGTGCACCATCAACCAAATCAACGTCGCGAACAGCAAAGACAACAACACGACCGCGGCGACCAGACTCGTCATCATCTGCTTCCGGCTGGTGGTGATCGCCGCATCGACTGTGTCGAGCGACATGCGCACATTGATCATCCCGAGCACTTTCGTGTCCGCCGGATGCGCATGACAACCGGCATTCGAACAGCCCGGCTCGTTTTCGATCGGATTGATCACGCTCAGAGTTCGATGGCCGCTCGCGTCGGCGAAAATTCGCGTGCGCTGTTCGCGGCTGAGCTGATGCGGAATCGAACCTTCGACCTGTGAGTTCTGACCTTCGCGAGCATGGCAAGCGGCGCAAGCCTCCGCGCTCTTGTCCACACTCGTGAACAACTCGTGTTCGTCGGTCGAAGACTTGATAACGCCGGCTTTGTTGAAGATGCTGATCTTCTCAATGCCGGGTTGCGACCCGATCGAAGTTACGATCTGATTGATCTCGTCGCTGCGATTGTGCAGCATCCCGTAGCGCGTGCTGCGCTTTACGGTTTCGGTGATGCGATCGCCGGCAGCGTAGGTCGCTTCCTCCAAATTCTCCCGATGCAGCCGAATAATCTTGTAGCCGAGCACCGAAAAAATAATCATCATTCCGCCAATCAGGCAGAGCGTGAGCTTTAGGCTTAGATTGATCGAAGTCAGATGTTTCCTAACTTTTCGCATGACAGGCATCGCACCTGTCTTCTTTTCTGACGCTGACGGCCTTCACGCCGTCGTGGCACGTGCCGCAGTTCGTCATCTTTCGGTCCGGCGCGATGTCGGCGGTCGTCGGCAACATCCTGAACAATCCCGAGTGACACGTGCTGCAATTCGGATTTTTCTGATCGACGTGCCGCGCGTGACTGAAGACGCATTGGCCCGGGCTCGTCTTGCCCATCTTGATCTTGATTGGGCCGGGCATCTTCAGTTCAGCCAAGCCGCGACTGACATCGACGCTTCCCGATCCTTCTGACAAAGCCACAACCGGAAGACGTCGCCGGATTCCGTCGTAGCTAAGCGCCGCAGTTCCGCCGAGTACAATCACGACCAGAACGAACGCCAGCGTCGTCGCGCTCCAAAGCGGCGAGCGAAACGCCGCCAGCGCGGGCAGCTCAGCGCGTTTGCCCTGCGCGATTTCTTTCATATCTTCCGGCGGAAATACGTCGAGATATTTCACTGCCAGACCAAACATGATGAAGCCGGCGGTGACGATCGACGCGGTGATGGCCAGCTCGGTCCAGCTCGGGAAGTAATGCACACCCGAAGATTGGTCCATGCCAGTGATCGCGACGTTGATGCGATTCATCACAAAGCCGAGCACAATCATCAGCGCCGAAGCGAACAGGCCAAATTGGTTATTGCGAATGCGCGGAATGAACAGCAGGATAATCGGCGCGATGACGCCAAGCAGCATCTCTGCCAAAAACATTCGGCCTTCGTAAGTCGGCTGGAACGCGAGCGACAACACGCCGCGCGACTGCATGTCCATAACGCGAATGACGAGATAGACCAACAGCGTCACCGCCCCGACAGCTCCGAGTTTTGTCAGTAAGTGAAAATCAAGGTGTTTGCGGAAAGCGCGCAGGCTCAGGTACGACTCGAAGATTGTCATCGCGCAGCCCAGCGCAATCGCCGAGATGAAAAAGAAAACCGGCAGCAGAGGCGAATACCACAGCGGATGCAGACGATGCGGCACGATCAAATAGAGCGTGCCCAGAGACGATTGGTGCATCGTCGAGAGCAAGACGCCGAGAATCACGAGCGGAATCGTGATCGACTTAACGATCTTGTATGGTCGTTGCCACGGAAGTTTCTCGAGTACGAGCGGACTGAACTCAAGCATCAGTACGGTCGTGTAAAGCGTTACGCACCAGCCTACTTCGAACATCACCGAATGCGGATTCCACATGATCAGGGGATGCCAGATGTTGTAAGGCCGGCCCAAATCGAACATCAATCCAACACAAACCAGCGAGTAGCCGAGGAACGCCGTCAGAATTGCGGGACGGACAATAGGCCGGTATTTTTCGATATGAAAGATGTAAACGACTGCGCTGATACTAAAACCACCAGCAGCGAGCGCGACGCCGCACAGCACATCAAATCCGATCCAGATGCCCCACGGAAATTGCGCGCTGAGATTGGTTGTCGCACCGAGACCCTTCGTGAAGCGCAAAACCGTGGCGTAGAAACCGGCGGAGAGAATCATCAGCAGCACGACTCGCCAGAAAGTAATTTTCGGGAAACGTAAACTGATCTTTGCCATGTCAGTTCGTTCCTTTCTCGGTCGAGTGTGCTTCCCGTTCCGCTTTCTTCACTTCCTCGCGTCGCTTCGTGATCCACCAAATGCCGCTCATTAAAACGCCGCCGATGCTCACTACCGTCGGTAGCTTGTGCAGCACATTCCATGTCAGATGCGGCAGCGGAGCTTGCAGCAAATCCGTGCGATAGCCCAGCGTCGCGAAAGGCACATCTGAGAGAAGTAGCACCGAAGTGCCGCCAACCTCAGCGACCCCATAGACGTGATTCACGTAGCGCCCAGGATTCGCGCGAATGCGCGCTTCAGCTTCCGCGGTTAACTCATCGCGATTGCCAAACTTGGTCGCGCCAGTCGGACACACCGTCGCGCACGCAGTCGCCAATCCGGCAGCTACTCGATCGCGGCACAGGTCGCACTTGCGCACACGTGGCGTGATGGGATCGTCCCATTCGTATTGCGGCACGCCGAACGGGCACGCCTGCACGCAGTAACGACAGCCCATGCACTTGCTGGCGTCGTACGACACGGGTCCTTGCTCTGACTTGACCAGCGCGCCGACGGGACAGACGGAAACGCAAGTCGGCTCGTTGCAGTGCATGCACATGCGCCGCACGAACCGATTGTTCCGGCGATTCACTACCGTGAAAGTGTCCGCCGACAAGTTGTCGCGGAGAAAATTCTCGTTGGTCCTGGGAAGTTTGTTTCGTTCTTTGCAGGCGCCATAGCAAGCGCCGCAGCCTATGCACAACGTGGTGTCGAAGAGCAGGCCCTTCTTCGTTACCGTTTGAGTGTCCATTTTTTCACCTACCGGACCTCATCGGGCTGTTGAGAAATTGAGCAACTCGTATTCCTCGTGAAGCCCGACTGTTGAATGCTTGAACTGCTGGTTTTTGGGCGAGATTTGATGAGAAAGAACCGATCGAGTAACTCAACCCCGACCTCGGCTTGGTGAAACTTCTCAAAGTAGCTCGGGATTTCACCCATTACTTCCGAGGCTGTGTCGGTACCGAAGCGATAGCGACGACCAAGAGAATTGCCGAACACTTGATCCGCTCGCTACCGCTCGCGGTACCGAAACCAGGTCGGGGTTGGGCCCGAAGGAAAATCAAACTTCTTTGTCTTGCGGACGAAGGAACATTTCGTTGAACTGCTTCCAGGTTCCGTCATCCGCAAATTCGAGCACGCCACCGGCGAGTTGGCCGCCGTCCTGCAACACCTGGCCCAGTTGCATGTTGTCGAGCGTTTGGGCCGCGAAGAATTCCTGGAATCGCTGAGCCTCATTCTTGAGCCAATGCTTGGCTTCATCAGCAGTGACCAGATGCTTCAGATTGCTCGCGAGGTTTCGCGGCTTGAGCGAGCAGACCCAACCTTCTCGGTACGGATCGCTCTGAATCATCTCGGGATGCCACGGCAGTTCTTTGTCGATTGAAGTAACGACGCCATCGATCGGCGAGGCGAACGCCGCGCGATGATTGTCCTGCTTCAAAGCGAAGAGGACGTCACCGCGATTAACTTCTTTGCCGACTTCCGGCAGCACCACGTCATCGATTCTGCCGATTAATTTTTGCGCGAAGCCATCCAACCCGACGGTCGTGTTGCCCGAAGGCTTGACCTCGACCCAGGTGTGTCCGCTGTCGAGAAAGAGATTCGCCGGCGCCGATAGATTCGCGAACGCTTCCACCGGCACGAGCTGGTCAGCGAGATTGCGCGACGCATGCTCTTTCTTTGCTTTTCTCCATTGCACGACCCCGTCGATACTCACGCAAACCAGGATCGTCATAATTACAAACAGGGCTACCATGATGTTCACCTCCGATTAGAAACTAAGATTGCCGATCTGTGTTCCGCTGCGCTTGATGACAGCGGAAAGTATGAACTAATGACTCGTCGAGTTTGTTCGACGTCCAATCCGTGCAGAAATTCTTTGTTCAGTAACCCACCATCGGTCATGGTGGGAATGATTGCGATATGTTCGTCGCTTGAGATGCGATTAATCAGCGATCGTAGCTTTTCGATTTCACCTGCAAGCCACTGGCTGACTTTTTCGCCGTACATCAGCCGCTTCAGACAAGTCTTCAAGTCCTTCGGTTCAATCGTCATCGTCCATCCATCGCCGTAAGGATCTCGATTGATCAGAGCGGGTCGCAGCAGCAAGTTGGAATTTATCTCGAGGACTTTGCCTGACACGGGCGACGCGAGCGTCGCAATGCCAGATTGATGCGTGACACTCCAGGACGCTTCATCGCGCGTCAATTCCCGATGCCGAGCCGGTAGCGATATCGCATACGCCGGGCCCAGCATTCGTTGGGCAAAATCGTCGAGCCCGATGCGCACGATTCCATCTTCTTCAACTCGCGCCCAGGTGTGGCCAGGGTGATAGAAGAGGCTCGATGCGATTTCGCATCCTTGCACGCTTAGCGAAGTCGAAGAATCACGCCGGGCTGGCGTAACGAGAGTTTGTGGCGGGTGACTGTGAAACGCTTCATCAAACGGGCACCGGTCGCAGTCGAAATCTCGATCGCACAGCTTGTAATCAACCACGCCTGCGTCCATCCACAGACAGTGGAGAATTTCAGCATTTCTTGCTTGGTCGAGAGTTTGTATTTGATGGCGTCCGTTCATTTCAGCCTCTCGGCATGTCTGCCGCCAGGCGTAAGTGCAACGGACATTCCAACGAGTCGGCCGCGCAACGAAGGCCAGTTAACTTCTATTATTTATTCACTTACGGTGATGCGTGATGAAGACGATAACTGAGTCTGTTGAAGAAGCGAGTTGAGTTTCTCAACACGAATTCTGGGCGCGATCTTTGTTATTCAGCAAAACGGCGAGGGATCGTCAGTTGAGAAATCAAACAGCGGTTGTTGATGAATTCAACGGCAGTGTCAGTACCGCGAGCGATAGCGAGCGGATCACTTGATCCCGTCGCTACCGCTCCGGGTACTGACACGGCTTTGGGCAACCAACAGGATCAGAAATGCCACGTGTCTTTGGTGTGACAACGTTTGCAGGCAGTGAAGTCTTCGCCTCCGAACGCGCGCTTGCCGTCGTGACAAGTCATGCAGCTCTCGCCGCGTCCGGTCGCGTGATGATTGAGAGGTTCGGGAGTCGTCACCTGTCGGCGTTGCGGCTGGCCCGCGCGGACTTGATGACATTCGTTACAGAGAACTTTCGTGTGCTTCGCATGACTAAAGCTAACGCGAAACGCCGGCATCATTTCCGGCGTGCGCGAGTAGCCACCCAGTTGGTGACAGGTTCCGCATGAGGAGATATCGCGGCCACCGGATTGCGCGCGCGGTGTGTGACAGCGATAACAGGTTGTGTGCGCGTTGAAGCCCGCGGGGATCGACATGGCAACACCGCCGCGCGACTCGCGATGGCACGTCGCGCAACTCACCGTGCCCATGTTCACATGTTTCGCGTGATCGAACTTCATGCGGAAGCTCTTCAAACGCGGAAAAGGTTTCAGCGCTCCCGACTTTGCGTCGGTGTGACAAATCGTGCAGATAGGACTCTCGTTATTCGCGAACTGCTGCGCGTGACAACCAGCGCATGGCAAATGCTGGGACGCTCCCGGACGTTTGGGAATCGGGGCGCTGCTATCGCGGCGGTGACAGAGTAAACACGGCAGACGCGAGTGATTGCGGCTGCTGTGCTGAAACTTTCCATAGTCGAGGCCTTCGGGAAACTGCATCTGGTCCTGAGGAAGTTCGAGTTCGTTCTCAGACGTGCGCGAATGAGTCAGCGAGGTGTTGGAAATGATCAGGATCGCAACAGCCGCTAGTCCCGTAGGGACGAAATATTTGTAGAAACCGGCGGCAAAACAAATTCCGAAGCTCCGGAGGAGCGACATATTTGTCCGTTCCCGCCGGGAAGTAGAGATGCCGCTCCTATGGAGCTTGGATTCGCTTTTACGTTTATCTGCTACAAACATGTCGCTCCTACGGAGCTAAACCATCAACTCGTCTTCTTCGGCTTCGGCGTTGGAATCGCTTGCGGGTGATTTTCCGGAATCGGTTCGCTGCCAAACGTCACGTGGCACTTCGTACAGACGAACTTGGGATCTTTCTTGCGGCTATCGATTTCAAAATTGAGCGCGCCGCCTTCGTCGGTGGTCGTAGTGATGTGACAACCTTCTGCGCCCCCGCACGATCGCACGGCCACCTTCATTGTCTTCGGATCCGTGGTGCGGAAGGCTTCGTTATCAACCTTGTGACAATTCAAGCAACTCAGGTCGGGATGCTCGCCGGCCTCGTGCCGAAACGCACCCGCTGATTGGCGACGACTCCAGCGCGCCAGCATGACTTTGTCGGCGCCCATCGGCGTGGCGAGCTTCGCGTCGAAATCGACCTTCAACTGCATGGGTGAAGTGAGCTTGTGGCACGTCTCGCAATTCTTCGGCTCTGGAGCAATTCCCGAATCCGCGTTGTGACAAGTGAAGCAGATCGTATGACTGCTCGGAATCGTCTTGAACGTGCCCTTCTTCAGCCAGAAATTATCGCCGATGTCTTTCGGGGGCTTCACGACATATTCTTCGCTCGATTTGCCCTGCGGTAGATACGTCTCGTGACAGACGGGACAACTCTTGGGCGGCGCAGGTTTTTTCTCCTGAAACAAAACGTTCGTGAACAGTTGGCGGCGATCCAAGATCATCCCCACGACGTCGATGTGTTTGTCATGCGGAAAGCCAACGCCGAATTCTGAAACGAACTCGCGCCGTTTCAGTTTTGGATCAGTGAGATCGCCGAGACTCGGAAACAACCAGCGCGCAGTGTCCTTCGGCGTGACGGCGATGTGGCAGTTCGAGCAGATCGACGGCGCCGGCCGCTCGCGCGCAAAAAACTGCTCTTTGTGGCAACTCAAGCAGGCAGAGTGTTCAGGGAAATCAGCCACGTCCTGAAACGCCGCGTCGCCCTTACGCACGACATTCCAATTCTTGGACGGGACTTTATGGCATGAATTGCACGCCAGCTTTTGCGTGACGGCGTGCGTCGTATGCGAGAACTTTGTGTAGTCGATTTTTGGTTTCGGAGGAGTCTTGGGCTTTGAAGAACCTCTTTGAGTCCTGCGCCTCTGCGCGCCTCCGTTGACGCTGGGCGTAGCCAAGGCCAACGAGAGCGTCAGTGCCCCGAGGACCAACGCGTAAAAGGGCAAGAGTTTTAGTGTGGGGAACCTGGCTCGTTTCACTGAAGTAAGGCTGCGGACCAGCCCGATGTTTATAGACCAAACGACTAGCATGCGTGCCGAAGCTCCTTTAGGAGCGCAATGTCATATTTCGCCAAAAAAATGGGCTTCGGAGTTCATTTGTACTGCGCGGGCTATAAACATTCTGTGCCGTACGGCACTCGAGGCGCTAATTATCCCTTATTCGATGCGGATGCACTCCGACTTTCTATTTGACGAATCTTAAGATAAACCAGCAGCGCCAAAAACAAAATGAAAACCAGCGAGACCACCAGGCCTTCGCGGCGGAAACGTCTTTCGCCCAAGGCGGCCAATCCCGCCTGGTAACCCTTGGCGGCCGCATCTAATCCTGGCGCGACCACCTTATCAACTTCCGCGGTCGATGAAGAGTGAATCAGAACCCTGGCGTGCGTCAGTGCATCGGTGGCGCCTTTCAGCTCGAACTTCGGCTTGCTGACTTCCATGCCTTTCTGTTCAGCATCCTTCAAGATGGCCGTTGATTTATCGATGCTGGCGATCAATTCATCGATGCGCGAACGCATCATGCCGGCCGCAATGAAACCTTTGTCGCCGTTCGAATGACAATTGACGCAGAGCGTGCCCTGCTGAGTTCCGATCATCTGATCGTTTGGCTTGATGATCGCGTGATTGCTATGACAAGTGATGCATTCAGCGAGCTGCTTATCGTCGAAAGCTTTCTTGTGCGGGCTCGTCTGAAACAGTTCAGCCTGGCGGCTGTGGCATTGGCCGCAAACGTTTGCGACCGAAGCAATGCCCGGCGGCGTCGCGCCATGATTGCCGTGACAATCGTTGCACGTCGGCGCGGATAGATCCTGTTTGTCGTACAGCGCCTTGGCGTGCACGCTGGTCTTATATTTATCGAACTGATCGCTGGGAATGCCGAACGGCTTCATGTAGTCCGCGCTCGCGTGGCACTTCGCGCAGGTCGTCGCGACGTTCGATGGGTAGACGGAAGAGAGCGGATCGCTGGGCGCGCGAATGCCGTGAACGCTGTGACAACTGATGCAAGTCGCCACGCGCGTTTCGCTCTTCTCCTTCAGCAGACGGCCGTGCACACTGGTGTAGTACTCACGTTCCTGATCGACGCGCAGTGAAGGATTGAATCGCTTCATCAGATTCGCGTCTGAATGGCACTTGCCGCAGTAAGCCGGGATGTCGAGTGTCTTCGGTTTGCCCAGATAGCCCTTGCTCGGATTCTTCGCGTCTTCTTTCTTGTCCGCGTTCGGATCGCCGCCATGACAATCGTTGCAGGACAGCCCGCGCGACTTGTGAATGTCGTTATCGAAGAGCTTCGCGGGCGCGCTGAGCCTCGTGTCGTCGAGTTTGATGTGGCATTCGATGCAGGAAGATTTCTTTTGAGCAAACGCCGCGTTAGCGAGAACCAGCAGCAGGAATGACGCAATCAAGAAAGCCATTGCAAATTGAAAATTGCAAACTCTAAATTGCAAATTGCGCGAACCGTCTTTCAGCAGTCTGACGCCTGAGACCACCGGATCAATTTGAAATTTGCAATTTTCAATTTTCATTTTGCAATCTCTTGATCACTTAGCCACGTACCCAACAATCGTCATCACCACGATGTACATCAGCGCGACAACGCCGCAAATGTTGAAAATCAAATGGCGGCGGCGATTTTCCGGATCGCGATCGATGAAAGGCACAATGAACAGAAGCAACGCGATCAGATTGAAGGCCATAATGCCGAGGACCTCACCGTCCATGCCGAGCACCTTGGCCGGGATCCACTTCAACGTCTGAAACATGAAGAGGAAGTACCACTCGGGCTTGATTCCCGCGGGGGCGGGCGCGAACGGATCGGCTTTCTCGCCGAGTTCCCAAGGGAACAAAGCGGCCAGGGCTGCCAGCACACCGATCGCCAAAATCCAACCGATGGCATCGCGCAAAATGAAGTTGGGGAAGAACTTCATGCGCTGATAGCTGTCTTCGTATTTTTTCGGCACGTGCATCCCGTGCAATTGGACCAGCGCCACGTGTACCCCGATAAAGACAGTTGCCGTCGCCGGCAACACCGCGACGTGAAATCCGAAGAACCGCGTCAGCGTTGCACCGGTTACGTCATCGCCGCCGCGCAGAAATCTTAGAATCGGGCGACCGACGATTGGCACCACGCCGGCGATCTCGGTTCCGACTTTGGTCGCAAAGAACGCCAGCTTGTTCCAGGGCAAAAGGTAACCGCTGAAGCCGAAACAGATGACGATGATCAGAAGGAATGCGCCGCTGACCCAGGTAATTTCGCGTGGCGGATAATACGAGCGCAGAAAAAAGACGCTGAACATGTGAATGAACAGCGTCGCGATCATGAGGTTTGCCGACCAGCTATGAATCGATCGAATCAGCCAGCCGAACTTAACTTCGGTAATGATGAATTGAACGCTTTCGAAGGCGTTTTCAGCGCTCGGCCGATAGTAGAGGAGCAGCAGAATTCCCGTGGCCACTTGTACGCAAAACAGGAAGAGCGTCATGCCGCCGAAGTAGTACCAGATCGAATGGCGATGAACCGGCACTTCCTTCTTGTCAGCCAGATGCATGAGCGTACTGATTGCCAGACGCTCATCCAGCCAGTTTGTCAGGTCGTTGATTCTCATCGATCAAAAGAGAGCATTTGACACTTGTCATCTGAGATTTCTCATTTGACATTTTAGAAGCGTGATTGCGCGGTCTTAATCGACGATGATCTCGCTTCGCCTAGCCGGTGTCATTCCGTCATCAAAATGAAAAATGACAAATATCAAATGAAAGATGTCAAATGATCCGCTCGCTACCGCTCGCGGTTCTGACACTACCCTCGCGTCACCACCACATCATCGCCGCGCGTGTTCACTTTGTACTCTTCCAAAGGTCTCGGTGGTGGACCGCCGATATTCTTTCCGCTCAAGTTGTATTGCCCGTTGTGACACGCGCACCAAATCTGTTTCGTGTCGTCGCGGTACTGCACGATACATTCGAGATGTGTGCAGACAGCGGAGAACGCTTTGAACTCGCCTGAGGCGGTGTGCACCAGGATTCCGGGCTTGTTGCCGAACTTGAAGATTTTTCCTGAGTTGGGTGGTACTTCGCTGAGCTTGGCCGCGACGACCGAATTTTCGGTTGACTCGACGATCTGCGGCGGCGACATGAATTTGAAGATCGGATAGAAGATCGCGGCGAGTGTCGCCACGGCGCTGGTCCCTAGCAGATAATCGAGAAAACTCCGCCGCGGCTGAGAAGCGGGCAGAGCAGAATCGACTTTGGCCCTCCGAGCGTCAGGGTTCACTCGTTCGTCCTCCGACTATCGAATTGTTTGCGATCCCTTTGACTAATGAAGGTAAAACGGAACTCCAGCCTCGGCGGTTAACCTAAGCCGGAGTCCGTTTGGGCATCTGCAATGATTGCCGAGCGCGTTTATTCCTTTCGCCCGATGTATAAACGCAACGACATGTAAGGCAGATGCGCATGGTAATTCTGAGCCCGCGGACTGCCGGGGAATGTGTTCAAAAAGAACTTCGTCTCGTTGTAGGCGAAGTATTGGTAACCCAGGTTCCAGTCAAGCCTGCGATTTAGCTTGATTGCCAGACGAGCTTCCGGAGACGTGAAGTTCATCGGATAAGAAGTGATCAGCGTGCCGCCCTGAACCGCATTGCCGATAGGATTCAACACGCCCGGAACGACGACCGGCGCTATCGACGTGCCATCCGTAGGCGCCGATAGTCGATTACCTTGCCCGTTATCCTGATTGAGACGGTACGAAGTGTAGAGCGTCATCCGGCGATTGAGGCGCGTCGTCAAATCCAAATAGAAGAAGTTGTTTCTCTGATAGTACAGCGCGTGTCCGAAGTGATGGAACACGGCTGCGGCTGGTGGCACGGCGTAGAAGTAATCAATCGTCGAGTCCGTGTTAACCCAGGTGTAGTTGTAACCCATGTTGACGGTGACTCGCGATGTCGGCATCCAATCAATCGACGAAGTGAAAATGCGTGACTTGATCGAGGCGCCAAAATCACTGATTGTTTGGCCGGCAATTTCGGAAGGATTCGAGTTGTCTTTCGTAATCACCGCAAAGTTCAAGATCAGCTTGCGGTTCGGAGCGATGCGGCTCTTCGCGCGAATGTTGGTGTAATCATAGTTGCCTATTCGCGTAAAGACGTTATCGGCCGAGCCGTGTTCGGCGTCAAAATACAGCGTCCACGTCTTCGCCGGACGGACCCTGAATCCCCCAAAGAAGGCGTGGGTGTGATTCGTTTCAACTTCGTGCTCCTCGCATCCAGCCCCAACCGGAGAAGTGCAAGCCGCCGGGCTCAGGAGTAACGCTGGCGAGTTTGAATTGATCAAGTAGCCCGTCACATCCAATTGCTCGCGTCGATGTCCGTATCGATAGCCAAAGTGAACCGAATATTTCGGATTGAACTGATAGTCGCCCTCGAAAGTCTCCGTGTACTTTCGATATTTCACGGTCCTGAGGGCCACCAGGTTCGAAACACTAAACGTGTCTGTGCGGGTGCCACCGCCAGTCAAAGTACGCGTCAGCGAGAAGAAATCGCTAAACCCTGCCGCGCCATCGATCGTGAAGTCCTCAACCCGAAACGTATTTGAAACTCTGAAGTTGTCAGTGGCCAGGAATGTAATACCGATATCGCCCACGGTGTTCGGCCGCTTCACGTTACCGGAGATGTTGAAGTAGCTCGGGTTCGTGACATTCGTCGAAGAGGCGCCACTAACCGTCGGCGGGAACCCGGTTATTCTCGTATTGAAGTTAACGCCGGCGAAGTTTTCCACGTACAGCGAATTCGAGGTGGTCTTGCTGTAAACGATCCGGCCAGTGATGTCGAGCTTCTTCGCAACTAGCGTGTGAATGCTCGCGCGCGTGAAATCGACTTTGCCTCGGGTTGGCTCTGAACGAAGGAAGCTGGAGAGTTGCGCGGGTGGAGTTCCGGTGGTCGGCGTATTCCGATTTAGTCCGAACGCACCATTGATAGTGCTGTCGTCGCGGAAGCGGCGGAAGCCCTGTACGAATGTCCAGTCGATGGGGCCAACCTTACCATCGGCGCCAAAGCGGAAATCATTCGCCCGCGATTTGTTATTAGACACCATCCAAAAATCGTTTCCACCGATGTGGTAATTGGTGAAAGACGGGCCACTGTAACGCTCTGGCGAGTAGCCGATATTGAAGCGAATGGTTTCGTTCTTTGGCAGAATCGTCAGATCGAAGTCACCCATTTCAGTTTTGGTGTCAAAGCCGTGCAAGCCGGTCACCGGATTCGCAACTGTCGGGTTCGGCGTAAACAGCCAGGTCGGATTCGCAATGTTGTTCAGGTAGCGATAATACTTGAAGCGACGATAAGTTCCTTCAAACCGATATAGCTCTGGCTTCTCGGCGGTGATGCGCATGTTGCCGTAAGGATCCGCGCCCCAACCAGTAGAGGTGACGAGTAACGTATCGAACAGGTCACCCTTGCCGCCGTTCTTGGACTTCATGAGAAAAGTCGTATCGAACAAGCGCGGGCCCGCTTTGTAATTGAGATCGCTCTTGAACTTGTTAACGTCGCCGTCAACGCGCTGGCCGCGATAACCAAATTCGATTGCGGACGTGACGGTGAAATTACCGGCGTCCTCGCCCACGGTTTGTGACGTGGGCACTGTGTCAGTTTTCTTTGCCGGTTTTTTCGCTTCAGGCGACTTGGTTGGCTCGGCCTTCTTCGCGTCCTTGGACCCATTGAGAGCTGTGTTCGAAGCCGTTGACTGTGCGCTCATCACGCCGGCCATCAACGCTAATCCCAGCGCCAAGCCCGAAACTACACGCAGCAGATTTGCAATATTGGTTTTCATACCGTCCATCCTGTGAGTCATAACTCTGTTTGGAGGCGGACTCTCGCCCGCCTGGCGTGCGGCGGGCAGTGAGCCCGCCGCTCAACGCGCAACGCTTACCGGAAGAAGACAGGACTCGTGCGTGAGCCGTGAATCTTCACGTGACAAGCTGTGCAGTCGCGATACTGCGCGTTTTGGTTGTGCGATGGTCCCGCCGGTTCAATCGCTCCGACATCGTGCGCGGCGCTATGGCAAGTCAGACAGAGCTGATTTACCGCGCTATACCGCAGCAGGCGCGGATTTGCAGAACCGTGCGGCGTATGACAAGACGAGCAACCTTCAGTCTTCACGGGAGCATGTTCGAAAGTGAACGGCCCCTGCTTATCGGCGTGGCACTTGACGCAAGCAGCGTCTCCGCCAGTCGCCAGCCTGGTCTGCTTCAGCTCGAATCCGCCGTGCGGGTTGTGACAGTCGCTGCAACGCATCGCGCCTTCCAGAACTTTGTGATGGAACGGCGCTGAGAATTGCGGCTTAACTTCACTGTGACAACTAGTGCAAAGCTGCGGATCGTTTGCCTTCAGCATGCGGGTCGTGGCAAACCCGGGCTTCTCAGCATTCGCGGTCGTCACCAGCATGTTCGAGCTGGCGACGTTACGGCCTTCCTTGTTCGAGTGCGGCGAGTGACAGTCGGTGCAACCGATGTCATTGCGCCAGTGCTCGCCACGTCGGAAGTTATTCCGCTCTTCTTTGCCCGCATGGCAAGACAGGCAAGACTCAGAAATCTCCTTCGGCGATTTGCCGGTGAAGCTTATGATCTTGGTCTTGTCTCCGCCGCCATCGACGTGCGCTTTGCCGGGACCATGGCAGGATTCGCAGCCGCTCGCTTTGCCTTTCCAACTCGAGAGAGTCGTCAGGGCTGCGTGTGCGGTGTGCGAATAGGCTTTGAAGGTGTCTTCGTGACAATCCTTACAGGTATCGCTGCCGACATAGTCGCTCGCGGCAGGCTTATCATCGATAGTGGTCCGCACGACGGCTTGCGAACGATTCGCTCCCGTCAACCAGACCACGACCGCCAACACTGACCCAAGTACGAGCAGTGCTTTGATTGATTTTGCGAGTCTCACTTTGGAGCCTCCTTCTTCAGGTGAAAAGGCCCGCGTCATTGGACGCCAGGCAAAACGAACTTAATTATCAAGACAACTTACGTGTAAAGCGCCGGGGGCAAGCGGTAACATCCTAATCGGAGCGATTTTGGAATTCTGTGATGCCCGTCACCGTCACCCACACATCTCAGGGGACATCTGCGCCAAAGAGGCGAGCGCGGCACGGTCGCGAATCCACAAAGCATCGCGTTTGACGCGAATGATTTTGTCTCGCTTCAGCGCGCTGAAAAGGCGTGTCACAGTTTCACGTGACGCGCCGATTATTTGCGCAATCTCCTCTTGCGTTAACAGAATCTGGACGCGAGTTCCTTCGCTGCTGCGCTCGCCAAAATCGCGTCCCCATCTCAAGATTAAACGCGCGAGTTTCTCGAGCGCAGATTCAGACAAAAGCAGCATCCGTGTGTGATCGACAAACTCGCTGAACTGCCGGCTAAAAACTTCCAACAGATCCAATCCCGAGACGTGTTGCTTTCCCAGCAGGTTCAAAAGATCCTGCCGCGATATAAAATCAACGCGACCGCCTTCAACCATCTCAGCGGTCGCTTCAAACGGCCTGCCGGTCAAACCGGCATAAAGCCCAAGGACATCTCCTCCGCCGGCCAGGCGTAGGATGACTTTCTTTCCGTCGGCGGACGAAATGGAAACTTTCGCGCACCCGGAAGAAAGCACATAAACTCCACGCGCGACGCTGCCTTCGTGAAAGACAACAGCGCCGCGCGGAAATATTCGGCTACGACTTACTCGATCAATTCCTGGGATAGCCCGTAGCGGCGAGTTGAATGGCAACACTCGCAGGGGCGGAGTCGCCGGAAGGGTGTTGCCCACCATTGCTCTACTCGCCACGTTCATTCGATTCTCCTTAAATACTCAAGAAATGATGTTGGTGCTGAGCCAGCCCCGGAAATGCATCGCCCTGCGGAGCAAGAGACGTGCCGACTGACTTCTGCCGCCTCTTTGTGTGATTTTGCAGGCCTTCGCGAAACATCGTGGGAAGTTTCGCTCATCACATGCGGAAACTTACTCAGGCATTGTTGGGGCGATCCGGGTCTTTCCGCGAAAGAGCTTAGTTTTCCATCGGGCATATCGGTTGCTTCGCGGTAAGCAGAGGGAATCCCTATTGCTCGGACAAAGAGCGGCGGCTTGCTGCTCAACATTCTCAGGGAGAATTGGAGGATCGACACCATGGCTAAAGACGACCGAGACATTCTCGAACTACTCAAGCAGGAGTTGTCATTCATAGAGAAGGGCGGATATGGACGCTCGGTCCGCGCGCCTTGGTTACCAAAGTCCATCTTCCAGGACTCCCTGAGTTGTCTGAATTACGGATATCCCTATCGCGCCCATCCGTGCGCTGAATGTCATCTGCTCGATTTCGTTGAGCCTGACCATCGCTCGCAACCGATTCCTTGTCATTTCATCCCCCTGAATGAAGATGGGAAAACGATTGAAGAGCTTGAGATGGATGGCGACGAAACGCGAACAGAAAACGCAGTGAAAAGTTGGCTGAAAGGGAAGATCAGCCAGCTCGAAGCCGAACGGTCAAAGTCGTTTTGGCAAAACGTTGACTGAAGCCCGCGGCTGGGCGCGTCGTACGAACATGAGGGCGGAACACATGAAAGGAGAAGTGATCATGAAGGGCAATCTGATGTCCCCCGTGAAAGACTTCATGTCTCTCGATCCGTTCCGTCTTTTTCCAAATCGCATGGGGATGTTAGACGAGCCAATGTTCCGTTCTGCGGAAGAGTGGCCGCTGAAAGCTTGGGTACCGCCGTGCGATATCTTCGAGACCGACAAGGAACTGGTGATGAAGTTTGAATTGCCAGAGGTCAAGAAGGAAGACGTGGAAGTTAATTTAGAGCAGAACGTGCTCACCTTGCGGGGCGAGCGCAAGTTTGAAGAGAAGACGGACCGCGAGAACTATCATCGCGTCGAGCGGCATTATGGTGAGTTCATGCGCAGCTTCAATGTTCCCTTGTACGTTGATGCTACGAAGATCAACGCCGAATTCCGAGATGGCGTGCTCACGATAACGCTGCCGAAAAACGAGGAAGCCAGACCTAAACAGATCAACGTGAAGGTCAACTGACAGATCCACCAGGCGTCAGGACGCAAGCTTCCTTGTGTGCGCCGCAGGCGGTTCAGTGGGAGGGGCCGCCTGCGGCGAAGTTGTAAGTAGAGGGCGATTTAGCGTGTCAGTACCGCGAGCGATAGCGAGCGGATCACGTGCCCAAGCCGAGATAGTCGGGCGCCACAGATTAATTCAAGTTGGGAGTTCAAGAAGCTCAAATGCCTAACAGATCAGTCACAATCGACGGCAACGAAGCAGCCGCTCACGTCGCCTTCAGAACAAATGAAGTTATCGCCATCTATCCGATTACGCCTTCATCGAACATGGGCGAGTCCGCTGACGAGTGGGCCGCCAAAGGCAAGAAAAATATTTGGGGCATGACGCCGATCGTGCGCGAAATGCAATCCGAGGGCGGCGCCGCGGGCACCGTTCACGGCTCTCTGCAAACAGGCGCGCTGACGACGACGTTCACGGCGAGCCAGGGCTTGCTCCTGATGATTCCCAACATGTTCAAGATCGCCGGCGAGCAAACCAGCACAGTCTTTCATATCGCCGCGCGCGCGATAGCCACGCATGCGCTTTCGATCTTTGGCGATCACAGCGACGTGATGGCCACGCGCTCGACCGGCTGGGGCATGTTGTTTTCGAATTCGATTCAGGAAGTCATGGATTTTGCGCTGATCGCCCAAGCCGCAACGCTGGAATCACGTGTTCCCTTTCTGCATGCGTTCGACGGATTTCGCACTTCGCACGAGGTGATGAAGATCGAAGAAATCTCTGACGATCAGATTCGCGAGATGATTGACGAGCAGTTGGTACAGGCGCATCGCTCGCGCGCGTTGACTCCCGATCATCCCGTCATGCGCGGCACGGCGCAGAATCCGGACGTGTTCTTCCAATCCCGCGAACGCGCCAACTCGTTCTACGCTGCGACGCCGGAAATCGTCGAACGTGTGATGAGGAAGTTTGGCGAAGTCGTCGGTCGAGAATATCGCTTGTTCGACTACATGGGCGCGCCCGACGCCGAGCGCGTGATTGTGATGATGGGTTCCGGTTGTGAGACGGCCGAAGAAACTGTCAACGCACTGATGGCAAATGGCGAGAAAGTCGGCTTGCTGAAAGTGCGTCTTTACCGGCCGTTTTCAGTCGATCGCTTCGTCGCAGCTCTTCCTTCTTCAGTCAAAACGATCGCCGTCCTGGATCGAACCAAAGAGCCGGGCGGCGCCGGCGAACCGCTCTATCAGGACGTCATCACGGCGCTGCACGAAACGTGTCAGAAGCCCGACCGTAAGGGGCGGCTCGCTATGACGCCGCGAGTCATTGGCGGGCGCTATGGTCTCGGCTCAAAAGAATTCACCCCAGCAATGGTCAAGAGCGTCTTCGATGAAATGTCGAAAGACGATCCTAAGAACCACTTCAGCGTCGGCATCATCGACGATGTAACCAATAACAGTCTGTCGTTCGATCCAAACTTCACGACCGAAGCGAAGGACCAAGTCCGTGCGTTGTTTTGGGGATTGGGCGCGGACGGCACGGTCAGCGCGAACAAGAACTCGATCAAGATTATCGGCGAAGAAACGCCGAACTATGCGCAAGGCTACTTCGTCTATGACTCGAAAAAATCAGGCGCGATGACGGTCTCGCATCTGCGTTTTGGTTCGGAACCCATCAAGAGCACATACCTGATTCAGCGCGCGAACTTCATCGCGGTGCATCAATTCAACTTTCTTGAGCGATATCAAATTCTCGACGCCGCGGAGAATGGCGCGACATTGCTGCTGAACAGTCCGTTCGAACCGGAAGAAGTTTGGGACAATCTGCCGCGTTCAGTTCAGGAACAGATCATCGCGAAAAAGATTAAGGTGCACTCAATCAACGCTTATCAGGTTGCAAAAGAAAATCAACTCGGAAATCGCACCAACACGATCATGCAGACGTGCTTCTTTGCGATCAGCGGCGTATTGCCGCGCGATGAAGCGATCACCAAGATCAAGGATTCGATTCGCAAGACCTACGGCAAACGCGGCGAGCCGGTGGTGCGCCAAAATTTCGCAGCAGTTGATTCGGCGTTGGAGCATCTGCATGAGATTTCAGTTCCCGCCGAAATCTCTTCGTGTCTCAGTGGTTCTCAGTGCCTCCGTGGTGAGGAGACTGACAGAGCGATCACCACAGAGACACAGAGTTCTCACAGAGACGCGGAGGGACAAATGCCCGATTTCGTTCGCGACGTCACGATGGAAATTCTTCGTGGCCAGGGCGATAACCTGCCGGTCAGCGCGTTCCCTGTTGACGGCACTTACCCTGTCGCGACGGCGCAATGGGAGAAGCGCAACATCGCTCAGGAAGTCCCGGTGTGGGAACCCGACCTCTGCATCGAATGTGGAAAGTGCATGCTGGTCTGTCCGCACGCGACGATTCGCGCGAAGGTCTGTAAGCCGGAAGACCTAGCAGCCGCGCCGCCAAATTTCAAACGAATGCCGGCGAAATGGCGCGAGCTTCCCGATCATCTCTATACGATTCAAGTGGCCGTCGAAGATTGCACCGGCTGCCAACTTTGCGTCGAAGTTTGCCCTGCTAAAGACAAGAGCAATGTCTCGCGCAAAGCGCTCAACATGGCGCCGCAACTGCCGCTGCGCGACAGCGAGCGCGTGAATTGGGATTACTTCCTGAAGCTGCCTGAGATTCATCGGAACGGCGCACTCACTTTCCGAAACATCAAAGACATTCAACTGCTGCAACCGCTGTTTGAATTTTCGGGCGCGTGTTCAGGTTGCGGCGAGACGCCCTACATCAAGTTGATGACGCAGCTCTTCGGCGATCGCGCGATCATCGCGAACGCGACTGGTTGCTCGAGCATCTACGGCGGCAATCTGCCGACGACGCCCTACACAACGAACCCGGAAGGCCGCGGCCCGGCGTGGAGCAATTCACTCTTTGAAGACAACGCTGAGTTCGGTCTCGGCATGCGCCTCTCGTTTGATCATCAACAGGCTTACGCAAAGCAACTGGTCGAGCGTTATCGATTGATGATTGGCGATGAGATCGCCGACGGCTTGCTGAATAGCAATCAGGAAACACAGGAAGAAATCAATCAGGCGCGTGAGTTCATCGCTGAACTCAAGGCAAAACTCAATGGACGCGGCGAAGCAGAAGCGCGCGATCTGCTCGGCGTGGCCGACGCGCTGGTGAAGAAGAGCGTCTGGATCGTCGGTGGCGACGGTTGGGCTTATGACATTGGTTACGGTGGCTTGGATCACGTGCTCGCCAGTGGCGCCGACGTGAACATCCTCGTGCTCGACACGGAAGTTTATTCGAACACCGGCGGCCAGGCTTCGAAGGCCACGCCGCTCGGCGCCGTCGCCAAATTCGCTGCGGGCGGCAAACCAACGATCAAGAAAGATCTCGGCATGACCGCGATGCGCTACGGCAACGTTTACATCGCACAGATCGCGATGGGCGCGAACGACACGCAAACGGTCAAGGCTTTCTTAGAAGCCGAAGCGCATCCCGGCCCGTCGCTCATCATCGCCTACAGCCAGTGCATCGCGCACGGCATCGACATGGCGAAGGGAATGACGCAGCAGAAGCTCGCGGTCGAGTCAGGTTACTGGCCGCTTTACCGCTTCGATCCAAAACTGGAAAGTGAAGGCAAGAATCCGTTCCAGCTCGATTCAAGAGATCCGAAGATTCCGCTGCAGGATTACATCTACACCGAAGGCCGCTATCGCATGCTGCAGCGCAGCGATCCTGAAGCGGCGAAGATTTTGTTACAGCAAGCGCAACAGTCAGTGAATCATCGCTGGAAACAGTACAAGCAGTTGGCTGCTGCGGCTTCAAACGTTTAGCGGCGGGCAGTAGCCCGACTCTAAACGGAACATTCATAGAAAGGAGCAATCATGAAACTCATGAACCTCTTTATCCCGACTTGCTCCCTCATACTCGTCTTATCAGCGCTCGCGTTCGCTCAATCAAATCGTCCTCTGGTGATCTGCGTCCACGGCATCGGCGAAGGAAATCGTGAACCGGGCTGGTCGAACGAGATGGCCGAAGCTTGGGGCGTGGAAACTCAGGAAGTAACTTTTCGTTATGAAGGCCGCACCAAGGTAACTTCATTTTACGACTTCGGCCAAAAGACAGGCGATTGGGTGCTCAGCGCGCAGCGGCAGATCTCGCAAATCGTCAAACAAAACCCGGGCCGGCCAATCATTATTGTGTCGCACTCGTGGGGCAGTGTCGTTACCAAGCTGGCCCTCGAAGGAGGCAGCGCGAACGGCGTTCTGTTCGACGATATCGATCTCGGCGGCGCACAAATCGAAGACTGGATCACGATCGGCTCACCTCTGGGCGATCCGAAGGTGAGGTCGCTGGCGGGCGTTACCACCGAACCCGGCAAGCCGAAGAACGTCAACCAGTGGACCAACTTCTACGATGTTAACGATTGGATCGCAAAGTTCTCGCACAATCTGATCGGCGCCGACAATCAGCCCGTAGATTCCGGTGCGGTCGATCCACACACAGCTATCTGGACTGATGCAAAGGTCACTAACCACATCAAGAACGAGTTGGTGCGCGTATCGAAGTTGCGTCGCGCCGACAGATCGGGCCCGGTGAGGTTCGTGGTTTGGGATCAGGCAAATGGCAAGACCCTGCCTAACGCGCAAGTCGTCGTGCTGGGGGCGAACAATTCTCCTTCAGAAGATTTTCGTGGAGAAGGAACTTCGAATGGCGACGGGGTCGTGGATATTCAGGACATCGTGCTTGGTGTTTATGTCGTCAGGTCGCGACATGCGTCTTGTCAGTTGTTTGACAGCGGAGCCACGAACCTGCGTCCGAATGAAATGCATCGCATCATCATGGATTGCCCGCCGGTGAACTCAACCGGAGATCGACGGAACCCAACCCAACCCACAACGACTACGCCATCGGGCAGCAGCGAAGAGCAACTGGTGGCGGAATATCGGCGGTTGCTGCCGCTGGCTTTGGAGAAAAACAAGAAGCCCTGGCACACACGAATAAACTTGCTTGCGAATGCGGTCAAGCAAGGCCCGGGTTATCACGTCCAGTACCAGGCTTTCTGCCTGATCGAACAGGGCCCTGACCAGGGAAAGGACTACATGTGCTCGGATTTCGAGACCACGCTAAGTCTCGATGGCATTAGAAGCGCCGTTACCGACATGAAACGGCAACTTGGGATGTAAACAATCATGACTCTGACAACCAACTATCTCGGCTTACCTCTGAAGAATCCGCTCGTCGCGTCGTCATCGCCGCTGTCACACACCGTGGACAGTATTCAGCGTTTGGAAGACGCGGGCGCTTCGGCGGTCGTCATGTATTCGCTCTTCGAAGAGCAGATCACTTTCGACAGTCTCTACGTCGATCATTATCTGCGCAGCAACAAGGACAGCTTTGCCGAATCGCTCAGCTATTTCCCCGAGATGGACAAGTACAACGTCTGGCCCGATGAATATTTGAATTTGATTCGTCGCGCGAAAGAGAGCGTTGATATTCCCATCATCGGTAGCTTGAACGGCGTGTCGATCGGAGGCTGGACAAACTACGCGACCCTGATCGAGGACGCGGGTGTAGATGCACTCGAACTGAATGTTTATTACGTGCCGACCAGTCTCGAAATTACGGGCCGCGAAGTCGAGGACATTTACGTTGACATGCTACGCCAGGTGAAACGCTCGGTGACGATTCCGGTTGCCGTCAAACTCAGTCCATTTTTCAGTTCCGTCGCGAATATGTCCAAGCGCCTGGTCGATCACGGCGCCAACGGCCTCGTGCTCTTCAATCGCTTCTATCAACCCGATCTTGATCTGGAAAATCTGGAAGTGGCGCCGCGTCTCGTGCTCAGCAATTCAGATGAATTGCGTCTGCCTCTGCGTTGGGTCGCAATTCTTTACGGCCGGATTATGGCGGATCTTGCGCTGACGACCGGGATCCACTCGCGCGATGATGTGTTGAAAGGATTAATGGCGGGCGCGAAGGTCACCATGATGGCTTCGGAACTGCTACAGAACGGCATGCGTCGCATCAAGGAGATTTTGCGCGAGCTTGAGGAGTGGATGGAAGAACACGAATACGTTTCGGTCGCGCAAATGATCGGCAGCATGAGCCAGCAACATTGCGCCGAACCAGCGGCGTTCGAACGCGCCAATTACATGAAGACGCTCGATTCGTTCCAGCCGGTAAACTAGCTCATAAGGGTCAGTACCGCGAGCGTTAGTGCGTGGTGTCAGAACCCGGAGCGATCGCGACAAAATCATGTGGTTTCCAGGAAGCGGGTGATGATCCGCTCGCTATCGCTCGTAGTACCGACACTCGGCTCGATCGGTTTTGCGAAAAATTCCTCACGCCTAATATCAGTTGCGCGATTTTCCCCGAGGCAACCGAGCAACTTCCAAAATTCCCCCGAAATTTCAGCAAATCTTTGCCGGCACCCCCGTGGCCTTCCGCTTGCACTAAGCCCTCGCTCGTGTTCGTACTGATTAATTTGCGCACTCCATTGAACTCAAAGCCAGAGGAAGAATTCATGTTACTTGATCCAAACAAAACTGTAGGCGAACTCGCGGTCGCCATTCCCAGCGTCACCCGCGTTTTCGAAAAAACGAAGATCGATTACTGCTGCGGCGGCGATCAATTGCTGGGAGATGCCTGCTCAAAAGCCGGCGTTGATTTGAATCTGTTGGAGGAGTTGTTGGCGACGACGGTCGAACCTGCTTCGGACACGAACATCAATTTTCAGCAGATGACGCTAATTGAGTTAATCAGTTACATCCTGGACAAACACCACGTTTATACGAAGCAGGAAATGGATCGGCTGGAATCGCTGGTCACCAAAGTGGTCGGCGCGCATGGCGCGAATCATTCTGAATTACTGACGATCCGCGATCTGCTTCAGCAACTGTTCACCGAATTGAAAGGCCACATGTTCAAAGAAGAGCAGATCCTATTTCCGTTCGTTGTCGAATTGGAACAGTCAGTTCTGCAGAATCGTCCGGCGCCGTTCGCTCCCTTCGGTACGGTCAATAATCCCATTCGCATGATGATGTTCGAGCACGATAACGCGGGCGAAATTCTGCGCGAGCTGCGCAAGTTGAGCGGCGATTACAAACTGCCTGCGGACGCGTGCATGAGCTACCAGACGTTCTATCAGGCGCTGGAAGCGTTCGAACAGGATCTGCATCAGCACATTCATCTGGAGAACAATATTTTGTTTCCTACGACCATTGCTCTGGAGGCCAGAAACTAACGATGAGCAGTTTCAACGACTTTCTCGGACTTCATGGACAGCTCGACGCGCTCTTCCTTGAGCATCAGCGCGGACTAATCCGGCTCGATCTGGACACGGCTGAAGCCGCGCTGGACGAATACGCGGGCGCGCTGCTCGCGCACATGCGCGACGAAGAAGAATTCATGCTGCCGCTTTATGGCGAACGCGTGACGCCGCCAGTCGGCGGAACGGTTGAGATATTTTTGAGCGATCACGTGAAACTCAAAAGGTTCCTCGAGTTATTCAAAGAAGAAATCGCCAAGATCCGCGGGATGGAAGATATCGAGCGCGGCGTTCTGTTTCTGATCGATTCGCAGCACTTATTTAAACGGTTACTGGTCCATCACGACAATCGGGAATCGAAAATGCTGTATCCGTTGCTCGATCAAGTCACGAGCGAATCTGAACGTGAGGAATTGTTCGCGAAACTTGAACGGCCGTACGAATGGGACTCAACCAAAATCGATAATCACTCCCAAAGGGAAAGTTCTTTTGCAAGCGCAGGGTCGTCGTAAGAAGCCCACAGGTCTAGTTTCACAAAAAGCCAATTCAATTTCAGGGAGAAGGTTAGTTCATGAAGAAACTTTGGTTAATTTTTATCGCGATCTTTATCGCATCATTCGCCGTCCTCGGTTGGGTCGGCACCGAAATCTTTCGCCAGGCGCCGCCGATCCCGCGCGAAGTCGTCACGACCGATGGCAAAGTTCTGCTGTCCGGCGACGACATTCAAAACGGACAGAACGTTTGGCAGGCAATGGGCGGCATGGAGATGGGCTCAATTTGGGGCCACGGTTCTTACGTCGCGCCTGACTGGACAGCGGATTATCTGCACAACGAATCGTTACTGATTCTCGATCAGTGGTCGCAGAAGGATTTCGGCAAGCCCTACAACAACGCGCCATCCGAACAGCAGGCGATGCTGCGGCAGCGTTTGCAGGACATGATGCGTAAGAACACCTACGACGCATCAACGGGACGGCTGACGATCGATCCGGTGCGGGCGCAAGCATTCGAGACGAACTTGCAACGCTACTCGAAGCTCTTCACCGAAGGCAGCAGCGACTATGCGATTCAAAAGAACGCGCAATCTGATCCCACTAAGCTTCGGCAATTAAGCGCTTTCTTCTTCTGGACTTCATGGGCGTCGGCGACAAATCGCCCGGGCAACACGATCTCTTACACGAGCAATTTTCCCTCTGAGCCGCTGGTCGGCAACACCGCGACGAGTAGCGCTGTAGTTTGGACAGGCGTCAGCGTCATCATGCTCATCGCCGGCATCGGCTGGATGGTTTGGTTTTATGCCAGCCGCCGCGAAGAAGTCGTTTCGAGCGAAATTCCAGATCGTGATCCACTGATCGGCGTGAAACTTTCTCCTTCACAGAAAGCGACGGTGAAGTACTTCATCGTGGTCACGCTGCTCTTCCTCTTGCAAATTGTGATGGGGATGATCACGGCGCACTACGGCGTTGAAGGCCAGGGCTTCTATGGAATTCCGCTCGCAGAATATCTGCCGTATGTCGTCTCGCGCACGTGGCACACGCAGCTCGGCATCTTTTGGATCGCGACTGCGTGGTTGGCGTCGGGACTTTTCATCGCACCGTTCATCTGCGGCTACGAACCGAAGTATCAGAAGCTCGGCGTCGATGTTCTCTTCGGCGCTCTGTTGGTTGTAGTCCTCGGATCGATGGGCGGCCAGTGGATGTCGGTGATGCACAAACTGCCCGGCAGCCTCTGGTTCTACTTCGGACACCAGGGTTACGAATACGTTGACCTCGGCAGAGTTTGGCAAGCGGCACTCTTCGTTGGTTTGCTGCTCTGGCTTTTCCTGATTGCTCGTAGTGCGATTCCGGCAATGAAGCAGAAAGGTACCGCGAAGTCGCTCGTCATTCTTTACTTTCTATCGACGACCGGCATCGCGCTTTTCTACAGCCCCGGCCTGTTCTGGGGAATGAAGTCGCACATCTCAGTCGTTGAGTATTGGCGCTGGTGGGTCGTTCACCTTTGGGTGGAAGGCTACTTTGAAGTTTTCGCGACCGTGGTCATCGCTTATCTGTTTGCGCGGCTCGGCGTGATTCAAGCTGAAAGCGCGGCGCAGGCTTCTTTGATGTCCGGCGCGATCTATTTGACTGGCGGCATCATCGGTACGCTGCACCACTTGTACTTCGCGGGCACGCCGACGGTGGCGCTCGCGTTTGGATCAGTCTTCAGCGCGCTGGAAATCGTCCCGCTGTTGCTGGTCGGTTACGAAGCGGTCGCGAACATTCGGCGCTCGAAAGCAAAGCCGTGGCTCAAGCAATATCGCTGGGTCGTTTCGTTCTTCGTCGCGGTGGCGTTTTGGAACTTGGTCGGCGCGGGCATCTTCGGCTTCATGATCAATCCGCCGATCGCGCTCTACTACATGCAGGGCCTCAACACGACGGCAGTGCACGCGCACGGCGCGCTCTACGGCGTGTACGGAACATTGGGACTTGGTCTGATGTTGTTCTGCCTGCGCGCAATGAAGCCCGACGTCATCTGGAAACAGAAACCGATCTGGCTCGCGTTCTGGGCGATCAATATCGGCATGATGCTGGAGATAGTTCTCAGCCTTCTGCCGGTAGGCTTGCTCCAAACCTATCAGTCTGTGGCCAACGGCTACTGGTCAGCGCGCAGCGCTGAATTCATGCAAGGCGGTCTGATGCAGACACTCCGCTGGATGCGAATGATCGGCGACACTGTGTTTGCTGTCGGCGCAATTTCGTTCGTGTACTTCGCGCTCGACTTGATGTTGCGCCGGCGCGCGAAGGTCACGGTTCCCGCGCCCGTGGTAATAGAACCAGCGTAATGGCCGTGAACGAACAAGCGGTAACTACTCATCAACCTCCGCAGGCCCGCAATGGCGTGCGGCTTAAGAGCATAGCCCTGCCCGCCGAACATGGCGGGTGGGGCTTTGTATTCGAGCCCGTAGTGCTCGGGCTATTGCTGGCTCCCTCGGCCGCAGGATTCTATCTAGCGTTGAGCGCCGTCGGATTTTTTCTCGCGCGTCATCCACTGACGTTGGTGGTGTTAAGTCGCAAACGTCAGTCGCCGCGAACTGCGTTGGCGAAGCGATTCGCGCTTCTATATCTCGCAATCGGCGCGACCTCGTTTGTCGCGGCAGTTGTCTTTACTCAACGCTCTTTCATTCTGCCGCTGCTGATCGCGGCGCCGCTGGCAAGCATTCAAGTGGCGCACGATTGGAGCGGACGACGCCGCGTCCTGCTGTCCGAACTGGCGGGGGCGATCGCGATTTCGTCACTAGCAGCGGCGATTGCTCTTTCCGGCGGATTCCCAAAGGCGGCGAGCTTCGCGCTCTGGGCCATCATGATCGCGCGCGCCCTGCCGTCGATTCTCTACGTGCGAGCTATCCTGGACAAGTTGCACAAACGATTAGCATCGCCTCTGCCGATGTTGTTCGCTCATGCGCTGGCGGTCATTGCCGTGGCGATCATCTCTCGCGCAGCAGTTCCCGCCGTGGCAATTGCCGCAATGGTGACTTTGCTGGTTCGAGCTTCAATCGTCTTCGCAGTCGCCCCGCGAATTCAGTTGACCGCCAAGCAGCTCGGCTTCAGCGAAATCGCTTTCGGGGCAATCACTGTTTTCACGGTGATATTTGGATACGGATTCGGCATCTAGGAAGCAGACGCCCGAAAAGCCAAAAACAAACCAATGCACCGCGACGTACTAGTAAGCGAGCCATGCCCGTTATCTTCGTGCTCTTCTTCCGCTCGTGGATGCTGCTTGCTTACGCGGCGGTCTTCCTTCTGATCACGCTTCTGTTGGTCGTCGTGGTTGAAGAGCCCGTTCTGCGGCGCATGTTCGGCAAAGAATACCAAACCTATTGCGCGCGCATTCATCGCTGGCGGCCAACTCGCCCTCGTTCGTTTTAGGAAAATCTTATGGGTGCCTTGCTGCTGGTTGGACTGCTGTTCCTGATTATTGGCGTTGGGCTCTTAATCGGCGGAATCGTTGCGTTCGTAAAGCAAACGCGGAAAGACGCGCGCAGCGTTTCGGCAACCGGACGGGTCATCAATCTCGAAAGAAGAGTATTCAATCCCGGCAGCGCGGGCGTCTATTGCCCGGTCGTCCAGTTCACCGCCTCTGATGGACAAGTAATTCAGTTTGAATCCGCGTTTGGAACGATGCCTGCCAGCCATAGCATCGGGCAAACGATCGCCGTTAAGTACGACCCCGCGAACCCGCGCGCCGCGGAAGTTGACTCAGCGGTGGCTAACTGGTTCGCACCCGGATGCATGGCTTTGATGGGAGTGGCTTTTCTGCTGATGGGTTTTGTTTTCGTGGTGATGTCGATCTTGGTAATAGCCAATCAACCGAACTGAGGCGGTCCGTGTCATTGCGCACGAAACCATTTCGAGTTTTGACTTCGGTGCCCCACACTTCTCCGCGACACAAATAAACCGACTGATTCCGCTCTATGCAAACGTGCGGCTGCTTGTTGTATCATCGCGCGCAAATTTTCAGTGTCGAGGATCCTGATGAAAAGAACCTTTGTCTCCGCTCTTGTTCTCTCCTTTTTTCTTATCAGTGTTTCCGCCCAAACGAAGCAGCCGGCAACAGATGACTACAACTCAATCTTCAAAGCGCTGAAGTGGCGATCGATTGGGCCGTTTCGTGGTGGACGATCGAATTGTGCAACCGGAGTTGTCGGCGATCCTAAGACTTATTACATGTGCACCGTCGGCGGCGGGCTTTGGAAGACGGATGACATGGGCCTTACCTGGCGGAATGTTTCGGATGGCTTCTTCAAGACCGGAACGATCGGCGCGGTGGCCGTCGCGGAAAGCGATCCGAACGTCGTTTATGTCGGGATGGGCGAGCATGCGGTCCGCGGCGTGATGACGTCTTCGGGCGACGGCGTTTACAAATCAACCGATGCGGGAAAGACGTGGAAGAAGATTGGCCTCGACGAGACGCGGCACATCTCGCGCATCGTCATCGATCCAAAGAATCCGAACATAGTCATCGTCGCGGCTCAGGGCGCGCTTTACGCTCCGAACAAGGAGCGGGGCCTCTTCAAATCGACCGACGGCGGCGCGACCTGGAAGAACGTTCTGTTCGTCAACGATAAGACAGGCGCGGCGGAACTATCGATGGATATGACGAACCCGCGGATTCTGTATGCCGCGATGTGGGAGCATGGCCGTTTGCCGTGGCGAGTGATCAGCGGCGGTCCGGGCAGCGGTCTATACAAATCTACCGACGAAGGCGAAACCTGGGAGCGGATGAAAGATGGCTTGCCGGAGGAGATGGGCAAGATGGCGATTGCCGTCAGCCGCTCGAATCCGGAAAAAGTCTACGCGCTGATCGAAAGCGACTCGAACAAAGAGGCGGGCGGGCTGTTCGTGTCGAATGACACGGGCAAAAAGTGGAGCCGCATCACGAACGATCATCGGCTGCTGCAACGCGCCTGGTATTACATCGAACTCTTCCTCGATCCGAAAAACGACGACACGATTTATGTGATGAGCGCGCCGGCGCTCCGCTCGACTGACGGCGGCCGGACCTGGGAAAACCTCGGCGGCACACACGGGGATTTTCACGACCTCTGGATCAATCCTGACAGCCCGCAGAACATGATCATTTCCAATGACGGCGGCTCGGCGATTAGCTTCAATGGTGGCAAGACGTGGACTTCACAGTACAACGAACCAACCGGTCAGTTTTATCGCATCAATGTCGATAATCAATTTCCGTATCGCATCTATGGCGGGCAGCAGGACAACACTTCGGTCTCGATCGCGAGTCGCGAACTAGGAAGCGGCGGAATCACAAACGCGAGTTGGACTCCATCAGCCGGCGGCGAGAGCGCGTTTCTCGCGTTCGATCCAAATGATCCGAAGCTGGTGTTAGGTGGAAGTTATCAGGGAACGATCGAAGTGCTGAACGTCAACGCCAAAGGCTCAACACAAATCATGGAGGCGCCCATCCAATATCTCGGCATGGATGCGAAGGATATCAAGTATCGTTTCAACTGGAACGCGCCAATTGTCTGGGACCCGCACGAATCCGCGACCTTCTATCACGGAGCTCAGTTGGTTCTGAAGACAACTGATTGGGGCAAGACCTGGAAAGAAATTTCGCCTGACCTGACGCGCAACGAGAAAGAAAAGCAGGGTCGCGCCGGTGTTCCCTACACGAACGAAGAAGTCGGCGCTGAGAATTACGGCACGCTGGCCTACATTGCTGTTTCGCCTCACGAGAAAGGTGTGATTTGGACGGGCAGCGACGATGGTTTCGTGCAACTGACTCGCGATGGTGGCGCGACTTGGAAGAACGTCACGCCGGCTGGGCTGCAGGAATGTCTCGTCAACGCGATTGAAGTCTCACCGCATGACAAAGGCACTGCGTACATTGCGACTACGCGCTACAAATTCAACGATCACCGGCCGGGACTTTACAAGACGACGGATTACGGCGCGCACTGGACGAAGATCGATAACGGCATTCCCGCGAATGCGTTCACGCGCGTCGTGCGCGAAGACGACGTGCGCAAAGATCTTCTGTTTGCAGGCACCGAACTCGGTCTGTTTATTTCATGGGACGGCGGCAATCACTGGTCTCCGTTTCAATTGAACTTGCCGATCACTCCGATAACCGACCTGCGGGTGTACAAAGGAAATCTGATCGCAGCGACCTCAGGACGCGCGTTCTGGATCCTCGATGACTTGAACGTGCTGCGTCAGTACAAGTCGAACGCGCCGGCATTTGGGCTCTACCAGCCTTCTGGTGCTTATCTGGTGAACGCCTCGAGCGAACTCGATGGCACGAGCGAAGAATTCAAAGGCGCGAATCCCTATCGCGGCGTCAATCCTGCGAGCGGTGTGGTCATTTACTACAACCTGCCGGAGCTGAAGAAGGACGATCAGATTTCGATGGAGATCAAAGACGCGGACGGAAATGTTGTGCGCACCTTTACTTCAAAAGCTGATGAGAAGGCGAAGCAATGGGAAGGCGCGCCTAAACCCGACCCGCGCTTGCCGAAGAACAAAGGCTTGAATCGATTCGTGTGGGACATGCGCTACCAGACAATGCCCGGCGTCCCGGATGTTGACATGGAAGTTAGCTTCGCCGGACACAAAGCGTCGCCGGGAAAATATTCGATCACTCTGAAGTTTGGCGCGCAGACTGCTTCGACCGAAGCAGAGATTCTCGCGAACCCGCTCTATCCGACGGATGCGGCGACATACCGGGAATATCACCAGACAATGTTGAGCAGGGAGAATGAACTGACGACCATGCATCGCATGGTGAACGATCTTTATGACAAGCAGAAGCAGTTGGAATCGCTGATCAATTCAATTCCGGCAGGCAACAAGTACGACGCGCTGAAGAAGGACGCTGAGGCGCTGCTCACGAAAATGAAAGCCTGGGATGAAGATATGATTCAGCGCAAGTCGAAGGCCTACGACGACGTTGAGAATTTCCCGAACAAATTCACCGCGAATTACTTGTTCCTAATCAACGCAACAGAGAGCGACATTCCGAAGGTAAATCAGCCATCGCTCGATCGCATGAAAGAACTGAACGCGCAGTGGGCGATTTTGAAAGCTCGCGCTAATGAGATTAATGACCGCGACATTCCGGCGTTGAACAAGAAGATGTGGGATGCGGGGCTGGGCGCTATCTGGAGGTTTTAAGCCACACTCTGCTCAACATCAGACTTCTACTTTTTTGCCGCCGATGTGCCGCGCATCACGTCGCGCAATTTTCCGCAGTGATACGTTTGCCGTGTAATTCGATCATCTTTCCGTCGAATTAAGGAGTAATCATGGCTTACAAAATCATTGAAGACTGTATTAACTGTGATGCTTGTCTCCCCGAATGTCCGAACGGCGCGATCTACAAAGGTGGCGACGAGTGGCGCTTTTCCGATGGCACCGATCTGAAAGGCATGATCGAAGTGCAGAGCGTTTCGGTCGATGCCGATGCACCACAAAGCGCGAAGGCCGACGACTATTACTACATCGTCAGCGAGAAATGCACTGAGTGTGTCGGCTTTTTTGACGAGCCGCGTTGCGTCAGCGTTTGCCCGGTCGATTGTTGTATCTCTGACCCTGACTTCGTTGAGACGCCGGAAGTCTTGCTCGCGAAACAGCAGACGATGCACTTAAACGCGTAGCGTCATTCTCGCTTCGGCTCTTCAAATACAGGGGTTTCCCCATGGCCGTCTCTACGGTTTGCTTATCAGACTGTTGAGACGGCCAAATGATTCAGGCCTCTCACTCCGAAGCTCTTGCTGGGTAAAGCTGCTCACCGTCAGCGGCAAAATTTCGCAAACACAAAAATAGCTCAGTAGAACACCCGTTCTGTGCATCCAGTTAGCACGGCAAGCTTGGGCACGACCATTGCTGAAATCAGAATCAGTGACAATCATTCGCGAAACGATTTGTCGCAAGCGAGGGCAAAGAGATGAGGATTCTGATCGCCATTGACGGTTCCCCTTTCAGCGATGCGGCGCTGGATGAAGTCGCCGGCCGGCCCTGGCCGAAAGGCTCTGAGATTATGATCGTGAGTGCGTACGAATTGCCGGTGGCGGCCACGCCGGAAGTTTGGGCGGTGCCTGGCGCTTACTACGAACAACTTGAGAGCGCCATTACCGCGCACGCAAACTCGATCATCAATTGCGCCATTTCAAAACTGCGGAAGGCCTTGCCCTCTGACATAACGATTAAGGGAAAAGCAGTTGCCGGTTCTCCGAAGCGAGTCATCTTGGACGAGGCTAACAATTGCAATGCAGACTTAATCGTGGTCGGCTCGCATGGTTATCCTGCATGGGAGCGGTTATTACTCGGATCGGTTTCGCAGGCGGTGGTTTCGCATGCGAAGTGTTCGGTCGAGGTTGTGCGGCATACTCATCCAGTGGCGTTGTTGAATTAAGCGATCAATCGATGGCTGCCCTTGATTTGCTCATGCAGGACCTTACGAATTAGCTGGCAAGCCTGCTTCACTTCGGGCATGGCGAGCGAGCAATAGATTTGCTTGCCATTGCGACGGGTAGCGACGACGCCGGCGGATTTCAGAATCGCCAGGTGTTGAGAAATCCCCGTCTTGGAAATTCCCATAGTTTCCTGCAACTGTGACACGCCCTGCTCGCCCTGCCCCAGCAGATCGAGAATCTGTAAACGCGCCGGATGCGCGAACGCTTTGCAGATACGGGCCTGACGCTCGAAGATTTCCGATTCGATACTCCGTTTGACCTTGTTCTTTGCCATTGGTGAAAAGAGAGCAGGGCGAGTGGTTTCAGAGACTGGTCGCTCCGGTCGTCGCCCTGCCTGCTTTTGCGTCTCCTTTCCTATTTTTCGGCAGTCGATTGCGACTTCATCGGATTGCCCGGATATCCGAGCGCTTTCCAATCAAACCGGCCATGCTGCCCATGACAAGCGATGCAGCGGAGAGCATTCTCCGCCGGTTGCACGCCGTGAAAGATCCCCATGTAGCGCGTCGTGTCGGCCCAAGTGTACTGCGCATTGTCGATGCCGTACATCTCTTTCGCGGCGCTCTTCACGGCCGGATCGATCTTTCCATCAGGAAAGAATTGCTCGACCGTGATCGGAATGATCCAGTTCTTCCCGGTTAGCAATGGCAGCTTCGCTTTATGAACCTTGAAAGCGAAGATCTTCGACTTCGGATCATCACGCGAGCCTTGCGGCACCATCATTCCCACTGAACCATCCGCTAAACGCATCGCGGCCTCGCCGGGCAATTGCGCTTTGGTCATGCCGTTGAACCATGCGTACACCGGCGTAACGTCTTTCTGCAAAGTGATCGTGGCCGTGTAACGGTTCGTCTGTTCATTGAAGAGCGGCGTTGACCAATCGCGCACCATGTCCGTCGGTTCTTCGCGCGCAAAGCTCGGAATGTGACAGACCGTGCAGTTGATCCGCTTGGCGTGACGATTCAGCGCCTCCATTTTGTGCGGCGCTGAGGTGTGGCAGCCGCCGCTGTCGCACGTCAACGGATTGTTTGGCATGTCTGAACCCGAAAGATCGGCGCCGCGACCTCGGACGTGGTGGTCCGATCCGGCATGGCAGGAAACGCACTGCATGTTCTTGCTGGTGCTAGCCATGTGCACGTCAAAGTCGCGATCAGGATCAGCAAGTTTGTATTCGATGTCGCCGCGCTTGTAATTCGGTCCGCCGCCTGACGCCGCGTGACAACGCAAACACATTGCGCGCGTCGGCAGCGAGATACGCTTCGCCACCGAATCCAGACCCTCAACGTTGTTCCAAAGAATTGGTCGCCATTGAAAGCCGCCTTTGTCATCGGAATAAAGGTCGCGCCGGTAGCCGCTTGCATGACACATCAGGCAATCGATGTTTTCGAGTTGCGCCTGACTCATCTTGTCTGAAGGCAACAACCCGCGACCTGCGTGACAAGCGGAACAACCACGGCTGATTACATCTCCGCGCGAATTCTTGACCAGCCCGATCCAATTTCCGGTCGGGCTGGTGCAAAAATCATTTATCGTGTTCAGCTTTCCCAGTTGCTTGCCGCCGGCATTGACGATGTTCGGCGCCGGTCCGCGCCACTGGTAATGCTGCGAATGAAAAAATGACTCGGCCTGTTTCTGGTGACACTCCAGACAGGTCTTCGTGCCCTCGTAATGACTGAAGTATTCGGCGTGCGCGTATTGCTTTTCAGTTTGCGCCTGAGCCAAACCAACCACGAGGCCGAGTATCAAGAGAGTGAAGATGAATTTGCTTCTCATCATCCCTCCTCAGAAGCGCGTGATCATGCTGAGCGTGAACATCTGCGCTTTCTTGTAAGTCGGAAAGCCAAGTATCGGATTCGAATCGAGCAGCTTCGGCGAGCCCACGTGCCAACCCGATCCCGAATACTTGTAGTTGTAGTACATATAATCCGCCTTCACGATGAAACGGCTGTTGATCCGGTGCGTCAGATAAGTCTCGAACACATCGCCGCGCGTGTTCGTCTTCGGCGAGATGATGTCGTCTTCGGCCTGCGCGAAGTTGAACCAGTACTTGCTGCCGTGATTGAACTCGAACCCGGCTTTGGTTTTGTCTTCGTTCTTGAAGCTGTAACGCGCGCCGACGTACATCATGTAACCGTTGTGATTCACGGGCGTCTCAAACGGATCTGAACCAAGCCCGCCAAACGGCGTCGTCAATCCATTAGGTCTCAGCCCAACGTAGTTCAAGCTGCCGAACACGTCCCATTGGCCAAACTTCCTGGTCAGGTTAATGCCCGCCAGGTTTATGTTTCCGAGATTCGTCGAAGGCGTAAACCGCATGATGACCGGAGCACCAACTGTGTCGCCCGTGAGCGGATTGTTCGGGAGCACGACGAGTCCATTAAATCCGTCGGTCACGTCGAAGGCTCGCGCGATCGTCAGTTGCACCAAGCTCTTATCGGTCGTCCATAGATCGAGGTTGCCTCCGGCGAAATGCACGTCCTTCAGACGGTCTTCCGGCCGCTTCAACAGATCGCCATTGCCGAATCCCGATTCGTATCCCAGTCCATAACAGAACCTGAACACGGAATTCTTGCCCAGGTGATAGCCAAAAGTAAGTCCGTCGAATTGATAGTTGATGAGAGCGCCGGAAGGTGTGCCGCCGCGCAATTCATCATCGCGATAATTCATTGGAGGGCCATCCGTCGAAGGCCGTCGTCCGATCGACAGGAAGAAATTCGATCCGCCGATCTTGTTCCAGGTGAAGTACGCGCGTTCGACGCGAATCATGTCGCCACTGGGAACGCCGGCAGTTGTGCCATCGACGTTCAGCGAAGTTGGTTGTCCGTTGAAGGTCTGCACGCCGGTCGAATCGCCGAATACTTTGTACATGCTGAGGCGCGCCGTCACGCTGACATTCTCAGAAATCGGCGCTTCCAGTCTGAGCCGGAAACGATTCGTGTAAAGAATCTTGTTGTCAGCTTTGTAAGTAGGAACAAATGTTGACGGCATCAGCATGTTGAATAACTGCTGTTGCATTTGCGGCGAAAACTGACCCATCGCCGTCTTCAACTTGTCGAACGTCATGTTGTCAGTGAAGTATTTATAATCGCCGTAGTGTGTCGCCACCGCGTTGTTGATTTCGTTGACGCTCATCGGCGGCCGGCCTAATACGTTCATGGCGAACATGCTTTTGACGACCAGGTTCTGCAGCATCATGCCGTCAAAGTGCGCCGGTACAGTGCCCTTGATCGAATGCGCTTCAAAGCGATAGTCACCGCCAAATCGTACCTTCGATAGTGCGCTGTCGCGTTCCTGCTTGGTTACGCGTTGGTCAAGTTCTTTCACCTTCGCTTGAGTGTCGGCTGCCGCTGGCTGTTCCTGTTGTTTCTTTTCCTGCGCGGCTAGACGTTCTTCCATCGCAGTGAGCATCTTGCGCATTTGCTCGACCTCGGCGCGAAGTTGCTCTGTTTCAGTTTGGGGTTTTTGAACCGATTGATTGGATTGGCCTGTGGTGTCTGGCGGTGTGCTCTGGGCCCAGGCCACCGGCGCAGAGAACAAAAGAATTACGAAGAGGCTATAAATTAATTTATGCATGTGGTTCCCCTCCTTTCCGGGGAAGCGAAGCGGCTTCGGAAATCATTCGCCGCTACAAGTTTGCGGCTGTTCCGAATCTGCCGCGTGGTCAACTGCAAATTTCTCGATAGCTTTCAGTTGCTCGGGCGTTAGCATCTCGAGCAGTTTCTGGTTCATGCCCGGCATGCTTGCGTTTTTGTGTGCCGGCACGAGCTTGTTCTTGAAAAAAATTTTCCACTGATCCTGCGTCAAACTCATTGGGCTGTACTCTCCGCTCGCAGAACCTTTTTCGTGGCACACGCGGCAATTCTGTTTGTAGAGATCTTTGCCGCTCTTGCTCTGGGCCGTCGTCGATCCGCTTAACGCGAACGTCAACATCAGCAGACAGAGGGATGCTGTGGCCAATGAGACGAGCAAAGTTGGTTTAGTTACGCTCATGTCTTCCTCCTTTCCTATGTCGATTATTGAACGCAGCGAGAAAAACTTGGGCGAATCGCTGTCCCTAATTTAGCAATAGCAGGGCCAGTCGGTCGCGCTCTTTTACGGCACGCGCATCGTCGCAGCAAGCGTCTCAGAATCGGCGGGTTTTTGGCGTATTTGAACCAAAACAGCTAGGGCCTGGAGCTTTCAGCCTCGGTTCATAGCGCGTGAAAAATGCGCAATTACACTCACACAGTTGCGGAATCTTGCAACTGTGCAACCTGCGAATCATTGAGTGTGCTGTGAAGTTCGGCGCCCGGGTGGCGGGAATGGTGATTGCTATTCAACTGCAGCAGGGAGGTCTATTTCGCCAATGACCATCGAACGTTATTTGAGACTGATCGCGGGCCTTTTCGTCCTGCTCACAGTGCTGCTCGGTTATTTCTTCAGCCCCTACTGGTTTCTGTTCACCGGATTCGTGGCGCTCAACCTGATTCAATCGGCCTTCACCAACTGGTGCCCGATGATGACCTTTCTGCGCAAGCTCGGCGCGAAGAACGAAGGGCAAAGGGCATAGAACGAACCGCGATGTCGAAAAAGTCCGGTCGAATGAAAATTGTTTCCTTCGTTTTAGGCATTGTTCTGCTCGCCGGATCGCTGTCGAAAGTTGGCTTGGCGCAAAACGATGCCACTCAAACGGGGCCGCTTTCGCTTTCGCGCGCAGTCGAAATTGCCTTGCAGAGAAATCCCGCTACAAAAGTCACAGCCGCCGGGCGCGCCATGGCTGACGCTGAGTTACGCGAAGCGCGCACCGGACGGTTCCCTCTGTTGCAGGCTTCTGAGAATTTCACCGCGAGCAACAATCCGGTCTTTGTGTTCGGGAGTTTGTTGGAACAGGGCAGATTCACCACAAAGAATTTCGATCTGAACTCGCTCAATCATCCATCGTCGCTGAGCAACTTTCGTTCGGCGGTAACGCTGAAGGTGCCAATTTTCGATCAGCGTTTGACCGAGACGCGGGTAAAGCAGGCGCGAATCAAAACGGGGCAAGCGGATCTGCAAGCCGATCGGGTCGAGCAGCAGCTTCGCTTTGAAGTCGTTCGCAGCTACTACGGTTTGTTGCTGGCTCAGGCGCGGCTGAATGTCGCTGATGAAGCTGTTAAGACCGCAGAAGCCGACGTGAAGCGCGCGCGCGACATGTTCGAGAGCGGGCTGGTGGTTCATTCCGATCTGCTCGCGGCTGAAGTTCAGTTGTCGGAATTTCGGCAACAGAAAATTCAGGCGAACGGCGAGGTGGTAACTGCGATCGCGGCATTGAACACTGCGCTCGGCCTGCCAACGGAATCATCACAGCAGCTGTCGGGTCAGCTCAGCGAAAAAAATTTCACCGTCGAATCGATTGAAGCGCTGCGCGCGCAGGCCTTGCAGAACCGCGCTGATTATCAGATCGCGATCTTGTCAACGCATGCCAGCGCAGCGCAGGTGCGCGGCGCTCGCGGCGAATGGTTGCCGCGGGTCGATGCCTTCGTCACCGCCGGGGCCAGCAGCCATTATTTTGCCGGCGGCAGTGGCGACTACGCAGCGGGCGCCAGCGTCACCTTCAATGTTTTCGATGCCGGCCGCAAGGCGCGCATCGACCAGGCGCACGCTGCGGAATCGATGGCGAATGCGCAAGCCGAGCAACTCGCAAATCAGATTCGCTTCGAAGTCGTGCGCACTTTTCAGCAATACGTTTCAGCGCGCGAGCGTTTGGCCGTCGTTGCCCAAGTCGAAGCGCAAGCGACGGAAACTCTGCGCATCGTTCAAGACCGCTATCACGCGGGACTCACGACAATCACTGAGTTGCTACGCGCTGAGACCGCATTAGTCCGCGCGCGTTCGGATGTGCTTAACGCTCGCTACGATCAGTACGTTGGTTACGCGAACGTAATGCTCGCGATTGGTCAGTTGAAGGACGTTGCAGCGTTTGGTTCTTGATGGTGGAGGTTGTTCATGAAACGAATGTTATTGATTGCCACTCTTGTCGTATCGTTCCTCGTCATCGCCTGCTCGAAAAAGCCTGAGACTTCGCAACTATCGCCAATCGTTCAGGGCGCGAAGATCGAAACAGTCAAGACATCCTCCGTGGATGACTATTACGAAGCGGTCGGCACAGTGCGCGCGAAAACCAGCAGCGTTGTCGCAGCGCGCATTATGGGAAACATCGTCAGTCTGCGCGTGCGCGAAGGCGACCGCGTCCGGACCGGACAAACTTTAGTCGAGATCGAGAATCGCGATGCGCCAGTACAGATTCAAAAGGCACAGGCGGGCGTGCGCGAATCGAATGATGCGCTCGAGGAAGCCGAGCGAAATATTCGCGCGGCTGAATCAGCGCGGGCGGCTGCACGAGCGAATGAATCGCTGGCGTCATCAACGTTCAATCGTTACCAGGAGTTGTTCAATCGGCAATCAGTCAGCCCACAAGAGTTCGATGAAGTGCGAACGAAAATGGAAATCGCGAGGGCTGAAACTCAGCGGGCTGAGCGAATGCTGCAAGCTGCGCGCGCACGTCAGAATCAGATGCTCGGTCGCATCGATCAGGCGAGAGCCGACGTGTCGAATGCGCGCATCTATGCGGGCTATTCACGGATCGCGTCGCCGATCAGCGGGGTCGTGGTAGCGAAGAATGTCGATGTCGGATCGATGGCCACGCCCGGCGCGCCGTTGCTGACGATCGAAAACGATGCGAACTACCAGCTAGAAGTCTCGGTCCAAGAATCGCAACTCAACAAAATTCATCTCGGCGATCAGGCGCGCGTTACGATCGAAGCGCTCGGCAATCAGGAACTGACTTGTTCAGTCGTCGAGATCGTTCCCACGGCCGATCCCAACAGCCGCAGCTATACCGTCAAATTGAGTTTGCCAAACGTCACCCCTCAGCAATTGCGTTCCGGTCTTTACGGTAAAGCCCGATTCATTAGCGGCGCGCGCAACGTTCTGTCCGTTCCTTGGAAGGCGATCACTCAAAACGGCCAGCTCGTCAGCGTGTTCGTCGTCGACACTTCCGGCACTGCGCGCATGCGTCTGATCACAACGGGAGAGAAGATTGGTGATCGAGTCGAAGTCCTCTCTGGCTTGAATGACGGCGAGCAAATCGTCAGCGAAATCTTCTCTCAACTTAAAGACGGAACTCGCGTGCGCGAAGGACAGCAGGTCGCCGCCAAACAATGAAAGACTCACTCGGCATCGCCGGCAAATTCGCGCGAGCGTTCATCGATTCGAAGCTCACGCCGCTGATCATTTCGGCATCGATCCTGCTCGGCGTCGGCGCGGTGCTGCTGCTGCCGCGCGAAGAAGAGCCGCAGATCATCGTGCCGATGATCGACGTGTTCGTGCAGATGCCGGGCGCTTCGGCGAAAGAAGTAGAAGAACGCGTCACCAAGCCGATGGAGAAGCTGCTCTGGGAAGTGCCCGGGGTCGAGTACATCTATTCGACTTCATCGCCGGGCCAGTCGATGGCTGTGGTTCGTTTCTATGTAGGCCAGAACGAAGAGGCCGCGATCGTTCGGCTGAACCAGAAGATGTCGGCGAACATCGATCTGATTCCGCCGGGCGCGGGTCCGCCAATCGTCAAGCCGCGGTCGATCGATGATGTGCCGATTCTCGCGCTGACGCTTTCGAGCGCACGTTACGATCACCTCACGTTGCGGCGTGTCGCCGCGCAACTCCACGATCAAATCAAAGAAGTCGCCGACGTTTCCGAAGTGAAGATCATCGGCGGACAGCGAAGCCAAATTCGCGTGACGCTGGACGAAGCGCGGATGGCGGCCTTCAACGTCGCGCCAGCGAACATCGTCCCGCTGCTTCAACAAGCAAATCGGCAAACGCAGTCCGGGAGTTTCGCCAGCGGTAACCGCGAATTTCTCGTTGAGACTGGCGGCTTTCTGCATTCTGCGGAAGACGTCGGCAACGTCGTCATCGGCAATTTCAACAATCGTCCCGTCTATCTCCGCGACGTCGGTCGCATTGAAGACGCTGCGGAAGAGGCGAGTGATTATGTGTTCTATGGAACTGGACCGGCCGTGTCGGAACCGCCAGCGGCCCTGTCAGAACCCGGAGCGGTAGCGACGGGATCAAGTGTACTCCCAGCCGTCACCCTCTCAATTTCCAAGCGCAAAGGGACGAACGCGATCACCGTCGCCGATCACGTGCTGGAAAAAGTTGAGCAACTCGAAGGCTCGTTGATTCCTGGCGATGTGCACGTCGCGACGACGCGAAACTACGGCGAGACGGCAGCGGAAAAATCGAACGAGCTTTTGCTGCATATGATGATCGCGATCCTTTCCGTTTCAGTGCTGATTTGGCTGGCGCTGGGACTGCGCGAATCGGGCATCGTGGCAACGGCCATTCCGGTTACCTTGGCGCTGACGCTCGCGGTTTTCTATTTCTATGGTTACACGTTGAATCGCATCACGCTCTTCGCGCTGATCTTTTCGATTGGCATCTTGGTCGATGACGCGATTGTCGTGGTTGAGAACATGGCGCGTCACTATGCGTTGCCGGAAAACTGCAATCGCTCGCGGATCGATATTGCGATTGAAGCCGTCGCTGAAGTTGGCAATCCGACGATCCTCGCGACGTTCGCGGTCATCGCTGCGATTCTGCCGATGGCGTTCGTCAGTGGCTTGATGGGGCCATACATGCGGCCGATTCCGGTCGGCGCGTCGGCGGCCATGGTCTTTTCGCTGCTCGTGGCTTTCATTGTCACGCCGTGGGCCAGCCTGCGTTTGCTCAAACGCCACTCGAAGCACGAATCGGAAACCAAAGAAGGATGGACGACGCGTCTTTATCGACGCGTGATGGGGAACCTGATCCATCAGGCGAAGTGGCGCTGGGGATTTCTCGGACTTGTCGCACTGCTGCTGATCGCTTCGTTCTCGCTCGTACTGTTGAAGCTCGTGCGCGTGAAGATGCTGCCGTTCGATAACAAGAGCGAATTCCAGGTCATCATCGACATGCCGGAAGGTTCGACGCTGGAACAGACGGCAGCAGTCACTCACGAGATTTCTGATTACGTTCGCACCGTGCCCGAGGTGACTGACTATCAGATGTACGTCGGGACGGCGTCGCCTTACAACTTCAATGGACTGGTGCGCCACTATTTTCTGCGGCGCGGGCCGAACGTCGCTGACATTCAAGTCAATTTAGTCGCGAAAGGCGATCGAAAAGCGCAGAGTCACGACATCGCTAAGCGCGTGCGTCCGCAGATTCAGCAGATTGCCGCGAAGTATCAGGCGCGCGTGAAAGTTTCGGAAACCCCGCCCGGCCCGCCGGTTTTGCAAACTCTGGTCGCTGAAATTTACGGCCCGGATTACCAGCGACAGATCGAAGTTGCTCGGCAGGTCCGCGAAGTACTCGATCGAACGCCCGGAGTTGTCGATGTCGATTCGTACATCGAAGACGAGCAGACGAAATATCAGTTCGTGGTCGATAAAGAAAAGGCCGCGCTCAACGGCGTGTCTGCCGAACAAGTCTCATCAACGCTGCGAATCGCGGTTGACGGAATGAACGTTGGCCTCGCGCATCAGCCGCAGGAAAAGGAAGATGTGCCGATCACTCTGCGGCTGCCGCTCGCGAATCGTTCGAGCGTTGACGATCTCAAGCGAATCAAAGTCATCGGCGAGCGCGCCAATCTGGTGCCGCTGGGTGAACTCGTCAAAGTTGAGCAACAACCGAATGAACAGAGCATCTATCACAAGAACCTGATGCCGGTGGTTTACGTCACGGGAGATGTTGCCGGCCAGGAAGAAAGTCCGGTCTACGCGATTCTCCAACTCAACAAAGCAATCGATCAATTGAAGCTGCCGGAGGGCTACGGTCTCGAACGCTACGTTGCCAGCCAACCATTCAGCACCAGTAAGCTGGCGATGAAGTGGGACGGCGAGTGGCACATTACTTACGAAGTCTTTCGTGATCTTGGTTTGGCTTTCGCGGCGGTACTCGTTCTGATTTACATACTCGTCGTAGGCTGGTTCCAATCGTTCAAGACGCCGTTCACGATCATGGCGGCGATTCCGTTTTCGCTGGTCGGCATTCTTCCCGCGCATGCATTGATGGGCGCGTTTTTCACGGCGACATCGATGATCGGATTCATCGCTGGCGCGGGAATCGTCGTACGCAACTCGATCATCCTCGTTGATTTCGTGCAGTTGAGATTGAATCAGGGGATGTCGCTGGCCGACGCGGTCGTCGATGCCGGCGCAGTTCGCTTCCGCCCAATGATGTTAACGGCCGCGGCGGTGATTGTTGGTTCAGGCGTGATCCTGTTCGATCCGATCTTCCAAGGCTTGGCGATCTCGTTAATGGCCGGCGAAGTTGCGTCGCTCTTTCTTTCGCGAATGACCGTGCCCGTTCTTTACTACTTGAGCGAGCGAGGAAAGCACAAGCACGAAGAGATTGAATGTATCGAAGTTGCGGACGAAATCCTGTCTGATGCTACTGAAGTCGAGGTTCAGAATGGACATGAAACCGCAACGTCGCCCGTGGAAGTTCACAGCGAACCGGCCAACGAAACTAAGAAACCTCAAGAAGAGCCGGTCTCAGCCAACGTCGAGTAATAAGCTCGCGCAACCTCGGCACCGGCGCGATCGCGTAGCGCGTTTCCTCGCAAAGACTGCGCAGCTTTCCACCGCGGAAATTTTCACACCACCTGATTTCCCGCGCACTTTGATTCCCTTTCTGATCGGCATATCCGTTGCGATAACTTAAAACACAAAATGCGAACAAGTGTGCGCGGCCATCGATTCGTAAGGCGCGAGTCTAAACCGTTCTGAAGTTTGAATCTGAAAAGAAGGAGGAATCATGAAAGTTAAGGAAGTGATGACGCTGGATGCGAAGGCAATTTGGTTAACTGAAAGCCTCGCCGAGGCAGCCAAAGAGATGTGGGAGCACGACTGCGGGATCCTGCCGATCATCAAGGACCGAAGAGTCGTCGGCATGATAACCGATCGGGACATCTGCATGGCAACTGCGATGAAAGATCGCAACCCGTCAAGCATTTCGGTCGAAGAAGTAATGACCGGAGCCGTGTTTTCGGCCAAGCCTGACGAAGATGTCGAGCACGCGCTGGAAACTATGCGGGAACACAAGATTCGCCGGCTGCCGGTGCTGAATAAGAAAGGAGAATTGGAAGGGATTCTCTCGATGAACGACATTGTGATGCACGCGAAAACTCGCAATGGAAAGAAGCCGCCAATCGACTACTCGGATGTAGTCAAAACGTATCAGGCCATTTGCACGCATCCACTGCCGATGAAGAAAGCAGCAACGACTTAATCGGTGCAGCGATGTCGATCTGATAGCAGGTAAACAATGGCTTTGTTCCAAAAAAGAAAGGAGGTTCAAGCCATGACGAAATTATTGAAGGTACGACCTGGACTAGTCGCGATAGCGATGCTGTCTGCGCTTCTCCTAATCGGCGGATCGCTTTTGATGACGAGATCGACGGCATCCGCGCGCAGCAATGTCCCGTACGCAAATTGGGATTGCCAATTCGAGGCGAACACCTACGGCTCGCTGCAATCGACGAACATCTATCTGAGAAACAATTCACAGATCACGCTAGCGTCCGACGATCAAAAAGGCGGCCGCACCTGGACCACGTTGCCGCAAGTCTTTCAGCACGGGAGTGGCACGTCACCCAAGACCGACCTGCCGCTGCCGAATGGCACCTTCAAGGTGATCATGAAAGTCAGGCTCGCCGGCACCAAGACCGGCTTCGTTTGGTTCTCGAAACGCAACGTAGTGAGGCTTGAAGTTCACGACGGCAGCGCGAGTGGTCCAATCGTGGCATCGACCACTATCGATCGGACCGTCAGCAGCCCAACCGACATGACTATGACAACGAATGTCTTCAGTCCGAATCAGCCGGTGGACACATTCCGCAACTACTACATCATGATCTTCTTCGACAAATACGACGGGAACGCTTCGAACGATGGTCAGTGTGGTCTGCAGATTACGGTGAGGTCGATTTAGCCTTAACGCAAGCGCCGACTTTTTCCTGACAGCGAGCGGGGCTCTTTCACGAGCCCCACCGCTGCCGCGAAATCAAACCATTAGCAACTCCGAGGAGGAAAACCCGACATGTTTTGCAGAAAATCTCTATTGTTGGCGGTGATTGGGTTCACGCTAATCGTCCTGATCAACTCCGCGGCTTTGGCCCAGCAAACAATCACCTGGGGCACTCAGGCTGATTCGTCTCGGGGCCGTAACGGCCAGCAACTCACATTCATCTGTCCGGGCGGCGGAGCGATCAGCAGCCGGGTCTGGGGCACGAACGTTTACACGGACGATTCTTCGATTTGCTCGGCCGCGGTGCACGCGGGTTACATCCAAGCCGCGAGCGGTGGCACCGTGACGATCGAAATCAGAGCCGGTCAAGCATCCTATCAAGGCGTCACGCGCAATGGCGTTACCAGCAGAGACTATGGCTCATGGCCAGGAAGTTTCGTATTCGTCGGACGAGTCAGCGGCAGCTCAAACATCAACTGGGCAGCGCAGGCAGATTCGTTGCGAGGCCGCACCGGCCAACGATATACATTCAGTTGTCCGCCAGGTGGACCGGCCAGCGGCCGACTATGGGGAACCGATCTTTACACTGATGACTCATCGATCTGCACGGCTGGTGTTCACGCGGGCGTGATTACGATCGCGCGTGGCGGCAACGTCACGATCGAGATTCGACCGGGCGCAGGTTCATATCGCGGCACGCGACGCAACGGAATCGATAGCCGAGAATATGGTTCGTATGCCGGCAGCTTTGTCGTGGTCGGCGCCCGCACAACGCCAGGCCATCCCGAGCAGCAGATCAACTGGGGCACTGATGCGACGTCATTGCGTGGCCGTAACGGACAGCGTTTTGCATTTTCGTGCCCATCAGGCGGAGCCATCAGCGGGCGCGTTTGGGGAACGGATCTTTACACCGATGATTCCTCGATTTGTTCGGCCGCGGTTCATGCCGGAGTGATCGGGCTTGGCGGCGGGAACGTCACGATCGAGATTCGTCCCGGCGCAGCCTCGTATCAAGGTACGCGTCGCAACGGCGTGGCAACCAACGGCTATGGCGGATGGAGCGGCAGTTATGTATTTGTGAGGTAAACTAATAGTCTCAAGATGATGCTCAAAATTAACCGAGGTCGAGCCGCGCATGAGTGACTCGACCTCTGCTCCAACCATCCTCTGCATCGCCAGTTTTTTCAAAGGCAACGAATTTATTCGGGGAGCTCGCCGGCAAGGCGCGGGCGTCGTATTGCTGACGCGCGAGAAACTGCTGGACCGAGAATGGGCGCGCGAATCGCTTGACGAGTTGCTAGCGATTCCGGGCAAGACGAGCGTGTCTGCCTATTTGATGGCGGCTACGCACGTCGCACGCACAAGGCAAATCTCGCGCGTCGTCGCACTGGAAGAATATGACATCGTCACAGCGGCGCACATCCGCGAGCATCTCTGCGTGCCGGGAATGGGCGCGACGACCGCGCGTTGCTTTCAGGACAAGCTGGCGATGCGCGCGAAAGGCCGTTCGCTCCGATTGCCACAGCCAGACTTTGTTCAGCTCGTTAACTACGAGGCGATCGATCAATTCATGAAGCGCAACTCGCCGCCATGGATGTTGAAACCACGCATAGGAGCCTCATCGATGGGCATGAGGAAGCTTCACGATCCAGAACAAGTTTGGAGTGCCATTCGCGAGTTAGACGCGCGCGCCGAAATGCACGAGCGATCCGATTTTCATCTGCTCGAAAAGTACGAGCCGGGAAATGTCTATCACGTCGATTCGCTAATCGTCGAAGGCAAAATCGTTTTCACGAACGTGGCGCAATACGGCGCGCCGCCATTCGACGTCGCACACGGCGGCGGCGTCACGACTTCCGGCACCGTTCCCTACACTTCGAAGACGCGAAAAGACTTACTCGCGCTGAACGCAAAGCTCTTGATTGGATTCGGCATCGATCGCGGCGTAACCCACGCGGAATTCATCGAGCGAGCCGAGTCAAAGCCGAATAAAGATCGGTTTTACTTCCTCGAAGTCGCGGCCCGCGTAGGCGGCGCTTTCACGGCTGAGACAATCGAGGCTGCCACCGGAATCAACGTGTGGCGCGAATGGGCCAGCATCGAATCGGCAACCGACGAACGGCCTTATCGTCTTCCCAAGACTCGCAAAGAATTTGGCGGCATCGCGATGTCGCTCGCGCGACAGGAACAGCCCGACACCTCAACCTATGACGATGCCGAAATCGTCTTGCGAGTATCAAAGCCCAATCACGTAGGACTCATCGTTCGCTGCAAGCGCCACAAGCGAATGCTCGAATTGCTCGATCAATACATCGCGCGTTTCAACCACGACTTCACGGCGGCGCTGCCTGCCGAAGAACGCGCCGAGCAGCATTTGTAGTTCACCGACGCTTCACGTTCAGTCGCAAAAATTCGCAGGCACTTGGGTAAAGTCTCGCCAATTGTCAAGACTCATTCCGGACTCGAACATAGATCGCGAGCATTTTCGTCAACTAATGCGAACTTCCACGGCGGCACGGTAGCTGCGTCTTTGTAACAAACGAAATTTTCCGCAGGCACATGAATCGTCGCGCTTCACGATCGGGGAGCGCGCGTCATCGTGCCTATTCGGCCTGCTCATTGAAGTCAACAGTCTCACTCAAAGGAGGTCCCGACATGAGACGATTATTCATTACAACGTGTTTCGTGGACTTTGCCTTCCTCTCGAACAGTGCAGCATCGAATCCCCCATCCGCGACGCAGGACAACATAAATACAACTTGAAATTCCGATATTCACGTGTACGGAAGGGAGCAACCATGGACAAGCGACAAACTGTTAGAAGGTTAGACGTATTCTTAATTGTCATCTTCCTTGTCGCGGTCCTCCTCTTGGTTTGGGTCGTGACCGCAGAAGGACCCAAAGGCAATTACTACGCTTACGTGTTCGGCTACGGCAACACGATCACCATGATGGACCGCCAAGTCGCAGAGCTATACAGCAAGGAGTTCGGCGCCGAGATAACTCCGGGTATTTATCTGGTCAATAAGCAAGGCGAGTTGGTAAGCCCCGTGGCGGGTGGATTGAAGATGGCGCTCCAAGGGTTGTCCGGCGGCGGCAGTAGAGAGTTAGAAATCGGACTAAGCGGTGTTCGAGTTGGGCTTAAGTTCAACTCGCTGGGACTCGCGGCCCTGATCATTCTCCCGCTGCTCTTGATCAGTCTCGTCGGGTTTCGACTCGTTCGATCGAGAAGATTGGTGGGCAGCGGCGGCTGAATATCTGAACAGAGGAAGGAATATGAAAAAAGCGGCTCTTCTGATTGTTATTGTTTTGGGTTTGGTACTCGAGGTCATCGTCCTGATCAGCGTTCAGGATACAAAGAGAAAAGTCTCAGAGGGTGGAGACATATTTCATAACCAGGTCGAGGGCCTTCCCATGAATGTTGGTGGCGAAAAGAGGGTGCTATCCAAGGGTACTTATGTGGTGACTCGCCAAGGACCCGTCCTATTGTCTCGATATTGGATTTACGAGTACTGGTACCTCACTACGACTCTGCCAATCGTTCTGGCGCTGGTATCGCTAGGGCTCTTTTTCCGTCGCGCCAAACAAACGTAGAAGGACGCTGACAAAAGTCCATGAGTTAGGAGGCTACCGATATGAGCACATGGCTCTGGATTCTAATCGCCGTAGCGGGATTCATCGCGCTCATCGTGATTCTTGGCTTGCTGATGCAATCGGCTGAAGCCCGCGCCATGACGCGTATCAAACGTTTCGTCGAAGACAAGAACACCGATGCGCTCGTGAAATTACTCGGACACTGGTGGAGTGACCAGATCAAGATCGGCGCGGCTGAGGGACTGGTTGAACTAAACGATCCTTCGACCGTTCCGGCGTTGTTCGAGAATTGGTTGAGGCCGGGGAATTCGCAGACGGCGCGAATCGGAATTGCTGAAGCAATGGCGAAGATGCCCGGCGACCAAATCGTGCCTGCGTTACTGAAAGAAGTGGATGGCAAAAGGAAAGATCAGGTAATCGATCTCCTGCGCAAATTCGATCATCCCGAGGCTCGCGCATTCGTCGGGGAAATAGATCAACAGCGCAACGAGGCCCGGGAAAAGAGCACTCAAGCGCGCGAATTCGTGAAAGGACTGCTTAATGGACCACCGGAAAAAGCCCGCACCACAGTAACGCTTCCGCTGCCACCTGAATTCGGAAAAGGAAAGGTCGCCGGAAAAATTATCGGCGGCATGCTGACCGGCGGAATGATGGCAGTCACGCAGGAGAAAGTGACGCTTGATGGATATGTAAAGCTGCCAGAGATGTGCGCGCTCTGCGGGTATTTGCCGGGCAAGGTCGAACGGTCCGCCCGATGCCATTATCAGATTGGATCAGCAGCCTGGGGCCTGACGGGAGTGAACACAGGGGCAGAAGCATATCTCACGTACAAAGTCTGTACGGCGTGCGGCGGCATCGACGATAAGGCCGCTGCCGTACAGATTTCTTTCGATCGCGACGAACAAAAAGAGTGGCGCGCTCACGTGCGCGTACTAAATCCGGAAGTGGCAAAACAAGTTCAGGAGTTGAACGCCGACGTGATCGCGTCTGCGACTGCAAACGCGGCCGCGACCAGTTAACTGCTATCAGGAGGTTTCAATGAGAGTCTTCAGAGGCTTACTTTTGCTGTGCGTGCTCCTTACTCTTGTCGCTTGCAAGCGCGAAGCAACAGAACAATCGCGTCAAACACCTTCACCGTCGCCGCGGACGTCCGTGACGCCTGAGACCAAAACTGCTCATCCAAATCAGGTGCCGGTGTCTCTGGGAAAAACATCGCCTGAGGCCGCGCCTTTGAACCCGCACATCGCCGAGGCCTACTTGCCAGAGAGCGTCATGCTCGTGCGAACGGCAACTACCGCGCCGGCGGGCTTTCCCGGAGCGCCCGAACCTCAGAAGGAATCGCCGCCGCCAGGAATGAAGTGGCTGATCGTTATCGTGGAAACGGGCGCGGCACAAGGCGACGTATCCATTCCGCTAAATAAGATTCGCCTGATCGATCAGGCTAAGAAACCTTACCGGCTGGTTTCGTTCGGAGCCGGGGAGACCGGCACCTATACCGACTTCCGTGAATACGACAAATTCAAAATGGTTGAGCCGCCGAAGCTGATTATGAAGTCGCCGATCGCCGGCAGGCAGGATTTTCTTTTCGCCGTGGCCGCGAAAGCTGAGGGGCTAACTCTCGAGTTTTGAACGGCGGAGGCGGAAAATCAAAGAAGCCGGAATGAGGACTGTGTGAGTTTCATCCTCTGAATGATCGGCTAATCGTCGCAGTGATTGAATCGAAGCTTGCTTTCTGGCTTTGATCGTATTCGATGCGGAATGTTTTGAATACGCCGCGACGCAGAAATGTCTTCTGATAGAAGACGCGATTGCCGTCAACGCCCGACACGACGAACCAATCGGCGCGCAGCACCTGATAAGTTATCGTGCGATTCGGATGCTCCGCGGCGCTAGTCTCGCCCTGATAGACTTGGCGCAGCGTTTGATCCAGCGCATTGTTCGATCCATAGACAAGCATCTCGACGCTGCCGTCTTTTGATAGAAACTTCTGCCCGTCGCCGTTCGCGGCCTCGCCCTGTGGAATCAAGACATTCGCCGGATACGAGATTGAATAATCGAACCTGGCGTTGCGATAGGTGCGATAACCGGCTTGCGCTCGTGCCTCGGATGACAGCGGCAGGGCGACCGCCAAAACTATCAAGCAGAGCAAAAGCAAAATGCTGAGACTAAGTTTCTGCATATCTTGATCTCTTTGTGCCTCCGTGAATCCTCTGTTTGTCTGTGGTGATTCTTCCGCAAGCAAATACTTACCACAGAGGCACAGAGGACGCACAGAGACGCGGATGGGATGAGATTACTCCAGCACGTGAATATTTTTCTCCGCGCAGATCTCTTTCAAAATCTTCGGCCAGACCGTGACGCTGACTTCGCCCAGATGCGCCTTGCGTAACAGCAGCATCACTGTGCGCGATTGGCCAATGCCGCCACCGATGCTGAGCGGCAATTCGTTATTAATGATCGCCTGATGGTAAGGCAGCTTCAGGAAATCAAGTTGTTTTGTGATTTCAAGCTGCTGCCTCAGAGTTTCGGCATTCACGCGAATTCCCATCGAACTCAGTTCATGCCGGCGACGCGTCACTGGATTCCAAACGAGGATGTCGCCGTTCAAGCCGTGCATGGTGTCGCCGTTATTGCCGCCGGTTGGCGTAACCCAATCGTCATAATCCGCGGCGCGCATCTCGTGCGGGTAGCCGTCTTTCAGCACCCAACCAATGCCATAGATGAACACCGCTGGAAATTCCTGAAGGATCGCGGTCTCCCGCTGCTTGCGTGGCAGGTTCGGATAACGATCGAGAATCTCTTCCGCATGCAGGAACGTCAGATCGTCCGGCAGCGGCGGATATTTGTCTGATTTCAACTGCGGGAACAGGCCATGGATGTATTCCTCCGCGCCCTTGATGACTTTCCAAATTGATTCCACCGTCTTGCGCAGATAATCGAGATTACGATCAGCAGCGGTGATCGCTTTCTCCCAATCCCACTGATCGACATAAGCGCTGTGATCGTGATCAAGAAAATAATCTTTCCGCACGGCGCGCATGTCGGTGATGATGCCTTCGCCGGGATGCATGCCGAATTGTTTAAGCGCGACGCGTTTCCATTTGGTCGCCGCCTGCACGACCTGCGCGTCAATCGGATGCGCGTCGCGATCGTTCGAGATATGAAACTGAATTGGCGTGCGCGAGCCGTCGCGATCGAGCATATCGTTGACGCCGCTCTCGACATCGACAATCAGCGGGACTTCGACGCGCATGAGTTTCAGCTCGCGACACAAGTTGTCCTCGATGAAACGCTTGACTACCGTGATTGCTTCCTGTGTCTGTTTCGGATCGAGCAGAGAGTTGTAATCGTCCGGGAGAACGCCGGCCAACTCTTCATAGTTCCCGATTCCGGGACCCGCCAGATCCGCTTTCTTGTCCATGGCCAAATTGGTGCTCATTCTTTTTACCTCGCAGTTGGAATTTCGGGCGCAGTTATAGAGAAATACGGCGGTAATTGTGGCAACAAATATGCCGACGAATTAGGCTTGGAAAAAGCGCTTTATTGAAGTGGTCTGAGTGGAAAGTTTCGCTGGGGTTGTGCGAAAACTCACAGGCGCTAGCTAGGGTGCCCGTCCAAAATCATCCTGCAAGCGCACGATGTCGTCCTCGCCGAGGTAATTGCCGCGTTGCACTTCGATAAAGACAAGCAGATCTTCGCCGGGATTCTCAACGCGATGGGCTGAGCCGATCGTGATGTCGATTGCCTCTCCTGCTTCGACGAAGTGATCGTGATCGTCGAGCGTGACTTTCGCCGTACCGTGTACGACAACCCAATGTTCGGCGCGCTGCGCGTGCTTCTGATAGCTCAGACGCTTGCCTGGTAAGACTTCGATACGTTTGACTTTGAAGTTCTCTCCTTCATCCAACACGGTGAAAGTTCCCCACGGCCGGCGATCAAACTTCGGTGAGTTGTCGATGGTTTCAGTTGACATGAGAGTCTCTGGAACTATTTTCTGGGTGGAACTGAGCCGCTGATTTTCTTGCGCGTGGTTTCGCCGGTGTGCAGCACAGGAATGCCCGCATCGACTTCGGAATGAGGGCGAGGAATAACGTGCGTGCTGATGACTTCGCCAACTCTGCGGCCGGCGGCCGCGCCCGCGTCAACCGCGGCTTTCACCGCGCCAACTTCGCCGCGCACAATCGCCGTCACCAGTCCCGCATCGATCTTCTCCCAACCGACAAGCGTCACGTTCGCGGCTTTCACCGCCGCGTCCGCTGCTTCAATCATCGCGACCAGGCCGCGACATTCGATCAATCCCAGTGCTTCTTGCATGTTATGTGGCTCCGTTACCTTGATACCAGAGTATATACGCGTTTGTCATCTGCGTTCTGTGCCGTAATCATGACGGGCTCGGTCGCGCTGCGTTGTAGATAGAATCGAGTTGTTCGGGTTAACGTCTTACCGTCCGGCGACAGCACCCACTCGTCAACGACGTCTTCCTCGATGGCGTGGATTCCGATCATGACTCGCAGCGTCGCACGCGTAACAATTCGTCCGGTTTCCCACTTGGTCTTCGATTGTGTTTCCTTCGCAGGCGATGAGGTCGAATCACGATTCGTTGAGATCCAGATGGTGGCCGGATTCGTTTCGCCGCGACCATCCGTAAAATAGGTTAGTTCCTTTTCAGTCATCTTTCCGTTTACGGTCAGGTATCGGCGGATTTTCAACTCAGGATCCGCATGGGTGATCTCGATCGTTTCTTCGGCTCCGCTGGGTAACCGACTCATTTTACTTCGATTACGATCAAGGGCCCACATGCCGCTAAGGTTTGGTTTCGTTTCCGACTTCGCGCGCTGACCGTAAACAACGAAGGCGGAGCAAACGCTGATTAATAGGACTTGAAAAGCTGTGCTTAAACCAGCGCGTCTCATACTTCTAATTTCTCAGCGACTGCACGGGTGCCGGAATCCGGCCACCGCGGCGAATGAATTGGTCAGATGAAAAGCGATTCACCGCCATGATTGGCGCGCTGCCGAGCAAGCCGCCATACTCAACCATCTCGCCAACTTCACGACCGGGAACGGGAATGATGCGCACCGCCGTCGTCTTGTTATTCATGACACCGATGGCCATCTCATCGGCAATGATTGCCGCGATCGTTTCTGCGGAAGTTGATCCCGGCACGGCGACCATATCGATACCGACGGAACAAACGCTGGTCCATGCTTCCAGTTTATCGAGCGACAAAGCGCCGACCTGTGCGGCTTCGATCATGCCGGCGTCTTCCGAAACCGGAATGAATGCGCCGCTCATCCCTCCGACTGAATTGCTAGCCATCGCGCCGCCTTTCTTCACTGCATCAGTCAGCAGTGCCAGCGCCGCCGTGGTTCCATGCGTGCCCGCGCGCTCGAATCCCATCGCTTCGATGATGTTCGCGACCGAATCACCGACGACCGGTGTCGGCGCCAGCGACAAGTCAATAATGCCGAACGGAATTCCCAGGCGGCGCGCGGCTTCGCGTCCAACCAATTCACCGGCGCGCGCCAACTTGAACGAGAGTTTCTTGATCAGCTCCGCGAGTTCATGCAGCGGCATATTTTTATCGGCATGTTGCACTGCATGATTCACCACGCCTGGCCCGGACACGCCGACGTTGAGCACCGCTTCGGGTTCGCCAATCCCGTGGAACGCGCCCGCCATGAACGGATTGTCTTCGACAGCATTGGCAAAGCAGACGAATTTCGCGCAAGCCAAGCCGCCGCGATCGCGCGTGCGCTCAGCGGCGTCCTTAATTAATCGACCAACGCGCGCGACAGCATCCATGTTGATTCCGGCGCGCGTGGTCGCGGCGTTGACCGATCCGCACAAGCGTTCGGTTGAAGAGAGAGCTTCCGGAATGGAATCGAGAAAACTACTTTCGTTGCGCGTAAATCCTTTGTGCACCAGCGCGGAATAGCCACCGACGAAATCGACGCCCACCACTCCCGCAGATTGATCGATGGCACGGCCGAGATCGATGGGATTGCCGCGCGCGCCTTCGGTCAGAATCGATACGGGCGTCACCGCGATGCGTTTGTTGGCGACGCGAATTCCAATCTCATCGCCAATCGCGTTAACGGTGCTGACCAGCTTGCCGGCAGTGCGTTCAATCTTTTCGCGCACGCGTTGCGCGGTCGTTTCGATCGAGTCAGTGGCGCAATCGCGCAAGCTCAAGCCGAGCGTGACGGTGCGAATGTCGAGATGTTCCATCTCGGTCATGCGCACGGTTTGCAGGATTTCGGCTTGAGAATATTCCATAAGAGCAGAGGCTAGAGCCTGGAGGTTAGAGACTAGTAACACGTCGTCGAGGGCTGGCCTGCCTCTAGTCTCTAATCCCCAGCCTCCGTTTCATCCCATCACTTTGCTGAGAATCAAGAGAATAACGAAGAGCACGAACAGCCCCAGCGCGACTAGCACAAAGCGCAGACTCGGATCGGACGAAGCCTCTTCCAGCATCACCGCGGAAACGTGTTCGACTTTCTTTACGCGTTGCACGTTGTGTTCGATGGCTCCGCGGGCAACGTTGGACGCGCGGTGCAGAGTCTCGCGCGTCTTACCGACTGCACCATGGCGCTCGTGACGTTCAGATTTCACTTCTTCGGGACTGGCGGGAACGGCAGGACTGAGAATGTTTTCACCGTCGGTGGATTCGACCGCTGCTGGCTCGGACGATCCTTCCGCCACTCGATCTTCATCGCCGTTTGCCGGCGCCTGGTCAGATGCGGCCAGCGGCTTTCCGCACTCCGGACAAAACATGGCGCGCTCGCCCACGTCGCGCAGGGCCACGCCGCATGAAGGACAACGGTGGAGAATTTCAGGCTGCATAAGAACAGGAGCCAGGAGCCGGGAGCCAGGAGTCGGTCATGTTCACTGGTCCCCGACTCCTGACTCCTGTCTCCCGCATTTCAGATTCGGTGCATCGCATTAAACAAATCTTCGCGTTGCGCATAAATGTGTACGCCGAGTTTCTCACCTTCACTGCGCAGTCGATCTTTCAAATCGGTGACGGACGCTTGCGCGCGCGTCGCATCGGCGATGATCACCATCGCAAATTTTCCCTGCACCACGGTTTGATTAATATCGATGATACTGCATTGGGCTTCAGAGAGAATCTCGGCGACGCCCGCGACAATGCCCGGATGATCGACGCCGAAAACCGAAATGATGATTCGATCTGAAGAGCCCTTTTCGATCGTCTCGCCGAACGAAGAGCCCGCCGTGGTTGTCGATTGGGATTGTTTCCTTCCGTTGCCGATGATTGACGGTTCAATCGCTCGATAGAGCTCAGTCACGAGCTGCTCGACTGCGTTTTCATCAGCAGTTGCGCCAAGCCGATCGTAAATCACCCGCGTGATTCGATAGATTAGTTCCTGATCAGCCATGAATAAAAGAGGTTAGAGATTAAAGGCTAGAGGTCAGCGATTGCTCGACTCTGATCTTACCTCTAGCCTCTAACCTCTAGCCTCTAACGTCTCCTCACCGTCGTCCGTTATCGCGTCCGAGCGAGCGCGCCGCTTCACGCAATTCTTCAGATTGAGTATCGCTGAGATCGACTCGATCGACGATGCCGACGACAGCGGCCTCGATCGACATGTCCTGATTGCCAATCGCCGTGCGGGCAGCTTTGCCATAGGCGCACATTACGGTTTCGCCGGTGCCCGCGCCCAGGCGATCGGCAACTACCACCACATTCGTCGTCGGCGCTTTGTCGAGATCGTAAGGATGAACGATCAAGAAGCGCACGCCTTCGAGGTCGGGGGTCTTCTTCGTTGACCAGACTGTGCCGATGACTTTGGCTAAGAACATTGTTTAGTAAATCGTCACTAGACTTTCGCGAATACCTCGGCGGGATCGCCGATGTCGCGCGCTGAGGGCGTAATGATCGTCTTTGGACCAACGTAGATCTTCTCGCCTTTTTGAATCGCGCGCTTCACGTCATCTTCGCTGACGAAATCAGCGGCCTGGCGACCATTCGACGAAGGCGCCGAGGCTTGTACGCGCGCTGCGCCGTTGCCAGCGTCAGCACGCGTTGTTTCGGCGCGCGGTGGCGGCGCAGGCAAAGGCGAAGGTTCGGGCTGACGGTTGGCGAGAAATCGATCGACGATGGCGGCGATCTCTTCGCGACTCACTTTCGGCGCAGTCGTAGCCGAGGTCGCTGCCGGTCGGGATGCGCTAATCGCCGGCTGTGTTTGCGGCGGAGGCGTCGGCATCGGTGTGGCCGTCGCTTGAGCGGTGACTGCGGGACGCTTGCTCGCGACCGGCCGTGTCTCGAAAGCCACGCGCTTGATGTCCATCAGGTGCAGCGGCGAAACATTGTCCGACGTTACGTTGCCACCCCACGATCCACAGCCGAGCGTCATCGATGGCGGCAGCGCCGTAGAGAATCCAATAGCGCCATGCGTCGTCGGCGTGTTCACGGTAATGCGCGACGCGGGCATCTCAGCGCCGTAACGAATCGCGGCTTCGCGTGAGCGCGTGTGAATTCCCGCGGTGTGGCCCATGCCGCCGTAATGCAGGATCTCGTTGCAGCGTGCGGCGCCGCGTTCGATTCCATCTTCGACGTAGAACGCGAGAATCGGCGAGAGCTTCTCCATCGACAAAGGAAAATCTCGCCCGACACCGCTAACGTCAGCCATCAAGCATCGCGTTCCCGGCGGCACGCTGAGGCCGGCCATGCCGGCGATCTTTTCCACCGATTTGCCGACAATCGCCGGATTCAAACTCCGTTGCGGCGTCGTGACGACCTTCGCTAGTTGATCGGCTTCTGATTGGCTGAGAAAGTGCGCGCCTTGCAGTTTGAACTGTTCGCGCACCGCCATCTCGATGGGTGCATCAACAACGATCGCCTGTTCAGAAGCGCAAATCGTTCCGTTGTCGAAAGACTTTCCGGTCAGAATATCCTGAACCGCCTTCGGCACATCGGCCGATCGTTCGACGAACACGGGCACATTTCCCGGACCAACGCCGAACGCCGGCTTGCCTGACGAATACGCCGCGCGCACGAGACCAATTCCACCAGTCGCGAGAATCACCGCAGTCATCTTGTGCTTCATGAGGGCTTCAGTTCCCTCAATGGTCGCAGTGGTCATGCAACCGATCGCGTCAGCGGGCAAACCTTCCTTGATGCCTGCTTCGCGCATCGTCTTTGTAGTTTCGTTGATGCAGCGGGCTGCTGAAGGATGCGGTGACAGAACGATCGCGTTGCGTGACTTGATCGCGATCAGGATTTTGAAAATTGCGGTTGAGGTGGGATTGGTCGATGGAATGATGCCGCAGACGACGCCGCGCGGGCTGGCGATTTCAACTACATCTTTTGTTTCGGAAACGACGCCGACCGTGCGCAGGTTCTTGAAATAATTCCAAACTATCTCGGCCGAGAATTGGTTCTTTACCTGCTTGTCTTCGGCAATGCCATAGCCGGTCTCTTCGACAGCCAGCGCCGCGACCCGCGGCGAGTCGCGCAGCGCGGCTTGGGCCATCGCGTCGCAGATGCGATCGATTTTGGCTTGATCAAAACGCGCGACTTCGGCTTGAGCGCGATGGGCGGCTTCGACTAAATCGCGGGCCTGCTGAACCGAAATTAGATCTTTATCGGCCGACATAATGAACTCCTGTGCTTTGTGCTTTGCGCTTGGTACTTTGTGAAACCGAAAGTAACTAAGCACCAAGCCCAAAGTTCAAAGCTCAATACTACTTTGCTCTTTCCCGCGAGCTCTCGCGCGCGCTCAAGGAACGTCCGGCGTCGCCCTGGCCCAACTGTCCGCGTGCGCCACCGCTGAGTTGCGTCTGCTCGTCCGGGCTGTATCCAGTGTGTCCGCCAACCGGCAGCACCCTTTCGACTTCCGCATGCGGTCGCGGAATTACGTGCACGCTGATCAATTCTCCGACGCGACGAGCCGCGGCCGCGCCGGCATCAGTCGCAGCTTTCACCGCGCCCACATCGCCGCGCACGAACACGGTGACATAACCCGCGCCGATATATTCTTTGCCAAGCAGTTGCACGTTCGCGGCTTTGACCATCGCGTCAGCCGCTTCGACGGCGCCAACGAAACCTTTGGTTTCGACCATTCCGAGTGCTTCAAGGGGCATCTCCGTCAAACCTCACTTTTTTAAGATTGTAGAAGTTAAAAACAATTCAGATTGCAACCCAAGCTACCACCGCGCGACGGAAGAATCAAGACGGTAAAACATTAAATGATAAAAGTTTGACAACGTTTCCGAACGGGCGATATAGTGCGCGCCTCAGGAAATTTTGGGAACGTTTTGTCGCGGCGCACGCACGCGCTCGCGGTCACAACAAAGTTCCTGGGTCCCCTCATGCTGGTAAGGTAGCTTCAAATCGAAATGACGCAGAGCATAGGAGAAAAACTGCGACTCGCACGCGAGGCGCGTGGGATTGCCCTGCGTGAAATCTCGGAACAGACGCGCATCTCGATGCGTTATCTCGAAGCAATCGAGGGGGACGACTATCGTCACTTACCCGGTGGCATTTTCAATCGAAGTTTTATCCGCGCGTATGCGAAATTCATCGGCTATGACGAGCACGAAGCGATCGAGGATTACTCACGTGCGCTCCGCGAGCGTGGCGAGCAGGTGGAAGAAGCCCCGAAGCACCGCGCGATGGTTTACACGGACGACGCCAATGCGCATACGCGTTCGCCGCTATTCACCTTGCTCCTCGCCATCATAATCTTGGCGGCGCTTTCGTTGGCAGTGTGGGCTGGGCTATATTTCTATCAGCGCAGCACCGGACAAAAAGTGCATCTGCCGGGAATGAACAGCATTTATCATTTCACTCAACCAGCCAAGGAGGTCGAACACGACTTCACTGTCTAGTCGTCTAAAACCGATCGCCCTGCGCCGAGCGCGCAGAGTGCGCCAGCTTGCGCGACAAGAAAGTTCGATTGACGCCCGCAGTAAGTTCTGTGGGCGTCTTTGTTTTTGATCAAAATTAGCAAGGAGTCATTGGAAGAGATCATGATTACTCAGACTATCCAGGAAGGCCTCACTTTCGACGACGTGTTATTGGTGCCGGCGCGATCAGACGTTTTGCCGACTGAAACCGACACGTCAACCCAATTCACGCGCGGCATTCGATTGAACATTCCGGTTTGCTCGGCCGCGATGGACACGGTGACTGAGGCATCGCTCGCCATTGCGATCGCGCAGCAAGGCGGCATCGGCGTCGTGCACAAGAATTTGACCATCGAACGCCAGGCAGAAGAAGTCGATAAGGTAAAGCGATCCGAATCGGGAATGATCGTCGATCCGGTTACGATCCGTCACGACCGGCCTGTCCGCGAGGCGCTCAACGTGATGGAGCGCTATCACATCAGCGGTGTGCCCGTCGTCGATGACGATGGCCATCTCGTCGGCATCATTACCAATCGCGATTTGCGATTTGAGACGCGATTTGACTTACCCGTGTCGGAAGTGATGACGCCTCAACCGCTCGTGACGGTTCCCGTCGGCACAACGCTGGACCAAGCCAAAGCCGTTTTGCAGGAGCATCGCATCGAGAAGCTTCTGGTCATCGATGACGACAAGCATCTGAAAGGACTGATCACGGTCAAGGACATCCAAAAAGCGATCAAGTATCCGACCGCAGCGAAGGACGATCTCGGTCGGCTGCGGGTGGCCGGAGCGATTGGCGCGACGGGTGATTTTCGCGAGCGCGCCGACGAATTAGTCAAAGCGCGCGTCGATTGTCTAGTGATCGATACAGCGCATGGGCATTCCGTTCGCGTGATTGAGGCGGTCCGCGAAATCAAGCGGCGTCACACCGACACGCAATTGATTGCCGGCAATGTTGGCACGGGCGATGGTGCGCGTGAACTGATTGATGCGGGCGTTGATGCTGTGAAGGTTGGTATCGGGCCAGGATCGATCTGCACCACGCGCGTGGTGACCGGCGCCGGCGTGCCGCAGATCTCCGCAATCCAATCTTGCATCGAAGCAGCGCGTGGGACCGGCGTGCCGATCATTTCGGATGGCGGCGTGAAGTTTTCCGGCGACATGGCGAAAGCAATCGCCGCCGGCGCCGATGTTGTCATGATCGGATCGCTGTTCGCCGGAACTGAAGAAGCGCCGGGTGAAGTGATTCTTTATCAGGGTCGCAGCTTCAAGATGTATCGCGGCATGGGATCGATTGGTGCGATGCGCGAAGGCTCGCGTGATCGTTATGCGCAGGAACGAATCGAAGTCGAATCGAAGTTAGTGCCGGAGGGGATCGAAGGCCGCGTGCCTTATCGCGGCACGCTCGCAGAGATGGTGACGCAACTTGTCGGTGGATTGCGTTCAGGCATGGGATACACCGGCTGTCACACGATCAAAGAGTTTCAGGAGAAGACTCGCTTCCTACGCGTGACCGCCGCGGGCTTGCGCGAGTCGCACGTGCACGATGTCGTCATCACGAAAGAAGCGCCGAATTATCGATTGGAGTAATCAGACTTTACCGCATCACCACGAGAACATCGGCCAATCGGCCCACCACTCCAATCAAGGAACGTCCAGCGTCTCTGAAGTGACCTTGCGCCGCCTGGTCTTCAGCGGCGGCGGCGCCTGACGCTGAACCGACGAGCTTCACGTAATACGGTTGCAGTTCAGGGGTACTGCGAAAATATATCTCCAACTGATCCAAGCCGACGCGGAAATCTTCGAAGCTCTGTTTCAACTGCGCCTTCTGGCGATCGACCGTCGGCGACGCCTGGCCCGACTTTGCGGCGGCGTCAAGCGCTTCGAGATCCTTCGCGACGCCGCCTAACAAATAAAGAAACGTCGTCAGGTTCTTAATCTGTATCGCGATTCGCGTCGCGCCTTCGGTTTTTACGGCATTGCCAGTTTCAGCGGGCGCGGTCTTCGCGGTTTTGGAAGTGCTGCGTCGTGTGGTACGGGACCGGCTCTGGGCGAACCCGGTCAGTGACAATGAAACGAGAATGCAGGCGGCGATAATCAGCTTCGTCATAGGCTACTCCTGGAGTCTTTTTCTGAAAGCGTGCGTCATTGATTAAGCTCAGTCAAGTGCAATCGTAATTCTCGAGCGACCGGTGTTAGAGTACCGACTTCAGTCGGGCCTGTCAGTACAGCGAGCGAATCACGAAGGCCATGAGAACGGCGCCAGCTTGACTCTTGATCCGCTCGCTATCGCTCGCGGTACTGACACGGGCGTTGTTATTCACTGAGGGATCTAACACTCAATGCGATCGCGAAGTCTGAAAGTCGAACGCCTGGGAAGAGTCGAGTACGGCGCTGCGCTCGAGATTCAAAAGCAAACCGAGCGCGCGGTTTTGACGAATGAGCAGCCCGACACGTTGCTTCTGCTCGAGCATCCGCACACGCTGACTTTGGGACGGCGCTCGGCGGCGAATGGAATTTTGGCGTCGGACGAACTCTTGAGAGCGCGCGGGGTTACTGTCTTTGAAACGAATCGCGGCGGTAAGACGACTTACCACGGACTGGGCCAACTCGTGGGTTATCCAATAATCAATCTGAGTCCCAATCGCGAAGACGTCTATCGCTATGTTCGCGACCTGGAGGAAGTCCTGATGCGCACGATGAATGATTTTGGCATCGCCTCGTTTCGCATCCCGGGATTGACCGGCGTGCATACGGAGCGCGGCAAGGTCGCGGCCATCGGCGTGCACATTGCGCGCTGGATTACGACGCACGGTTTTGCGTTCAACGTGAACACGGACCTCAGCTACTTCGATCTGATCATCGCTTGCGAAGGCGAGCCCGTGACTTCGATGAAAGAGTTGCTAGGTCGGGAAGTCGAGATGCGCGAAGTCGAAGATCGAATCGTTGAGAGATTTGCAGAAGTCTTGGAGATGGAGATCATTGGCGAGGCTATGTCGCCTGACGCGGCTTTGCCGTCTGATGTGCGGAAAGGCTTTGCCTTTCCGGCAACAGACTATTAGTTCTGATTGCGGCTATGCCGCAAGACAATCGAGGCATAGCCTCGGAATCTTTTGAAATGCCAAACGGTAAGGCCGAGCCTTACCCCACATCAGGTGGCAAAGCCACCAACCGACACAATGCTTACCCTCGACCTAATCAAACAAGCCGCCGAGCGAATCGCCGGTCGCGTGCATCGCACGCCGGTGATGACTTCGCGGGCATTCAACGAAGTTGCCGGCTGCGAAGTCTTCTTCAAATGCGAAAACCTCCAGCGCGCGGGCGCCTTCAAAGCGCGCGGCGCCACGAACAAGATTCTTTCGCTCACCGATGACGAAAAGAAGCGGGGTGTCCTAGCGGTCTCTTCCGGCAATCATGCGCAGGCTGTGGCGCTCGCCGCGCGTGAAGCGGGCGTGCGCGCGGTGGTCTGCATTCCGAACGATGCGCCAAAGATGAAAGTCGCCGGCATGCGAACGTACGGCGCCGACATTCGCGTCTTTGATCGACACAAAGACGATCGCGACGCCTTCGGCCGCGACATCGCTGAGCGCGAAAATCTGGTTCACGTTCCTGCTTATGACGACTATTTGATCATGGCCGGCCAGGGGACGTGTGGGTTGGAATTGCTGGAAGAGGTTTCCGATCTCGATTCCGTGATGACGCCTTGTAGCGGCGGCGGCTTGTTCGCCGGAGTCAGCACGGCCGCGAAAGCGATCAAGCATTCGATCAAATGCTTTGCGGTCGAACCGGAGACCGCGAACGATACTCAGCAATCAATTGCCAAAGGCGAGCGCGTGAAGGTCTCGCCGCCGCCGACTATCGCCGATGGCTTGCGCGTGCAGACACCCGGCGCGCGCACTTTTCCCATCACGCAAGCGAACGCGGACGCAGTCTTGACCGTCACCGACGACGAGATCCTCGGCGCGATGCGGTTCATGCTGTTTCGCATGAAGATTGTCGTCGAACCATCTGGAGCGGCGGCTGCCGCGGCGGTGCTCGCGCGAAAAACTCCAAACTCAGTAAGGCGTGTCGGCGTAGTGCTCTCCGGTGGCAATGTCGATCCGGAAATTTTGGCTCGGGCGCTGGAGGAAAATCGATGACTCCATTTTTGCTTCTGGATGTCGCTCCCATACCAAGTGGTGGTACGGCGCTGTCTATTCTACTGGTGATCGTGGCACTCATCGTGCTCTTCTTCTCAATCGTAGCTTTGATTATTGGGTTCGTACTGATGTCTCGCAGGAAGCAAGCCATCGCGACGCAAACGAATCCCGCCCTCACAACTCAAGCTGAACCGCGCAAAGCGTAAAACTCGCTCAGTACGGCCAAGCCAAGTTCTTGTTTTCTATTGACTTGAGCGTGAAACCAGCGTAAGAAAAGAGCGATTTTCCAATCCAACCAATGGGGTTTTTATGAAAAGCGCTGCCCGCTTGCCACGTGCCCTCAAAGACAACCTGGTGATCCGCGAATTGGATGACGAGACACTCGTCTATGACACCGAACGCGACGAAGCCCATTGCCTGAATTATGCGGCGGCGCAGGTCTGGAAACTGTGCGATGGCAACACCACGGTCGCGCAAGCTTCACGAGTCTTGCAGAGCCGGCTTGATTCGAAGATCGATGCCGACTTTGTCTGGTTAGCGGTAAAGCAACTTCAGAAGTTTCATCTCGTCGAGCGCGATGCAAAGTCCCCGTCAGTCTCGCGACGTGATCTGGTTTTGAAGTACGCGCCATTGGCGCTCGCGTTGCCCGTGATCATGTCGATCAGCGCGCCAACACCAGCACAGGCGGCGAGTTGCGCCATGAGTGGCCAGGCATGCGGCGCCATTCCATGTTGTCCGGGACAAGGTTTGGTCTGCTTCTCCGGCACCTGTCGTCTCGGTTAGACCGGTAGTAGTGACTATTCTCACCTTCAGCCTCATCCCACTTTTGCTAGAGCAGTTATGAGCGAGTTGCGCGCGCCAATATCTGTAATCATTCCAGCGCACAATGAGGAGCGATTCATTGAAGAAGCGATTCACAGTGTTTTGGCGCAGACCCTTTCGGTCTCGGAAATAATCGTCGTCGCCGACGATTGCGTTGATCAAACAAAAGATATCGCGCTGAAACTAGGGGCAACTGTATTATCACAGAACCGATGTAACATGGCCGCGGGACTGAACCTCGGCATTACTGCCAGCACGCAACCATGGATCGCGTTGCTGGACGCAGACGATTTCTGGGACAAGGACAAGATCGCCCTCCAATGGGAAGCGATTGAGTCGTTTCCCGGCGTTGGCATTGTATCTTGCGATGTTTCGATCATCTCTGACAACGGACTCGCTACGACTCCTCCTCGACATCTAAGAGAGCGATGGGCCAGCGCTAGCGAAATTGTTATTAAATATGATGATTATTATTCGGTGGAGAAGGTCGACGGTGATCTGCTCGTTAACGTCTTCTTAGCCACTCCTGCGGTCGTCTTGTCTCGGGATGTCTTTTCAACTGTTGGGCAATTTGATGAGGCTTTGCTTTTCGGGCAGACACTTGAGTTTTTCGCTCGCGTTCTCGCGCGTTATCCGCTCGCCTATGTGCAAAGGCCGCTCGTTTTCCAACGAGTCCATGATAAGAATCACACGCTGAATGTAGAGAGCACCTGGAGCTCATATGTATTGATTGTCGATCGAATGCTTAAGAATCCTGACCTATATCCGCGTGGCGCAGGACAAGCGTATCGCGAACGTTTGAAGCGCGATTTTCTTGAGACTGAGCGCGTACTGGCGACGCGCGCAGCGAACGTTAGGCGAGTTTGACGTTCCCTAAGTTTCCGCGCTTGGTCGGAGGTAATCAAAACGAGCCACTAATTTTTTACCTGAACAATCCAAACCAACCGTAAACATTCAAAACTTCGCCACCCAGGAACGACGCGAGATTCGCAATCACGATTGTCGCAAAATCCTGCCACATCGATCGCTTGCCTAACTCTTCTGCTTTGCCGTAAGCCAACCAGAACAAAGCACATTCACCGAGCGGCGCGAAAGTCTCAGCGACGATCAAATAAGCCGCGCGGAAACTGTTTGCAAAGACCAGCGGCATCACTAAAACGACGATTGGATAAGTGCACGCGGTGAGCCAGATGCCGGCAGCTAATCTTCGTTTGATTGAATGGCGGTGCGAAAGACCGATCAGGAGAATCGGCGTCTCGATCGCAATCGTAAAGAGGTAACCAATCGGAAGGAAGCGCCAGAGTTCGTAGGAAGACATCGAAAGCAGTAGGGAGAAAGCAGTAGGCAATGAGCAGGCGCGGTAGGCGATAATTCTTTTATGCTGCGTTCTGCGTAGTGCCTACTGCCTTCTGCAGTCCTAGATCATTCTCAACAGAAACGGTGCTTCAGCCAGCACGTGCGCGATCGCCACGGTGAAATAAATGTCGCGCGTCATCGTGTAGTTCACTGAGAAACCGCCCCACAACACGGCGACGACGAACAAGCCGAAAATCAAAATCGCCGCGATCAATTTTGGAAAGCCCCGCGAGTGGTTGGCAATCGGAATCGTTTTCACGCTCCAAATCGCGCCGGTCGCGCCGATGAGAGGCAGCGCCACGATCCAAACGCCGTAATGCAGCATCTCGAGAAAGACGTGCGTCGAGACCAGCATGTGGCTGGAAACATTCGGTAACAATTCCGCGCCAGCGTGTTGTGTAATCCGCCAGAACAATCCGTTGTCGTCCGCGAGCGAAGACGTGCGCGAAAGTTGCCAGAGCATTCCAGCCAGCAACAGCGGCAGAAACATCAAGCAGCGGCGATACGTCCGAAGCCACTCGGGTTTGGTGCGGCGTAGATGTCGATCCAAAAACCACAGCGCCACGAGCGGATGGACATAAACGATCGCCAGGCTGAACATCTCCGGCGATAACCAATTCACGGCGCACAAGCCAAACGCGATCGGCAGAACCCAAAACCAATCGCGATTTGATTTTTGCCGCGCGCGCATCAGCACGAGCGCGCCGATCCAAAGAACCATGGCCGTGTTCCAGGCGGCAATAGCATTCGGGTAGTTCGCCCCTGACCAAACGTTCGCGTAATAGAGGGCCGGCAGCGAAACATACGCAACGGTCAACAAACCGATGCCCGCGAACGCGACGACAAAGAAGTTGCGCGAGCGGCCGAAGCGCGCCGGCAAGCGCATCAGGAAATAACGAGCTTCGAACCAATTGTGCGGCCCCGCGAACAGAAAGACCGTCGCGATCGACATTTGCAGCGGTAGCCAACTGGCCATCGCCGCCGAAACGATCGCGCTGCCGATCAAAATCGTCGCGAAGATTTTGGGTGACACACGCGCCGCTTCACGCGCTCGCGCGCGCGGCCACGCAGCCATCGAAACGTCTTCAGCTCGTTGCATCCTTTGGAGCGCAGGCATCCTTGCCTGCGGGTCGCGAGCATCCCTGCTCGCACTCGTGACCCACCCGCTACCGCAGGTGGTACTGACTTACTCTTCGCCGGGCTTTTTCTGATTGCGCAGCGGGATGATCAGCTTCATGTTGTCATCGCCGGGCATCAACTCGATCTGCACACCGCCGGCAGTTTCTTTTCCGTCCTTCAAAGACTGCGGCAGATTCTGCCAACGAATGTATCCCGGCGGTCCGGCATTTGCGCGCACAATGACAGTCCCGATTCCGAGCACGAAAGCCGCTAGCAGCACCGCTATGATCGCTTTGTTGCTGCGACGTTGATTCGATCGCGCCAGCCAAACTCCGGCAAAGGACACCGCGAGAAACATGAACAGTCCCGCCATGATCGTGCGCGTCGAGCTGTGCATGATGTTCTGTGTTAGCGAAGTGCTTCCGCCTTCGCGCGACGCGGCTTCCTGCAAACGCTTCAGTGTGTCTTGCGAAATCTGCAGCTTCGCTTCGTATGCTTTTGGATCGGAAACCACCGTCAAGCCGGAATAAAAAATTATCTTGCCTTCCGCCGGTGACGGTTTAGGCCGCGCGATATCGCCAAAAGTAAGCATCGCGCTGGCGAGCAAAGCGCAAATCGCCGCGCTCAACATCAGGGTTCGTTTCATAAGCTCCTCCAGTTTTGATCTGCGTAGATCTGTATCTATCTGTGGCCACTGGATCGAAATTCCGCGCAGTATAGCGCACAAAGTAATGCTTGGATGCGCGAACTTCGATTTTCTGTTCGGCTTCTATGCTTGGTTGTATCGATTTCAATGCTCGGCTCCGAACGCCACGTTCACTTGAACGCCGCAAACATCGAGTTTTTGCATTGGCACAAACTTTGATGTTCTTCGGAGCGCATGCACTTTGTCCCGACATCGACTTTCAATCATCGAAAAGGTCCAAAGGGGGAAATATGGCAGACGATAGAGAGAGAAATCAGGGAATGAAACAAGGCACTGGTGAAGGCGCAGGTCAACATGCGCCGGGACGCAATCCGCAAGACGACCGCTCAGCCGGAGGCCAACAGGGTCAACAAGGTGGCCAGCAGGGCGGCAAGCAACAAGGTGGCAATTTCGATCCGAGTCGCGGTGGCGATGGCGGCAGCTACAAAGAGGGCGGCCAGAACGAACAGACGAGACGTTAACGAGTGGTGCTGTCCACACCCGAGGCTCACGCGTGAAGTTCCGCAAGGAATTTTCATTCGTGAGCCTTGTTGTATTTGGAGTGCGCCGGCTCGACAGCGCTTTTTTTGCCTAACTCAAGCGGCTGTTCAAAAGCGGCGTCAAGCCGCCGCACTCCAAGATCTACTTTCCGATTCGTCGCGTACTCCCGCCGCCGCTGATCGTCCGGCTCATCTTGCGCGCGACCATTTCCGCCTGCCCAAACACACGCAGCAGATTTCCGCCGAGGATTTTGTCGATGTCCTGTTCGCTGTACCCTCGCTTCAGCAATTCATAAGTAATATTCGGCAGCATCGATTCGTCGCGCGCGCCTTCAGGAAAGTCGTTCGCGCCGTCAAAGTCGGGCCCGAGCCCAACATGATCAATGCCCGCGATTTTGACGATGTGATCGATATGATCGATCAGTTTTGAGATCGGCAGCGGCGGCAGTGGATTCTGTGCTTCGAGTTTGTCGCTTTCTTCAGCGAGCCGTTCCGGATCGTTTGCGTACTTCACGCTCAAAGCTTCCTGCTGCGCCTGCAGGCGCTTGCCGCGTTCGTCGCTCTGCGGCGCAACAGTTTTTTGATCGACGAACAAGCTGTAGAAATTCACTTGCACCACACCGCCATTCTTGGCGATCCGCTTGAGCAGATCGTCGGGAATGTTTCGCGCGACGTTGCTGATCGCACGCGCTGAAGAATGCGAAGCGATGACCGGCGCTTTGGAAACATCCAGCGCGTCGCTCATCGTTTTATCTGAAACGTGCGAGATATCGACGAGCATTCCCAGCCGGTTCATCTCGCGCACGACCTCCTTTCCAAAATCCGTCAGTCCGTTGTGCGTGTTGTCGCCGCGCGCGTCCGCCCAGTCGTTGGTGTTGTTCCAGGTCAGCGTCATGTAGCGCACGCCCAGGCGATAGAACTCTCGCAGCGTCGGCAGCGAGTTTTCAATCGCGTGGCCACCTTCGATACCCATCAAGCAAGCAATCTTGTTTTGAGCTTTCGCGTGCCGAATGTCGGCGGCGCTGGTCGCGAGCATCAAGTCGTTCGGGTGACGCTCAGCCGCGCGATAAACCGAATCGATCATGTCGAGCGTCCGCCGCGCCGCGCCACCGTTTTTGACGTACCACGGCTTGATATAGAGCGAAAAGAAAAGCCCGGTGACCCCGCCCTTCTTTAGGCGATCGATGTTCGTGCGATACGGATACGGAGGATTACCGCTGAGGTCGTAATCATCGTTCGTCATCGGCGTTGTGACGTCGTTGTGAGTGTCAACGACGATCGCGCGGCGATGAATCGCCAGCGCGCGCTGCCACAGCGCTTCATCACGCGCCGAACGAGTTGACGTTGACGGCCGCTGTGTCGGCTGCGTCGTGCGTTGGCGTTGATTTGTGCGCTGCGCGCCGGCTGGAATTGCTGAGGCGATGAATGAGATCGAGAGAAGCACAGTCAGGATCGAGAAAAGCAATCGTCGTCGTTTCATGCGCGCGATTGTATCAGAAGCCCGACCCGGAGCGCGGGCATCCTTGCCCGCAAAACGAGCCGAAGGCGAGTCAAAAACCTTCGCGCTTCGCGCTCATGCGGACAGGGATGTCCGCGCTCCGTTGACACGGCAGTCGCAGCCGCGTCGTTAAGTGTGGCGAGCCACATTGAGATATTCCACGCCAGAAACTAATAACGATATGTGCGAAAGCATCTGATCAGATTAGCAGTTTTTGCATTCACGACATTCTTGGGATTGGTCGGCGGTTTCCTATCAACTCGCCCGGGCGGTAGCGTTTCGAAGAATGCCGTTGCAGAGATTCATGCAATGACGAGCATAGGTCCGGACTGCTCGTTTTGTGTATCTGACTCGGATCCTGACCTTCCGAAGAGTCTATCGCCCTATGACATCACGTTGTTTGCTGGTAGTCGCCCCAACGTCAACATGACGAAACTGTGGCGCGCATTGAAAATTGATACAGGACTATTCAATGGTTTACCGACTTCTCCAGGTTTCTTCCCCATCAAATGCGATCGCTGCGAAGCCGAAACTTTTGAATACGATCTCGATGGTCTTCCGGGAACGGAAGTCTTATTACGACTTGGCGGTCCCGTCGAATATTCGTACAGATATTTGATCTTCAAATACGTCGAAAATAGTTGGCGGGTCATGGGCTACATTGATGCGTGGGGCAAGTACCGTAAGCCACAACATACAATCATCGTAAACCACGGCGTCACTTGGCTGAACATTGAAGAACAGGGCGCCACGGGAAGTGGAGTGGCCACCTACGTGAGTTCGGTGTATCGAGTTACACCACGACGGGTTATCAAGGCCTTCTCATATCTATCCGCTGGACACCAAGCTGGGTATTTCGGCGAGCCGAGCCGCGATTTCAATGCTCAAGTTGTGGACTGTTCGATAACCGGAGATAGAGTGACGGCAGTGATTGCATATTCGGTAAGTTACTACGCCGACGATCTTGAGCTTTTCGCCAAAAGCCGACGCGCCGCCATCTCCAAATCACTCGATAGTGATTCCAGCGGGTTTGATCGTGCGCACTCTGAACTCTCAAAAGAAGAACTTGAAGATGTTTACAATATTGACACGCTAACTAACGAAGGGTTCTTGAAGTACAATTACGCAGAACTCATGGGGATTGCTCGTGGAAAAGACCTTGAACGAAAACAGTGGCTTAATTCCTTTCTTGAGCGCTGCAAATCGACTGTTGAACGTCGGCGATTGAAGCAGCTACTAGTCGCTAAATCATAATGTCCATCCTAATCGCCGAAGACAACGTGGCCCAGCGCGCTTACCTACGCGAGATACTTGAGCGGGATTTTGCGTCGCACGCGCCGGTAATCGAAGCCGGTGATGGTGAAGAGACGGTGGCGCTGGCGCTCAAGAACAAGCCCGAAGTTTGCATCCTCGACATTCAGATGCCGAAGCTCTCCGGGGTGAAGGCCGCGCGGGCGATCTGGCGCGAGTATCCTGAAGCGCGCATCATTTTCTGGACGCAGTTCCCGCACGAGATTTACATCAACGAGATTCGCAAGATCGTGAAGTCGGTCGATCCGCCGCCGGCTTACGGCTTCATTCACAAGAACAATCCTGAGTCGCGCTTTCTGCGTTTCGTCGCCGCCGTTTTGGAAGACGGCGCCGACATGATCGATCCAGCGTTCAAAGATTCATTCAAGCGACCGCTGCTGACTGAGTTCGAAGCCGAGGCGCTTTACTATCTGGCGCTCGGCTTGTCGAACTGGGCAATTGCGCGCAAGTGTTCTTTGAGTCTGCGCGGCGTCGAGAGCCGGCTCGCCACACTCTACGAAAAGCTCTTTATCTCAATTGCCGAAGGCACCGAGCACGAAGCGTACGAGAAGCTCGCTTACAACGTGCGCACGCGCGCTTTCTTTGAAGCGCTGCGCCGCGGCTTGTTGAATAACGACGAACTGGAAAAGGCGGCGGCGGATCTCGAAGGCTGGATCGACCGCGACCGTAAGAAGTTTTCTGAAGAGCAGAAGCGAGAAGCGGGAAAAACAAGGCGATAAGTGACGTGAGCGATGACCCGCATCGAGGCCCAAAGGGCCGAAATGAAATAGCCACGTCCGTAAGGGCGTGGTTTTCGCGTCCAGGATCCTTTCTCAAGCACCGAAGGTGCGACATTTACCGCGGCTATGCCGCCGCACAGTGCAGTGAGGCTTTGCCTCACCGGCGACCGCTCTTGAATTCGGATTGCGTCGAGGCTCAGCCTCGACGCAGAGAATTAGATAGCTCAACGGTAAGCCAGAGGCTAACCGCACTGGCAGGCGGCAGGGCCGTACTTGCCATCCTTTTACTGCTCACTACTCACTGCTTACTGCTCACTCGGCTGCCAACTGCCTTTTCTCAGAATCAGCCACTGCCCACGCCTTCACCATCGCCCACGCCCGCTCCTTCGCCGTCTCCATTACCTACACCGCCGCCGAACTTGCATCAATGGGGCGCGGTAACTTCGTTTCATGGACTGCCTTCCGATCGCACGCACGCGATCGCGCAGACGGAATTCGGCGTGACGTGGTTTGCGACCGATGGCGGACTTGCTCGTTACGACGGCCGCCGCACGAATGCAATCAATGCTGACGGGCTGCCAACTGGTCGTGTGCTCGTGTTGAAGACCGATGACTCAGGCGCCTTGTGGATCGGCACAGACAACGGCGCGGCACGGATGTGGAATGGCAAGTTCGATCTGATCAAGGAAACTTCGGGCACGATCATCAATGCAATCATTTCTCCCGAGCGCGATCGCGTAATCATGGCCAGCGACAGTGGTCAGGTCTTCGATTGTCGCGTAGCGCGAAATCAACCGCGCGAGATACGCGAGGGCGAAGGCACGCCGGACATCGCCTTCAACGTTCGCGCGCTTCTGAATCAACCTTTGCAGAGCGCCGACAAAGATCATCCTGGCCCGTTGCGCATTACCAGTCTGGCGCTCGTCGGCGACAAGCTCTACGCCGGCACGCAGAGTCGCGGCATCATCTCAATCGAAAACGGTGAAGCAAAAGAGATCGTCAGCAAACCACGCAGCTACTTCGTCAACGTGTTGACCGCGGATGGGCAAGGTCATCTGTGGACCGGCGCGCAAGCACGAGGCGAAGACAGCGGTCTGTTTGACAATAGCGACCTGCTCAAGCCGAACAAAGTCGCCGCACAGACGGGCGCCGTGACTTCAATTGTGCGCGGTGCCGGAGACGACCTTTGGATTGCCACCGACGGCCACGGCGCCTTTCATCTACAAGCTGGAAAAGTGATCGAGAAGTTCACCTTCGAAGGCACCGGCGGCGCGCTGCGGTCGGATCACATCTTCGGCATTTTCATCGATTCGGAAGAGGTCGTCTGGTTCGCGACTGACAAAGGCGTCTGCCGCTACGATCCGAACGCGATGCGCGCCGAAGCAGTCAGCGAGGATGCCAACGCGAATTACGTGCGGGCGCTGTTGCGAACATCTCGCGGACACTTGTTTGCGGGAACAAACGCCGGGCTCTACATCAATGACGGTTCGAAGAAGTGGGCTGCCATCCCAGAAGTCGGCCACCGAACTATCTATGCGGTCGGTGAAGACAATAATGGCCGCGTGCTAATCGCAACCGCGAATGGATTGTTCGGGTCAAGCTCAGATTCAAGCTTTGCGCGAATCCCTCCTTCATCCGGTGAAGACAATATTCGCGCCATCGCCACAGTCGCCGGATCAACTTACATCGCAACCTATGGCTACGGCGTTGAAAGGCTGCAAGGTTCACAGCGCACGCTCGTGTGGCCCGATGCGAATGCTGACAGCCATTGGCGCGAAGTCACGAGTCTTGGCAAAGACTCTAGCGACCGTTTGCTCATCGGGACTGCGACTGCCGGAGTTTTTATGTTCGATGGCAAGCAAACTACGACGGAACCGGCCTTGGAAAAACTGAAAGGTGACGCGGTTTGGTCGATGCTCGCTGACGGATCAGACCTGTGGATTGCATCTGCGAAAGGGTTGTTTCTCTTTCGCTCAGGCGAATTGAAAGACATCGCGCCGGGTGTCAACGCGCGCAGCTTAAGCATCAGTGCGGACAACGCGCACGCAAAGCAGATCTGGTGCGCGACCGTGGGAAATGGATTGCTGAAAGTCGCACTCGACGATCAATTCGCCGCGATCGTTTCGCGTTTCGACATCGAACAGGGGCTGCCTTCGCAACGCGCGTTCGCTGTTTTGTCTGAAACGTCGAATGGCATTGAGAATGTCGTCGTTGGCACGAACCGTGGTGTCGTTCGTTATCAGCCGGATCACGTACCTCCAACGGTCTTGCCCGCGCGCGTGATCAGTCAGCGCATTCATCAACAAAGCGAGCTGAAGCAACGCCTGCAGCTCGACTATCCGCAAAACAGTCTGCTGCTCGATGTCACGGCGATTAGCAGCCGCACTTTTCCGGAGCAGTTTCAGTATGCGTTTGCGCTTTATGACAGCACGGGAAAAATCATTCGGCAAAAACTTTCACACGACTCGCAGTTTGCGATGGAGCAACTGAAGCCAGGCACCTACAAAGTAGTCGCGCGAGCCTTTACCAAAGATCTCACGCCGGCGGCACCGCTGTCGTTTGAATTCACGGTCGCGCGCGCGCCGTTTCCCTGGACCTCGACCGCGCTGGGCGTGCTGCTGCTGTTGGCGCTGATCGCTTTGGCTTGGGGCTACTTCCAAAATCGGCGCATTCATCGGACCAGCGCCGAATTAGCGTCAGCAAACCGCGACTTAGCCGAAGCGCGTTTGCAACTTGCTAACGAAACTGAAGCCGAGCGACGACGTATCGCGCGCGATCTGCACGATCAAACTTTGGCGGATTTGCGTAATCTCGCTTTGCTCGTCGATCAACTTCCGATGAATCGCGATCCGAATATTCGTCCGAATCGCGCGCCGTCTGCGCCGAGCACGCTGCGCAATGAAATTGAATCCATTTCGCAGGAAGTGCGGCGGATCTGCGAGGACTTGAGCCCTTCGGCTTTGGAAAATGTCGGGCTCTCGGCGGCGTTGCAGTTTGCTTTATCGCACGCCGTCGAACACGCGCCGCCAGATTGTAAATTCAAATACGAATTCATGTGCGATGATGCACTCGACGAAAAACTGAATTTGCCTTCGAGTACGCAAATTCAGATTTATCGGATTGCACAGGAAGCTTTGAGTAATGTCTGTCGTCACTCGGGCGCGAAGCAGGTGAAGATGAGCGCAAGGGTTGTCGAACACAATTTTCAACTGGAAATCGCGGACGACGGGCGCGGCTTCGAACGCGAGGACGTGAAGGCCAGCGGTCGCGGTCTGGCGAATATTCGCGCGCGGGCAAACATGATCGGCGCGACCGTCGATTGGCGCACCGGCGATAATGGTGGGACTGTTTTTGTCTTGACGAAATCATGAAAGAACATTTGAGCTTGAACAGCGAAGTCGAATCGGCGCTGTTAGATGGCAAACCGGTCGTAGCGCTTGAATCGACGGTCATCGCGCACGGTTTGCCCCGTCCGCAAAATATCGAAACCGCACGTCGTCTGGAACAGATTGTTCGCGACGAGGGCGCGATTCCCGCAACGATCGGAGTCATCGATGGAAAACTGTCAGCCGGACTAGGTAGCGATCAGATTGAGATGTTGGCCAATTCTGACGACATCAAGAAATTAAGCGTTCGTGATCTCGCGATCGCAGTTGCTCGCAAGTGGAATGGCGCAACGACCGTAGCCTCGACGATGTGGATTGCGCATCGAGCCGGCATCAAAGTCTTCGCTACGGGCGGCATCGGCGGCGTGCATCGAGGGACTCTCCCGGACGTGTCGGCCGATCTTCCTCAGCTTGCCGCGACGCCGATGATTGTCGTCTGTTCCGGCGCTAAGATTGTTTTGGATCTGCCGGCGACGCGTGAGTGGCTGGAGACTCATGGCGTCACTGTCGCAGGATATCAATGTGATGAACTGCCGGCGTTCTATTCACGATCAAGCGGGCTGCCAATCGATGTGCGCTGCGATTCGCCGGAAGATGTGGTTGCACTTTTCCAGAATCAGCGCGCGCTTGATCTGCAATCAGCTTTGCTGGTAACAGTGCCGGTGCCAAGCGAAGACGAAGTGAACAGCTCTGTTTTGGAGCGTGCTTTGAACGATGCTCTGAATGAAACCAAACGTCGAGCGATCGGCGGCCGCGAACTAACGCCATTTCTGTTGGCAGAAATGTCTGAAAAGAGCGGCGGCGCAACCTTGACCGCGAACATTGCGCTGCTTGAGAACAATGCGCGCGTTGCGGCGCAGATTGCGTCGGCGATGAGTAAGGCGAAACTTGAAACTCGAAACTCGAAACGGTAGTATCGTTTTCCCCGTGGGGCAGTAGCTCAGTTTGGCAGAGCGCCGCGTTCGCAATGCGGAGGTCAGGGGTTCGATCCCCCTCTGCTCCACCATTAGAATCAAGCACTTACGGCGAGGTGCTCCTCGCCGTTTTTGTTTCCGTTGCCAATACGTTGCCAAAAGTTTGGAAATCGCTCGCAACGCCGGAGTTTTCCACCGCTCTGAGTTGAGTTTTTGGTTGCTCACTCGCATCGGAATTTGGTGCGGGTTTTACGAGCCGATCAACTGCTCGACGCTTCGCTTCATCGGTCGCATGCGTGTAGCGCGCAGTCATCCGAATGTCGCTGTGGCCTAAGATAGCAGCGAGCGTAAACGGGTCCGCTCCTGCATCGGCCATCCGTGTCGCAGCGGTGTGCCGCAGATCGTGAAAATGGAAATCCACGATCTTCGCTTTCTTCACTGCTCGTTCGAATTGCCTGCCAACATCGTTCACACGTCTTTCGTTCTTTTTCGGACTTGGAAAGACGTACTCGCTTGTCTTTGGCGATCCTGCGAGTAGCGTTTGTGCCGTGGCATTCAAAGGAATCGTGCGTGGTCGGCCTGACTTGCTTTGCCGAACATGCACGATGCGGCGGTTGAGATCTACATCGAACCATTTCAGGTCGAAGAGTTCTCCGCGCCGCATTCCTGTGTTAATTGCCATGACGATTATGTCCTTGACCCAATCCTGACCCTTCAGTGCTTTGAAGAGTTCCCTTTCTTCTGCGTCAGTCAGATACCGAACCCGCTGATTCGCCGTTCTCAGCTTCTTAACTCGGCGGCACGGATTGTCGTCGAGCAATTCTGCATCGACAGCCAACGAGAAGATCTTAGATAACACGCACATCTCTCGATTGACAGTCGCCGGCTTGCGTGGTCTCGGTGGTTCATCTGATTCGTCCAGGCGCTTCTGACGTGCTTTCTTGAGCCGTGTTGATGGAGTCCAATTCTTTGCGACTCGATCTTTTTGGCGGCTAACTGGAGTTGCAAGTCTCTTCTGTTTGAATTCTTCGACCAGAGCTGAGGTGATGCTCCTCATCATCTTGTCTTTGAAGTACCCAATCAGCACTTTGCAAACCAGCACGTCATCGTAAAAGGTTCTCTTATTCGCCTCCGAATAAGGTAAGAATTTGTCGAGCACGAATCGGTCGAACGGACAATCTTCTTTGCCGTTCAAACCGTAAACTTGGCGGAAGACATCTGCCATAATCACCGCTTCAGCTTCCTTGGCGTCTTTCTTTGTACAAGCAAGCGTGAGCGTCTGCACATGCCGCCGCCCGTTGTAGCGAAAATCACAGACCCATTTGCCTGTGTCTCGCCGTTTCCAAACAGCCATTCTCTGCTCCTTTCTTCGCAGTGCAGCCGCGAACAAGAAGCGGCGCTACTTTACCATTCCCAGCATGGCCATGTAACGCTCTCTTCGTTCTGTTATCTGCGAAGATTCCGATCCGAATACCCGACGCGGATCGACAGGTCTGTTGTTCGACACTGTGAAGCGTTTTACCGACTGAGGACCGCGCGAAGTTTTCACCGTCAAGGTGCCCGATTCCGGAGCTTTGAGGTCACTGTCAGTGTCGGCTTTGAATCGAGCCAGCACTTCCTCTTCGTCAAACTTCACGAGCCGCCCAACTCGATAGAACGGAATTCGCTTCTGCCGCACCCACAGATATACCGTCTGGCATTGGATTCCGAGTACGGTCGCGATCGCGTTCGCGCTAATGAGATTCCTCTTCGTCATTGGTCTTGAGACTGTGGGTTAGGACTTCTCAAGACTTATGCCAATAGCTGACTTGAACGTCAGTTGATTTTCTTAGAGTTTTTGCAGGAAGTCAGAACGAAATAAATTTCGGTGCTCCGTTTTGGCAACACGCTGTGTACATTTTGAATCATCTAAGATCGGTCGGGCCTCACGCCTTCGCGTAACTTTGAAATCCAATTATCGATTCGTTTGGATTGATGGAATCAATGGCCCAATCGGTCGCGGTTTTTGAAGAAGCTTGTGGGCACCCTGAGACGCGGAGACGACGATTCGAATCGTAGCCGATTGATATCCGGGAGATTAATGGAATCAACTAGCGGGATCCGAAAGTCTCACTGTCGCGCACGAAATGTCTTTCACGGAGCGAACCAACTGGCCGTTCAATATGACGTTTGAAGGGGGCGCTTGGTGCGCAGTCAAGGCCGACTTTTGAGCCGCAGAGATGTCGGTACGTTTCTCTCGAAACGACTCAAACCTTAAGGTGCAAATTGGTGAAAGAAAATGGGTTGCGGGCAACCTTAAGATTCTTAAGGAAAAATCTTTAGATTCTTAAGTCTTAAGGTGTTGAGGATTCAGAAGTTGAGCGACTCGCACACTCAAAAAACGCTCCTCTATCCTGTCTGCTCAAAAATAGTGAACCTTAAGGTTCGACGTACCGACCACTGAACGATAATCTGACGCTCCTTCGGCGCGCCGGTTTGTCCATTTTCAGAACACGATTTTGGACGTTTACAGAGGTGCATTAACGACTCCCGCGATTTCGAACGAAGAGCGTTGAACGTAAAATTTAGTAACCTTTAACTGTTGATTTCGAATGGGTTGCGGCCAAGGTTACTAAGTGTAACCAAAAAGGTTACTATTCTTAAATGTGTAACGTGTTAAGAATCTAGAACTTGCGCAAATCGGACCCCTGTTAAACGCGTGTCTATCCTGTCTGCTCAGTAATCTCATTTAGTAACTTTCAATGTACCGCGTACACTCCCACTTTGGACGAGTTTGCGTTCGTTCATTTTGAACACCTCACCCTACGCGCGCACGTGTCGAAGTGGGTTGCGTTCAGGGCGTTCGATAACGTTCATTATGTGCCGGTGCGGACGGCGTGACACCGCGTTTCAGGTGGCGCGTCGCTTGTAAGACCAGGACATAATGCGCCGTTATCGGATGACCGTCCGATACTCTGTCCAAACGGATCCCGCTACCAAAACTACGGAATCCTGGCAACACGCCGAGGGCGCGTTGAGACGCGCCAAACCACGACCTCGGGCTAGAAGGGTTCTTGGTTCTCATTTCGCCCAGAACCAATTCATCATGAATAACTGAGCTGCCGGCCTGCTGAGATATTCTTCCACGACAAAAACCTTGACGGAGGAATGGACTTCCGATGAATGAAGAACGTGAGATTACGAGAGAAGAACTCTACAAGCTGGTTTGGTCTAAGTCGTTGGTGCTCGCCGCGCAGGAACTAGGAATCTCAGACGTCAGGCTCGCGAAAATTTGTAAGAGACTCGATGTGCCAAGGCCATATCGTGGCTATTGGGCGCGGTTGGAAAGCGGTCACAAGCCACGGATTCCACCGCTGCCAGCGGCGAAGAAGGACACACCCGAAAGCGCATTCGTTTCACCTAATTTTAAGAGACAACCGCTCCCAGATGACGAAGCGCGGACATTAACCGAAACCGAGAGCATACCGGCAAATCAAATCGTGGTCGCTGATGATCTTCGTAGTGCTCATCCGCTTGTTCGCGAGACCAGGAAGAGACTAGAACGGAAGTGGGTTGATCCCTACGGACGCATTTACCCAGGCTGGTCACCGAACGAAAGCCAGCGTCAGATTATAGACATCAACGTCTCTCAGGGTACCGTGCATCGCGCCTTTAGAATCATGGACGCTCTCATCAAAGCCATCGAAACTCGCGGAGGGCAAATCGAAATTAAAGATCGCAAAACGTACTGCCGCCTAAACGAAGCCAAGGTGCAATTTAGTCTTTGGGAGAAGATTACTCGCACCGAACGTGAAGTAAGTGAGAAAGAACGCCGCGAATCTTACAGTTCAGATCGATGGATCTTCACGCCCACCGGGAAACTGACTCTCAGGATAGATGAACATTATGTCGGCAGATCCAGTTGGAGGGACAAGCCGACCAAACCACTTGAGAAACAGTTGAATGATGTAATGGTTGGCCTGATAACAGCCTCAAAAATAATTCACGAAAGGGATCTTGAGTGGGAGCGTAAACGACAACGCGAATTGGAAGAGCAGCAGCGTCGTGCAGAATTAGCTCGACTCCAACAGATTGAACGTGCGCGTCGCGAACAGCTAAACAGACTTGTCGATTCCTGGAAAAGAAGCCTTAACCTCAGACAGTTTCTGGCGGAATGTAAGAAGGCCCTTACAGACGGCGAGGGACTGCAACCTCAAAGCTCGCAAGCGCGATGGCTCGAATGGGCAACGGCGTACGCTGATAATTTGAACCCTCTTACGAACGGTCGTCTGAATACGGTTATTAACGATTGGAGTCAGCCTTCGCTTGAAAGCGAGAGACTAAAATGAGTGTGACTCCTAGTTCCTGCTCGGGCGTACGATAATCTTCATTTGTGAGACTTGGTATTAGAACATGACGTCGGGCGATCGGTGCGCGATGCTCAATTACAAAGTGCGAACATCGGGTGACCTTCCTACACTTGCGACAGACATACCGTAAAGCGATGCTCGCCCCTTGAATTCGCCTTCCAAACAGAGACGGGGCTGCTCTATACTCATCGCCTTAAGACCTCGGCATTTCGTAGTTCGCAGTTCCCGATTGGCAGATACGGCCTCTCTCGATGATTGAACCCACGCGCAGATATGCCGAAATCCTTTATCACAGGACCGTTGAGCGCTTCATCCAGCGGCTTGTTCTTCGCGAGCCCGTCGTTCGCAATCTGTGCATCGTTTCACCGTTTATCAGTCCGATGACGGGGTCAAGATACTCGCTGGCGTTGTTGAGAGCTAAGATCGAGCGAGAGAAAATTCCAACTTATGTTATTACGCGGGAGCCCATCGAACCATACCAATTTGAAGCAGCGGCGGTCTTAGAACAGTGCCCCTGGATTGAGGTTCGATACAATCCATCAGTGCATGCTAAGTTGTACGTGGTTCAGTCCACACGGGAGTCTGAGTCATTTGCCTTGTTCGGTTCCGGCAATCTTACAAGCAAGTCGATCGAACGGAATCTTGAACTGGGAATGATGATATATAGTGTTGGCCCAGGACGCGATCTTGTTAAAGAGTTGCACTATTGGGCAGCGGTGCGCCTTCGTCAACTGACTGAGAGTAAGCTTGTGCAGCCAATTCGCCCGCAGAGGAGAAATTGATTATGGACTTCAAAGAGTGGTTTTGTCTGAAGAATCGAGAAAGTTTCACGATCGATGCGAAGATCAATCCAAGTGACGCGCAATTCTATTTTGGGCGACAGCCTCTTGAGGAGCGAATGCTAAAGCAAATGGCTCGGGCGTTCATAGACCCACGCGTGCCGAAGATGATGATCTGGGGTCCCTATGGTTCTGGAAAGACACAAACTCTCTACTACCTAGACTACTGCCTCACGAACAAGACACCAGCGCAATGTAAGGGAAAACCTCACTTGGTGCACGTTGAAGTTGAAGTTCAGAGCAAATCGACCGCGGCAAGTTGGCATCTTCAACTAACCGAAGCACTAGGAATGAATACTGTCCAAGAGTGGTTGCGCCAACTCTACAACAATTCAAAAGATTTCGCCGAGGCATTGGCGAAGTTGACTCCTGACCCTAACATAATTAGTGCGTTTGGCTATCTGCGCGGCGGCGGCGACTATGGCTTTAGTAGTTGGCGGTGGCTTTCGGGACAAAAGCTCACCGCGAAGGAACTAGAGAGCATTGGTGTCACGCGTAATCTAGGTGAGGTTGGAGCTGGTGACTTGGTTAACGGTCTTCAGGCGATTGGTAATCTTGCTGGGGCAGTAAACTGTCGATTGATCTTTTTCATCGACGAAATGGAAGAGCTTCAAAATGTACGAGAAGGCGATGCAGCCGAATCGTGGCATCAGTACCTTCGAAAGCTTTCAGATAACGCCAACTCGTCAGTAGGATTTATCATCGGTTCTGCCGGGGATACTCGCGACGACATGCCTCGCATTCTCAATCGGCAGGACGTCAGAAGCCGTATCGGAGAACAAAACTACATCGAACTGGAAACACTAGCAGCACCCGCAAATGTTAAGGCGTTCGTAGAAGAGCTTCTTGGCAAGCTAATCGATCAAGATGCCGCTGATAAGCGCATCAAGAGTGAAGGACTAAAGACCACAGTAAAGACCTATCCTTTTACAGCTTCAGCCTTCGATCTGCTCTGCGACTATGCATGTCAGGATGCCGTGAAGTCGACTCCCCGCAACATAATTAAGGCGATCAATGAATGCGCTATTGCGGCACACGATGCACAGGAAAAAGTGGTTGATGACGCGATGGTAAATGACATCGCTCCCATCATTTTCGGTTAATACTTGGGATGAAGAAGTTCACAACAAAGCCGCGCGTTTTTCGCAGTTCACCTGGCATGGTGGGCTCATCACGAGCTGAAACCAAAGACTGGGTTTACATGGGTCGTCTCGCTGAAGCCGGACCGCTCACGGATGTCAGATTTGACACTGAGGGTGCGCATGTTGTTGCGCTGTTCGGCAAGAGAGGATCAGGCAAGTCGTACACCCTTGGCACGTTGCTCGAAGGCCTTTGTACTGAGAACGAAAACACTTCGATTTCCGTGAACCAGCATGACGGAGCGGTTTTGTTGTTCGACACGCTGGGAATATTTCAGTGGACGAACGTGCCGCTCACCGAAGACAGTCGGCAGAAGTTAGTGCGCGAGCAGTTCGCGCTGCGACGTGGCTGGTCGGTCAAACCCGAGCCATTAAATGTGAAGATCTGGATTCCTAACGGAACACGAACCGGGGCAACGCCAGAAGATCAAACTGAATTCTCAATAAATTGCTCTGACTTCAACGCCGCTGACTGGGGTTACCTTTTTGGCTTGGATATTTATCAAGACCGTATGGGCCAACTCCTTAACGATGCCTATATCAAGGTCACGAGCGAAGGTTGGACGGATGGTGATCGTTACCATCAACCGCATCAAACCTACTCCATTGATGACCTAATTGCCTGCGTGAAAGAGGACAGTGAGCTCACAACGGTATATCAATCAGAGACTCGTCGCGGCGTCCTCCAGCAGCTGCTGACGTATAGACGCAATCCTTTATTTCAGGATAAAGGGACTCCGCTTCACGAATTTCTCAAACCGGGAAGAATGAGCGTAATCGTGATGAACAAAATGTCGGATGAGCTACGTTTGGTAGTCGTATCGGCATTCTTACGTCGCCTAATTTCATCGAGGATACGAGCGTCGGAGATCGAAAAACATCTCAAGATTCTCGATAGCTTAACGGACGAGAATCGCCAAGAGATGGAGCAGAGCCTGCACGAGGCCATCCCTCCTACTTGGGTGGCTATTGACGAAGCCCAAAACATCTTGCCGTCCGAACGTCGGACAGCTGCAACGGACATAATCATTAAGTACGTGCGAGAAGGCCGGAATTACGGTTTGTCTTTCGTAGTTGCGACGCAACAACCGACCTCAATCGATCCGCGTATCCTTGCTCAAGTGGACACGATCATTGCCCATAAACTAACGGTGCAAGGTGACATCGACTATGTGCGTCGTAACATAAAATCCAACTTGCCTGAAGAAGTTAAGTACGGGAATGCTCTCCTGGGCTTCGATGAATTATTGCGGAGCCTAGATATTGGGCAAGCCCTCGTTTCAAATACGGAAACTGAACGCGCCTTCCTCATGGATATTCGGCCACGAATCAGTGTTCATGGAGGTTTCTGATGGCGGCCAAGATTCGCGTTCTGGATTCAGCCAATCGCACGATGCAGAGGCTTGGCTACCTGAAGCTGCTTTGTGCGAGATCTGCGACATTCGAAACGAGCAACTTAGCGACGCTTGGGAACTATCTTCTTGAGACGATAAGTAAACGAGTTCGCATCGGCCCCCCTTTACCTGAAGACGTGCGGGATTACGTCCGCGCGAGACTTACGGACAGCGCATATCGTGACTTGCGTAAGCAAGTCTTGAAAGATAACGGCTCATCTGGACCATTCGCAATCGAAATACAGGATGTCTATTTGGCTAATCCCTCGCTTCCTTCGCGAACGGGAAAGCTCGTCAAACAAAACTGGCGACGATATCCGTACCTTGCAACATCCCTCGACCTAATCAAGAAAGGAACGTACTCGGCTTTAACACGCAGTTTGGTTCTCCTTAATTTGACACCAAAGGAAGAGTTAGAAGCCTTCGAGCGCTTGGATTCTTCCGCGAACCCACTCCGTATTTCCCGCGAGCAGTCTCTGCTCTTCCTTTATTGTTTCATTGACAACGATGCCGAAGTCTTATTTCCCTTCATGTCGCAGCTTTTAAATTGGAATGGATCGTCGATTCCTGAAAAAGATGCCGGCCAGCTGCTTCCAGAGATCATTCGGAATGCCGAAAAGAAACATTCAACTCGACTGTTGCCGCGAGAAGATCGTGATAGGTTAGCTACGCTTAGAAAGGTTGCGGATTCAATTGAAGCCTGGAAGGAAAGACACGACACAGGAGGCGGTGCGCTTCGCGAAAATGTTTCGGTGCGGTTAGAGCCATTTTGTGATCTTGGATTACTTACCAAACCTGACCGAGATCGTTACGAGTATCGCGTCACACCTCAACTCAAGACGCTTATTAATCAATGGCGTTCAGTCGAGGATACAGAACCCTTCCTCGAGACTCGGTTTTTCTCAACCGTCGCGTGTTGCTGGAACTCTCAAGCAGTGGGCGCAAACGAGCAAGAGGCGACTGATGCGTTAATTCTCGCGCATGATGCTCTCAAGAGCCCTTTGGGGTACTCCCCGATTACAGACTTAGGACTTTTGGCAGGGATTCGGTTGCTTGCGCAGAAGTCGCGGATACTGGAACTCAATCAAACTACGGATCTTTTGAAAATGCTTCAAAAGGAAGACCCCAATATGGTTCGATTCACAGTAGATCGAATGGGGCGCACAGCCTACGTTAAATTCTTAAAGCCCACTGCAAAGCAAGCATGACAGCAATCGTGTTTGAACTCTTCGACCGGTTCCTGGCCCACCTGTCAGCCGGTAAATCAGCAACCCTTTTTGCTGACGAAGCTGTTCGCGCAGAAACCTCCAAAGTTGTTGACGCTCCACTCTGTTCAGTGCTTATGAAGGCCAGAGATAACAAAAGTGAATTGCCCTTCGCTGTAATTGTCTTAACTTCACCAGAATTATCAACAGATGATACGAGACTTCTTGAATACGCGGCGCGGAAAGCTCGCGCACACAAAGCTCCTTACTTCGTAACTTGGACATTGCGCGACTTGTGCATTTGGAGCACTCCAAGACCCGGAACGCCAGCGACCCGAGATACGCTTGAGAAGTTGCGTGACTATGCAGACCTGTACGAGATCAGCCCTTCGAGCGATTCACTGCCCGAACCGACTAAGCTCGCAGTCCTTGCGCGTGGACGAGAGCTAATGCGCGATCTGGATCGACTCTTTAGAGACGAGTCTCTGGAGTTAGTTGAAATTGATGCAACCTACTTTGTTGGTCGGCTGATTGACGCTGTTCATCGATTGGTTCCACTCGTCTCTGACTCCCTACATCTGCGGCTCGATAGTGATTTGCAATTTCGTGAAGAGATTGCTACGTGGGCTGTTAGGCAGGGAATAGCGGGTGACCCACGCGATTCTGAGTTTGCGGAGTCCATAGCACGACAAATCGTTTACCGACTGCTCGGCAAGATACTGTTCTATCAAAGCTTGCGACGTTCCGCGCGCCACCTCCCGGATCTGGTCTTTCACAATGTCGATACGTCTCAAGTCTTGTCCACACTGCGAGCGGCATTCGCGCGCGCGTCGGAAATCGACTATCACGCTGTTTTCGCTGAAGACGTACCTGATCGAATACAGTGGCCATCTGGCGCCTCGCACGAATTGGTCGACCTTATTCGGGACTTTCACACGCGCGATTTCGCTCATGTGCCGCAGGATGTTATTGGGATTGTTTTTGAGAGGCTTATCCCGCCAGAAGAACGGCATGGTTTAGGCCAATACTTTACGCCCGAGAATCTCTGCGATCTGATCATAGCGTTTTGCGTCCAGTCGGCGGAAGAGCACGTCCTTGATCCAACGTGCGGAACTGGAACATTTCTGATTCGTGCATACGAGCGCATGCAATCACTTGGACTAAAGGATCACGTGAAACTTCTCTCACGTTTATGGGGCATAGACATCGCTCCGTTCCCCGCCGAACTAGCAACTATAAACCTTTTCCGACAGCGAGTTGCTGAACATGAGAACTTTCCAAGGATCATTTGTCGCGATGTCTTTTCGGTGTCACCACATGAAACGTTCAAGTTTCCACCTCCTAAGATGGACTATGACAACCCGGCAATGGTCGAACATGCACTACCCCAGTTCAGCGCGATCGTTGGTAACTTTCCCTTTATTAGACAGGAAAAAATAGAGAAGCTAGTACCCGGATATAAGAGACATCTTGAAAGAGTAATTGCAGAGGGCTGGTTTGAGTCTTATCCAGAGGCGTTTCAGCTCAAATCGAAAGCTGCTCAGCGACAATTCGAACGCGCGCGTAATCAGAAACGATCTCTTCATCATTTCATTAAGGAGGCGGAACTCCGACTCTCTGGGAAAGCAGATATTCTCGCGTATCTGTTTTTTCAGGTCGCACGTTTCGTCGCTCCTCGCGGGCGAATGGGAATCATAACGTCAAACGCATGGCTTGACGTTGACTATGGATATGAACTTCAAAAATTCTTGCTTAATAACTTTAAGATTGTGGCCATTCTGGAAAGTAGGTGTGAGCCTTGGTTTACCGAGGCCGATGTAAATACTATTGTGACAATTCTTGAACGATGTGAATCTTCAGAGGACCGAGCCGACCATCTAGCAAAATTTGTCAAGATCAAGAAACCGCTCGCCACACTAATACCGGGCGTCCCAAACGCCGCGGATGGTTCGCGTTGGAAAAAGACTGGCAATCTAGTAGGGCGCCTAGAAAACAGCGGAAGGAAGTACCATCAAATGCGGCCGCTGGGGTTGATTACTGAGGAAGAAGACGACTTTCGAGTTCGAATTTGCCGCCAAGAGGAATTACTTGCCGAGATTGAAAGACAAAAGCGAACAGCAAAATGGGGTGTTCTCCTTAGAGCACCCGAAGTTTTCTTTGCGTTGCGCAAACAAAGCAAGATACCGTTTGAGCCAATAGGAAGATTCGCTTCAGTTGTAAATGGTTTCGTCACCAGGATTAATGATTTCTTTTACCTTACGCCCAAAGCTATCGAAGAATTTGGCATTGAGGAGGAATTTATTAAGCCAGTCTTGCGGTCTCCCCGAGAATTCCGAAGCTTGCAGATATCCAATAATGAATTGAAATCGCGAGTGTTCCTCTGTCCTTTCTCAAAAGAACAGTTGCGAAAAAAGGGGAAGCGCGGCGCATTGAGCTATATCAAATGGGGTGAGGCGCAAAAGACCTCTGATGGCGTTCCTTGGCCTGAAGGCCCGTCGGTTAAGGACCGCAAGCCTGGGTGGTGGTCTCTCGGACTGGTGGAACCCGCACAATTGTTTTGGGCCGAACACCTCGGTGAGGTTCTGGCGCATCGGTTCTCTCTGGAACCAATTTATGCCGACCACAATCTTCATCTTGTACGTGCAAATCCGAATTCTGATCCAGAATTATTAGCAGCACTCGTCAATTCAACGCTCGGCTTCATGCTTCAAGAAACCGTAGCTCGGCAGAGCTTGGGCGGGGGTGCATCCAAGATGATAGCGGCCGATATTGAGAATGAAGTCTTAATCCCCAAGCCTGACTTGATTTCGGCTAAAAGCGCTCGTGCCATAAAGACGGCGTTTCGTGAGTTATCAGGTCGTGAGGTTGGTTCTATCTTTGAAGAGGTTAAGCGAGCTGATCGACGAACATTTGACTCTGCTGTATTGGAAGCTATCGGTCTCGAACCCCGAAAATACCTTCGAAGCCTGTATGACCAGCTATGCGAGATCGTCGGCGAGCGAATTGAACTCGGGAAAACGCGAGGGAAGGAACGCAAAACACGCTCGCGGACTGGACGCGCTGAGAAACAGGTATCTGAGTCGGTTCTCGATGAGATTCTTCCAGAAGGACCAAAGAGATTCCCACAAGACTTCTTCTCGATCGTCGCGGTGCGCGATAAGCGAATATCAATACCGTTGCCCGAGTCACCGCTAATTTTTGATAGCGGTCCGTTCACGATGGGACTCTATACAAAGGACCGAAGTTTCAGCCGTGACGCTAAGAATCCTTCAGAAGCGAAATTCCTAATATATGCTCAACAAGCGGGGCATAAGGTTGCTGACTTACCGGAAAAGCCCGTTGAGGTTTCCCGTACGGTAGCGAATTACGAGAAGTATTTGCGCGAGCTACGAACTCAATTGTATGAAACATACTATCGACGAACTTTAGATCATTCAGCCGCCGCGCGATTAACTCAGTCTGCTTTTGATCGTTTCCGACTTCCCACGGTGTCGAATTAACATGGCAGCCAATCTCGTACAGATTCCATCACTCACGCCAATAATCGAGAAGGTCATAGCTCAGGTTGAGGCGCGTCATGACGTAGCCCTCATCGCAGCTCCGGGATCAGGTTCTACCACTCTAGGGGTTCAGCTAGGTGATGAGCTCTCTGGTCGTGGACTTGACACGTCGTATTTCGATTTTCGCTCACCGAAGGAATTCGCCGAGAATATGCGCCGGTTAGAAGGAGACTTTGCTGATGGAGATCCGGAAACACAAAAAGTAGCAATAATCGATCATGCGAATGATTTACTTTCAGACGACTTTCAATCGCTACTCAAGAAAACGGCGCAGATTGCTGATGGCCGCGTGAGAAATTATTTATGGGTTGGTCCTCTCGACGCACGCGTAATCTTTGAAGAGCATGGCGTCAGGATTAATAGCGTGCCGAAGTCTCATATTTGTTTTCCGAATCTTCAGCGAGACGAACTCTTATCGATCTACCGCTTTATATCAACAACACGCGACTGTAATTGGGGAGACGCGATCCTTTTTCTCATACTCGATTGGTGTGGGAATGATCTTGCCTTAGTTGAGGGTTTAACCGAGTTCTTGCATGGAAAGTGGACCGATAACCTCTACGATGAATCCGTTTGGGATCGAGTTGACGATTGGCTGCGCGCTGATCCCCACGCCGAGAGATATCGACAGCGCTTAAGAGAATTATCAGAACACAATGGATCACTTATCCAGCAACTTAGCCTGGGCGCGAAGCCGCCTTGCCACCGTGAAGATATTTACCAGGAGACCGATGGCGGATTAAGATCCTCTTACCTTAAAGGCGTCCTTGTCCAGAACTTGCTTCCCACTTTTTACCAGTTAAGAAATCTACTGGTTCGCTACCTGCTTCTGGAACAGTCTTACAAGTCGAAGGGTTTTTGCCCGAAAATACTATTCAGGAGGTTCACCAATGAGCGAGTAGGGCAACTTCTCCAAGATGCCGAGACGATGGTTCGATCAGTCTTGTCGTTTCAGTTTCAACAACTCGGTGAGGTGAAGGTTCGCGAGATATTGAGTAGCAAACAAGCGGATGGCGAATTCATGTCGGCGGACCTAAACAAGGCCTTGCTCACTTGGGCGGAATCGACGGGCGGAAGAGATCTTCGAGAGAGCCTAAACTCGATGCTAGTCGAAAAAAGAAAAGAGTTTCGAGATGCGAATACGCTTTGGGAAAAGGCTGCGAGTAGGATGGCTAAAGACGATGTCGGGAAAGATAAAGATAAGGAGTTACTTCCCGATCACGTTAGATGCATTGAGTATTTGACTTTGTACGAATTGAGTGTGGTGTTCCTGGATATGTTGGAATCGATTTTCACTAAGCGCCCAAAAAGCGATTATGAGTTTGGAAAGCTCATCGAACGCTGGCGCGAGAGTCTCGCAAAAATTCAACGAATGCGAAATCAGGTTGCGCACCTTCGCAACATTCACTTTCAAGATGTCGAGGACATTGTTCGCACGATCGAATCAATGAGGAAGGACTTACTGCTCTACGTCGGTTGACACAGATGGATAGCGACGCCATTGGATCAGTTTCCCTAGGTCCCAGCACTCAACTGCTTTTTAGTTTGGGTTGGTGGAAAGGGCAACGGTATGCTCACGTCCGTAAGTATGTTGAAAGCGGCCGTTACAAAGGTCCAACACGATCCGGGTTGGCATTGGGAAGTGGCGCACTCCACCAATTATTAGAGTCACTGCGACAGCTTTCTGCTTCACCTCCAGATCGGAACACGCACGAGGTAGTTCGCTTTCACAAGAAGGGCGATACCGAGATTGTGATCACCATAGTTCCTCCGGATGATTTGAAGTCGTTGCCGGCCATCGATGTTCGCGAATATGTCGACAGTCCTGGTTACACAGGGCCAACCAAAAAAGGCATACGTTTCGCTTGGGATAAGCTAGCTGAAGTAACAGGCCTTCTTGAAATTCTGTTACAAGCTCTCGGGCAAGAAAGCGAAAACGCGCCTCGACTGTTCCCCGAGAGCGCGCCCACTCATTTAAAAAAAGAGACTCAGGCCGCCCATCGCGGCGACAATGTGTTGGATGAAGTGCTGCCCAATGGCCCCAAGGACTTTCCAGAGGATTTCATAGCTGAAGAGCGTAAACACGTCGAGATTGAGCTCCCATCCGAACCGTTGTCAGTTCAACAGCGACCCGATGGAAGTTATGCCTTATGTTCTGCGCTGGGTTTTGATTTGCGGGTCCGCAATTTCGTGGAAGGTAACTTCTTACTGTTCGCGCATCTCCGGGGTAAACGAAAGGTTGGGATTCCCGAGAAAATGCCGGATATTTTCCGTGCTGTTAAGGCCTATGAGAATTACGTTCGCGAGATTCGTCATTCGTTGGCGTTAGCCTACGAACGAAAGACCGGCCACAAAGCGCTTGCTGAACACCAAGCGCGAAGCATCTTTACAAAATACGGGTTGCCGTGGTTGTGAGAAGCCGAATAACATTGATGGAACCTAACCAATCTAACACTTAGGATTCACTCGAAGTCGTTTGATGAACTTGATGCAGCAATACAAGAGCGCCAAAGAAGCGGCCAAGCAATTGAACCCTCGATTTTCGTGAAGACAAGAAATGATGAACGGCAACGAGCCAAAGACGTTCACCTTCCTCAATAATCAAAAGCTCCGCGAGATCATTGACTCAGCCGAGCGACATATTATCTACGCCGCACCGAGCATAGCAAAGTCAGTTGCTGAAGCTCTTTGTGGATTTCGCTCGCGGGTTGAGGACGGATCGTTACGCGTAATCATCGATGCCGATCCCGAACCGTTTCGATTGGGGTTCGGCGATCCAGGAGTATTAGAACTTCTCGCAGATAATCACGTTGATATTCGACGAGCCGAAGGATTACGTATTGCAGTTCTCTTGGCCGACAAAAATGCCTGGGTCTATTCGCCTACGCCTGAAATTATTTTCGAGCAACCTACTTCGCGAATCAACAATGCTATTCAAGTCAGCATCGACTTTGCCGAGCAAATTCTCCTGTCAATCGCGCCGGACATTTACCTGAACTCGGAGGATGAGATCCTCAACGAGCGGATCGTCGCGGACAATGTAGTCGCTGAAATCGGCCTCGAAAAGGTAACGACTGATGATTTGGTAAACATCGATCAGCAGTTGAAAGAAAACCCGCCGCAGAAGTTCGACGCAACACGCAAAGTGCGCGTGTATCAGGGTTACTTTCAATTCGTCGAATTGAGTCTCACCGGCTGCCGTCTGTCGGCACACACAATTAACATTCCGAAGTCTCTACTCAACATTGCCGAAGATAGTGACCTGCGAGATCGTGTGCGCTCAACCTGCAAGCTTGTTGATGATACGAGCGAGTTCTCGAAAAAAGTTAAGGTCATTGAAGACAAAGTGAAGAAGCTAAGGGACGACTATCTGAGATCGCTGGGCCCGCATTACGGCAACGTAATTCTGCGCAAGCAACGGGGAGCATTTGATAAGGAAGTTAAATCTATACAAGCAGAACTGAAAAAGCTGAGCGAGACTGTCCAGGAAGACATTGAAAAGGAAATCAACAACAGCCGTGAGAAGCTGGTTAAGATGTTATTGCTTGGGTTTATGCAGAATCCATCCAAGCGGTTAATGAGTGAATTGGTGATTGATCTTAATGAAGCCATCGCAAGCGAGTTCATCAGAGAGGAGTTGGACAAGGAAATCCCGGCGGTTGACAGCCTGATTGGTGAAATGCTGTTGACTTGCAACTACAAAGACGTAACCTTCGAAATGCTGAATGACAAAAAATTCATCGAGGCCATCGAAAGTAAGTACAAGCGCACAAATTTCCCAAAGCTTTATTCGGAAGAACAGACGATAGGAACGAGATGATATGACTCTTGATAATGAAAAGCATCCGATCGATGAGCTGCAGGAGCGACTTGGAGCAGATTGGAAAATGATCGCAAAAGCGCGCGAACATGCCGTTACTTCACGGGCGCGACTTAAAGAAAAGTTATCAGGTCTCGACTCTGAAGATACGAGCATAGTTGTTTTCGGCTCTCTCGCCCGCGACGAGTTCACCTCCGGTAGCGACATCGATTGGACGTTATTGGTAGATGGACAAGCGAGTCCAGAACATCTCGACAACGTGTTGGAGATTACGAAATATGTCCGCGAAGTCGAAGGAAAGCCACCTGGGCAGGAAGGCACATTTGAGGGCCTTGCATCTAGTCATGACCTCATTCACAAAATCGGAGGGTCAGACGACACAAACAGGAATACGACCCAACGGATTCTCTTACTCTTAGAGTCCGCGACAATCGGGCGACGGGATGCGCATGATCGTGTAGTCAAGAATGTACTAAGGCGCTACGTCGAAGAAGACTATGGATTAATGCGTTTAAGCGGCCCCTTCTACATTCCGCGTTTTCTCCAGAATGATATTGCGCGTTATTGGCGCACGGTAGCTGTCGACTTTGCCTATAAGCAACGTCAGCGTGAGGACAAGGGCTGGGCGCTACGAGTCACAAAGCTTCGAATGTCCAGAAAACTTACCTACGTATCAGGTCTATTGACGTGCTTTAGTTGCCATTTTGAGCTCTTTAAAGGATCGAAGGACACTTTCGATGAGAGTTCAAGGGCCCTCGCTATAGTGGAATACCTATTCAACTACTCTCAGAAGACACCTCTTGAGATACTCGCTCATGTTCTTAACCGCTTTCCTCACTTGGACGAATTAGCGCGGGACCTCTTTGATACGTATAATGAATTCTTGGAAATGTTGGATGACGAACAAAAACGCGACTACTTAAAGAATCTTCAAAGAGATAAAATTACAGACGACCAGATCTACGAGGACACTCGAAGACTTGGTCATAACTTTCAAGATTCATTGACAAAGTTATTCTTGGAAGAGAATGACACACCGCTCTTCGAGATGACTAAAGCATACGGAGTATTCTGATGAGACCTATAGGCTTTTCAACCGGGGCACTCGCATTCGGAGACTTTCGCAGGGCTCTGAAGATGCTCGACGATAAGCCCGTAGACGCCGTTGAACTCTCTGCATTGCGAGTCAATGAATTACCAATACTTGCTGGTGCGGTAGATGGTCTAGCCTTATCTCAATACAAATACATTTCCATACATGCACCAAGTTCGTTTACGGCGGAAGAGGAGCCTCGTGTCATTCAACTTTTGAGGAAGTTTGTAGGGTTGGGATGGCCGATAGTCCTTCACCCAGATGCAACGCATCGAATCGAACTTTGGCGAGAGTTCGGGGATCTGCTCTATGTGGAAAACATGGACAAGCGCAAACCTATTGGAAGAACAGTTCAAGAACTAACCGTAATTTTTAATGAGTTACCTGACGCTCTTTTCTGTTTCGACATCGCTCACGCCCGTCAAGTTGATAGCTCGATGACTGAGGCTTTCGTTATCCTCAAGCATTTTGGCCATCGGCTTCGTCAAGTACACATAAGTGAAGTCAACACAAGTAGCAAGCACGACCGAATTTCAAGAGGCGCATTTCGTGCCTTTAGAGAGATCGCACATCTTATTCCTCAAAACATCCCCGCCATTCTCGAAACTCCCGTAGTGGAATCAGAGATAAAGGACGAACTCACCCGCGCCGAGTCTTCACTAAGAGTTGAGGAAGTTGCGGTAGTGTGGTCGCCTGGTCAGTTTGCGATTCAACACTGACCGTAAACTTGTGGGGGCATACGCTTACTAAGCTGCAGTGGATCCCTGCTAATCAATATCGGCGCTCAGCGGTGCTGATAATGATCTTTGGGTTTCCAGAAGTGATTGCCAAGCGGGCTTCATACTCCAAATCTCCATCGGAGGACGGTTGCTTTCTCGAACGACTTGGTCAAAATCGGTTATCGTAATTCCGTCGCGTTCCGTCCACCCAATCATCGTATTCGTCTTTCCCTCTAGTATTGAATTGATTGCTGCTTCGCCCAGTGCGGCACCCAGCCAGATATCCAGTCTACTCGGCCACGCCCCTCTAACTGTATAGCCGAGAGGTTGCACCCTCACCGCAGCAGGTGGTTTAGTCTTCTTCCATTGCTTAACTCGCATTTCGAGCGCAGCTCTAACATATTTTGCATCTAAGGAATCAAAACGGTCATTGTCCGAATAAGCCTCGTCGTTGCCACCGGCTCGCATTTTCTCAATTAATGGTTCGGTAATCTTATACAATCCCTCCGCTTGAACGATAAGCGCGTATTCTTTTCCTGCAGCGAATGTGGTTTCCAACTGTTGACTGATCCGATCTAGGTAACTGTTTAATCGGCCTTTCGTCTTTTGCACGTCTACACGGTCTTTCCATGAAGTTGGAGCGGCCTCAGGGGGCGAGTCTGTAAGGACAACAAGTTCTTCCGGAATTATTACGGCATCTGCTCCCACTGCCAAAGCGGTTTCTAATGCCAAGAAACCGGAAAGCGCGCCCATCACGTCAATCACGAATACCATTCTGAGTGCTTTAGCTGGTTGAATGATTTGTCGAACCTGATTGATCATGGCGTTTGCTGCACTCGCGGCACCCAATGACATGTCCGTGCCAAAGAGGTCATTATCGATGGTTCCCGGCAGTGCAATTGTTTGTAATCGATGTTTACCTCGTTTCTGCAGATCGCGGGCAAGAGCACTTGCGCCTTGCATAGAACCGTCCCCGCCGACGACGATCAATGCATCAATGTGTTTACTGAGCACATTATCTACGGCTTGAGCACGAAACTTTTCTTCCCGGAATTCGTCCGACCTTGCGGAACGTAAGACGGTGCCGCTTTCGGTCATAATATCGCTGACATCGTCCCATCTTAGCTTCTTCATCCAATTGTTGATTAATCCGTCATAACCTTCCATCACTCCAATGACCTCAATCTCATTTTTCATTGCAGTCCTCACGATGGACCAAATTGCAGCGTTCATGCCGGGCGCGTCGCCTCCGCTAGTTAGGACTGCAATCCTTCGAGTCGGAACGATTTCGTACTCTGCCCTCAAGACACGTTTTATCTCCTCTAAGAACTGTTCGGATTCCTGTTGACTCTTGCCTCTCTTAAATAAGAATCCGTCAGCACGCGAACGTCTCCCATCCCCCCTTGGCTGTAGCGCATCGCGCACTATATTGGCGTCCTGGAAGGCAGTTAGAATTATCCTCGGAACCGTCGGCTCAATCTCATCGCAGAGTGTCAGGCCGCTTCGGTCAGTCTCAATTCTGTCATGTCTGAGCCTTACGTCGATTAACGCAAGATGGAAGAGTTTGTCTGACAGTTTCTGCTTGGCTTCTTCTGGGTCTCGAGCGACGTCTACTTCGTATCCCTCGAGTTCAAGTTTGGAGGCGTATATCTCACGGATATCATCGTCATTCTCAACTATAAGTATTCTGAACTTGCTCATTTCTTTTACTCCAACATGCCATCCTTCATGTCCGCAATGGGTAGCCATAAAGTGAATACCGTACTCTCCTGATCGCTCTTGATCAGCCATATATCGCCTTCGTGTCGGCGAATGATTCGTTGGCCAAGCAAGAGTCCGATTCCCGTGCCACCACCATTGCCTTGATGTTCGACGATGTCTTTAAACACAACCTCCTGAAGGGCGATCGGAATCGGCGCACCAGAATTTACCATCGTAACCTCTACACGATGACCGATCCTTCTACTGGAAACGCGAAGGACTTTTATCTCTGCATTATCCATCGCTCGAATAGCGTTGGTGAAGAGGTTCTTCAAGACAAGATCGAATTGATTACTGATGACTATTACGGGGCACTCTTCAGAACATAACGAAACCTCAAAGCAGATTTGCGGATGCGCCTCGCGCCACTCGGAAATTACACTTGTCAAGTACTGGTTAAGGTCTATGCAGTTTCGCTGTATCGAGGAATAAAGATGAAGACTCCGTTCATACATTTGAGAAATCTTTTCAGCCCTGTCACCAGCTTTATATAGCATCTGTTGCATCTTAATTCGATCCTCTTCTCCCAGCCGATCATCGGTTACATGTTTTGCGACCGTTCGCACAGCCTGATCGATTATTTCCGTATGCTGGTTGATTTCATGATGGGAACTCGAAGTCAACAACGCCAACCACACTACGCGATCGGTGTAAAGCAACTCTTCATCGCGCAGAGAGTTCCGCATCGCGAGTGCCGCCTGACTGCCAAGTACGCCTAACGCGTTCATTTCTGCTTCAGAGAATCTATGCTCGGAACGGTAATGGAAAAACAAAAGCGCTGAGATGAAATTTGTAATCTGCAACGGAAAACAAACAGAGGCCTTAACTCCTCGGTCCGCTGCCCAATCATTCAATCCGGGGTACTGCGATGCCCGCGACACAACAACCGGCTTCCCCGTCCGCAGCGCTTGATAACTCATGCCACGACGCCGTGGTGTTGTCTTCTTAACCGATAGTTCACCATCCGACACTTCAATGGTTAGCAGTGGCTTTTGAGTTAGGCTGAGTTCAGGATCGTAAGGATCAAGCAGCACTAGAAGACTACAACATCTCACTTCCGTGACATTGGCTATTGCATCATAAGCCAATTTAAGGATCTCACTCATACCATGCGTTTCTTTATTGATTTCAAAGCCGAACTTTTGTAATTCCGACTGGACACGCGAACTTTGTACGGCTATGGAGGCGGTCGCAGCAAAATCCAGGATTTCATCTTTGTGATCTTCGCTGAAAGCGTCATTTTCGGTGGTATTATCAAGACAAACTACACCTATGGTTTGACCCCAAGCTTGAAGAGGAATGTATAGTGCCGACTTAATCGTTTTTATCTCTTTGTTGCCAACGTCCTTTACTCGGGTCTCTGAGCGCATATCCGGGACAACTACAAGCTGATTATGTTCGAACACCCAACCCGCCAGTCCTTCGCCTGACGACAATTGGATTGCGCTGACGATATCGTCGTCGTATCCGTATTGCGCCATGATAATCAAAAGCTTTTGCCGCTCATTCCATAAGTAAATTGAACCTTTTTGTGCCGGTGCTATTGTGTGGACCGCCGCTTTGATTACTTGTTTGAGCGTCGCGGCCAGATCGGTAGAGCCGACCATGTTTTTCAAGCGTTGTACCTCTATAGCTCGGCCAACTACGTCGGAAACGTCTTTTAATAGTCTTAACTCGCCCTTACTGTAGTCAGTGCCGTCTATACGATCGCCCAAAGAAACAATTCCGACCAGCCTATCTTTCGAGAATATGGGCACGACCCAGTGCGATCCAATGAAATCCCACAGTTCGGCTTCTGATGTGCTAGGTGAAATCATTACTTCATGACGAGGAACGGAAGCCCGCACTTCGAGCGCCGGATTTCTGATTGGTTGACGGAATGATCGTAGCCGCGTTGCTATGAAGGACGTCGGCGGAACGACTAGTCCTTGAGTAATGCCTTGAGAATCATCAGTGTCTTTCGTTGAGTGACAAAGCGCAGGACAGACAAAATCTCTGGACTCGTCTTCCAAGAATACAAACGAAGTTTTAGAATCTAATATTTGGCTGATTGCACTTGCAACTACAGTTGAGATACCGTCTAGGTCGACCGCGCTTCGAATATCACGGCGAATCTGTCTTACATAATGTGACCTCGCAACATCAATGGAAAACCGAAGCCTCATTGCTGTCCCAATTGCTTTGATTTCACGAAAGAGATCCCGTAACCACCTATTCATTTCGTGAGGCGAGACTTTGAGTAGACGATAAATTTCCGGGTTGACAATCCTCCGATGTACTAGGATCAAAATCCTTCTGGCAACGAGCACAAGCAGACAAACGATACCCACAGTAACGCTCAGGCCCAGGCTATTCACGAGGGCTCGGGCGACTAGATAACTAACGAGTGCGATTAAGAATAGATAACCTAAAACTACAATCGTATATATGAGAGTATATTCTTGGGCCCGACGCCTCATTACATTGAATGGAATGAGGCTCCTGCGATAGACGGCGTAAATAAGATACAGAGGAAACAAAAGGAGCCCACCGAACCCCAGTATCACCAGCGATTCGAGAACCCAAGAAGATATGCTGGCTTGCATATCGAGTGACGAATACCTGAGAAAGAACAGAAAGAAGAAACGGGCGAGCAACAGGGAAAAACTGAAGAAGAAGCCTTTGATAACTATGTCTATCTTTCGTCTTGTCTCACCACTTCCACGTTTTCTCTTTGTTAGAAGGGTAATCAATATCGCGCCGACGTACGCGATTATTACAGCATACCGAGCTACATACCCGACGATACCTTCTCTCACTACGAATGCAGTCTCGGGGTCATACGCCGTCAAGTACTGAATAACGATTGACGGAACAAAAGCAAATACAATAAAGGGCAGGTAAATGATGACTTTTCTCGCTAGGGAAGATAGTCGCTTAAGAATAGGTGATGGATCAGGAAAGATCGTTGAAAAATGGAGATAAAATGGAAACGAAAGGTACGAAAGCGGCCGACCTACAATCATGATTAACTGCGCCCAGGTCGGCGCTTGGTTCAGCGAAAATAGGGGAACCTCGGGGATTGTAAGGGCCAGCGCCGCGGCGAGAAGCAACGCGCGCCTGTTGTTGTCACTGAACAAAACGAGCAGAAAACTGCAAACAAGATATTCAAGCGGTACTATCGCAGTGGCGATAATGGCACCTGCCCAAAACATAGGCGAAAATCGTTGGGTCACAAGTTCTAAATCATAAGGCCTTCCATCTCGAAGAATTCCGACTTTATAGTGAGTGCCGGGGCGCGTATTCTCGAAGTTTCGGAAGACGGAAAAGTTATGAGTTATTGTTTCATCGTTAACGCTAACTAATTGGTCTCCCGAGTGTAGTAGTGATGCAGTCGTCACACTTCTTGCACGAACAATTATGACCACATTTTCTCGATTAATGGTCGTCCATTCTGGATCGCTCGATTGGCCAAGCCAACGAACCGTCAGCCAGCAATTCGTTACCGCAAACACAGTTCCCAAGATGGGAACTAGCAAAGTTAAGTATTGTGTCGGATGCCTTCTTATCACGTTCAGCAAAAGCCTCAATTAAACTTGGTATCTAATGGACTTCATTGCCTAGTCTTGGGGTAAGGCATCGAAATAGTCGGGCGTCTGAAGACCATTACCCACCCTGCAAATGCGTCGGATTGAACTAGGACAAGGTGGTTAGGAGGAAGTCCCACGTCAATATCTTCAACGATGTTCGATTTATAGCTGTGCTGTTGTAAGAGATCCACGGTGCGTTTTGCGGATGTTAAAGGATCATCTACGGGTAACGAGAGTCCATTAACCGGAATCCCTTTAGTTTTGTTAATCGGGGGGTCGAGGTAGTTAATCGTAGTAAACCCATCCCAAAGGAGCGTTTGGTGAGTGACTCCTGAGTCGAACGTAAAACGCGGCTTGATTCCCCCGACCTCAGCAATGATATCTACAACTACTTGCCTTGCTCGATCGTCTTGCACGCCGAAAGTACGATGACCCCGATCGGGAAAAGGAAGGGGATTATGCAGAAGCATCATTGTCGAGACCGATGCCCAGATAAGAAAGATGGCGCTCAGAAACCAAGGGATACCAAGCTTGATTCTCATATATTCTCTTTCAATTCTTTTCGTGTCGCTGATCGCTTTCACCACAGCGCAAGGGTCTACCTCAGGGATTTCGCGGTCACAACGAAGCTGAATTGACTTCCATTAGATCGTTGGTCTGTTCAAGGACCTCTCCAAAATCCTGCCTTATACTTCGCAACGGAAAGGCGCGAATTTGATCTCCCTTCGCGCGAACGCGCTCCAGTGCGGCAGTCAATTCCAGTGGTTCATGTTTTCTTTTCGAGAGTTCGCGAAGCGCAGGAAAGATACTCGGCGACAAAAGATATCTACCCACTACACTAAGGGCTTTTGAAGAACTGAGAATGGAATGACTCGGATTGGGTTTTTCGATTAATCGAATAATCGGTAACGTATTGTTGAGTGGAGATCCTGCACCGATCTCCGCAATTCCATAGTTCGGCATCTTACGTTTTGACACCTCCGTTACCGCCACGATATGGGAGGCGGGCATCTTAACGAGCGCATCCATCATTAATCTAAGCTCTGAAACGTTTGCGTTCCGACCTGCTCGCGTATTGAGAACGTCGTCTGGCAAAAGCACAGCGAACGGTTGATTACCGATCGAATCTTCGGCGCGCAAGATAGCGTCACCGAGACCGGTTGGCTGCCGTTGTATGGAGCACTTCAAGTCAACCATGGAAGCGCCTACTACGCCGAACGACTCTTTTAGAGGCAAGTAAAATAGCTCCTCCATCTCCGGGGCCAGGACGAGAATCACTTGGTGAATTCCACATTCTGCTGCCTCGCCGATCGCCTTAATAAGCAAGCGCTGCATTACGTGATTAGCGACTAGCCGATGGGAACCTCCGGCTGCCGGAATCACAGCGGTGCGAATTGGGTTCTCGAGTCTCTCTGTAACGAGACGCACGGTCTTGTACAGGAAAGAGGAAAGATTTTTTCGTTCAGCAGCCGGTGCTAGTCCAATCGCGTTAACTAATCGATTTAGCGTTGAATGATCAAGTCCTAAGGTCTCCAAGCTTGTTCCCCGTGCGGCGTTTGCCCTCGACGAATTGCTTGTGACCTCTTGCCTGCGTGACCTGCCGGAATGAACGACCGGCGTGACATCGTCTCGGTTGGCAAACAGAATCGGACCATGCCCTGCCGCGATTAACCAACGGTTAAGGATCTCCTCAGGAAGTCTCAAAGCCTCGGCCATGGCAATGATTGTCCGGCGACTTGGGCGCCGGTTTCCCTTCTCCAGCCGATGAATGTAACTGCTATCGAGGCCGAGTACGGCTGCAAGACCGCTCCGTGTTAAGCCGACAGACTCCCGATACCTTCTGAAGATTTCGGGAAAGGCAGTCTCAAAGTCTGAATTCATAGGTCGAGAGTTTACAGCTAAGAGAGTTGACTTGTCAATGACAACTCGCGCTATTTTTAATTTCTTGACAAGCTGGCAATCAAGCGTAAAATTCGCGATCTCGGGAGTGAGAAACATTTTTCGCTTTCGAGATTTGAAGGATGAAAAACGGCTGTTGGATAAAGAGCGTTCGGACTCACGACCATGTGTTAGCGCACTAGGCCGTATTGAATTACCTAACGCCACTTGCGGAACCCAACAGCCGTTTATCAGAGGGAAACATCTTTACGGCACCTAGTCAAGGACTAGCCAACGCTCCAGCTTTCCGCAGGTGGTGTCCCAACCAAAGGAGTTTTCATCATGACTGAGGATGCCTATTACAGCACGAAATCAAGCTCTTGCCGATCTGCGCAGCACCGGCAAAACACCACCGTTCGGACTCGCCGATCTTTTCATTTCTTGAGATTCATGAGACTTGCTAAGTACGTAGTCAGCCTACTTCTGACAAGCACAATTGTACTCAGCCAAGTCAGCGCTCAACGTCCTTCCAAAATCATTGACCTGGATTCACCGCGGCCGATAGACACGATTCTTGATCCAGCTCAACAGCGAGACCTCGGGACAAGACAGCCCAACAAATCCGACTACAGCGTGTTCTTCACGATCCCGCTCGGGAGCGGCGGTGTCAATTATGAAACTCCCAAGGACGTAGAGTCTGAAACTTGGGGACCGGCAAGTCTGCGAATCGCACCCGATGGTACGTTTCTTATTACCGATACAGTCACTAACAAAGTCCTGCGATACAATTCTCAAGGTGCTCAAACCGACAGCGTTGTTGTTGGCAGTGCGGGCGCAATCACGGATGCAATCGAAAGCCCCGCCGGTATCGTCGCTCTTGACGAGGCGGGAGTTGAGCCGTCGGTTTACCGCCTGGGGAATGATGGCTCTATTCAGGAGAGGATTCAACTACCATACGAAATCCGTCACCAAGGACTCAGTGGCCTCGCAATCAATGATCAAGGCGAAGTGGTTGCTGAAATGCACGGGGGTTCCTCCGTTGCAGATCTTTCCGGCAACGGTGAAAAGGGTAAAGCTCTCCTGGGCGAGCGTTATTCGACTGAAGCACCTGACTTGGAAAGTCGATCTTCTGATCTGACCACGGGGGTCATAGTAAAAGGGAAGACTCAAATAACAGTACAAGCGAAAAACATTCTCGGCGCTTTGACCGTCATCGGTACTGGCGCATCTGGAGACTTTTTTGTACTGATTGAGGAGATTTCCGACACTGGGACGCTTTACGTGGATCAGACGGTTCGACACTACAGCTCAACCGGAAAGCTACTTGGCTCCGCCCGAGTACCGGTAGCGGAACGTTACACATATGTCAGAAATGGAGTGGCCGTTGCGCCTGATGGAAACGTGTACGCACTGGTTACACGTAGCGACCGTGCAGACGTAATCCGCCTTCAATTTCAATCGGCTCTGGCCCCAATACTACCCGCTTCGAACGATCGAGAAGTGACTGCTGGGAAATCGGATCTGCTCATGAGTCGGTCGAGCAATTCGGCTTCGGGCTTAGCGCTTACAGCAACCTGCCGAACGCGGGACGATATGGTCAATACCGCCTGGTCCTACATTAACAACCAGACATATTTGTCGAGTGGAAACCTCAGTGGGACGTGTGCGGGACGTGGCAAGCCGCACTACCTCGGAACAATCGCCGGCTGGTATAGCGCAGTTCCGTACGATTGGGGTGGATGGGACACTGTTTCCGATTTTAACTCCTACATGTCGTCCGGCTACCAAGCGGGGGACATTGATACGAACGCCGTGGAGAGTTGCTCTAAGGGTGTCGACTGCTCGGGATTTGTTAGTCGCAATTGGGGCACGTCTTCCAAATACTCGACTGCAACCTTGCCCGGAATTTCCACATCAATTGGCAGCGTGTCGCAGCTCCAAAAGGGCGACATCATGCTTAGACATGACAGCGTCGTTCAACATGTCGTAATGTTTGAGAGCTTGGCTTCCAACGGTGTGAATACGCTCGAGGCTACCACCTATAATAATTACGATAGGACAGTCTACCTCTACAATGGTTGGTCCCGTTTCTCTGGCTATACGTTCTACAAATACAACAACGTATGCGAGTCAGGACAAGCCCGACCGGTTGTCAGTTCGTCCCTCCGACTCTCAAGCAGCAGCCCGTATTATGTAGGTCAAACACCTAACGGCTACTTCGGCATAGCGAACCGAGGGACAGCGTCTATAACGTTCGCTCAACTATTAATCGGAGGCCGACTGAACAATGATCAGAGCTGTTCAGGCGGCTGCCCCGATTTTTCAGTTATCAAGAACCTCACTCTTGCACCTGGTCAGGTTTACTCATATTCGGCGACCAGGTTTCTCGATCGAAGTGGAAGCTATGGCTTCTTTGTGGCGTATCAAAAGGCTGATGGTAGTTGGGTGACTAGTGTCCCGACTGAAAATGGTGCCACAAACTCGCTGACAATTAATGTCTATGGTGTTGCGCCAAAGATTACTGCGCAATCACCAAGTTACATATATGCCAGCGCTTATGATCAGACCATCTACTTCTCTGGAACCGCTCTGGCTTACACTGATTATGTGGCCGTGCAGTTCCCAAATGGGGGCTTGGGGTACATCTATCCGCCGACACAAATCTTCACTCGCACCTACAATCAATTGGGGACGAAGATCAAGTTCGGAGGCCGTGGTCAGTATTACGTTTGGGCGCACACCACAGATGGAGGCTGGTCAAATTCATGGGGAGTTTACGCTCATTGAATACTCAAGACCTCCCTTTCCTGACGGGCGCTCCGCAACCCACGGCGTAGCGCCCGATTTGTTTTGGTTCTACATAAATTTTCACGTTGCCAATACGTTGCCAAAATTTATCAAAATTGGTCTTTTGAGGTCGTAATTCTTAGTAGTCGATTTCTTGTTCGCGGCTGCGTTCTTGTTAAGGTTTTTGGCCAAAGGTGGCGATTTTCAAAGCCGAAAGAGTGGTCCATGAAAATCGCTTTTTAGCCATTCGCAATGCGGAGGTCAGGGGTTCGATCCCCCTCTGCTCCACCAACTCCTAAACCTCATTAATTGTCTGCACAGCGACATCAATTCTCAGCCCGTTCGATTTTTTAGACTTTGATTTGGCGTCCGTGCGGATCTATTAAAGCCGCGCCGCCAACCTTTCCGACTTCCGTCGCTTAGAAATCGTCCTTAGCAGCTAACGCCCGTCCGGTGAACAGGGCGAGATCGCGAAACAGTGGTTCGATTGCAGCTTCCTTTTCTTCGGTGGACAAACTTAAATGCTCGCTGATTCGGGAATTCATCAATTCAACATCATCAGGCGAGGCATGAGGCGCGAGATGTTCGAACAGCATCTCATGCGCGCGCTTGCGCTCCATCACCTCTAACCCGTCGAGCATCTGGCGATGCGGCGTCCCCTCCCAGATCGGCAGGATCATCGCTTCGCGCAGCCACCGTTCCGCAGCGTACTCGCTGAGAACTCCCATGCCACCGTGAATTTCCATGTTCCACTTCGCAAACTGAACGGCCAGTTCCGCTGTCCAGTACTTCGCCAAGTGCGTGACCAGGCGAAACAGGTGATAACGATCAGAATATCCAGATTTTGGATCCGATAGATCGCGAGGACATTCTTGCCACACCTCATCCAGTAGTTGAATCGCTTCCCACATCAACGCGCGCGCCTCGCGCAATAGCGTCAGGCGTTCATCGAATTGCCGGCGCATCAGCGGATGCTCGACGATTGGCTTGCCAAAGGCGACTCGTTGTTCAGCGAAGGTGAGTGCGTCGGCGAGAGCGCGCTGGGCCAAGGCCACACTGCCGACGATGTTCCCGACCCGCGAAAGGTTGAGCGACTCGAGAATCAAATAGATTCCCCATTCGGTTTTGCCGAGCAGATAAGCCTCGCTGTCGCGCAGTTCGACCTCACCGGTCGGAACCGATCGCGTGCCGATCTTCGGCTTGAGGCGGCGGATGAAATAGTTAAGGTGTCCATCTTCGCCCCTTCGCGGCACAAGAAAAAGCGCGAGGCCTTGCGGAGTCTGCGGCGCGCCTTCGGGACGAGCAGCGACAATTGCCAGTTCCGCGCCCACGTTGCTCGCGAAATATTTCTCGCCGTTGAGCAGCCACCGCTCGCCGTCAACATGCCGCGCAACTGTTTCGACATTAGCGCCGAGATCCGAGCCACCTTTCACTTCCGTCATCCAGGTTGCGCCTTGCCAATTGCTACCATCACGACGGAGCAGGTGCGGAAGAAACTTGTCTCGCAAATCTGCCGACCCATATTTCATCAAGGGCACGGTCGTTGATAATGAAACGATGTAAGGGCACGCCAAACCCGCGTCGAAGAAACAAGTCACGTAATCGATCAGGTAATGCATCTTGAGCGAGTTACCTTCGAACGCTCGCCAGAGTGCGCCAGTTTCGTAGCCCTTCCGCAGCATCTTCCAGTAGTCGGGCGGAAACAAAATCTCATCAACGCGTTCGCCGATTTGATCGAACATGCGCAGATGCGGCGTGCCGGCGCGATCGACTGCTTCGCTGATCGACATGCCTTCAGTCCGCCATGACGATTCGTAGTCTCTCAATATCGCGGCGGCATCAGGATCAAGTAAGTGTTCAATGAAGGATAAGGGTGATTTGACTGACTGAAGGTTCATCGCGTCGATATATTGATGCGAAGCTTCCGCGATGTCGAGGGAGAAATCCGCGAGGAAGCATCACGGGACAGCGTTGCCTTTAGTTTTCTTGTCCAACGAGGGGGCCTTCAACTTCTGATCATGATCAGCAGCATTTTTGACTTAGCGATCGCTTTCAGCGCGTGCGGCTTGTTCGCGGGCATAATCAGCAGCTCGCCATCCTTCACCCGGAAAGGTGCGCCGGCGATCATGATTTCCATTTCGCCTGCGACGACGCTCACCACGGCATCGAACGGTGCGGTATGTTCGCTCAGACCCTGACCTTCATCGAATGCAAAGATAGTGATCGTGCCGGTCTTATTGCGCAGCACCTCGCGACTAACAACGGCGCCGCGCTGATAGTTGACCAGGTCTGCAACTCGCTCGACCGAGGGTTCAGTTATGTCCGTTGACATTAGTTCGTCTGCCTTTCCGCTGGCGCACGATCTCGACTGAGCAATGCGCGCGTGCGGCCACAGCGCCGGCCACGCTGCCCAGCAAGAATTTCTCGACGCGGTTGGTAATGCCTGTCGCTCCGAGAAAGATGCAGTCGGCGCGCCAGTCTTCCGCCATCTTCACCAGCACTTGTTTCGGATCGCCTTCCACGACGACGGCTTCGGCCCGCAGGCCTTTCGCGCGCAGAGACTCCGCTGCCGCTTCGGCTAATCGACGCGAGTGAATGTTCTCCTCTTCGTTGCTCTCTTTGACTGAACGGCGAACGACCGGAATGAGTTCGCCGACGACTGTGGGTTCCAGCGGCTGATCGACAATGACGACACGAACCTCGCTCTTGTCTGGCCAATTCCGCGCCGCAACTTCATGCAAAGCAGCTTCAGCGTTCTTTGATCCATCGAGACCAACAATCAAACGCACCGGGAAATCAGGTTCATCAAGTTTCCCGCGCGCGACACGCACCGAACAACGCGCTTCGTTCAAGAGCCATTGTGAAATGCTGCCGAGGAACCAGCGACCAATCGCACTGCGTCCATGCGAACCAACGACGATGAGATCCGCTTTCCAACCTTCGGCCTTCGCGAACAGTTCCCAATTCGGCGAACCCCAAATTGATTCATGCTTCACTTTCCAATTTGGAAAATTGGCCTGGAATTGCTCGGCAGCTTCCTCGGCCAACAGCGCAGCATCCTTAACGACCTTCGACCCCGACATGTACTTGCGTTCGAGCGCCAACGGACCTTTCGCCGTCGCAGCCATCTCGACAATTTCATACGAAGAAGGCGGCGGAGGTGGCAGCCACACCTCGGCGACGCTCATCACCAGCGCTTCGCCTGCCGGCGGCAATCCCGCGTGAGTTAGATCATCGAGCGCTGCATCAGCGCACTTCGAACCGTCGTAAGCGATAAGCACTTTCATGATTGCACCTCCTCGACACGTCTGCGTTTACTGTGAGCGCAAGCTTCATACCTCGGGCAGCATTCGTAAACGTTCAAGTTTCGCCGTGCGTGACGTGACGAACGTGAGCAAAAGTCCACACGCGCGGTGAAACTACGCAGTATTGCTGATTGAGGTGCGCGTGGCCAGCCTTGCCGACGGACGCGGATTTGGGTGAGACTGATGACCGGAAGGTCGTGATTAAGCCATCGCGTCAAACATCGCTTTGCGTCCGAATGTCATCATAGCTCCGGTTTTGCACGTTATGGCGAGGGATCGACGCAGAGTTGAGGCCGTAAACCTGGGATGCGATTCATAGAAAATTTGCCGCTGGTTAAGCGCGTGATCGTCGCGATCGTTGGGTCAACGATCGTCTTGATTGGCGTCGCGTTGCTGGTCTTGCCGGGCCCGGGATTGGTTGTCATCTCGCTGGGCCTTGCGTTGCTGGCAACTGAATTCGTCTGGGCCAGGGCGCTCTTGAAAAAAGCCCGAACGGCAGTTGCGCGAACCACACAAAAAGTGCGCGGAAGCGTCAGGCGCAAACCCTCTGAATGATGGAAGCTACACGCCCGGATTCTCCCCTGCGGCGATCTGAACCAAACCCGTTCCGTCCGGATTGATGCGGTAAATTTTGAAGGGATACGCGGCCTTACCTTCCCGATCGTGGTAGCCGCTGAAATAAATGTATCGCCCACCGCGCGACCAGACTGGATCGAGCGCCAGCAGATCGAGCGCCGTCACGCGTTTTCGCGTTTTCGTTTGCAGGTTGTAAATGAAGAGCGCCGTGTTCGGTTCGCCGAATTCTCTCTCAAACAGTTTGGTTCCGGGAACCGATCGAGTATAGGCGAGCAAGTTCTGATCGAAGGGCGAAGGAACGAATGTGTCGGAACTGGTGATCGATTCTTTCTCTCCAACCATCACACCAAGCGGAGTTTTTGCGATCACTCGGCCGTTCAATCCCACCTGAAAAAGATTTTCCATGTCCTGAAAGAAGATGCTGTTGCCATCGGGCGCCCAAACCGGACCGAAGATGTCGTTCGCGTCTTGCTCGCCTCCGCCGATGATTTTTCGTTTGCTCGAACCGTCCGCGCTGATTACTTCCAATTCACGTTTGCCGTTTAAGTACGCCAGGGTCAGCGCCAGCCAATCACCCTTCGGCGACCAAGTCAGATGCGAAGCCCAGGCTTTGGCTTCAAAGATTCCGGAGTTCTTGCCGCTTGCGATATCGATAACTCTGATGCTGACACTTTCAGGTTCAGCTTTGGTGGCGTCGAGGGGCGTGACGTACGCGACTAGTTTTCCATCGCGGGACAACGCTGGAAAATTTCCTTTCGCCAACTTGCGTGGAGTCGTCGAATTCGGCGCGAGGTAATAAAACCAGGTGCGATCGCCAAAGACCAGCGCGTCCGTGCTAGAAGCCGCAGGCGTGATTGGTTGAGCGCGTCGCTGAGCAATAGCGCCCACCGGAAGTAATGACGCCAACCCAATAACCAAGATCGCAATTCGGCACATGGACGTTCTTTCCTTAAGGATAGTAACAGTCGTAATAGCAGGCTCGCCCGGCGGTGCCATTCTCAAACTCCATTTGCTCTCTGGTCGCGAGACAAGCACCGCGTTTTCCGTTTTGCTCGAGCCGGGTAAACCAATCACACGCAATTGGTTTTTCGTTCGTCGGGAATCCGATTAGTTTAGGAGCGCGCTGTGGGACCGCCGTTACGCCATACTTTTTCGCCCACGCTTCAAAGTCGAACTTGATGTTCTCTCGCTTGGTTGGGGCGTCTGGCGGATGACCGACAGTCTCGGCTTTCTTAACTAATTGCTCAAACTCGGATTCTTTGGCGGATTGGCAGGCAGAAAACAGGATCAGTAAGACAGACAAGACAAAGAGGCGCCGGATCATAATTACCCTCCGTCCGTGGAATTGAGGCTGTAGTTTAGTTGCGACTCTGCATGCGTCGCAATCCGAGCAGCGCTGCGCCGAGCGCGCAAACGTATTCACAATCGGGCGGCACATCGACTTTCCTTTTCAGGTGCTGCTCCAGGGCCTTTACCATTCCACGTTGAGTGGCGACGCCGCCGATGAACATCATCTCGCCCGACGCGTTTTCGGAGTTTTGAATCTCTGACTGAGCACCTCCGCCGCCGATTCGCTGATGCTTTTCAACTCGCTTTAGCAACAACGCGGCCCGATCGGCGAGCGAATCGTAGATGCCGCGCAGGATATCTTCAATACTGACTCCCGTGCTGACGTGATTGATGATTTCGCTTTCGGCGAGAACGGCGCAGACGCTGCTAATCGGCTGCGCGTTTTCCGAATTCAGCGCCAACTCGCCAACGTCCTCGATTCCCACCTGCAAATATTTCGCGGCCCGTTGGATGAAACTGCCGGAGCCGGCCGCGCATTTGTCGTTGGTTTTGAACGCGCGCACTCGTCCCGCATCTCTCAAGCCGACGGCGCGCGTTGATTGGCTGCCGATGTCGAGCACAATTTGTGTTTGCGGATTCAGATAGAAAGCGCCGCGCGCTGCGCTGGTGATTTCGGTGATCTGAATGTCGCGGAAAGAAATTCCGTAGCGGCCGAAGCCGGTCGCCGCGACATACGAAACCTCTTCAGTGTTGAGGCGCGCGCGATCGATCGCGTCATCCAGCGCCTCGCGCGCGGCCTTCTCGATGTCTGCGCCGGTGCGTGTGGTCGCGCGGCTCAGGACGATCGGCGGCCGATCTTTCTCGAACTGGCGAATGATGACGGCCTTGGTGAAGCCCGAACCGCTATCGATTCCCGCTACGTGGTACATCACTGAACTCTCCCTGAAGGTTGGGTCACGGCGCCCACGGCGCCGCCATAGACTTCCGCTTCGAAACTGTCATCTTCTTTCTCAAGCGCGAAGAGCGCCGCGCCGATCGCGCCGATGAAGTGGGCATCGCGGCTTACTTGCAGCTTCGTTTCGAGAACTTCTTCCAACGCCTGAACCATTCCGACGTTGCGCGCAACACCACCAGTCATCGTGATGTCCGGTTCGAGCGAGACGCGGCGCGCGAGCGAGATCGTGCGCTTCGCGATTGCCAGATGAACGCCGCGCAGAATGTCGGGCGGTTTTTTGCCCATCGAAAGATACGAAAGGATGTCGGATTCGACAAAGACCGTGCACACCGTCGTCAGCTTCACTGGCCGCGTGCCCTCCAAAGAGATCGGACCAACTTCATCGAGCGTAATTCCCATCACGTCCGCCGCGTTCGCGAGAAATCTCCCGGTGCCCGCGGCGCATTTGTCGTTCATGACAAAGTCGAGCACCTGTCCATCTGCGCCGATGCTGATCGCTTTCGCATCCTGGCCGCCCATGTCGATCACCGTCCGGGTCGAAGGGAAGATGTAACTCGCGCCGCGCGCGTGACAACTAATCTCCGTCATCTGCGCGTTGCCGAAAGTGATCTTGTAACGGCCATAGCCGGTGCCGACAACGAAACCTACATCGCGCGGATCGATGCCCGCTTCGCAACAGCAAAGATGAAAAGCATGCTCTGCGGCTTTCGTGACGTTGGCGCCCGTGTCGGTCAGCGCGCGCGCGACGATGCCGCGGCCTTCAGCCATGACCACTGCTTTGGTTTGGGTCGATCCGACATCAACTCCGGCGGCGTATCTCATTCGTTAGCTCCCGTACGTGTAGAAAGAACTAGCCGCGTATGAACGCGGATGGACGCGGATATGAGTTAAGATTTTGCGCTGCTCTGAGTTTTGAGAAGTCATATCCGTGTTTATCCGCGCAAATCCGCGGCTAATTTCTCCGTTCCTCGATGCCCCGGTGGCTGAGTTTCTGATGTTCTAATGCTTCGAAATAAGCATCGATGCGATTCTTCAATTGCGCTTCCGAGAAATAGCGCGGGTCTTCCAGATCAGATTCGATGTAAAGCGTCGGGATGCCGAGTGTCTTGGTGAAATAGTCGCGCATGTCGCCCTGACCGGCTGAGAACAGGCGACAACTCTTCACAAAGTGGATGATCACGCCGTCCGCGTTCCAGTCTTCGACGTACTTTTTGATCTGATCGTAGCGTTGCAAATAATTTCGATTCGTCACGTTGTGTTCGAGCATGTGCCGCGCGACTGATTCGAACGGCGTGCTCGGGTCATGCCGGGCGCCAAACTCCCAAAGACCGCCCACCGTCGAATACGTTGACGCCACCGCAGTCGCGTTCCATTTCGCGAACATGTCGCGGAAGGTGCGGAAATGCGGATATGGCGGCGGCCCTTCGATGACGACACGAAATTGTTCGCGCTCGCCGTCGTCCCTCTCGTTCAAAACTTTTTCCTGAAGCTCTTTCAGCGCGATTTCGAAAAACTCGACACCTTCCGGTTTCGCTCGATAAACGTAGAGCGGCCCCATCAAAGTAATTGCGTCGAAATAAGCATCGAAGGGTGAAGGCGAATGTTTCGCGAGATGCTTGATGCGTGACCAGAGATTCTCGACTTCGCTGGAGCAGCGCACTGCCTCTTTGAATCGATCGTAGTCGAACTTGCGTCCCGTCAAATCTTCGAGGCGCTTGATCAATTCCTTCAGTTGCTTGACGACGTATTCGATGTCCGCATGCGTCGGTTCGTCATAACGCATGAACGGAACGTCGAGCGTGTAAAGTGGCGCGCCCGTGAATTCGGCGACGTGCTCGAACCATTTCAGGTAGGTGTTGCACCCGACAAAATTGCAAAGCACCAGCGTCGGCTTGGGGAGTTTGCCGCCCGTTGGCGTGATTCCTCTCAAGTACGCGCCGATGTCGGCTTTGACGTAAGCGCAGTTGTCCGCCGCATAACCGAGTTCTTCCGCCAGCAGGATCGGTTCGAGCGATTGATGACGAATCGCGAGCTGCAACGCATTCACTTCGGGATAGATGGGCACCGCGCTAAATCCTTCCAGCAGCTCAACGCAATTTCCGGAAATCATCATCGAAACGGTCGGGGGCTCGCCCGTCTCAGCAGCTTCATTCAAACGCTCGTACCATTTCACCATCAGCTCTTTCTGCCGATGATGAAGCTGGCTGCGATATTCGGTTTGAGTGGTCATGGCTATTTCTTTGGAGTGCGCTGACTTGTCAGCGCTTTGAAAGCGGCGACAAGTCGCCGCACTCCAAGTCTCAATCAAACAACAACGACTCAACGAACGTCTCTATCTCGGTCCGCAGACGTTCGAAGGTAAACATCTTTTCTTCGAATTCCATCAACAGGTGCGGGATGCCTTCCTTCTCCAGCTCTTGCTTGAACAGGACGTAATCGAAGTAAGCGGGCTCGCAGAATTTGGCGATCAAGAGAATTACTGCATCGGCTTTGCGCCGCCGCGCTTTCTCGATCAGTTGCTTGTGACGCGGATTGCGCCAATCATGTCGCATCGATGAATAGACGGACGCGTTCGAGTAGGCATCAGCCAGCGCGCGCATCGGATTGCCGTTTACACTGACGTCTTTCGTGAACCAGCGCGGCCCGAGGACGAAGTCGTCATCGACGATGTAGCAGCCGGCCTCTTCCATGATCTTGATTAGATCGACCGGTGGCTGTTCGCAGAAAGAACCTTCGATCACGACGCGAATAGAATCGCGTTGTTTGCCCGCGCGCGTCGGCAGTTCGTCAACAGCCTGCTTCAGCAATTTGGTGTGCTCTTCAACCGGCAGGAAATTACCCGCGCGAATCAGCGCGTAAAGTTCACTGGTGCGCATCAATTGTGGATTGCCGTCACGCTCGTCATAAAGCCGGCGCGTCAACCGGCGATTCTCGTTGTAGAGTTCGATCGATTCATTGAGCGCCGCATCCGTGAGCTTCGTCCCGCCAAGCTGCTCGAGATTTTCCTGGAGCCGCGCGTACTCGCTCATCAAGAAATCCACGCTGGCCTCGGAACTGGGATTGTGCGGCAAATGCAGAAAATCGACGTATTGCTCAGGAAAATTGCGCTTGAAAACAAAAGCGAGGTTGCGGGCCGAATCGCAAATCGTCGAAAACAGCAGGCCATCGAACGGCGTGAGATGTTTCGTCATGCCCATCTCGAGCGTCGTCTTGACGATCGAACAAATGAACGATCCGAACCGCGCGTCGGCATATTGAATGTCGAGTTGATCGCCCGCGCCATTCAATCCAACCGGCAACATGCCGCACGCGTGAATGATTTCCAGCGGCGCGTACACGGGAAAGTAGCCAATCGCTTTTGCGCCCGGATGCTGATCTTTCCACTTGCGGACAGTGGTGAAGTTCAGGTCCTGAATTACATCTTCGCAGGACGGACTAACCACAGAGGGCACAGAGGAAGACAAAGAGGACTCATTTGAATTTTGTCTTTCTGTTAGTTTCTCCATCTGGCCTTTCCTCTGTGACCTCTGTGGTTAATTTCGTTATCCCACCATGTTCAATCCACCGTTAACGCTGTACACCTGACCGGTGATGTAACTCGCCGAATCGGAAGCCAGAAATAAAACCAGTGGCGCGATCTCTTCCGGCCGCCCGAGTCGCTTCAGTGGAATGAAGTTCACAATTGAACTGAGAATCTTTGCGGTGAACTCGTCCTGTTTCATCTCGTCGATCAAAGGCGTATCGCAAAGCCCCGGCGAAACCACATTGACGCGAATATTGTCGCGCGCGTGTTCGCGTGCAATCGTTTTCGAGAAGGCCATGATCGCCGCCTTCGAACTCGCGTAGATGGCTTCGCCGAAACTTCCGACACGGCCGGTGTCGGAACTGATGTTGATGATCGCACCCTGGTTGCGTTCGATCATCGCGGGCAAAATCGCGTGACAGGTATTCGCGACGCCAAGGAAATTTATCGAGAGGACTTTCTGCCAAAGATCCGGTGTCGTCTTGGTGAACGGCAGCAAACGATCCCAGCCGGCGCAGTTCACCAGCACATCTACCTTCCCGAATTGCTTCAAGGTTTCATCGCGCAAGCGCTCAACGTCGTCATGCTTCGTCACGTCGGTTTGCACCGCGATCACGCGACGATGGAAAGTCTCGCTCGTGTTTTCAGCCGCGATCTTTGCCTGGTCGCAACGCAGGTCGCTGATGACGACGTCAGCGCCCGCTTCCGCAAACGCCTTCACAATCGCGCGCCCGATTCCCCGCGCGCCGCCGGTAACGATGACTGTCTTGTCTGTGAAGTTCATAGGCGATTTCCTAAAAGCCGCGGGTAACGTTGGAATAATTCGCAACATCGACAGGTAGAACCGAAGGAACATTCACATCTAGCTCAACTCGCGGCTCCAGCTTGAACAGTTCGATCGCGTTGTCGCGCAGGACCTTGTGCTCGACTTCTTCCTTCAGGCCGAGTTCGCAAAGCTGCTTCAGACTCTCTTTCCACGGCAGACCGTTCGTCCCCCACAGGCAACGATCGCGTCCCAGCCTGCTGTTCATGAATTGAATGATTTGCGGCGAGAGATATTTCGGCAGCCACGCATCGACGCCGAACCAGATGTTTTCCCACTTGTAGCAGACCGACAGCAGTTCATCGACCCAGGGCCAACCGGTGTGCGCGCCGATCATCTTCAATTCGGGGAAGTCGCACGCGATGCGATCGAGGAACATCGGCCGCGCCACGTCGCTGGGCATTGCTTCGAGGACATGGCCCACTTGCATCGAAACGGGAACGTCCAGCTCGCAGCACTTCGCATAAAGCGGATACATCTTCGCGTCGTTCAAAGGGATGTCGAAACCGTAGATGTGAACGTACACGCCTTTGAATCCGTGCCGAGTCACCGCGTGCTCGATGTCTTTTAGGCTCTCTTTGATTCGAAAAGGGTTGTAGCCGGCAAGACCGACGAAGCGCTCGGGATACAGATCGGTGTACTGGAGCACGTCTTCGAGTTGTGTGTCCATGTACATCCACTTGCGCCAGTAGGACCACATCTTGGTCTGCGTGATGAAAACTTTTTCGACGCCCGCTTCGTCCATCTGTCGCAGCATCTCTTCGATCGATGTGAAACGCGGCAATCCACCGATCGCCTTTTCCATGCGACAGACGAGTTCGCCTTCCTTGGCGCGGTCCCATTGCTCCATGAATCCCTTGGTGGCGACGTAGTACATGAAATCGATAGCTTGAATTTTCTTCATGACGCTTTGTTCCTTTGAAAGCACGCGGAACGCGTGCGTACCTAGTTCAATGCCGCTGCGCTCTCGATCATGCCGCGCAAGCTAATCTGGCCCGTGTAGTTGCCGACCAACATGCGACCCGGAATCAGGCACCAACTGTCCTGCGCTTTTTGCCAAACACGGGGCAAATCAATTGAATATTGCGGTAAGGCCTGCGGCCAACGATGAATGACGGTTGAATGTGGTTCACGAATGCCGAGCACGTGCGAGAGTTCGAACTTGATCGCCTGCCGAATCTCATCGTCAGACGCGTCGAGCCACTCGGGGTGCGCCGTGCCGCCCATCATCACAGTGAAAGACGCGAATCGCGAATCGTCCGCAACGCGGCATTCGAATGAACTTGAATTGAAGAGTATGCCGAGCGACTTTGTGTCTTCGCGGGCCGGCATCAGCACGCCGGTGCCGTGAATCGGATGATCGAAAGCGTTTCGCTCGACAAAAGTCGTGACCGAAACGATCGGCGTGTAACGAACTGTGCGCAGTTGCTCGGCGAGTTGTGGAACGGGCGATTGCAACAACGACGCTGCGGCGTAGGCCGGTGTCGCCAGGATCACGTTCGGCGCATCGGGGAGTTCAGCAATCTTTTCATTCGTGCGAAAACGGGAGCCTAAGTGATCTTCGAGGTGTTGCTCGAGCCGATCGACCAGGTCCCCCATGCCAAAACGAGGCGCAGCGCGAACTTTCTTAGACTTCCCTTTGACGCGTTTGGCAATTCGGTGCAGCAACGCACTCAGGAGAGTCTGCCCATCCGGAAGATTCAAAAAGGGAAAGGCGGCCGCGATTCCCAACTCGCTGGGCTGCACGCCATAGATGCCGCGCACAAACGGCGTCAGCAAATAATCAGTCGCGGAATCTCCTAAATGTTCACGTGCCCACGCGTCAACATTCTGTTCGCCCGAATGCGCAGACCGATTGAAAGCCGCATGATGCGCCAGGCTCACCGTCTCGCGCAGCTTCAGCGGAAAGCGCACGAGATGGCCGTCGCGCATGATGAACTTCGCGCTCGCTTCTTTCCGCGGCTCGACTAACTGAACGCCGAGTTCGCGACATAATTCGCGGACCGGTTCGGAGACAAGAAGAGAATGAGCAGCACTTTCGGCGATGCCTTGCTCAGTGCGCGTGGTGCGGATCAAGCCGCCGGCGCGCGCTTTCTGTTCGAGCAAAGTGACTCGAAACCCTCGCTTATCGAGCGCGTAGGCGGTCAACATGCCCGCAATGCCGGCGCCGACTATGGTTGCTTCGCGGTATCTGTGGTCTAAAGTTCCGATCAAGTTCGGCTTCCCCCTGTGTCACTCGAACTCAAATGAATTGAGGTAGCGGGAGCAACGAATGTGCCAGCAATTCCGCAGGAATTCTCGCGTTTTTCCGGCTCAGTAATGGGGAATATGCCGATGGCCTGCGCAGAAATTCGCACGCCTCACCACTTCAAAGTCTCTGATTCAGTGAGAAGCGAAATGAATTTCAGGCAACGGTCGCGGCCTGCGATTTGCTCTAACAAGGGCGGCTGATATTGAAAGTGAATTTCAATATTGACGAAAATGAGGTAGAGTAGGAAACCTGATTATGACCCTCGATACGATTCCCAGAGATGTAACCGCTCGCGTCGCTTCGGTTCAGACGAATGGAGCGCACGGCCTCCGCTTGATGGAAATGGGCCTCGTGCCCGGTGCGCCGGTGCGCGTCGTGAAGGCCGCTCCCCTTGGCGATCCAATTCAGATTTGCGTTCGCAACTATCACCTCGCGCTGCGCCGCGCTGAAGCTCAGGCAATAGAAGTTACTCTCATCGACTAAACCTACTTTCCAGTCTTAGACAATTAGATGAGTGCAATTCTGGATACGCCCGTAATCGATCAGTCCGCTCGCCAGCAGCAGAGCGCGCGCGAAATGACAATCGTAATCGCGGGCAATCCGAATGCGGGCAAGACCAGCCTATTCAATTCCCTCACCGGCCTGAGACAAAAAGTTGCGAACTATCCCGGCGTCACTGTCGAAAGCAAAGTCGGCCAGTGGACGCTGGCGCCGGAATTGCCGCCGGCAAAGCTAATCGATCTTCCCGGGTTGTATAGCCTCGATGCAACATCGCTCGATGAGGAGATCGCGCGCGATGCCCTGCTCGGCCGCAACGTGGCGATCCCCAGCCCAGACGCGATCGTCATCGTAGTTGATGCCACGAATTTGGTGCGCAACCTCTATCTTGCGACGCAGCTAATCGAAACGGGACAACCCATCGTCATTGCGCTGACGATGTTCGATCTGGCGCAGCGGAGCCATCTCAACATTAAGGTGGACAAACTGACTGAGGCTCTGGGCGTGCCGGTCGTGCCGGTGGTCGCGAAGCAGAGAAAGGGCCTCGACGATTTGGCGAAGGCCGTCCTGCGGAAGGCCAGACCATCGATAGTTTGTGACGTTGTAAGTCCATTGGCCGATGCGCAGCCGGCGACCCGTCAATCAAAATTGATTCAGCGTTACGCGATGATCGAGCGGATCGTATCTGACGCCGTTGATACGGCCGATGAAGGAAAGCCGGGCGTCAGCGAACGGATCGATCGCTTTGTCACACACAGGTTCCTGGGACCAATCATCCTCGTCATCGTCATGCTGTTGGTGTTTCAGGCGATTTTCTCGTGGGCCTCGCTGCCGATGAGTTTGATCGACAACGTCTTCAGTGCTTTGGGTGATGCGGCGCGCGCGCATCTGCCGGCCGGAATCTTCACCGACCTTTTGACCGACGGAATCATCGCGGGCGTGGGCGGCGTACTCGCTTTTCTGCCGCAGATTCTGTTGCTATTTCTGTTTATTTCACTGCTGGAAGACAGCGGCTACATGGCGCGCGCGGCGTTTCTGATGGATCGCCTGATGCGCGCCGTCGGCTTGCACGGCAAAGCGTTTGTGCCGCTGCTCAGCAGCTTTGCCTGTGCTGTTCCCGGAATCATGGCGACGCGCACGATCGAGAATCCGAAGGACCGAATCGCGACGATCATGATCGCGCCGTTCATGAGTTGTTCGGCGCGTCTGCCCGTTTACACTTTGATGATTGCTGCGTTCTTTTCCGGGCGAAGAGTCCTGGGCGTGATTTCGCTCGGGGCGGTGATCATTCTCGCGATGTACATTCTGGGAATCCTGGTCGCGATCGTCGTCGCCTGGATCTTAAAGCACACAATTTTGAACGCGCCGCCGCCACCGTTCGTGATGGAGCTGCCGCCTTATCGTTTGCCTGATCTCGGAAACGTCATGCATGCGTTGTTCAGCCGCTGCTCGATCTTTTTGAAACGCGCGGGCACCGTGATCTTGGCGATTTCGATCGTGCTGTGGGCGCTGATGGCTTTTCCGCGGGGTGGTTCGATCACGTCTGGATCGGATGGCGATAAGGCGGTTCAGATCGAAAACAGTTTCGCCGGTCGCGCCGGTCGATTGATCGAACCAGCGATCAAGCCGCTCGGTTTCGATTGGAAGATCGGCATCGGCTTGATTTCGTCGTTTGCTGCGCGCGAGACAATCATTTCCACGCTCAGCATCGTTTACAACGTAGGCGAAAACGCGGACAGCAAATCGACATCGTTGGTTGACGCGCTGCGCAACGCCAGGCGCGCGGATGGTTCGCCGTTGTGGACGCCTCTGGTCGGACTCTCTTTGATGATCTTCTTCCTCTTGGCGTGTCAGTGCATGTCAACAGTAGCGATTGTTCGGCGCGAGACGAATTCGTGGCGTTGGCCCATCTTCATGGTGAGCTACATGCTCGTGCTGGCCTGGGTCGCGTCGTTCATCACATATCAGGGCGGGCACCTGCTGGGCTTTAGTTAAGATGAAATTCGATTGGCAAATCATTGCCGCGGGAATCGCGCTCCTTGGCGCGCTGGCTTATGTTGGCTGGCGCGGCTGGCTGCGAATTTCTTCGATGAGACCCCACAAAAGCATGAGCGCAAGTTCGTGCGGCGAAGCTTGTGGCTGCGGCGGCAAGAAAAGCACTGCGCGATAATTCGATTCGCATTCGGCGCTGCGCAAACTTCACCAGCAAAATTCTCAAACCAGTCCACCGCCATAAGCGTCTAAGATCACGCAACGCTCCTGCCGATTAATTCAGGAGACGCAATCAATATTTCCCCGAAGGAGTAATCAAAATGTTTTTAGGCAAGAAACTTTCAATAATCGGATTGGCGCTGGCATTAGGCGCAGGCAGCGTCGTTCTTGCGCAGCAGGTTCAGCCGGCTAATCCGGCGGCCGGCCCGCAGCAACCTCAACGACGCGCATTCGCGCGACGCATGATGCGACGCCGCGCGCGGATGGGCATGTTACGCGGCCTGAGGCAATTGAATCTGACCGATCAGCAGAAGCAGCAAGCTCGATCGATCGTGCAAACGAACTTTCAAAGCACCCAGGCGCAGAGACAGGAACTGCGCAAGCTGATGGAGCAGCGACGCGCCGGACCTTTGGATGCGAACGGTATTGCGCGTGCGAAGGAGTTGCGCGGGCAAATGAGGGAATCGCGAAAGGCCGTGCGCGCGCAGTTGGCTGCGTTGCTCACGCCTGATCAGAAGGCGAAGCTCGAAGAGTTGAGAAAGGCGAGGCGTGCTAACCACCCACGTATGCGTCGCGGTCAGGCTTTGTAATCCGAAACGAGATTCAACCAGAGATTCTTAGCGCCGCTCGAGAGCGATCTCGGCGGCGCGATTTTTTGATGGAGTCTGTTTTTGATGCTTGCCCTGACGGTCGGGCTTCTGAAGTCACGCTTCCCCATCGAAGCACGTGTAGCAAACGCGCTTCAGCGCTTCGTAACTCAACAGTTCGATGTCCGGCGTGACAAAGTCGGCTTGCGCGCGCTCTTCGCGCAGCAGATCGGTGCTCAAATATTTCTTGTTATCGTCGGGGAGGACAGTCGTCACCACAGCATCGTCGCCCAATTCATTCTGAACCATCAATGCGCCGATGAAATTCGCGCCCGAGGAAATGCCAACTCCCAATCCTAGTTGGGCCGCGAGTTTCTGCGCCATCAGAATCGCATCGCCATCGTGAACGCTGACTACAGAATCAAGTTTATCGAGCTGCAAAATCGACGGAATGAACTCGTCAGAGATTCCCTGGATGCGGTGATGGCCGACTTTGTGCCCGGTTGAAAGCGTCGGCGACTCGATCGGTTGCAGCGGATGAAGCTTGATCGCGGGATTGCGTTGGCGCAGAAACTTACCGACGCCCATGATCGTGCCGCCGGTACCAACGCCGGCGATAAAAGCATCTGGAACAATTGAATTGAAGTAAAGCTGCCACCAGATTTCCGGCCCGGTAGTTTTCTCGTGCGCCTCGACGTTGGCTGCGTTCGCGAACTGCGATGGCAGAAATACCTGCGCCTTCTGTTCAGCCAGTTCTTCAGTCATGCGGATGCTGCCGAGGAACCCGCCCTGGTCGCGGCGAACGGGAACAATCTTCGCGCCGAGACTCTTAATCAACGACACGCGTTCCTGCGACATCCAATCCGGCATGAAGATCACAACCTGATGGCCCAACGCGCGTCCGATCGCGGCGAAAGAAATTCCGGTATTGCCGCTGGTTGCTTCCGCGATCGTGTCACCCGGCTGAATTCGGCCTTCGGCGTAGGCCTTTTTCAAAATGTGAAAGGCCATCCGGTCCTTGATGCTGCCGGTCATGTTGATGTGTTCGGCCTTCGCGTAAATGAGCCGCGGCTTGCCGCGATAACGAAATTGGATCGCCAACAGCGGCGTGTTGCCGATCATGTGTTTGAGATTCTGGCAGCGGGTTGCCGCCTCAACTTGCGATCGAGTGCGTGAGTCCAACCGATCGTTGACACGAATGAAGGGTTGAATGGTGGCGAGCTGCTGAGACATGACAATCGGGCTATCTTCGAACAAACAGATCTCTCGCCGCCGCCTCCTCGGTCATTTGCTGGCACACCAAACACAGGGCGGCCGCGGGATCGGCCAACAGTCGCTTACCGCCGATGTGCGCGCCGCACTCGGCACAAAGGCCATAGCCACCATCCATCAGGCGATCCTGGGCATCGTTAATTGCGCGCAAACGCTCTTCCATGTCCTCGCGATGACGACACTCGATTTCTCGATCAACTTCCATCGAAGGCTCACGATCGTCTGCGAACACTGGCTCGCCCAGAAGATCGCGCGACACTGCTTCCTTTTCGGCTTGTAGCGATTCCCAAACCTCGCCACCGCTGCCGGCAAACGGCGACTCGCCGATTCCTTCTACGCTCTGAAGTAACATTCCGTCCATGATTGCCACCTCGCTTAGTATCAAGCACAAAACTGGCGCGCTCATCTGAGCAAGATTCATTCCCTGCGGGCTTCTCAACGAATGTGCCGCAGATCACTTTGGGCCTGGCCCAGCTTGCGACCTTTCACACGTCAAATGCGAAAGTTTGCGCAGCTTTGCTGCCTTCAGTCGCTTTTCCGGTCAATTTCTCATTTCTGTTTATCGGCACGTGCGTTGCACTTCATCGGCTGATTCTTGCGCCGATGGCGACAAGCCCGATCGAAGATAAAGGAGAAAGATCATGAAGAGTCTGCTTTTATTTGTAACCTTGCTTTGCGCTGTGGCGCTGAGCAGCAGTGCATTCGTAGGCAGCAAAGCAGCGAACACTGGAAAGCGACAGAGAGCGACCACGATGTTCAGCACGCCGGTGAAACTGCAGGGCGTAACCCTGAAAGGCGAATACCTTTTTGTTCACGACGATGCAGCGATGGCTCGCGGCGAAGCCTGCACCTTTGTTTACAAAGGCAATGCACCGATCAAAGAAAAGCTCGTGGTTTCGTTCCATTGCGTCCCGGTCCAACGCTTCAAAGTCGACAGCTTTACCGTGCGAACGCAATTAGTGAACGGCATTGATGAGCTGCGCGAATATCAATTCGCGGGCGACACCGAAACTCACATGGTGCCCGAAGCCAAGTAAGTTCGCGACGGCCAGCAACTCTCGTCTTCGGCAACTAACCACCAAAAGGTCTTCTTCGTCGCGCACGTTCGCAGCGTGGCGACGAAGACCTTTTGCCCGCAATTAGAAAGAGAAACGCGATGAACAATACACTGACAATCACCGACAACCGCACCGGCAAACAATACGACGTGCCGATCGAGAACGAGACGATCAGGGCGCTCGATCTGCGCAAGATCAAAGTCAACGACGACGACTTTGGCTTGATGACTTACGATCCGGCATTCATGAACACGGCGTCGTGCAAGAGCCGCATTACGTTCATCGACGGCGACAAAGGCATCCTCGAATATCGCGGGATTCCGATCGATGTGCTGGCTGAGAAGAGTACTTATCTCGAAGTTGCCTACCTGCTACTGCACGGCAAGCTGCCGACTGAATCCGAATTGAAGGATTGGACGTGGAACATCACGCATCACACGTTCATCAACGAAAGCATCAAGCAGGTGATGGACGGCTTTCATTACAACGCCCATCCGATGGGCATGTTCATCGCGATGCTCGGAGCGCTGGGCACTTTCTATCCGGACGCGAAAGATATTTTCAACCAGGAGAGCCGCTGGAAACAGATTTATCGATTGATTGCGAAAGTGCCGACAATCGCCGCTTTCGCTTATCGCCATCGCATCGGGATGCAGTATTCGTATCCGGATAACGATCTGAGCTACGAGGGCAACTTCCTCAACATGATGTTCAAGACGACCGAGCTGAAGTACAAGCCAGATCCGGTGCTGGAACGTGCGCTCTCGATTCTGTTCATCCTGCACGCCGATCATGAGCAGAATTGCGGCACCAACGCGATGCGGAGCATCGCCAGCGCCCAGACAGATCCGTTTTCGTCAATGGCCGGCGCGGCGGCAGCGCTGTATGGTCCGCTGCACGGCGGCGCCAACGAAATGGTTTTGCGGATGCTCAACGAGATTGGATCGATCAATAACATTCCCGAGTATATCAAGCGCGTTAAGGCCGGCGAGTTTCGGCTGATGGGATTCGGCCACCGCGTTTACAAGAACTACGATCCGCGGGCCCAGATAATCAAAAAGGCTGCCTACGATGTTTTCGAAGTTACCGGAAAGGATCCGCTGCTCGATATCGCGCTCGAGCTCGAACGCATCGCGCTCGAAGACGAGTACTTCGTGAAGCGGAAACTCTATCCAAACGTGGACTTCTATTCGGGAATCATTTACCAGGCGATGCGATTCCCGGTCGATATGTTTCCAGTCTTATTTGCGATTCCGCGCACTTCGGGCTGGCTGGCGCAATGGTCGGAGATGCTGGACGACCCGGATCAGAAGATCGCGCGTCCGCGTCAGATTTATCTCGGCGCGCGCACTGCCAGCTACACGCCGATGTCCGCGCGCAACGGCAAGACTGAATTTGCGAAAGCGTAAGGTGGAAAATGAGTACGGCTAAATTTGCAATCAACCCAAACGAAACCAGACATACAGAAGCCGGCTTGCTCGGGCATCTGCTTCTGGATCACCCGCTGCTGAATGAAGGCAGCGCCTTTCCGGAAGACGCGCGACGCCAACGGCGTCTGCTCGGTTTGCTTCCCTATCACTGCTCGACCGTCGATGAGCAACTCGCGCGCGTTTACGAAAACTACAAACGCAAAGACAGCGATCTTGAGCGGTACATCTTTTTGAATTCGCTTCAGGACCGCAACGAGACTTTGTTCTACCGCCTGCTGCGCGAGCACATCACCGAGATGATGCCGATCATCTACACGCCGACGGTCGGCGAAGGCTGCCGGCGGTACAGTCATGTGTTTCGACGGCCCCGCGGCGTTTATGTGTCGTATCCCTACCGCGACGAAATCGAATCGCTGCTGGAAAACGCGCCCACACAAAACGTCGAAGTCATCGTCGTCACTGATGGCGAAAGGATTCTCGGGCTTGGCGATCTCGGCGTTGGCGGCATGGGAATCCCGGTCGGAAAACTCGCGCTCTACACGCTGTGCGCGGGAATCCATCCGGCGACGACACTGCCGATCATCCTCGATGTCGGCACTGACAATAAGGAACTGCTCGATGATCCGCTCTATCTGGGTTGGCGGCACGTGCGCGTGCGTGGGCATGACTACGACGAGTTTATCGAAGCGTTCGTGCAGGCCGTGATGAAGAAGTTTCCCAACGTGCTGCTGCAATGGGAAGATTTTTCCAAGAACAATGCGCCCCGCATTCTCGAGCGTTACCGTGATCGACTCTGCACCTTCAACGATGACATCCAGGGAACGGGCGCCGTTACCGTCGCGGGCTTGCTGGCGGCGACCAAAGTCACGGGGACAAAGCTGAGCGAACATCGCATTGTGATTCTCGGCGCCGGCTCGTCAGCGATTGGCATTAGCGATCAGATCGTTGCAGCAATCGGAATGGAAGGCGTTGACCGGGATGAGGCGAAAAAATCAATTTGGCTCGTCGATAGCCAGGGACTGGTTCACGACCAGCGAAAGCTCGATCAGTTCAAACAGAAATACGCGCAATCGTTCGAACGAACTTCGGGATGGAAGCTCGACGATCCGTCACGAATCACGTTCGCCGATGTGGTGCGAAATGTTCACCCGACAATCTTGATAGGCACCTCGGCGCAACCGGGTGCGTTCACGGAACAGGTTGTGCGCGACATGGCGACGCATACCGAGCGGCCTATCATCTTTCCACTTTCGAATCCGACGTCCAAGAGCGAAGCGCTCCCGGCGGACTTGATCGCCTGGACTGAAGGCCGCGCACTGATTGCCACCGGCAGTCCGTTTGCTCCGGTGCCATTCAATGGCCGCGAGATTCGCATCGGTCAATGCAATAACTCGTTTATTTTTCCGGGCGTCGGGCTGGGCGTCATCGCTTCCGGCGCGCGGCGCGTCACAGATGCGATGTTTGTCGCGGCGGCGCGCGTGCTCAGCGACTATTCACCGGCGTTGCGCGATCCCGAGGGCTCGCTCTATCCGCCGCTCGAATATGTTCGTGAAATTTCAAAGAGCGTTGCGCTCGCGGTGGGACGTGAAGCACAGAAGGCCGGGCTGGCGGCGGCATCCGACGCCGCAACGCTCGAGCGCCAGGTCACCGAAAAGATGTGGCAGATTGATTATTGAAAATCGCGCGGGCAGGTTGGCAAAAGAAAAACCATCCTGCTCGCAATTTCATGAGCAATCTTTCCCACGAATTGTGGAAAACGCCACAAATTCATTTTCGACTAAGGCAACTGCCGAGCAGGCGTCTGGGTTGTTTCCTTAGTTTCTGATGAGATTGAACCCGGCACGGTCATTGCTCCAAACAGTAGCGAGGTGCAGAGAGACCCGGATCCCTGTAGCAGCCCATGAGAATCAAACGAATTCTTTGCCCAACTGATTTGACGGCGGATTCTGAAACTGCTTTGCGGTATGGCGTCGCGCTCGCGCGCGCTTACGAGGCGCAACTCATTCAGATGTATTGCGAGAACAGCGGAAACGGTAGCGAAGCCCCGCCGGCACAGCCTGCCGATGTCATGGATGAGGCTCTGCTGAAGCAGGCTGATCGCGAGGAACTAAAAAATTTCGGGTGGCAATCCGTGGTCCTGGGCTGTGACGATCCGGGCGACTGCATCACTCGCGAAGCTGCAAAGCTGGGCATCGATCTGATCGTAATGAGATCGCGCCGCCGTCCGCACCGCGCTGCCTTGCTGGGGTCAGTGGCTGAATCAGTTTGTCGCACTGCGCCTTGTCCAGTGATGGTTATGCACAGTGACGAACGAGATTGGATTAGTGGAAATGCCCGCGAGATTGGTTTGAAGCGCGTCCTCGTCGCTTACGACTTTTCTGATTATTCAGAGTTGGCGTTGAAGTTGGGACTGCTGGTGGCCCAGGAGTATCAGGCCGAGCTACACCTTTTGCACGTGCTGCCGCCATTCACGCTCAACGAGACTGAACTCTCGTGGTATCCGCTAGGCAAGGAAGGCGTGTATCACAAAGCCGCACGCCGCTTGCAAAAGGCTGTTCCTGATGAGGCTCATCTCTGGTGCACGATTAAGAACGTAATAAGCGAAGGGCAACCGTATCGAGAGATTCTCAACTACGCGCAGCGAAATGAGATCGATCTTGTCTGTATCGGCGCGCACGGAGCGGGCTTTGGAATTCAGACTCTGTTCGGTTCGAACGTCGATCGCGTCTTGCGCCAGTCGCCCTGCCCGGTGCTCGTAGCTCGTCCGCTGAGACTGCCAAAAGAAACCACGACCGTCCTGGTTGAGAGAAAGGCAGTGCGCAATTCCGATCCGACCACAGCGGCCTACAGCTCTGCGCCTGCGAGCTAAGACCCCAATCATACTCTTAGCCGCTTCACAAAATCCCGCTCACGCGTTTTAATGTGTCGCCGTAGTTCGGCAGGCTGACACATGAGTAAACGCAAAATCATCGTTCACATCGCAACCAGCGCCGACGGGTTCATCGCCCGCAAAGACGGCGCCGTCGATTGGCTCGATCGACCAATGCCGAAAGGCGAAGATTATGGGATGGCGGCATTTTACAAATCGATTGATACGATCATCTACGGGCGAAAGACTTACGAAGTGGCGGTGAAATTTGTTGAGCAAGGATTAGAAATACCTACTGACAAACGCGTTCGAAACTACGTCTTCTCGCGGCGGGCACCGAAGAAAATTCTGCCCGGCTTTGAATTCACGGAAGAACCGATCAGGAAATTCGTCAAGCGCCTTCGCGCTCAAAAAGGCAAAGATGTCTGGATGATGGGGGGTGGCGAAATCATCGCGTCATTCCTCGATGCCGGCGAGATCGACGAATTCAACATTCACGTCATTCCCACGTTCATCGGCGAGGGTATTCCGCTGATTGCGCCGAAGCATCGCACGGTCCCACTTAAACTTCTTTCCACAAAAAAGTATTCGGATGGAGTGGTGAAGTTGCATTACGCGGTGTTGACGTAGGACTCATCCGCAGATTTCGCAGATTACACAGCTTAAGAAATACAAGGAAGCGCGGAGCCTCGGCGTAAAGATGGAGCCATGAAGACATCGACGATCACGCTTGTCTATAGGTTCTTCTTTCTGCGTAATCTGTGAATCTGCGGATTGTTTGCGGTCACGCCTCAGCCGGCTTCAACTTCTTCGGAGGCTTCTTCTTCGCGGCCTTCTCATCCGGCGGCGGCTCTTCTTCCTTCGTCATCCGATTAATCATCATCTGCTGCAGGAAGCCGACAATGTTGCCCACCAGCCAGTAGAGCAGCAGCCCTGACGGCGCGCTCCACAAAATGTAAAGCATGAAGAGCGGCATGCCGACGGCCATCATCTTTCGTTGCAACGGATCAGCTGAAGGCGCGGGGGTAAGCAACTGCAAGACGATCATCGAGCCGCAGAAAAGAATCGGCAGCACGCGAATGAAATAGAGGATGTAAGGCTCGGGTCCGGACAAATCGGGAATCCACAGGAACGATGCCTGTCGGAAGTCGATCGAGATCGTGATCGCGCTATAGAGGGCAAACAGAAACGGCATCTGAATCAGCAACGGCAAACAACCACCCAGCGGGTTCGCCTCCTTCATCAGACGCAGCTGCTCCATCTGCAATTCTTTTAAGCGCGGATCGCTCTGCTTCATTCCCTTCAATTGCTCTTGCAGTTCTTTCATGCGTGGCGCGTACCTCTGCGCCTTTTTCATCTTGCGCGATGATTGCCACTTGAGCGGGAAGAACAGCGAATAGATGAGGATCGTGAAGAGGATGATCGCGATGCCGTAACTGCCGGTCAGCTTTTGCAGTTCATTGATCGACCAGAGAATCGGACCGGCCAAACCACGCCGCAGCCACGCGAAGATGCCGTAGTTAATCGCTTCACCTAGATCGACCTGCGGTCCGCCTGCTTTGGCGATCTCCTTGCTCGCGTCGTCGAGCAGGTTGTGATCCTTCGGACCAACATAAAGCTGAATCTTCGAACCGTCGGCGCGAATCGGAAGCAATCCGGTCAAAAGATAATGCTGCTCAGGTTTGTCTGGGCCATACGCGACCGTGCGATATTCGAGTCCGGTGACGGGACTCGCAGGCACGGCGATCATTCCAAAATATGTGTCGCTGATCCCAGCCCATTGAACTGAACCGCCCACCTTCTGCAAGTCCGGACCTTCGGGACGAGCAGAGCTGAACCAACCGCTTGGGTTTCGGTGAATTGGATCGGCGGGATAACGTTGCGTCTTGCCGTCAACAACGGCCATGCCTTCGGGCGCAACTGTGTAGAAGCTGTGGTGCTCGATGCCCTGGTCGCCGATGCTTGGGCCGATCGCCAGCATGGTCAACGGCAGCGGCTGATTGTTGCGCGCAACCTTAATCTCGAGTTCGGTGTTGTAGCGATCGGCAAAGAACGTGACCCGCTTGGTCGCATCCAGGCCCGTCGCGTCGTCGTGGATCACAAAATCGATCTGCTTCGATCCATTCGGTACGTTGATCGTCTCGTCGCCTGATTCGGCATTCGGCCCAAACGTCCGATAGTTTCTGGTGGCTAAAGCTTGATCGACACTCGCGTCGCCGGTAATGATCTGAAGCGTGCGGAAAACTTTGTCCGGCGGAACGTCAGACGGCGGAGTCGGAATCAGTTCGAGTGGTTTCGGATTCGCCTTAGTTGAGCTGGCTCCGTAAAGGTCGTGACCGTTGTTCTTGTTCCTCCTGATGATCCAACTGGTGACGACGGCGCCGCGTGTATCGAACGTCGCTTCATACAGCGGCGTGACGACGCGGAGCTTGCGCTGCGGGACAGTGTCAGGAGCGGGCGTCGCTGACGCGGCAGCTTGCGCGGGAGTTGGTGTCGCGGTCGCCTTCGCGGCTTGCGCAGTTGATGACGGCGAAGGTGACGCCGACGACGATGCGTTTGCGTTCGCATTCGGCGGCTGCGGCGGCTTCGCTGGCGGAAAAAGATAATTCCAAAGAATAAGCACGGCCGCCGAAGCGACCAAAGCAAGCAGGAATCGTTGTTGTGACTTCATTATCGAGTACGGCGCACAACGCCGTCTTTACTCAGCTCTCCCAACGTGTCGGTACCGCGAGCGATAGCGAGCGGATCAAGTGTCTTCATGGACTCAATTGATCCCGTCGCTATCGCTCCTAGTACTGACCCACACTACTTCACCGGATCGTAACCACCGGCGCAAAACGGCTGGCAGCGCAGCAACCGCCAAACCGCCATCCCGATTCCTTTGATCGCGCCGTACTTCTGGATGGCTTCTTGCGCATACTCTGAGCACGTCGGTTGAAATCGGCAAGACGGCGGTAGCCACGGCGAGATTACCGCCTTGTAAAACTTCAAAAGCGAAATCAGAATCGTGCGCATCACCGCTCATCCCGCGCGACCTGCTCAACAATCCTACGAAACTCGCGGAAACGAAGTTCTTCGGTTGAACTCAGCAGCGCTCGCTTCGCATTGATGACCCAATCGTACCGATGTTGAAGCTGCCCCAAATCATTTTGACTGCGGCGAAAAACCTCTCGCACCAACCGCCGCGCGCGATTTCGATCCACCGATTTGCCCACCGCTTTCGTTGAAGCGGTCACGCCCAGGCGATGCTCAGGCACTTCATTACGGCGTAAAAAAGCGGCCATCAAACGGCCGTCATAACGTCGCCCTTCGGCGTAAATTCTTTGGAATTCGGCCCGCGCGCGCAAGCGACAATGCTTTGGCAACGCCTCCCGCAGCTTCGGCGGCGGCGTGTTTGAAGCTAAAGGCGGGCTCGAATTCAATTGATTAATAATGCGACGGGGTGAGTCGCTTGCGGCCTTTGGCGCGGCGCCGTTTCAGCACCAGCCGGCCGTTCTTGCTCGCCATGCGCGCGCGGAATCCGTGCGTTTTCGCGCGGCGGCGATTGTTCGGTTGAAAGGTTCGCTTCGGCATAGATAAGAATTCTCCACTTCAAAGAAAAGACTTAGCCTAATGGCGCGGCAATTCGATGTCAAGGAGCGTTGAAGGCGCGCTTGACGCATGAAAAAACGGCGTGTTAGCCTTTCAAGCTTTGGACGCACGCAGCTTGGGTCACTGTGATCATCGAAGCGCAGTGAAACCGAATTTCAGATCTGGCAGTTCAACGGTCTGAAAAACTTAATCCCCAGCTCAGACGAATCGTAATGCACTTCGCGCTCGGCTTCGCCGAAAACTCAATTCAACTTGTGCCTGACGGCACGCTAATCCTTCACGTCATCATCATCCTCGTGATGGTGTACGTGCTCAACGCGACGCTCTTCAAACCGATCAATCAGATTTTGGCGTCGCGCGAAAAGCGGACCCGCGGCCGACTAACCGAAGCCGAAGAAATTACTGAGAGCGTGAACAAGAAATTGACGCAGTACGAAAAATCTTTGCGCCAAGCGCGAGCCGAAGCTTATGCGATGTCCGAAGCGCAGCGTGCTGAAGTTATGAAGGATCGCCAGCAGAAGCTGAATGAGATGCGCCAACAATTAGCCGAATCGATCTCACAGGAAAAGAAAACGATCCAACAACAAGCTGCAGAAGCGCGCGCCTCTTTGGAAACTGAATCACGGCAGATCGCCAGCGAGATTAGTTCTCGAGTACTGAGTCGCCCGATCAGCGATGCCGAGATGAATTGATGATGTTTGCTCTCGCAAATTTATTTTTGTTCGCGGAAGAAGGCCCGAAGTGGTGGGACTATCCCGGCTTTGAGCTGTGGAAGTTCATAAACCTTTTCATCTTTGTTGGCGCGTTGGTTTACATCCTCGTTCGCAAAGCGAAGCTCGGCGACGCGTTCAAGGCGCGGCGCGAGGGCATCAAGGCTGAACTGGAAAAGGCGCGCAAGGAACGTGATGCGGCGCTGGCGAAACTGAAGGAAGTCGAGGAGCGTCTGGCGACACTTGATGATCAGGTCGCGGCCATCAGCGCCAAAGCGAAAACCGAAGCCGCTGAAGAGCGCGAACGAATTGCGCGTTCGACTGAAGCTGAAATCGCCAAGCTCACCGCGCAAGGTCAGCGCGACATTGAGAACGCGGCCAAGGCCGCCAGGAAGGATCTCCGCCGCTTCACGGCGGAACAAAGCGTGCGGTTGGCCGAAGAAATAATCAAACGAAACATTCGACCGGACGACGATGTTCGGTTGATCTCGCGCAACATAGACGACATGGGAGCCGCCCGATGAGCGTACAGACGGTAGCGCGCCGCTACGCATCGGCGCTCGCAGATGTTGTGCTGCAACGGGGTGAAGCTCGCGAAGTGCAGAGCGAGTTGCGTGAATGGGAACAGACGCTGCAGTCGAACTCGAACCTGCGCGAAGTGTTCGCGAATCCCACCATCGCTGTGGATCAAAAGCGCGCGGTGCTCAACAAACTGATCGGCATTGCCAAGCCGCGGCCGACGACGACAAACTTTCTGAAAGTCCTTCTGCAGAACCAACGACTCACCGAACTCGCTGAGATCAATACAAAGTTGGCGCAGATACTGGATGAACGCGCGGGCATGATTGGCGCGACGGTGACTACGGCGCGCGCGGTGCCGCAGGACGCGCAACAGCGGCTGCAGCACACGCTCGCGACCTTGACGGGAAAGAAAGTTAGGATCGACTTCGCCATGGATCCGGAAATTATTGGCGGCCTGGTGACGCGCATCGGCTCGACGGTCTATGACGGTTCAGTGCGCAACCATTTGCAGCAGATTAAAGAGAAAATGGCGGGATAAGGAACTGTCAGTGGTCAGTTGTCCGTTGCACAAACGAACCACTGACTACTGACTACTGACTACTGACAAACTTATGGAACCAATCAAAGCAAACGAAATTAACGAAATCATTCGCCAGCAGATCGAAAACTTCGAGACTGGCGTCACCGTCGCTGAAGTCGGCACCGTAATCAAAGTGGGCGACGGTATCGCCGAGGTTCACGGCCTGGAAAAAGTCATGGCCGTCGAACTGCTCGAGTTCCCGCATGACGTCCGCGGCCTCGCGCTCAACCTGGAGGAAGACAAAGTCGGCGTCGTACTTTTTGGCGACTTTCAAAAAATCAAGGAAGGCGACATCGTAAAACGCACCGGACGCATCATGCAGGTGCCCGTCGGACAGGCCTTGGTCGGCCGTGTGATCGATGCGCTCGGGAATCCGGTTGACGATCGCGGGCCGATCCTTACTGACGAATTCAATCCGGTTGAGCGCATCGCTCCCGGCGTCGTCGATCGCCAGCCTGTGAAAGAGCCTTTGCAGACTGGATTGAAAGCGATCGATTCGATGGTTCCGATCGGTCGCGGCCAGCGCGAACTGATTATTGGCGATCGTCAAACTGGGAAAACGGCGGTCGCGGTCGATGCGATCATCAATCAGCGCGGCAAAGATGTCATCTGTATTTATGTCGCGATTGGGCAGAAGGCTTCGACGATTGCGCAAATCGTAAAGACGCTTCAGGATTTTGGCGCGATGGATTACACGATCGTGGTTGCGGCCACGGCTTCGGATCCCGCCGCGATGCAGTTTCTCGCCCCTTACTCGGGCGCCGCGATGGGCGAGTACTTCCGTGATCGCGGTCAGCACGCGCTCACGATCTACGACGATCTTTCGAAACAAGCGGCCGCTTATCGCGAGATTTCTTTGCTCTTGCGCCGGCCGCCGGGTCGCGAAGCTTATCCCGGCGATGTTTTCTATCTCCACTCGCGCTTGCTCGAGCGCGCGGCGAAACTTTCCGACGCGAAAGGCGGCGGCTCGCTGACGAGCTTGCCGGTAATCGAAACTCAAGCCGGCGACATTTCGGCTTATATTCCGACCAACGTAATTTCGATTACTGACGGCCAGATCTTTTTGGAAGGCGATCTGTTCAATTCCGGTATCCGGCCGGCCATCAACGTGGGCAACTCAGTATCGCGCGTGGGCGGCGCGGCGCAGATCAAAGCCATGAAGCAGGTCGCCGGCAGTCTGCGACTCGATCTCGCGCAATATCGCGAGCTCGCCGCGTTTGCTCAATTCGGATCGGATCTCGACAAGACCACGCAAGCACAGCTCGCGCGGGGCCAACGGCTGACCGAAATTCTGAAGCAGCCGCAGTATCAGCCGATGGATGTCGAGAAGCAGGTGCTGATCATTTGGGCGGCGACCAACGGTTTTACCGATGACGTCGCGATTGAAGACGTCCGCAAATTCGAAACGGAACTGCTGAAGTTCATCGAGAATTCTCATCCCGGCGTCTTGCAGAACCTGCGCGAGAAGAAAGCGGTCACCGACGACATCAAGAAAGATCTGGAACAGTCGCTGAAAGATTTTAAGGATGTTTGGGCGGAGCGCGCGCAAGCCGTCGCGGCGTAGCATAGACTTTAGTCTGTGTTTCTGGTTCAACGCATAGCACGGTCTCACAGACTGAAGTCTATGCCACTTTTGGAATGGCAAATCTTCTAGACATTCGCCGGCGCATTAAGTCGGTCAAGAACACGCAGCAGATCACCAAAGCCATGAAAATGGTTTCGGCGGCGAAGCTGAAGCGCGCGCAGGATCGCGTTATCAACGCGCGGCCGTTCGCTAACAAAATGGCTGACGTGCTGGCCGATCTCGCTTCGCAGACCACGGAAGATTTTCAT
>Ga0070741_10000420_pt1 | contig 157640 bp, 165 predicted proteins | sample Coa_R1_4_FD_66440 | JGI IMG/M metagenome (GOLD analysis project Ga0070741, IMG submission 66440) | Surface soil microbial communities from Centralia Pennsylvania, which are recovering from an underground coalmine fire - Coalmine... | ecosystem: Environmental > Terrestrial > Soil >... | reverse complement strand
AGCTGGACCTTCAATGCGGACGGGTCGTACCAGATCGCCTATACCGGGGCGACCGGCGCGACGTTCACGTCCTATACGGTGCAGTACGGCAGCAACGGCAAGCCGGTCAGCGCCAGCTACGGCAACGGGATGAGCGCAGCCTGGACCTTCAATGCGGATGGGTCGTACCAGATCGCCTATACGGGGGTGACCGGCGCCGCGTTCACGTCCTACACGGTACAGTTCGGGACGAATAGTCGAGCTGTCAGCGCCAGCTACAGCAACGGCATGGCCGCCGCCTGGACCTACAACGCGGATGGCTCCTACCAGATCGCTTATACCGGCCTAACCGGCGCAGCCTATACGTCCTATACTCTGCAATTCGCCAGCAACGGCAGGCATACGACCGCCAGTTACAGCAATGGCATGACTGCAGTCTGGACGTATAACGCCGACGGCTCGTACCAGGTGGTCTATAGCGGCGTTACGAGCGCAGCCTACACCTCCTACACGGTGCAATATGGAGCCAATGCCAGGGCCGCTTCCGCGTCCTACAGCAACGGGCTCAGCGCCCTCTGGGCCTTCAATACCGACGGCTCTTACCTCGTCACCTTCTCCGGCGTGCCGGGCACCTTCGATGGCAGGGCCTATGCGACCTATACGCTTTCCTATACATCGAGCGGCTTCCTGAGCATCAAGACGTACTACAATTCCAGCGGTGGCGTGGTTGCCACCGTCACCTACTCGCCGAGCGGCGGCCCGCCCGTGATCAAGCTCGCGCAACTCTTCACAGAAGGCGGCAGCCTCGACGGCAATTCGCCCGACCAGGACGCAGATTTACCTGCAGACGTGCTGCTGGCGGACGCCGGGCTCATCGAGGCTGCAATTGCGAACGCGCCTGGCGCCGTGACGGCCGGATCGAGCCAGACCGGTCAGCATGCGGCGGACCTGGTCCCGGCGGTGCCGGGCACAGCGCCACCATCCGACGCCAAGCCGTCGGGAGCCGGCAAGTCGCCATATGGCACGCTCGCTTATGCCTTCGTCGGCGGCATCCTTCTGCCGACCGTTCTCAGCGCAAGGCCCAGCCGTTTCACGCACGCCGCCACAAAGGCAAGGCCGCTTGCACTTTCAACGTTCGACCTGCTTGCCGATCGCTTCGAGCCGCTCGAGCCGGAGGCTGACCCGGCTGACCTTCCATGTCCGATGCCGGCCGATGATGGCGTGGTCGATTGGATCGTCATGAACTAAAGCGCGATGAGATTGGGCTCTAGCGGCCGGAGCTCGCCCTCGACGCGGTCGAAATCCGGCCTAAACTGCTGGGCGATTTCGCTCAGCCGCATTTTGCCAGATGGATATCCTTTTCGTTCACCAGAATTTTCCCGCGCAATTCGTCCATGTGGCACGGGCGCTCAAGGACAGGCCGGGTTTGCGGCTGGCAGCCGTGACGCACAAGGGCAATGAGCAGAGCGAGACCCTGCCAGGCGCGCGCTATGGCTGGGAATCCGGGCGCGCCGGATCTCCGCACCGGATTGCCGCGAATTTCGCGCTGCGATCCTCCCAGGGCCACATGGCTGCCAAGGCCATGATGGCGCTGCGCAACCGTGGATTCGACCCCAGGTTGATCATCGGCCATCTCGGCTGGGGCGAGACCTTGTTTGCCAAGGACGTCTTTCCCGCGGCAGACCTCATCGTGCATGCGGAGTTCTTCTACTCCGCGCGGGGTGCGGACGTCGGTTTCGATCCGGAGTTCCCCGATGGCGGGATGGACCATTTGTTCGAACTGCGGGCCAAGAACGCCGCGATTCTTGCCGCGATGAATGACGCCGACATCGCGGTTGCGCCAACCCGCTGGCAGGCAAGCCGGTTTCCCTCCTATCTGCAGTCGAAGCTGAATGTCGTGCACGAAGGGATCGATACCGGTTTGATCCGGCCCGATCCTGCCGCGGCTTTTCAGGTTGCGGGAACCGACCGCGTCTTCAGGGTGGGAGACGAGGTCATCAGTTTCGTCAACCGCAATCTGGAGCCGTATCGCGGCTACCACATCTTCATGCGCGCTCTGCCCGCGATCCTGGCCGCGCGCCCCAAGGCGCATGCGGTGATCGTTGGCGGGGACGGTGTCTCCTATGGCAGCGCCCCTTCGAATGGGCAGAGCTGGAAGGAGATCTTTCTCGCCCAAACTCGCGACCGGCTACCGATGGAGCGCGTGCATTTCGTAAACAGGATACCGTTTCCGAATTTCGTGTCGCTGATGCAGGTTGCTGCGGCACACGTCTATCTGACCTATCCGTTTGTGCTGTCCTGGTCGCTGCTGCAGGCGATGAGCGCGGGGGCACCAGTGATCGCCTCGAACACAGCACCCGTGCTCGAGGTGATCGAGGACGGGGTAAACGGCCTCGTCGTCGACTTCTTCGCGACCGAACAACTGGCGCAACGCGTGATTGATGTCCTTGCGCACCCGCGCGACTACGCGGCCATGCGGGCAGCCGCGCGGCGCACGATCGTCGAGCTCAAGAGCCTGTGTCTGCCCCGTTGGCTGCAGCTCCTTGGACTTCCTTCGCAAAGTGAGCCCTGACCTGTCTCAGGTACAAACCGAGATTTGTACCTTTCCCCGGAAAAGTGCCGGGGGAACCTGACGGGGTAGGGGGCCGCATATGAGGCCGGGTCCCTCCGCTTCCGGGGACCCGCATTCCTCTCCATGGCTTCCATTTTTCAACTGGCAATGTTTGCCAGTTGGCCTTCTCTGGGCCGGGAAAACTAAGACAACGGTGGACAGGATTTGAGGCGCGGCTCTAGGAATCCAACCTGCGGAGCTGGCGGCGGTCCTGAAGCACGATCTGGCGCTGGCTGGTCTCGGAGAATTCGAGAATGCCACGGCCGCGGAAATCGGACAGCGCACGCGAGACGGTCTCGAGCGTTATCCCTAGATAATCGGCAATGTCGCGCCGCGACATCGGAAGCGCGATCATGCCAGTGCCCTTGAGCCGCCGATCCATTTCCAGAAGGAAGGCAGCGACGCGCTCGAGCGACGTCTTGCGCCCCAACAACAGCATGTGGTTCTCGGCGTGCAGGAGATTCCTGGCCGTCATGCTCAGAAGATTGCGCGCGACCGCTACGTCGGTTGCTGCAATATATTCGAGGCTGTGCCGCCGCACCACCCGGACCGCTGTCTCGACGATGGCCTCCGCCGTGAAGCGGTAGACGGCTCCGTTCTCCAGCCCGAAGATGTCGCTCGGCAGGTGAAAGGCGCAAATCTGGCGTCGTCCGTCGGACAGGAGCTTGTAGCTCCTGACCGCGCCGCTGATCACCTCGAAAATGCAATCGGCGGGCTCACGTTCGCCATAGATTTCCTCGTCCTTGCCGAAACTCGACTCCGAGGCTCCGAATCTTGCGTGAATGGCAATCACCGGGGCCTCGGGCACAAGAGGACTGGTGATGGGATGGTTGGCGGCTTGCCTAGAACGCGTGAGCATCAGCGCACTCCGCATGCGGGGCGGTTACAGGAATGTCTTGATGAAGAGCCTGCACCGATCTGCATGATTTCGCGGGATATCGCGCCGCGCCATTGTCCCTGAGGACAATTTACGGCAGCGCAACTGGGTCGAGTGAGGGTTGCGTAAGTCTGGCCGAGATGATCGTCGCAGCGCGCGCTGTGGTGCCCGGTTTGACCCAGATTGCGCTCGTCGGCGATGCCTGGAATGACCAGGCGGCGTTCGGTCATTGGATGGACGAAATCCCCCAAATCGGCGGGAACCTGCTTTCACAGCCCGACAGTCTGGGAGGAATATCGGTGGCAGTCCTTGACCGCCATGACTATCATCCTGGTACAGGCGCTCTCGATCACGGGCCTGTTCTATGAACGCGAGCGCAGGCGTGTGGCCGAGATCGACGCTCGCCGGCTCATGTCGGAGCTCGCCGGATCTGGGCTGAGGAGCGGCAAGGGGGCGGCGCGTTTTCTGCGTGGCCCCGCCGCTTGCGTCGGACGACGGGGGAGAGGCTAAGTGACCGCTGCCGTGCATCTCGTCGATGATGATGACTCGTTCAGGAAAGCGGTCGGACGCTTTCTGCGAACGGCGGGCTATCGGGTCTTAACCTACGAGACCGCGGCTGATCTCTTGGCACAGCTGCCCTTGACGGTTCCGGGCTGCGTCGTTCTCGACGTCAGGTTGCCCGGCATGAGCGGTCCTGAGTTGCAGCAATGCCTGATTGAACGCGGCGCAGACGTGCCGATCATCTTCCTGACGGGTCATGCCGATATTCCCGTGAGCGTGCGGACAATCAAGGCTGGAGCCGAGGACTTTCTGATCAAGCCGGTGGAGGGAAAGCTGCTGATCGAGGCAATCGAACGGGCGATCGCAAGCCATCGGATCGATCAGGGGCGGAGTGGCGAGATTGCTGCAGTGCGTGCGCTGTTCGAGCAGCTGACGCCGCGAGAACGCGAGGTATTTCAGCTGGTCGTGCATGGCAAATTGAACAAGCAGATTGCGCATGAACTCGACATCACCGAACGCACTGTGAAGGCGCACCGCCAGAGCGCCATGGAGAAATTGAAGGCTCATTCCCTGCTTGAGATGGTGTTCGCGGCCGAAAATCTTGGCATCCTCTCACGATCCGATCGGCATGCCATGCTGGCGAGGAGTCTCAAGGAGGAGCCCTCCGGAACGAATGGGAGCGGTTAGTCAAGAAAGCCTGGGCATATTGTCCGTCGAGCCAATATGCAAGGCAGCCCCGGCGGATCAGAGTTTCAAGAGTTCTCACCCCTGTGACGGCTCATGGACCAGCGCCCTTGCCGAACAACAAGGTGATCATCATCGACGACGATCCTTCCGTGTTGAAGGGTCTCGCGCGCGTGTTGAAAGTTGCGGGCTTCGACCCGGTTGTATTCGACTGCGCGGAAAACTTTCAGAACCAACGGGACGTTGGCAAAGCCTGTTGCCTGGTGATCGACATCCACCTGAAAGGGAAGTCCGGCCTGGAGCTGAAGCAGATGATCGGAGACCTGCTGCCGGTCATCTTCATCACGGCCAGCGACAGCGAGACAGTCGCAACCGCCGCCCGCGAAGCTGGTTGCATCGCGTTCCTTCGCAAGCCGTTCCCGGCCCAATTGCTGATCGATCCAATCAGGCAGCTGTCAAAAGGTGAGCAGCCGCGCGTGATTGAGACCTAGACTAGAACGAGATGAAGGTCGGAACGCTCATTTCGTCCAGGGCGTCGCGGGTGACGCCGCCTAGCACGAACCGACCTGCCTTCGAATGTCCGTAGCCGCCCATCACGAGGAGCTTGCTGCCGGCCTCCGCAGCGACAGCCATCACGGCGCGGTAGACGCCGAGCTGGTCTGATTTCGGTTGCTTGAGGCGGATGTTGAGCTGGCGCCTGGCAAGATGCGATGCCAGGGCTTCGGCGGAGCATTCGACAGATGCATCGGGCTCGTGCACCGTGATGATATCGACGCAGCCGGCGAGTTCGAGCAACGGAATGGCGTCATGGAGGGCTCGTGCCGCACACCGTCCGCCATCCCAGCAGACGCCGACGTGATCGAGCGTGATGCCGACGCGGTGGGTGCGTGGGATCACAATGACTGGCCGGCCGGAATCGAACAGCATCGCTTGGGGCTGCGCATTATACGGGGTCGGCAGATCAGGCTGAGGGATGATCGAGAGATCGTAGAGGCGGGACGCCTGAGCCAGCATCCTTTCGGCCCTATCGCTGCTGTCGGCGATCAGGCGCTTGCCGTAGGATAGTTCTGCCTGTTGGGCGGCGGTCTCGAACTGAAGCAGCACGCGCGCGGCGGCGTCAGCCGTATTCTCGAAGGCTGCAATCCTCTGCAGGCCGCTCGCGGTTGTGCCGGAAGATCCATGGCGGTTGTCGGAAGGCCCGACGACAGCGACGGCATCGAGATGGGCGGCAAACAGGCGTGCCACCGAGACGGCCGAGCCAATCACGCCTGCCGCAGACGCGTCCGCGGGCACGCGCGCAAGGATCTCCTTGAAACAACCGGTCGACGGCAGTTTCGGCAAGGAATTCATTCGCTGTGCTCGATCAGTTTGTCGTTGCCTCGAACAGAAGCGGCGCGAGTACGCGCCTAAGCTACGGACTGATATCTCGCGTCGGCGTTGACATAAATCAATCGGCAGCTCCAGACGCAGTCTTAGCAAGGGCAGACCGCTGGGGCTCGGCATCGCTTCGCTCCTGACGGCCGAGGTACTCGCTTGGGGCAAGTCACATGGACCAGCCAGTGAGACCATCTTCTGCGACGTCGGCGCCGCCGAATGATCCCGTTCAGCTCGCAATCCGGCTCGGGCTTCTCGCCTGCCTGATCTACTGGTCCTATGTCCTGATCCTGCCTTTCATCCCGATTCTGTTGTGGAGCGCGATCTTGGCCGTTGCGCTTTATCCTGCTTTCGATCGTCTTTCGCGCCTTCTGGGTGGACGACCGGCATTGGCGGCGATGCTGATAACAATGCTCGGCCTGTCGATTGTCATTGGGCCCGCGAGTTGGCTGGCAGTCGGGCTCGTGGAGGGGGTTCGACTGGTCGCCGATCAAGTCGGGACGGGAAGCGTCTCCTTGCCGGCCCCAAAAGAGTCGATCAAGGCGTGGCCTCTGGTCGGCACGGCAGTCTTTGATCTCTGGCAGCTCGCGTCGACCAATCTGGCCGCTGCGCTCGGCAGATTTTCCCCATATGCAAAGCCGGTCGCAAAGACCATCCTTTCCGCAATCGGGAGCGTCGGAATTGAGATGTTCAAATTCCTCGCTGCCGTTGTCGTGACCGGATTCTTGTTCATTCCGGGACCGCGGCTGGTGTCGGCGGCGCGCACTTTCCTTGCGCACGTGATTCCGGAGCATAGCGAGGAATTCGTCGCGCTTGCCGGCACGACGGTCCGTTCAGTCTCCCGCGGAGTGATTGGCATCGCCATGCTGCAGTCACTGCTTCTCGGGATCGGCTTCATCGTTGCGGATGTTCCAGGCGCCGGCCTCTTCACATTTCTTGTTCTGCTGCTGGGGATTGCCCAGATCGGCTGCGCCGTCCTGCTCCTGCCAATGATAGCCTGGTATTGGTTGACGCGTGAGCCGTCGGCGGCGTTGTTGTTCACACTCTACGTCGTGCCGGCCGGACTTATTGACAACGTGCTGAAGCCGCTCGTCATGGGACGCGGCTCGCGGACGCCGATGGTGGTGATCTTCCTCGGCGTGCTCGGTGGCACCCTGGCCCACGGCCTTATCGGCCTGTTTATCGGCCCGATCGTGCTCGCGGTGGGCTGGGAGTTGCTCGCGGCATGGATGCGCGAGGAGGCTGGTAGCCAAGACGTATTGGCGGACGAAGGGGACGTGATTGCATCCGACCGCACCTCAGCCGATGGCGCTCCGCCAGGAATTGTTCTTCCCTGAGCTCAGGTGCAATCGCCTCACCAGATCATTCATTCTTCATCATTCGGGACCTCATAGGTCTTGCCCGGCGGCCCCTTGTGTACGGCAGCGAACTGATCCAACGAGATCGTGGTGGGGACGGTCAGCAGGTTGGAGTCTACGACTTCCAAGGTCAGCTTCCGGCCGGATTCCATTGCGCGCACCAGGCGCGGCGCAAGCACATTGCCGGCCACGCAAACATTGGTCATGCACCAGCCATAGGGGATATGGGCAGCGGCTTCGTCATCGATGGTCAGCTTTACGCCGGCCTGCAAGTAAAGGCCCACCGGAAGAAAAATCTGCACCCGGGTGGCGGTGTCGCCCTTGCGCTCAACCAGGTCGATCCGGACGGCCGTCTGGCCGGTGTCCCAACTGCCGCTGGTCGTCGTGCGGCAGACCGTCTTACCGAGCGTGTCCTCGTAGCAGAGCTTGCGCCAGGCGGAATAGGTTATGTTGCGTGGCATATGCTGGCCGCGCGGGCCGACCTCCGCCTCGGACGGTCGCCCGCTATCCTGCGCGGGATGTTCGGCCTGCTGCGCGACAGCTGATGCGGACATCGTACAGGCCAGCAGGATCGCAGACACCGTGTTGGCCGAATGCAGAATTCGCAAAGCCATATCGCCCTCCCTTTGCCATTGGATCAGGGATGTCGTTTCAGGAAATCGATGATCAGTGACGTCCATTGCGTCATGGCATCCGCTGAATGGATCAGGAAGTGGCCGTCGTCGCCGACCGCAGGCAGCATATGGTACTCGGCATCACCGCCAGCTGCCGTGAACGCGTCATGCATGCGGTTGGCCAGCCCCGGGCCGAAGTAGGTATCATTCTCGCTATAGAGCCAGAGCATGGGTATCCGCGAAGTCTGTCCGAAAGCCGCGGTCGCCTTGACTAATTCGTCGGGGGCGCAGTTGTTGTTTGGCTTGCCGCCGACGCGGCCGCCGCGCCCCGCCGCAAAGATGATGATGGCGCGAACGGCCGCCGGGTTCGTGCTCGAGAGAGCGATGGCGCCCCAGCCACCGGCAGACTGGCCGACGACCAGCACCTTGTCGGGCTGCACCGCTTTGCGCGCGATCATGTAATCGATGATCCAGCTGTCCAATGTCGCGATCGCGAGCCCGGCACCACGGAAATTTGGCTTTTCGCAAGGTCCGACATGCGAGAAAAACGGACCGAACAACCCGCGTTCGGGAACGTCGAAGCCGCCACCGCCATATCCAGGACCGACCGGAGCAACAACCATGTAGCCCTGCCGCGCGAACCAGAACGCGGCATTGCGGAATTCGACCAGTGGAAACACGCTGCGCGCTTTGGCGTCGAGCGAGACGCCATGGTTCATCACGACAAGCGGGAACGGACCATTGCCGACCGGGTGCACGACATAAGCGAGGGTGGGCAGGTCGAACGGGAGGCCCCAGACCTCCTCTTGCAGCTGTGGTGGGAACGCTGGCTCTGCCGTGCCGGCTGGTGCGCCTGCAAGGACGACCAGAGTCACCAGGAATATTTGAAGTATCGCACTGCGCATGTCGCCACCTCGTCTGGAGAAGCTGCGCGAACGCAGCCTCAGCTTCGAGTTGGCGCGACGCGCGGGCGTTGACATAAATCAAGCCGGACACGGAGGCAGTTCGAGCAAGATGGTGATCGCAGGCCGCTCAATTTAGGGAGGGACGCCATGACTATTCCCGTTTACCCCGAGACCAACGTCGCCCTCAAAGGCCGCAAGGGACTGATCGTCGGTATCGCCAACGACCAATCGATCGCCTGGGGCTGCGCGAAAGCGTTTCGTGCGCTCGGTGCCGACCTCGCTGTGACCTACCTGAACGAGAAGGCAAAGAAATTCGTTGAGCCGCTGGCGCGGGAACTCGAGAGCGAGATCTTCATGCCGCTGGACGTCATGGCGGCGGGACAGACGGAAGCCGTGTTTGAGCAGATCGGCAAGCAATGGGGACGCCTGGATTTCCTTGTGCACTCGATCGCCTTTTCGCCCAAGGAGGCGCTGCACGGTCGCGTCATCGACGTCAAGCGTGACGGATTCCTCGCCACCATGGACGTGTCGTGCTGGTCCTTCATCCGCATGGCGCATCTGGCCGAGCCCTTGATGAAGAACGGCGGCACGCTATTCACGATGACCTATTACGGCAGCCAGATGGTGGTCGAGAACTACAACATCATGGGCGTGGCCAAGGCGGCGCTGGAATGCGCGGTACGCTACCTTGCAGCCGAGGTGGGGCCAAAGGGCATTCGCGTGCATGCGATCTCGCCCGGACCTTTGGCGACACGAGCCGCGTCAGGCATTCCCGAATTCGACGAGCTGATGGACAAGGCTCAGTCCAAAGCACCGGCGCGCAGCCTCGTCAGCATCGATGATGTGGGGCGCGCGACCGCGTTTCTGGCGCTCGACGGCGCCAAGCTGATCACTGGAACCACGCTCTTCATCGATGGCGGCTATCACATTATCGACTAATGGGCCTGCGGTAAGCCCGGTTCGGGCGCAAACGGCGGGGTGCATTGCTCAGCAATAGTGCTGGCCGATAACCTCGGCGACGCAGGCTGGGCGTTCGCCGCCCTCGATCTCGATCGTCACCTTGTATGTGACCCTGAGCGCATTTGGCGGAACCTCCTGGGCTTCCAGGATGCTGAGACGACCGCGCAGGCGCGAGCCCGCGGGGACGGGCGTGAGATAACGGATCTTGTTGGCGCCGTAGTTGAGCGTGTTGCGCAAGTCCTTTACGCCGATGATCTGGCGGATGAACATGGGGATCAGCGACAGCGAGAGCAGGCCATGAGCGATAGTCTTGCCGCCCGGCATTTCGCGCGCTGCGCGCTCCGGGTCGACATGGATCCATTGCTCGTCGCCGGTGGCGTCCGCGAATTTGTTGATCCGATCCTGGGTGATCTCAAGCCACTCGCTGACGCCGACCTCGGTGCCCACGGCGGATTTGAGCTCGTTCAAATCGGAAAATACCCGCATGCGGCGTCTCCGCTTGTCGCTGAGGTCAGAGCTTCATTTCCGGAACGTTGTCGGGGACATCCAACTCGGCCTCGGTACTGGCCCTGATGTCGGCAACGCTGACGCCAGGCGCGCGCTCCAGAAGCGTCGCACGACCGTTTGCAAACCCGATCACTGCAAGGTCGGTAATCACAAGATCGACCGGCCGGGCCGAGGTGAGGGGCAGGTTGCACTTTTGCACGATCTTGGATTTGCCCTTGGCCGCGTGCTGCATGGCGACCACCACGCGCTTGGCGCCGGTCACCAGATCCATCGCGCCGCCCATTCCCGGCACCATCTTGCCGGGGATCATCCAGTTCGCAAGGTGCCCGCGAGCGTCGACCTGAAGTCCGCCCAGCACGGTCATGTCGACATGGCCGCCACGTATCAGCGCAAACGACATCGCACTGTCGAAGGTGCAGGCGCCGGGTAGCGCCGTGATCGGCCGCCCGCCGGCATCCGTGAGGGTCGGGTGCTCCAGGCCCTGTTCGGGAATCGGGCCGGTGCCGATCAGGCCGTTCTCGGACTGGAAGAACACCTTGATGTCACTGGGGACATAGTTCGCGACAAGGGTCGGAATGCCGATCCCGAGATTGACCAGCATGCCGGAGCGCAACTCGGCCGCGACACGCCGTGCGATGATCGTCTGGCTGTCCATGGTTTCAGCTCTGGGTTACGAGGTAGTCGACAAGCGGGGCCGGCGTGTGGACATGATCGGGCGCAATCAGCCCCACGGGAACGATGTTCTCGGCCGTCACGATCACGGTGTCGGCGGCCATTGCCATGACGGGATTGAAGTTTCGCGCGGTCAGGGCGTAGGAGAGATTGCCGAGATAGTCGGCCAGGAAAGCATGGATCAGCGCGAAGTCCGCGTGCAGCGCGGTCTCGACCAGATAGGGCTTGCCATCGACATCGATGCGGGCCTTGCCTTCCTCGACCACGGTCCCGATCCCGGTCGGCGTCAACACGCCACCCAGCCCCGCGCCGCCGGCACGGATGCGCTCGACCAAGGTGCCCTGCGGCACCAATTCGATTGTCATCGTCTTTGCCATCATCTGCTGCTGGGCTTTCGGATTGAGGCCGATATGGCTCGCGATCAGCGACGACACCAGTCCGGCGTCGACCAGCTTGCCAATGCCCTTGCCGGGTGAGCAGGCGTCGTTGGCAATGACTTTGAGGCCGGATTTGCGCTGGCGGACGACCTCGTCGATCACCCGCTCGGGCGTGCCGACGCCCATGAAGCCGCCGATCATCAGGCGCGCGCCGTCTGGAATCAGCGCCACCGCATCTGCTACGGACATTGCCTTCATCGCCAACTCCGTCAATGAAAGTCGAGATCCTGCGCTAAGTACAAATCCTGGCGGCGGCGCCGCTCGCTTGGCTTGATCTGTATCAAGCGCGCCGCGGAGACTGCTTGCTCTCCAGCTGCACCTCAATTCCAGTCAACATCGCCTCCCAGGCTTGGCGGACCTGGCGATGGCGCTGTTCCACTGCTGCAGTGACGGCCTCCCGGACCGGCAAGAGATCGGGACCTTTGAGAAACACGATCTGCGCCTGGATCAGGCGCGAGCTCTCGAACTCGATCCGGCGCAGCGCCAGGACGAAAGCGTCCTGCGGATCGGCGTCGACCGGCAGCAGGGCCGCCGGTCTGATCGCGCCATGAGCGGCGTGGGCCAAGGCAGCCAGGTCTATCCATGGACCCTGGCTGAGATCGGCTATGGCCGCCGCGGCCTGCGGAAGCCAGGCTATCTCCCAGCCAAGGCACAGCGCCGGCAATTGGAAATCCGGGATCCACGCGGTTGCTCGCATCATCAGCGTTGCGATCTCGGCTTCGCGATGCAGTTGCGAATGCCATTCGGTCTGCCAGCCATGGCGGAACATCAGCGGCAGTCCCAGCGTCAGGCGCCGCGCCAGCGCACCATGCAGCGAGACCAGGAATGCCCCGACCCGGGTTTGCTGGGCTGGCGGGACACGGCCGTGATCCAGGGGGCCAAGGAACGCGCTCATGACGGCTCCTTGCGGATGGGGACGGCGCGGAGATGGTCGTAGTCAGCGGGGAAAGGGACAAGCTCGCCGCCGGCGTCCTCCGGCGCGATCCAGATTGAGCGCGCGCCTCTCCATTTTTTCGCCAGCACGTCGGTCGCGAAGCGGGCGAGCAGGTCGGCGGTCAGCGCGGCCTTCTCCAGCGTGAAGGCATGATAGGCGTGCGGGATGATGACGAGCGCGCTGTCTGGAATGTTGACCCGCAAGGTCTCGTGCAGCGAACGCGGCGTGAGGAAATCGAACTCGCCGTTGAGGATCATGGTGGGTTTGTTGATCCTGCCGAGCTGGTTCGTGAGCGGCTCGAAGTCGAGAAATGACTCCATGAGGTTCTGCAGCGCGTAGACGTCGTTGATGAGCCAGCCCTGGCGCTTGATCGTCTCCAGGTTCTTCAGCTGCGGGCCGAGCCAGGCGTCGGAGAGATTCATGGGCAGGAGCAAGTCCTGCAGATAGCTCGTCCCGCCCAGGATCAGCCCGGTCCGCAGCGCATTGCCGAGCAGCTGGAGTTGCGGAGAAAGCTCGGCGAAGGAGCTCATCTGCACCAGGCCGGCAAGTGTCTCGCCGTGCGCGATTGCATAGCGTAGCGCGATCAGGCCGCCGAAGCTGATACCGGCCAGAAACACCGGTCCTTCGCCAAGCAGGTCGACGAGAGCACGTACCGCCGCGACCTGATCCTGCTGGTCGATAAACAGACTTGGCTTGTCGGACTCGCCCTGCCCGAGCAGATCGAAGGTGAGGACGCGGAAGTTCCTGGCAATCAGCCCGTCGCGGTAGCCGCGCCATAGCTCGGCATATTGCGTGAGGCCATTGACGAGCACATAGGCCGGCCCGCCTTCAGGACCGTCGAGCTCATAGCGTATGCGGTGCGCACCGTGGGAGAGAAACGGCATGTCATGCTTGCGTGTCGTTTTGCAACCGCAACAGTGACGTGACGACGCCTTGAACACCCTTGAGATAGATCAATACTCCGCATTGGTCGCAGACCGAGGCTTCCGCAAAAGCTCCATAAGGGAGGCCTTCCATGAAGCGGTTCGTTGTAGGTCTTGTGCTGCTCGTCGTCTCGATCGGCTTCGCCTGGGCTGATCCGCCTTATACCCGTCGCTCTTCGCAGATGCAGCACGATGGGATCAAGCAATACTACGAAATTGCGAATTTCCGGCTCGGCGGCAAATACGATCTGGCCGATCCCTCGAAATGGGAAGATGGCGGAGTGGGCGGCGTGACGCTGGAGTCGCTTGGCGGCGGCAAGCTGCGCACGGCCTATATCGCGGTCGGGACGCCGCGACGCAATTCAGCCGGTGAAATCACCAATGCCGTTATTGTCAATTCCTACTACTCCGGCGATTCCACCGACATGTACGAGCAGTGGGTGAAGGGCACGGCGTTGTCCGGCGGCACGCCGATCATCGGGCCGGGACGCCCGATCGACACCGACCGCTACTACGTCATCATGGTCGATCCGCTCGGCACATGGGGGGCGAGCAAGCCCTCCGACGGGCTCGGCATCAAGTTTCCGCCATACAGCTATTTCGACATGGTGCAGGCGAACTATCGCATGCTGCGCGACAAGCTGAAGGTCGCGCACGCGGCGCTGGTGACCGGCGTATCGATGGGCGGCACGCAGACCTATGTCTGGGGTGTGATGCATCCGGATTTCATGGGCGCGCTCATGCCGATCGGCGGCACCACGCAGTCGGACGCCGAGGATCCCGTCGGCAACTGGACCTTCCAGTTGATGTCGGCCGCTATCGAGTCTGATCCGGTGTGGCAGGCCACCAAGGGCGATTATTACAACCTGCCGAAAGAGAAACATCCGCTCCAGGGCGTCGCGTTCGGCTGGTCCGTGCTGTCGTTGACCGGTTATGACTTTGGATTCCGCACCACCCAGAATTTTGCCTCGGTACAGCCCGACGTGTTCTATTGGAACCCGCCGAACGAGAAGGCTGGCAGTAGTGTGACGAACCGGGCCAAGCTGTTCGACGCAGTCGATCTTGTCTGGCGCAACCACGTTGGAGAGATCTACAACATCAACGACGATCTCGGCCGCATCCAGGCCCGCACCCTCGTGATGCACATCACCAACGACAATTGGCTCAACTTCAAGCTGGCCGAACGCGCAGTAGAGCGCATCCCCGGCGCCGATCTGATCTCGGAGGAGAGCCCGGTCGCGCACTATGGCGTCTTCTCAATCATCAACCATCGAAAGAACGATCCCAAATTCGTTGCGTTCATGGATGATGTTGCCGCTCTCGATCGAGCGCAGAAGTTCGACGACAAGAACTATCGTGTGCCCGGCGTTGCCGCGAATATCGATCCGAACAAGTCGTTCTGGAAAAACTATGTGACCTATCCCTATCCGGTCAAATACGCGACCGCAAAGGACGATCAGGGAACGTCCTGGCAGATTGGCTACATGGACGAATATGCCGGCACCGAGAAGAATCCGAAGGTGCTCGTCATCATTCATGGCAAGGGGGCGTTCGCCGGCCACTACGGCAACATCATGCAGTACGCCTTGCGCATGGGCCTGCGGGTGATCGCTCCCGACCTGCCGGGCTATGGCATGTCCGGACCCGGCAATCTCGACAAGAATCCGGCGCGGACCATGGAGGACATGCGCGACGCCGTGCATGATCTCGTCGTCAATCGGCTCGGCGTGAAGAAGGCCTACTATCTCGGCCACTCGTTGGGCGGCCAGATCGTGATGGGCTATGCCTTGAACTGGCCCGATGCGGTGCAGGGACTGGCGCTCGAAGCGCCCGCTGGACTGGAGGAATATCCGCGCGAGATCGCGATCGCGCCGGGCAAGAAACTGGCTCTGTTTGACCCCTCGTTTGCACGCAATTTCGACAAATGGAAGCAGACTTGGGACCAGACCGGCATCCTGGCCAACGAAATCGCGCGGCCTGAGGAGGATATCCGCGCCTTCTACTATTTCAAGAAGCGCGATCCTCAGACCGGCGTCATTTCGGCGTCCAAAAGCGGCTACTTCATGAACGACAGTGAGTATGCCCGCCTCCACACTGAACAGCGCGCGGGACTTGCCAAAGGCAATCCAAAGGAGCTCGAGCAATGGTCGAACGAGTTCATCTACGACGTCTACGGGATGGTGTCCGAGCTTCAGCAGGACGATCCGAAGAACCTTTATGAGCGCCTCACCCAGATCAAGGCCCCGATCTTCCTGGCTTTCGGGGACAAGGAGCCTTTTATTCCCGGCACTCCCTTCAACGGACTGAGCGATCTCGGCCGCGATATCATTACCCCGTTCATGTCGCGGATGACGAATGCCGGCAACCGACCGATCCTCAAGATCTATCCGGACACCGGTCATTTCATCCACACGGACAATCCAGTCGAGTATCCGGTTGATGTCGTCGACTTCGTCACCAAGGGCTCGGTCGACACGAGTTCGCCACTCGCAACCGACCGGATGATCCGTGGTGCTGTGGCATCGGCTTTGCCGGTGGCACCCACACCGGCGGGTGCATCGCCCACCGCCGGTCTGAACAAATAGGTGACACATGCCGCGGGTGCGCGCTGGCAAAATTGAGCTGGGCTGGCGGGAGTGGGGTGAAGGCGACACGATTGTCGTCTTCATCCATGGCAATCTCGCCAGCAAGAACTGGATCGATCTTGCGGCGCCGCTGTTTCCGCGCGGCATTCGCACCATCGGCATTGACTGGCGCGGCTGCGGCGAAAGCGATCGGCCGCAGCCTGCGAAGGACTATGCCAATTATTCGATGCGCCAACATGCGGCGGACATGCTGGCGGCGCTTGATGGCTTGAAAATCGCGCACTGCCATCTCGCGACGCATTCGACCGGGGGCATCATCGCGGCGCGTATGCTGCTGCAACAGCCCGAGCGTTTCGGCAGGGTGCTGGCGCTTGATCCCGTGACGCCGCTCGGCATGGCCTTTAACGAGGAGCAGATCGGGCTCTTCCGGGCGATGATGGCAAGCCGGGAGGTCACGCGCGCCGTCATGGCGACGGCGGCTGCCTCGCTGTTCGAGCCGGAATCCCTGGTCGCAGGCGCCATGCCGCGCTTCCGCGCCGGCGTTGGGGAGAGCCAGGCCTTTTTCGAGGGCATCTTGGCGCAGACTTTCGAAGTCTCGGAAGGCATCTGGATCGGCACGCCGTTCAATCTCAACCTGGAAAAGGAAAGCCGCGAACTCGCGCGGCGCATGGGCGAGATCAGGCAGCCGCATCTGGTGATCTGGGGCGAGAAGGACGGCTGGATTCCACCGAGCGATCTCGCGGCGATGGCAGAAGCGATGCCGGATTGCCGCCTGGTCAGGATACCCGGCGTCGGTCACTCCATGAATGTGGAACAGCCGGCGCTCTATGCTGGATATTTCGGCGCATGGTTTGGCGGGCTCACCCGCGCAGGAGAGTAGCCATGATGATTTGGCGGAGCGCAGTTCTGGTCATCGCCGTGCTGTTGTCGGCTCTGACCTCGGCCATGGCCCAAGGGAATCAGGGAAACCAAGGGACACAAGCAACTCAGCCGGCAAGCGAAGGCGCCCCGCAGCAACCGGCTGCGAATTTGCTCAAGCCCGAGCAACTCGATGCGTTGGTGGCGCCCATCGCGCTCTATCCGGATCCCCTTCTGGTCAATGTGCTGGCGGCGGCGACCTATCCGCTCGAGGTGGTGCAGGCCGATCGCTGGGCAAGCGAGAACAAGAACCTCAAGGGTGATCAGCTGAAGGCCGCCGTGGACAAGCAGGCCTGGGACGACAGCGTCAAGGCGCTGGTCTCGACGCCCTCGGTGCTGGCCATGATGAGCCAGAAGCTCGACTGGACCCAGAAGCTCGGCGATGCGCTGCTGGCGCAGCAACCCGATGTCATGGATGCGATCCAGCGGCTGCGCACCAAGGCCTATGACAACAAGAAGCTGATGACGACCAAGCAGCAGACGGTCACGGTCCAGCAGGACCAAGGCCGGCAAACCATCGTCATCCAGCCCGCGGTGGCCGATCAGGTCTACGTTCCCTATTACGATCCGGCGACGGTCTACGGCTCTTGGCCTTATGCGGACTATCCGCCTTACTACTTTGGCTATCCGTCCTATATCGGCGCCGGCGTCATCGCGGCCGGGCTGGCTTTCGGCGCGGCATACGCCATCGGCCGCTGGGGCAATTACTGGGGTGGCGGCGCCCGCTGGGGCAACAACAATTTCTTCATCAACCGCTCCAACACCATCAACAATATCGGTAACAACTGGCAGCACAATCCGGCGCATAGGCAGGGCGTCCGCTACACCAATGCCAATGTCCAGCAACGCTTTGGCAATAACAACTTGCGGGCCGGTGCCGCAGATCGCATGGATTTTCGCGGCCGCGGCGGCGAGCAGGTGTTGCGCCCGAACGCTGGCGACCGGGCTGGCGTCGCTGATCGTCAGGCCGACCGCGGTGATCGGGCCGGTACAGGCGATCGGGCTGGCAATCGCGGCGGCAATCGCAGCGATCGTGGTGGCGACCGTGCAGCCAATCGAGGCGGCGACCGCGGTGCTAATCGCGGTGGCGACCGCGCCGGAGCCGGCAATCGCGCCAGCAATGTTGGCAACAGAGGTGGCGGGCGCAACAACGCGATGGGCAACATCTCGTCAGGCCGTGCAGCCAATATCCAGTCCGCGCGGGGCCGGCAGAGCTTCGCCAGCGCGCGCAGTGCCGGCTTTGGCGGCGGTGGCGGTGGTGGCTTCCGTGGCAGCGGCGGTGGTGGTGGCTTCCGCGGCGGTGGCGGCGGGGGAGGGCGGCGCTCCGATCTCGCGCTGAAGCACGACGTCGTCCTGCTCGGCTATCTTCCAGACGGCCTCGGCTTCTATCGCTTCAGCTATAATGGCAGCGACATCGCCTATGTCGGCGTCATCGCACAGGAGGTTGAGCAGGTGATGCCCGAAGCCGTGACCCGCGGCCGTGATGGCTATTTGCGGGTGTTCTACGACAAACTTGGGCTGAAGCTGCGCCTCTACAAGGATTGGCTGGCTGATGGCGCGCGTATTCCAGCACAGGCGAGGTGACCCATGATGATCTCGCGCTCACCCTGTCTTCCGTTTGCGTCGCTTGCGGCCGCTATCGCGATCGTCTGCCTGATAGCGTCGCAATCCAAAGCCCAACAGGTGTTCCAATCACCGGACGAGGCGGCGGCAGCGCTTGCGACCGCCGTCAAGTCCGGGGTCAAGCAGGAGATGCTGAAGGTGTTCGGACCGGACGGTGAGGACATCATCTCCTCTGGCGATGAGGTCTCCGATGCCGGCTATCGGGAGAAGTTCACCGCCGCCTATGAGGCCAGGCACGCGATCAGCATGGAAGGCGAGAAGAAGGCGGTCTTGATGCTTGGACCGAAGGACTACCCGTTCCCGGTGCCGCTGGTCCACCGCAAGACCGGCTGGGAGTTCGACACCGAGGCCGGGCGCCAGGAGGTCCTGTTCCGGCGCATCGGACACAACGAGCTCGATGCCATGCAGACCTGCCTCGCTTATGTCGATGCGCAGAACGAATATGCCGAGAAGGATCGTGGCGCCGGGCCGGGCGTCTATGCACAGCGGATCGTCAGCACGCCCGGGCAGAAGGACGGGCTCTACTGGCCCGCTGACGGCGACCAGAGTCCTTTCGGCGAGCTCGCGGCGGAAGCGTCGGCCGAGGGCTACAAGGTCGGCGGAGGGCCGCGGCCCTTCCATGGCTATTACTACCGCATTCTCACCAGGCAAGGTCCACACGCGCCCGGCGGCGAGCTCGACTATGTCGTCAACGGCAAGATGATCGGCGGTTTTGGGCTGGTCGCCTATCCTGCGGAGTACGGCAACTCAGGGGTGATGACCTTCATCGTCAACCACGCCGGCACGGTGTACCAGAAGAACCTCGGGCCTGACACCGCCGAACTCGCCAAGCGCATCACCTCGTTCGATCCCGACAAGAGCTGGACCGCGGTGAATGTGGAGGCCCCGGTGCAGTAGCTCGCTCAGGCGAGCACGAGAAGGAGGTGGACCGTGCCGAAGTCGCGACCTGGCACGGTTCTGAAGCCAAAATCCGCGAACAGCCGCAGCATCGCCGTGTTCTCCGGCAGGACCTCGGCGGTCAGCGCGCGCAGGCCTTGCTCTGCGGCGATCGCGATGAGGTGTTTCATGAGAAGACGGCCGATGCCCTGTCGCTGGTAGGCGTCGATGACGAGGAAAGCGAGCTCGGCCTCATCCTCCTTGATCAGGACATAGCGACCGCCGCCGACGATGGTCGGCTGCCCGTCCTCCGACAGCAGGGCCACCAGCGAGACGTGGCTGTCGAAATCGACATCCATGAAAAACGCGATCTCGGTGTCCGAGAAGCCGCGCTTGATGGCGAAGAATCGGCGTTGCAGCGACGGTCCGCTGGTCCGTTCCACTGCGGCCAGCATGTCCTCGCGATCTGACCTGCGCAGGGCGCGGATTTCGATCTCTCGCCCGTCGCGCAGACGCTCTTTGGCCGTGTAGCAGGCGGCATCGGTCATGGCGCGTTTCGTCCTTCTCGACAAGGGCACTGCACGCCGCGCCTTGTCGCGGTACGTTGACCTAGATCAATACGCGAGAAGTGGAAACGGGAGGACGCTGGCCTTCTCACATCCAGCATTGAGGTGGACAATGACTTTCCCGGCCAACCGATCGACCCGCGCAACTGCGCTGACAGTCCTTGCGGCGCTGCTGGCCGCAGGCTTTGCCATTTCGCCTTCCGTTGCCGACACTGGCCTTGTTCGGGCCGTCGTCACCAAGGGCGGATTCATCATCGGTGTCGGTGGCGGTACCGGCGTGCTGGTGTTCCGCGGCAAGCACTATCCGCTGCAGATCAGCGGGATGAGCTTTGGCGCGACCATCGGGGCCTCGACCACGGACCTGCGCGGGCACGCCTATCACATGCACTCCCCCGCCGACATCGAGGGGACCTACAGCACCATCGGCGCGGGCGCCGCGATCGCCGGCGGCGCCGGCGGAGTTCGTCTGCAGAACGCCAGGGGCGTGGTGCTGGAGCTGAGCGGCGTCAAAGTGGGCGCCGAACTGTCGGCTGCTGTTGGCGGCGTGGAGGTCAGGCTCCGCTGATGACGCTCCGGGCTACAACCCAGGCCGCGATCCGCCGTTGATTTTGGATCCGAAACAGGGGGAAGAGCGGAGACACTGGCGGCAGGACAACGTCCATGTTGCCAATGGTACGCTCTTTGAGTTCGCCCATGACTCGGCTCTCCAGCCTTGAGCGGTGAGTTCTCAAGGTGGAGGGTAGCGCCTGTGCGTTGCACGATTGCTTCCGCCCTGAACGGCGAACTCCTGCGTCTGCCGAGCCTGGGCAACAGGGCGGCGAGTACGCAGGAGCTCGCGGTCCTAGTTTCGAGGTTTCTGGGGCGCCTAAATCCGCGCAATATGTCGCGATCGGCCAGAAGCAATCATTGAGACTGATCCAACGGGAGTCGGATGTGAAAGACTGCGCCTCGACCAGGCAGGTTCTCTGCCGACAGCTGTCCGCCGTGGGCCTCGACAATCGTCCTCGCAATCGACAAGCCCATGCCCATGCCTTCCGGCTTGGTCGAAAAAAATGGCTCAAAAACCCGCTTGAGATCGCTAACGGCAATGCCGGGACCCTCATCGGAAACGGAGAGGCAGGCGGAGTTTCCATCGCGTGCCGTCGAAACCTTGATACGTCGTTCAGCGCTCGGCATGCCTGACATCGCATCCATAGCGTTGACGATCAAATTTAAGGTCAGCTGCTGAAGCTGGATTTGATCACCTTTGATAGGGAGGGGCAGCGGCGTGATCTGTCCGATCAGATCAACTTCCCTGGATATCGCCAGCGCCGAAAGGAAGCGCAGGGTATCCTGCGCAACGTCGTTAAGATCGAGACTTTTCAGCTCGAATGGAGTCTTCTTGAGGAGCATCCGCAATCGACTAATCACTTCACTTGCGCGCATATTGTCGCGGCGAATGTCGGCCAGGATTTCGCTGATCTCTGTCAGATCGAAAGCATGAGATTTGACCATTAACTCCGCTGTTTCGACGTTGCTTAGAACCGCGCCTAGCGGCTGGTTGAGTTCGTGCGCGATCGCCGCGGTGAGTTCACCGGCCAAGGAGAAGCGATTATTGTGGGCCAATTCCGCTGAGCGTTGACGCGATTGAACTTCGGCATAGAGGCGCCGGCGTCGCTCGAACAACAGTGCCGAAATAAGAGCGCTCTGGAACAAGATAAGCCCAAATGTCAGAGCGATCTGCGAGCTATACTGCTGCAAGACGGTTGGTTCACGAAAACGAATGATGCTGCCGGCGGGTAGGCGCGACTCGCTGATCTTCCAACGCTGCAGTTCCCGCCAATCGTACTGCGGTGTGGCAGTGGCCAAAGGCGGCATGTCGATATCGCCGGGGACCTCGCCGCCGAGGATGCGAATGGCCGCTTCGGCCATTCGTCGTCCTAGTTCGGCGCTGGACATAAGTGGGCCGCCGACGATGCCGTGTCCAAGGTAGTTTTCGACATAGCTGAAGATTGGCGCGTTCGTGGCTGCTCTAAGTCTTGGCAGTACAGAATCCCGATCTAGCGGGACGCCGGCTGCATCAACGCGCAGGTCCACGAAGAATACCGCAGAGTGCGGCGGTAACCTCGATACGCGATCCAACATCTCTTCGAACTTCAGGTCGTTGAAGTATTCGAACGATATCCTGTCCGTGAAGGGTTCGGAGACCTTGTGAAATTCCTTCGTCCAGAACCGCTCCAGGGGGGAGGCGCCAACGGCCCATGCGATATGATTCGTGTCGGGAAGAACTTGCAAAATGCTTTCAATCCACTTTTTAAAATCCAACGTGACAGTGACGGGCGCATCGTAGGAAGTGAGTGTATTGCTATTGATCGCGCGCTGCTCTGGTCCACCGATGACCATTGGAGTGGATGAGAAAAACTGGCTCCGGTATTTTTGAACAAAGAGAGCGGCCGGAGCCCCGATGGTAACGATCAAGTCGAGCTTTCGTGCTTTGAAAAGATTATTGAGGTATTCGACGGTCGGGCCTTCATCCTCCGGCTGTTGGAACCGAGCCCCTTCAAGCGAGGCTTCATAAAGATCAATTTTGTCGGGTGATTGCTTGAAGAGCTGCTCTCGAAATTCAGCAGCTATGAAAACCCAGGGGACAAATTGTGGACCGAAGGAATGCAGCAGGAGCACACGTTTGGGTTCTGCCGCTGCGGGACAGACTGCGCCGAAAACCAAGGCCATAAGAATGAGCCAGCGCGCCATCAACACTGCGCAGTCACCTGGATTAACGCCTCGGCGACAAAGTGGCATCTTGGAAGCCTAACGGCAATGCGAAGGTTGTGCCATATCTCGGCGCGGTGAAGGCCGGCCGCGTACGGCGGCAGACGAGGCGTGGAGGCATTCCAGCGCGTCACCGTCCCGGCTTACGCCGCTCTGATCGAGACGACCTTAGCGGCGCGCATCTGGTCGGTCATGTCGGCCCAGAATTGCATCAGCTCGATCCGCTCGGGGATGAGAGGAACGCGGTCATAGATCGCGCGGGTCGAGGCGTCGAGGCGACTTTGCTGGATCTCGATCAAGGCCCGCTCGAATCGGCGCCGCCCCTCGGCGGTCCTTTGGCGGTTGAGGATGGTCGAGGCGCTCGGTCGGAAGCCATGGGCGCAACGAATGCCTTTGTAGCCGAGCGCATGAAGCGCATAGTTGATCGTGTTCTCGCTCATGGTCTCGCCCGTGTATTGGCCCGGGAATAGATACTTGCTTTCGCCCGTGATCTTACGCAGTTCGCGTAGAAGCGCGACCGCCTGCCGCGAAAGCGGGACAAGGTAATCGTCCTCTTGTTCGCCGGCCTCCTTGCGCTGGGTAGCCATCTTCACTCCTCGAAGGGGATGGTCCACATGGCGCGCTTGAGCTCGAAATGGGCCCATCTCGCCGCGGCCACGGTGCCCGGGCGGACGAACGTCAAAGCAAGGAGCTTGAGCGCGTACATAGTCAGATTGTCGACGCGCCCCTCGTACGCATCGATCTTGCGCAAGGGTGAGCCGGTCTGTGGTGCAACGAAGTAGAGGCCGCCGCAATCCGAGAGCTTGTTGCCGGGCTTTGCGGCTCTGATCTGCTTATTCGGTAAGCTTATGAATGGTCATGGTTTCCCCATTCATCCGATCAATATTCGGATGGTCTGCTGGTAGAAATCATTATGTTTCGGAAAATCGGCGCGGTCTACCAGCAGCTCTACCAGCAGAGGCGGCGCGCATGGCGCCTTCTGGCGTCGTCCCGTGACGTGTCAAAGTCACAAATAGTATATATTTTTGGGGGACTTGCGCCACTCCTGTCCCTCCGTGTCTATCGATGTCTTGGAAGGATCTGGCTCCCCGGGCTGGATTCGAACCAGCGACCATCCGATTAACAGTCGGATGCTCTACCGCTGAGCTACCGAGGAATGAGCGATACAAAAGTTCGCGAGCGCGGAGCGTATAACAAAGCCTTTTCCCCTTGCATAGGAGAAATCGCGCACCGGTTTGCGATTGTTGCCGGATGTGGAAATTCCTGAAACTGCAGCAGGTTGCACTGGACTTTTGAGGCGGGGGAGGGGCCGCGCGGGGGTAGTCCGGTTTCGCCCTTCGCCCTTGATCCGCCCTCCGGCCGCTGACGCCAAATCGACTCAATTGGCCCGAAAACATCGCCCCTGCCGGGTTTCACGGAGGTTGATTCGATGAAAGGCAGCTTTGGAACCGATCGCATCGACCAGATGCCCTCGATCGTTCCGAACGATATCGTCGCATTGAGCGACGATGAATGCGTGGCTCGTCTGGCGCGCGCCGTCGAAAACCATGATTCCAGCCATTTGGATGAGGTTGCTCAACTGATCGGGCGACTTGCCGTGACCATCGAATAGGTCGCTGCAAACCGGACGCAATCCCGGGCAGGGGCTTTCCGTCTCTGCGCCCGTGTTGCGTTTTGGCGGAGCTTGTTCCAAAGATGGCGGCTGTCCAGTTCACCTTCGCGGACTCGCTCCGCCTCTGCTTCTGACAGGCTTTTCCAATGTCCGGTTTTGCGACTGCGCGCCAGAAAATGGTCGATGGCCAGGTGCGCACCAATGACGTCACCGATGTTCGCATTCTCGAGGCGATGCTTGCGCTTCCGCGCGAGCTGTTCGTCCCCGAAAGCCGGCGGGCGCTTGCCTATCTCGACCAGGATATGGATGTGAGTGAAGGCGGAGCTGCCAAGCACTATATGATAAAGTCACAGACGCTGGCCAAGCTGCTGCAGGCCGCCGAGATCAAGCCGACCGACAACGTGCTCGTGGTCGGCAGCGCGACCGGGTATGCCGCCGCGGTGGTGTCGCACCTGGCGGCCAAGGTCACCGCGATCGAGAGCGATTCCGCCCTGGTCGCGAAAGGTAAGGAATTACTCGGTCAGCTCGGCTTGACCAATGTTGCGATGGAGGTCGCCATCCCCGCCGAGGGCGATCCCGCGCACGCGCCCTATGACGTCATCGTCCTCAACGGTGCGACAGAAGTGGCGCCGCAGCGGCTTTTCGAGCAGCTCGCCGAAGGCGGGCGGCTGGTCGGCGTCTTCGCTGCGAGCAAACCGGCGCGCGCGATGATCGTGACCAAGTCACACGGCGACCTCGGCCATCGCCCGCTTTTTGACGCGGCCGCCCCGGTATTGCCCGGAATGGAGCGGGTCCCAAGCTTCGTCTTCTAAGTTAGGCCCTGTTAAAATCCCATTTTGAATCAGAAGTGTGACCCGGAAGCTGCAGCTGCAGAGTTTCCTTTGGGTTTAGGCTCCGGGTGGTTCCGTCGCGCGTGGCCCCGGCTTATGTTCGAGCGGGGCGCTGACTCGGGCGGGCTGACCGGTAGGTTCGGTTGGTCGCGCGGGGCTGACACTAGAATGAATGGAATAGCAGGAATGGATGGGGTGAAGGTCGTTACCGGAGCTGCGGCTCTGGTCCTTCTGATGGTGTGTGCGGGGCCGGCGCCTGCCCTCGCAGACACGATCGAAGGTGCTTTGATTCAGGCCTATCAGGGCAACCCCCAGCTCAATGCACAGCGGGCGCAGGTGAGGTCGACCGACGAAAACGTCCCGCAGGCCTTGTCGGGCTATCGCCCCAAGATCGCGGTGACTGCGAGCGCGGGCTATCAGTACAACGATACGCTCAGCACCCAGGGCGGCACGCCGCAGCAGCTCGTGCGAACCGATCTGCATGGAACCAACCCCCCGCGCAGCGCGGCCCTGACGATCAACCAGACGCTCTATAACGGCAATCAGACCGCCAACAAGACGCGCGCCGCCGAAGCGCAGGTGTCGGGCGCGCGCGAAGCCCTGCGCGTGCTTGAGGAGACCGTGCTGTTCAACGCAGCCAGCATCTACATGGACTATTTGCGCGACTCCGCCACGGTCGAGGTGCAGAAGAGCAACGTCCGCGTGCTCGAACAGACGCTGAAGCAAACGCGCGATCGCTTCAATGTCGGCGAAGTCACCCGCACCGACGTCGCGCAGTCGGAAGCCCAACTCGCCGCCGGCAAGACACAGGAGCTGCAGGCCGAGTCGACCCTGAACGCGACCCGATCGAACTATCGCCGAATCATCGGCAGCGAGCCGCAAAATCTCGCGCCTGGCTCTCCGGTCGATCGTTTTTTGCCGAAAACACTGCCGCAGGCGGTCGACATCAGTCTCATCGAAAATCCCAACGTCACCGCGGCCATGTACGGCATCGACGTGAACTACCTGACCGTCAAGGTCAACGAGGGGGCGCTGCTGCCGACGGTGAGCCTGCAGGCCACCGCGCAGGAGGCCTATGAGCAGACCCTGATCACGCAACGGGCGTTCACCGCGAGCGTGGCGACCAACCTCACGATTCCGCTTTATCAGGGTGGCGCCGAATATTCGCTGATCCGCCAGTCCAAGGAAAACCTGGCGCAGCAGCGCCTCACCCTTGAGCAGACCCGCGACCAGACCCGCGCGACCACCGTGACGGCCTGGGGACAGCTGGAGGCCGGCAAGGCGCAGGTCATCTCTGCGCAGGCGCAGGTGACGGCATCGGAGATTGCGCTGAACGGCGTCCGCGAGGAAGCGAAGGCGGGCCAGCGCACCACGCTCGACGTCCTCAACGCCCAGCAGGCGCTGGTCAATGCGCGCATCGCGCTCGTGACCGCGCAGCATGATCGCGTCGTCGCGTCGTATGCGGTGCTGCAGGCAATCGGGCGGTTACAGCCGCAAGTGCTCGGCCTCAACACCACGACGTATGATCCGAGCGTGCACTACCACCAGGTCCGAGACAGCTGGTTCGGCATGCGCACGCCCGACGGGCGCTGAGGTCTGAGTCAGCTCGAAGGGGCTACGTCGGCGCAGCTTGTGCAGCGGCCTGACGAATGGAACATGCTCAGCAGCAGAAGGCGCGGTGAATCCTCATCGCGCTTTTTTGCGCGCGAGAATTGAAGCGTTGGAAGATAAGTTGAGCAATTCGGTGCCTTGCTTGCAATCACTTAACGCCATGACATAGCCTTTGTTTGAGTGGCGGAGCGATTCGTGCCGCCGGCGAGGACCGCTGGCTGCATCGCTTCACTGCTTCTGAACAAAGGGCGGGGGGCTCGCGCGAGACTCGCGTCGAGCGACGCTTGATCTGGGGACAAGGGAGCGCCTTGCGATGAAATCGCCGGCCGCTCGCACCTGGAGCCGGCAAATCCGTCGCGTCTGGTGTAAAACAACGTGATGCGAGCGCGTTGATGATCTGGAGTCGGAAATGACGCAGCCTGCAAAGGTCCAAGAACCCTCGATGGAGGAGATTCTGGCCTCGATCCGGCGCATCATCGCCGACGACGAGGCAAAGCCGCCTGCGGCCGCGGAAAAGCCGGCTGCACCGGCTGCCGCCAAGCCGCCGGAGAAGCCTCCGGCACCGGCGAAGCCGGCGATGACCGACATTCCGCCCTCGAAGATACCGGCCGCGGTCGCCAGGACGCCCGCACCACCCCCGCCGCCACCACCACCTGCGCCGGCCGCGACCGCTGCCGAAAAGAACAATCAGGATGACATCGATGCCTTGCTGGCGGGACTCGACGAGACCACCACGCCTGAAGAGGTGCGCCCGCCGCAGCCGGACGGAGACGTATTCGAGTTGACTGACGAGATGGTCGCGCCCCCACCGCCTCCGCCACCCGCACCGAAGGTGGCCGGGCCGGCTTTCCACAAGGTTGAGCCGGACGACGACCTGGAGTTCGCGGAATCGCCTGCCTCGCGCGTCATGCAACAGCCGCCGTCCTATGCCCCGGCGGCCGCGAATCCGCCACCCGCCGGGCCGCACCAGGCGATTCTCTCACAGTCGACGGTCTCGGCGGTGGAATCGGCGTTCAACACGCTGGCCAACACCGTTCTCAGCAACAACGCCCGGACGCTTGAGGATCTGGTCAAGGAAATGCTGCGGCCGATGCTGAAATCCTGGCTGGACGACAACCTGCCGGGCCTGGTGGAACGCATCGTCAAAGCCGAAATCGAGCGGGTGTCCCGCGGCCGCTAAACCCTGCATCCGCAGGGTTGACCATACGATTTCAAGCCATTAGCTCGGCTTTTGTGCGACCCCAACCGTTGACTTGGCGCGCGGGCGCGGCTTTCTAGCCCATTCCACCCCCCGATTGCATGGCCATGATCGAGAAAACCTACCAGCCCGCCGATATCGAAGGCCGCATGTCCCTCCTGTGGGAGGATGCCCGCGCGTTCCAGGCGGGGCGCCCCGACCGGCGTCATGCAGATCCGTTCACCATCGTGATCCCGCCGCCGAATGTGACGGGCTCGCTGCACATGGGGCACGCGCTCAACAACACGCTGCAGGACATCCTGTGCCGGTTCGAGCGCATGCGCGGCCGCGACGTGCTGTGGCAGCCGGGTACCGACCACGCGGGCATCGCGACCCAGATGGTGGTCGAGCGGCAGCTGATGGAACGCCAGCTGCCGGGCCGGCGCGACATGGGCCGCAAGAAGTTCGTCGAGCGCGTCTGGCAGTGGAAGGAAGAGAGCGGCGGCACCATCATCAACCAGCTCAAGCGGCTCGGCGCCTCCTGCGACTGGTCGCGCGAGCGCTTCACCATGGACACGGGCCTGTCGCGCGCGGTGGCGAAGGTGTTTGTCGAGCTCCACCGCGAAGGCCTGATCTATAAGGACAAGCGGCTGGTCAACTGGGACCCCAAGCTGCTCACCGCCGTCTCCGATCTCGAGGTGCTGCAGCAGGAGGTCAAGGGCAACCTCTGGTACCTGCGCTATCCGTTGGAAGGCAAACAGTTCAGCCCGGATGATCCCAAAAGCTTCATCGTGGTCGCGACCACGCGTCCAGAGACCATGCTCGGCGACACCGGCGTCGCCGTGCATCCTGACGATCCGCGCTATGCGCATCTGGTCGGGCAGTGCGTGATCCTGCCATTGGTCGGGCGCAAGATTCTAATCGTCGCAGATACCTATTCCGATCCCGAGAAGGGCTCGGGCGCGGTGAAGGTCACGCCGGCGCACGATTTCAACGACTTCGAAATCGGCAGGCGTCACGGGCTGCGCCAGATCAACATTTTCGACCAGGAAGCCTGCCTGACGCTGGTCGGCAACGAGGACTATTTGCGCGATCTGCCGGAGGGCGCGATCCACTTCGCCGAAGAGTTCAACGGCCTCGAGCGCTTTGCCGCGCGCAAGCAATTGGTCGCGCGCCTGGAGAATTTCGGCTTCCTGGAGAAGATCGAGCCGAACACGCATACGGTGCCGCACGGCGATCGCTCGGGCGCGATCCTCGAGCCTTATCTGACCGACCAATGGTTCGTCGACGCCAAGACGCTGGCGAGGCCCGCGATCGAGGCGGTGCGGTCGGGCCGCACGGTGTTCGTGCCGAAGAACTGGGAGAAGACCTATTTCGAATGGATGGAGAACATCCAGCCCTGGTGCATCTCCCGCCAGCTCTGGTGGGGTCACCAGATCCCGGCCTGGTATGGACCGGACGGCAAGGTTTTCGTCGCCGAGACCGAGGAGGAGGCGGTCAGCAACGCGCTGGGCTATTACGTCGAGCAGGAGGTCATCACGGCCGAGCAGGGCAGGGAGATGGCGCTCGACCGCAACAAGCGCGAAGGTTTCATCACCCGCGACGAGGACGTGCTCGACACCTGGTTCTCATCGGCGCTGTGGCCGTTCTCAACGCTGGGCTGGCCCGACGACACGCCTGAAGTGAAGCGCTATTACCCGACCGACGTGCTGGTCACCGGCTTCGACATCATCTTCTTCTGGGTGGCGCGGATGATGATGATGGGCCTGCACTTCATGAAGGAGGCGCCGTTCTCGACCGTCTACATCCACCGTCTCGTCCGTGACGAGAAGGGTGCCAAGATGTCGAAGTCGAAGGGCAATGTCATCGATCCGCTTGGCGTCATCGACGAGTACGGCGCGGATGCGCTGCGCTTTGCGCTGGCGCGCGGCGCCGCGCAGGGCCACGACATCAAGCTGTCCTCGCAGCATGTCGAGACCAACCGCAAGTTTGCCAACAAGCTGTGGAACGCCTGCCGGTTTGCGGAGATGAACGACTGCGTTCAGCCCGAGGGGTTCGACCCGACCAAGGCCAAGGACACGCTGAATCGTTGGATCGCGCACGAGACCGCGCGTGCCACTCGCGACGTCACCGAGGCGCTGGAAGCCTACCGATTCAACGATGCCGCAAACGCGGTCTATCACTTCGTCTGGGACGTCTATTGCGACTGGTATGTCGAACTTTCCAAGCCGACGCTGACCGGCGAGGAGGGGCCAGCCAAGGACGAGACCCGCGCCATGGTCGCCTGGGCGCGCGACGAGATCCTGAAGCTGCTGCATCCCTTTATGCCGTTTATCACCGAGGCGCTGTGGGAGACGACTGCGCGGCGAGACACCTTGCTTGCCTTGAGCCCGTGGTCGCGCAAGGCGGATGCGATCACGCCGGAGCAGGCCGCGGAGATTGCGGTGCTGTCGTCGGCCACCGCCAGCGACCCCCTGGTCCCGGCGGTGCTGCTGGCCTTTGATACCGACTTCTCCGACCAGGCCGCCGAGGCCGAGATCGGCTGGGTGGTCGATCTCGTCACCGCCATCCGCTCGGTGCGTGCAGAGATGGACATTGCGCCGAAGATCTTAACCCCGCTGGTGCTGGTTGGTGTCTCCGCGGAAACCAAGGCGCGTGCCCCGCGCTGGATCGATGTGATCAAGCCGATGGCGCGGCTGTCCGATATTTCCTTCGCCGACACTCCGCCGCAAGGCGCGGTGCAGCTCGTCGTGCGCGGCGAAGTTGCGGCGCTGCCGCTGAAGGGCGTGATCGACCTTGCCGCCGAACGGGGCCGGCTCGACAAGGAGATTGCGAAAGCCGAGGCCGACATCAAGCGCGCCGATGCCAAACTCTCGAACGAGAAGTTTGTCGCCAATGCGGCCGAGGAGGTCGTCGAGGAGGAGCGCGAGAAACGCGATGCCGCGGTTGAGCGCAAATCAAAGCTGCTCGAAGCCCTGGAGCGGCTGAAGCACGTCGCGTAGGCGGCGGGCAGCCTTATTCCCCCGGCGCGAAGGGCTTGCTGAGGAATTTCGAGCCTCTCGATCCATAGCGCCAGGGCAGCTCGACGGCCTTGGTAAGTCCGATGCGGATGCCGGCAACGACGTCCACTTTGGAGGTCCGTGCGTAGAGCGCGAACGGCGGTTCATCAAGCGCGAGCGCATTGTGGTCATGCGTGATGCCGAGTGCTTCCGTCAGCTTGCCCGGCCCCGAGCAGAGCGCGCGCGCGTCTTCAACGCCGCGCCGCCGCCGCATCGCGGCCAGCCCGTGCGTCGGCTCGAGTGCGCGGATCAGCACGGCGCTGGCGGAGCCCTCCTTCTCGCAGACAAAGTTCACGCACCAATGGATGCCGTAGGAGCGGTAGACATAGGCAAAGCCGGGCGGGCCGAACATCACCATGTTCCGCGGCGTCGGCCCCCGGTAGGAATGGGCGGCCGGGTCGGTGTGGTGATAGGCCTCAACCTCCACGATCACGCCGCCGACGCCATTGAACAACAGCGTCGCGCCGATCAGGTCGGGCGCTACCTCATGCACGCTGCGGCCAAAGAAGCCGCGCTTGAGCGGCTTGCCGAGGGCAGGCGCGGGGATTGCGGCCGATTTGGAGTTTGGAGCCATTTTGAGGTGGGAATCAGCTGAAAATGCCCGGCAAAGCTGCCAATTCCCGCCCCCTTCTGCTAGCCTCTGGCGGCAGCAGGTTGCGGCGCTTGGTCATACGGATTACGTAACACCCCATCATGGTCACCATTATCGATACCATCTCCGATTCCCAGTTGCGCCCGCGCCACCCTGAAAAGGTGAACCGGCCGGATGCGCTGTCGCCGCCCAAGCCCAACTGGATCCGGGTACGCGCGCCGACCACACGCGGCTATGCCGACACCCGCAACATCGTCAAGGAGCATGGCCTCGTCACGGTCTGCGAGGAGGCAGGCTGCCCCAATATCGGCGAGTGCTGGGACAAGAAGCACGCCACCTTCATGATCATGGGCGACACCTGCACCCGGGCGTGCGCCTTTTGCAATGTCAGGACCGGCCTGCCCGACGCGCTCGATGCGTTGGAGCCGGAGCATGTGGCGGATGCGACGGCGAAGCTTGGCCTGACCCACGTCGTGATCACCTCGGTCGACCGCGATGATCTCGCCGATGGCGGCGCTGCGCATTTTGCCGAAACCATCCGTGCCATCCGTGCGCGCTGCCCGACCACGACCATCGAGGTGCTGACGCCGGATTTCCTGCGCAAGGACGGCGCGCTCGAGGTCGTCGTCGCCGCCAGGCCCGACGTCTTCAACCACAATCTCGAGACTGTCCCGTCGCGCTATCTCAATGTTAGGCCGGGTGCCCGCTACTTCCATTCGGTGCGGCTGTTGCAACGGGTCAAGGAACTCGACCCCACCATGTTCACCAAATCCGGCATCATGGTGGGCCTGGGCGAGGAGCGCCAGGAGGTCTTGCAGGTGATGGACGACTTGCGCTCCGCCGACGTCGACTTCCTCACCATCGGGCAATATCTGCAGCCGACGCGCAAGCATCATGCTGTCATGAACTATGTGACGCCCGATGAGTTCAATTCCTATGAGAAGGTCGCCTACGCCAAAGGCTTCCTGATGGTGTCGGCGAGTCCCTTGACCCGGTCTTCGCATCACGCCGGCGAGGACTTTGCGAAGCTTAAAGCGGCACGGGCGGCGAGCACGCGCTAACGAAGACGAAGCCAAGGACGAACTCACAGATCAGCCTGGCGTCGGGGTGCGATGAGGGTGCCCACCACCAGCGCCATGCGAACAATTTGAAGACAAATGCCGAGATTTTCCAGCAAGCGTCGCGTTCCCCACAGTGCCGCACAGATGTTCGACCTGGTCGCCGATGTCGAGCGCTACCCGGAATTCGTCCCCCTCTGCCAGGCGCTGAAAATCCGCGAGCGCACACCCCGACCTGATGGCACCGAGGTGGTCATCACCGACATGACCGTGTCGTTCAAGCTGGTGCGGGAGACCCTCACAACCCAGGTGACGCTGGACCGGCCCAACTTGAAGATCCTTGTCGAGTATCTCCGCGGTCCGTTCAAGAACCTGGAAAACCGCTGGACGTTCGAGCCCAAAGGCGGCGAGAAGGGCGACGACGTCTGCGACGTCGGATTCTACCTGTCCTATGAGTTCAAAAGCCGGATGCTCGCGAGCCTGATGGGGGCGATGTTCGATACGGCGTTTGCCCGCTTCTCGGCTGCATTCGAAAGACGCGCGGACGTGATCTACGGCAGGAAGCCCGTGACGTCGCCGAGCTAGTTCATTGGGCCGAGCACGTCCGGTTCAATATTCAGGCGGCGTGGCCGCTTCAAAGCATCGACGCGACCAAGAGCACGAGCTCGGCCTGGCGGCTGGTGCCGGTCTTGGCGAAGACGCTCTTGAGCTGGTTGCGGCCGGTCTCCTTGGCAATGCCGAGCCGGTCGCAGACGGCATCGAGCGGGTCACCGCTGGCGAGTTGAGAGGCCAGCCGCGCCTCGGCATGGGTCAGATGGAATGCGCCGCGCAGGGTCGCCTCGGGCGTCCTGCGGCGGGCGTCGGTGTCGACAAGCACGATCGCCGCATGGCATTCGGCGAAGTAGCTGGCGCTGAGCCGCGACATCTTGACCGGATAGGCCAGCACCGGCCGCTTGTCTCGCCGCGGCAGCATCACCGGCGGCAGCAGCGAGGCTCCGGACGTCTTCCACAACAGCTCGCGCAGCGCGCGGCTCAGATTGTCGTTGGCCGCCTGATCCCCGCTGCAGATCCGGCCCTGCCGGAGCTGCAGGTCGCCCGTCAGCAGGCGATCGGCCGCGCGATTGGTGCGGGCGGCCTCGCCCTTGCTGTTGAGCAGCACGACCGCGGTGTGGCTGAGATCGAACGCCTCCAATGCGGCTGAGGAGGCCGCAAAGCCGAGCGCGCGCGCAAGGGCCGCGGCCGAGCTCAGGCGGCGTGACAGCTGCTTGAGCTTGTCCTTCTCTTCCGGCGAGAACGGGTCCTGGTTGATGCCGCGCTGGATCGACAGGCACCAGACCTGGTCGTCGACCCGGACCGGAACTCCACCGAACCAGCGGAGCCCCGTCGGCGCCAGGAACTCCTGGTAATAGGGCGTCCGCTCCATCTCCTCGGGCGAGATGAAGTCGAGATCATCGACGACATTGCCGTCCAGCAGCGACTTGAGCGGGGAGTAGCGAAGATCGCGTTCGGACCAGCCGTCGTGGAAATAGACTTCGGTCGCTCGCGCGACGCCCTCGCTTGCGGGGACGTAGGGAAAGCCCTGGCCCGTCACGGGCAGGATCAGCGCGCCGACGCTTTCGGTCTGCTCGGATGCCATCTGGATCGCCTTGGACCACAGACTCGCATCGGTCGCCGCATCAGCGAAAATGTCCTCGACGGCCTGAAGGTCCCAGCTTCGCATGAGGCAGATTAGGTCCCGGTGGACGAGACCTCCAGGTAAGCGATGTTGCCCGGCGCGTCCCGGTAGGTCCTGAACCGCTTCAGTCTGCTTGAATCCGCGAGCCGTTCCAAGTCCAATTCGCTGCGGTAGATGACGCTCCAGCTCATCATACCTTCCATGTAACCGCGGGCTGAGTTTTTGGCCGTGTAGCTGCCGACGATGAGCCGGCCGCCGGGGGCGAGCCTTGCCGCGAGACGGCCAACCAGATCAGAGGCCTCCCCGTCAGCGAGCTGTTCGAACGGGGCAGCCGAATAGATCAGGTCGAATCCGCTCTCCCTGGCCAGGTCGTCGGTTTTCACCTGGCTGCCGTTGATCTGGCGCAGGAAATGCCAGATCGGCTGCTGCAGCGGGACGATGTTGACGTCCGGATTGGCATTGACTGCCTCGCGCAGCGATGCGGCCTCCGCGTCGATCGCCAGGATCTGAAAATCGCGCCGGTCGAGCAGGGCTCTTGCGGTGTCGAGCTCGCGCAGATGGCCGTTCCCAACCGAAAGGATGCGGGCCCTGCGCCTCGCTCGCACCGTCTGGGCGATCGCCTTGGCGAAGCGATCGCGCCGCTGCAGGATGCTCTGCGCCGCACCGAGGCTCGTGGTGACAAAGTGGACGGCTTCGCCGATCTCGCTCAAGGCGAGATAACGCGGGCGATAGATGTAGTCCAGCATCGCGCCATCAGCAGCTTGTGCCAGCGGCTTGAAATGGCCATGGGCGGTGAAAGGATCTTGCAGCAGCAGGGCGTGCAACGGGTGGCTTTGGCAATGGGCGCGGAACTCGGCGAGGCGATCGGATGCCGCAGCCGCGTCGTAAAACTCGGCGAGTGAGCGCATCAGCTCGTCGATAATGGTGACACAGGCGACATTGCCGAGGCGGGCGAAATAGCCGTCGAGAACCTCAGCGAGCGCCTGGGCCTGGTCGATCGAGCTCATCTTGGTCGGATGTCCCATTGGCTTTCCTTCCCGCGCTGTCTTGAAATCTAGGAAGCAGACCATCCGGAAGGACGCATGACCCATATGGGCTAAGCCACGTAGATCGGCGTCCCGAGGTATGACATGTTGAAGTTGAGAGACGCGGCGTGCACATCCGCGTTGGCCGCTGGGGCTTTTGGCGCGTCTCCGGGCGGAGACGGGAAACTCTTGAACAGAGCGACATTGGGTTTCGCTCGCATGTGCCGTGGTGGGCGGACGGCCAAATGCGCAAGGCCCGGTGTGCCTAGGAGACCGGGCCTTGCGATTGTCCCCCTGCCGCATGGGCCAAGTGACGCTACAAGTGGTCGTAGAAGTCTCGGTAACGTGATGCGGGTATATCGATAAGGGAACGGCGCCGCCTTGCCAACGCCGGATAATTACGGTGTCAGGGAACCGGCGTGCGGCAAAGGGCCGTCACGAGGCGGGATCGATCGTGATCGGTTCGCGTCGGGTCGCGCAAATCTTTCAAACTCGCGCGTGTCAGCAGCGAGCTTCACTTCACCCCCGCGGCGGCCGTCGCCGCTTCGCCGCATGCCGTCGCGGCGTTCGGGCTGCCCGCACCCGTACGCGGCTCGCGGCTTCGCGCCGCGGCGGCTTGCTGGCTTGCGGCCCGCGGGCGAGCTCCATCAGCATGCGCAGGGCTTCGACCACGCTGCGCTGGCGCACGGCGGTGCGGCCGATCGCGCCGAAACGGTGCTCGCGATGGGCGATGCGGCCGTCGCGGGCAGCGACCGCGAAATGGACGAGGCCGACCGGCTTGCCCGGGACGGCGCCGCCAGGACCCGCGATGCCGGTGATGGCGACGGCGAGATCGACATCGGCGCGTTCGAGTGCGCCGACCGCCATTTGCGTGGCGGTTTCCTTGCTCACCGCGCCGAAGGTCGCGAGCGTTGTGGCTTCCACGCCGAGCATCGCGCGCTTGGCTTCATTGGAATAGGTTACATAGCCGCGGTCGATGACGTCGGAAGAGCCGGGGATGTCGGTGAGCGCCCCCGCGACCAGCCCCCCCGTGCAGGACTCCGCGGTCGCAATGGTCAGCTTGCGCATCCGGCACAAGTCGAGCAGCGATCGGGCCAGGGCGCGGGCGTCGCTGCCGCTCATGATTCACACGCTCCAGCCTTGATTGGTCCACGGCAGGCGGATGGTGGCGCTGGCGGTCGCGGCGATGCCTTCCTCGCGGCCGGTGAAGCCGAGCCGCTCGCTTGTCGTGGCCTTCACGGCCACACGCGAGATGTCGAGGCCTGAGATCTCGGCAATGCGCGCGCGCATGGTGTCGCGCAACGGGCCGATCTTCGGCCGCTCGCAGATCAGCGTCACCTCGAGATTGGCGATGCGGCCGCCGCGCGCGGTGACGCGCTCCACGGCATATTTCAGGAACTGGTCGGAGGAGGCGCCCTTCCACTTGGCGTCGCTCGGCGGGAAGTGCGAGCCGATATCACCGTCGGCCAGCGCGCCGAGGATGGCATCGACCAGCGCATGCAGGCCGACATCACCGTCGGAATGGGCGAGAAAACCCTTCGCATGCGGCACGCGAACGCCGCAGATCATCACGTGATCGCCGTCGCCGAAGGCGTGCACGTCATAGCCGGTGCCGGTCCTGATATCGCCGAGCAGGCTCGCAAGGCGCGCTTCCTCGCGCAAGAAATCTTCGGGAGTCGTGAGCTTCATATTGAGAGCATCGCCTTCAAAGGTCGCAACCGTCAATCCCGCCCACTCGGCGAGCGCTGCATCATCTGTGAAATCCGATCGGCCCTGGCGCGCGGCGCGACGATGCGCCTCGATGATGATGTCATAGCGGAACGCCTGCGGGGTCTGCGCGATCCGCAGCCGCGCGCGCTCGGGCGTGGCGGCGACATTGCCGTCGGCGTCGATCAGCTTGATGGTGTCGGCGACCGGGATGGTGGGGATCGCAGCGCCCGTGCGATTGGCCGCTTCAATGGCGCGCGAGATCACGCCTGCGGATACGAAGGGTCGCGCGGCATCGTGGATCAGCACAATGTCCGGCTTCTCATCGACGAGCGCCTCTAGTCCGGCATGGACGGAGGCCTGCCGCGTTGCCCCGCCATTCGCTGGGGGCTGATGGCGCAACCCTGCGCAGGCCGCGTTGAACATCCTGGCGTCGTCGGGATGGAGCACGGGCTGCACGACCGAAACCTGGGGATGCGTGCAGAACGGCTGCATGGCGCGGAAGATCACGGTCTGCCCGCCGATGACGCGGTATTGTTTGGGGCCGCCATCGCCGGCGCGAAGCCCGCGGCCGGCTGCGACGAGGATGGCGGCAGTCCGTTCAGATTTTGCCATGCGACTCAAATAACGGTGATTTGCGGTGGATAAGAGGGGCGCCTGACACCTGATCAGGCCGGCAGCCCTTATCACGGCCGGGCCAAAAAAGAGAGGAAATCCGGAGACGCATTTCCGGTTCTGATTGAATCAGAACCAAAAGCTCCAGGCTCTTGTTTCTGACGCGTTTTCTTGGCGCGGACCGGTTTCTTAACGCGAAGGGGCGCCCACTTTGCTCAAAAACGCTTCGGAGCCTTCGGATTAACCAGCAGAGCTGCTATTGCTGCGCTGCACTTGCGTCATGGCAGGAACTGTCTAATGTGTAGGCATACAACTTGACTGCACAAGATTTGTGCGCAAAATGGGACTGACTGGCAGTCGCGATGATGCGACCGCCTCCGAAGAGACGAGACATCCGTGAACGGCCCGGACGCTCCTAGCGCTAACTCGCTGAAGATAGGCGACATTCAGCTCGCCAACCGGGTCCTCCTTGCGCCCATGTCGGGCATCACGGATGCGCCGTTCCGCCGGCTCGCGGGTAGCCTCGGGGCAGGGCTCGTGGTCTCTGAGATGACCGCCAGCGACGACCTGGCCCAGGGCCGCCCGATCTCCCGGTTGCGCTGCGAAGCGACCGGGATCGGCCCGCATGTTGTGCAACTCGCGGGCTGCGAGGCCCGTTGGATGCGTGAGGGCGTCCAGGTCGCCGAAGAAGCGGGCGCCGACATCATCGACATCAACATGGGCTGTCCAGCCCGCCATGTCACCGGCGGACAGTCGGGCTCGGCCTTGATGCGCGATCTCGACCATGCGCTGACGCTGATAGACGCGACGGTGCAGGCCGCGCATGTTCCCGTGACGCTCAAGATGCGGCTCGGCTGGGATGAGCGCTCGCGCAACGCGCCCGAGCTCGCCCGCCGCGCCGAAGCCGCCGGCGTTGCCATGATCACAGTGCACGGCCGCACGCGGCAGCAGTTCTACAAGGGCGAAGCCGATTGGCGCGCGTTGCGCGATGTGCGCGAGGCGATTTCGATCCCGCTTGTCGTCAATGGCGACATCACATCGTTCGAAACCGCGGTAACGGCGCTGCACGCGTCAGGCGCGGATGCGGTGATGATCGGCCGCGGCGCGCAAGGCCAGCCCTGGCTGCCCGGCCAGATCGGGCGGCAGCTTGCCGGCGCCGAGGCCGAGGCCGCGCCGTCGCTCGCACAGCAGCTCGCCTATCTGCGCGCGCTATATGATGAGGTGTGCCGGCATTATGGCTTGCGCGTGGGCTTGCGCCATGCGCGCAAGCATCTGTCGTGGGCGCTTGATGTCGCTGCTGCCAGCGCGCGCGCGCCGGCCGAAAAACTGAAAGCCTGGCGCGCCACCATCCTGACCTCGGACGATCCGCGCAAGGTGCACAGCGCCTTGACCGACGCATTCGATGACTTTGCATGGAGTGCTGCCGCATGACGTCAGCCGCCGAACATCGCAGGGCGCGGCCATCGGAGGCCGATGCCATCCTCAACGCGCTGCCCAACCCGGTGATTCTGATCGGCCCCGACGGCAAGATCGTCGATGCCAACAACGCGGCGGAGGCGTTCTTCGATATCTCCACCCAGTTCCTGCAGCGCCAGCAGCTCAAGGAGCTGGTGCCGTTCGGCAGCCCGTTGCTCGCCTTGATCGACCAGGTGCGCACCACCGGCTCGCCGGTCAATGAATACAAGGTCGATCTCGGCACGCCGCGCATGGGCGGTGACCGCCAGGTCGACTTGCATGTCGCCCCGCTTACCGAGCGGCCCGGCCATATCGTGGTGATGCTGCAGGAACGCACCATCGCCGACAAGATGGACCGCCAGCTCACCCATCGCAGCGCCGCGCGCAGCGTGATCGCGCTCGCCGCGATGCTCGCGCACGAGATCAAAAATCCGCTGTCCGGCATCCGCGGCGCGGCGCAACTCTTGGAGCAGCAGGCCTCGTCCGAGGACCGCATGCTGACCCGGCTGATCTGCGACGAGGCCGACCGCATCGTGACGCTGGTCGATCGCATGGAGGTGTTCGGCGACGACCGTCCGGTGGCGCGCGGGCCCGTCAACATCCATTCCGTGCTCGATCATGTCAAACGGCTCGCGCAGTCGGGGTTCGCTCGCAACGTGCGCTTCGTCGAGGATTACGATCCCTCGCTGCCGCCGGTGCTCGCCAACCAGGATCAGTTGATCCAGGTGTTCCTGAACCTGGTGAAGAATGCAGCCGAAGCGGTGGTCGATCTCGGCACGGATGCCGAGATCCAGCTCACCACGGCGTTTCGTCCTGGCGTGCGGCTGTCGGTGCCCGGCAAGAAGTCGCGTGTCTCCTTGCCGTTGGAATTCTGTGTCAAGGACAACGGCCCCGGAGTCCCTGAGGACCTGATGCCGAACCTGTTCGATCCGTTCGTGACCACGAAGCAGACCGGCAGCGGGCTTGGCCTCGCGCTGGTCGCCAAAATCGTCGGCGATCACGGCGGCATCATCGAATGCGAGTCACAGCCGCGCAAGACCACCTTCCGGGTGCTGATGCCCATGTTCAACAGCGCCAAACATCCGGACCACAGCCAATCCGACCACAGCCATCGCGATGACGTTCCGGGGACGCCGTTGCATGCCTCACAGGACCGATGAGGAATAACTATGCCTGCAGGTAGCATTCTTGTCGCCGATGACGATACCGCCATCCGGACGGTACTCAACCAGGCTCTCTCGCGCGCCGGCTACGAGGTGCGACTCACCGGCAATGCCGCGACGCTGTGGCGCTGGGTCAGCCAGGGGGAGGGCGACCTCGTCATCACCGACGTGGTGATGCCGGACGAGAACGCCTTCGATCTCTTGCCACGCATTAAGAAGATGCGGCCCAACCTGCCGGTCATTGTCATGAGCGCGCAGAACACCTTCATGACCGCGATCCGTGCCTCCGAGCGCGGAGCCTATGAATATTTGCCCAAGCCCTTCGACCTCAAGGAACTGATCGCGATCGTCGGCCGCGCGCTGGCCGAGCCGAAGGAGCGCACGGCCGCCGCGCCCGACGAGCAGGAGTTCGAATCGATTCCCCTTGTCGGACGCTCACCGGCCATGCAGGAAATCTACCGCGTGCTGGCGCGGCTGATGCAGACCGATCTTACCGTGATGATCTCGGGCGAGTCGGGCACCGGCAAGGAGCTCGTGGCGCGCGCGCTGCACGATTACGGAAAGCGCCGCAACGGTCCGTTCGTCGCGGTCAACATGGCCGCGATCCCGCGTGACCTCATTGAGTCCGAGCTGTTCGGCCATGAGCGCGGCGCCTTCACGGGCGCCAACACCCGCGCCTCCGGCCGGTTCGAGCAGGCCGAGGGCGGCACGTTGTTCCTGGACGAGATCGGCGACATGCCGATGGAGGCGCAGACGCGGCTGTTGCGCGTGCTGCAGCAGGGCGAATACACCACCGTCGGCGGCCGTACCCCGATCAAGACCGACGTGCGCATCGTCGCAGCGTCAAACAAGGACCTGCGCATCCTGATCCAGCAGGGCCTGTTCCGCGAGGACCTGTTCTTCCGTCTCAACGTGGTGCCGCTACGGCTGCCTCCCTTGCGCGAGCGCATCGAGGATCTGCCGGATCTGGTGCGGCATTTCTTTGCGCTCGCCGAGAAGGACGGCCTGCCGCCGAAGAAGCTCGACGCCATGGCGCTGGAGCGGCTGAAGCAACATCGCTGGCCCGGCAATGTGCGCGAGCTGGAAAACCTTGCCCGGCGCCTGGCCGCGCTCTATCCGCAGGACATCATCACGGCGTCCGTCATTGATGGCGAGCTGGCGCCGCCGGCGGTCGCGCCGGGAGGAGCCGTGCATCACGGCATCGACAATCTCGGTGGCGCCGTGGAGGCCTATCTGTCCTCGCACTTCCAAGGCTTCCCGAACGGCGTACCGCCGCCCGGCCTCTATCACCGCATCCTGAAGGAGATCGAGGTGCCGCTGTTGACGGCCGCGCTCGCGGCGACCCGCGGCAACCAGATCCGCGCCGCCGACCTGCTGGGCTTGAACCGCAACACCCTGCGCAAGAAGATCCGTGACCTCGACATCCAGGTCTATCGCAGCGGCGGCTAGCGAAGGCGCTAATTCCTGCCGGTGACGCCCGGCGTCGATCCGCCGAATTTCCATGAGCCGGTCCCGCTCAAGCTCGTGGGACCGCCGGCCGTGTGGATGTGACGATGGCCACCAGGCCCGCGATAATGACTGTCGTGAGCTTCATCGTCATGGAGTTTCGTTTGAGTGTTTCGGCTTGGTCGGATGAGGCGGTCAATTTTTCCTAGCTTGTCGCAATCCGCGCGGGCTAGTGCGGCACGGCTGCTGATTCGGACCGACGCAAAAATTTTTTTGTAAATCTATCATTTGATACAGACAAAGCCCGAATCGGTGGTGAGGCTCTCCATGGGCATGGAGGGACGCTCCCATGGATGTGGTGGAACGCTGCTTTATCGTCGCCGCTGCGACGAGCCTTGTGGTCTTGATCGCTGCAACCACCTGGTTCGGATTCCTGACCTTCTGAAGATCGATTGATCGCGCCTTGCCGAGGCGGTCTGCAGGCTGTCGGCACGTCACCGCGAATGTTGCCGGCTGCCGAGCCGATGCGGCCGCCACGCGGGGCACCCTGGGCATCACATCTCGCAACAGGCTATAGCAACTTCGAATGCCGGCTCAGCGTGGCCGAGCCGCGAGGCTTGCGCTACGCGCAGCCCGGTTTGCGCTGGGGATTGTGATGACCGACATCCAGACTTTCATTGTCAAACCGGGAACGCCGGAACTGGCCATCTGCGCCCGCTGGCGCGCAGAGACGTTTGCGGTGCTGGAAGCGTCCTACGAGAAGGAGTTGAGGTCGCTGGAGCTGTTCGCGTCCGATCCGGCCCATGGGGTCGCGCTGGTCGCCAAGCTTGGCGAGGAGCCGATCGGAACCTGCCTTCTGGTGGAATCGGAGATTGAGCCCAACCACGATGTATCGCCGTGGCTGGCAGGCCTGTTCGTCGTCCCCGAGCATCGTCGACGCGGGGCAGGGGCCACACTGGTTCACGCCATCGAGGACGAGGCGCGAGCGCGAGGCGTCTCACGGCTCTATCTGTACACGAGCGCTGCGGCCGGCTTTTACGCAAGGCTCGGTTGGGTGGTGCTCGATCGTACCGACTGGAAGGGTTTTGATACGGCCTTCATGGCTCGCGACCTCTAGCGCTGGAGCCGAACTGGCCGGGTCGACCTTGAGCTACCCGCGCTTTTGCGCTTTGGCTCACGCGTCTTTCGCTCCTTCGTTGTGGATGCGCGCTTCCCAGGCAACGACGCCGTGGAAATGTCGCAATTCGGCAACAATGTGATATGAATGCATCAGTCCGCAACGCCGGACTCGACCCGATTCAGCATCACACCTTACCGGAATGACCAGCGCAGAGGCCGCACCCGCACCGTTCGAGCCGTCATTGGCTGAGCCGAAAGGCCGTGGCCTGCCGCGGCTGCTCGCGCCATTTGCCGTCGCCATTGCACTGCTCTCGGCCTTCCTGACCTTCATCGTGCTGACCGGCATGACGCGGATCGAGCCCCGGCCGTCCGTGGTGCAGTCCTTCTACCTGATCAATGTCGCGACCATCCTGCTCCTGGTCGGCATCATCGTCCGCGAAGTCTGGCAGATGGTGCTGGCGCGGCGCCGCGGCCGGGCGGCGGCGCGGCTGCACATCCAGGTGGTCGGCCTGTTCTCGGTGATCGCGGTGCTGCCGGCCGTGCTGGTCGCGATCATCGCCAATGTCACCCTCGACCGCGGCCTCGACCGGCTGTTCTCGGGGCCGACGCGGGAGGTGATCCAGAACTCGCTGACGATTGCGCGCGCCTATGTGCAGGAGCACGCCCAGCTCATTCGCGGTGATATCCTGGGCATGGCGGTCGACCTCAGCAACGCGCAGCCGCTCTACTATCAGGATCGCGGCTCATTCATGCAGCTGCTGACCGCCAGCGCCGCCGCCCGCAACCTGCCGGGCGCCATGATCATGGACAAGGACGCCAAGCCGCTGCTCACGGCCGACACCGGCGCGGGTGGGCGCGCGTCGTATTCGCCGCCGTCGCCCGATTTCCTGAAAAACGTCAATGAGGACGAGCCCGAAATCGCGGTGCTGCCCGATTCGAATTCGGTCGCAGCGGTGATCCGGTTGAAGGCCTTCACCGACACTTTCCTCTACGTCGAGCGCCCGCTCGACCCGCGCGTCGTCGACCAGCTCAAGCAGACCGAGGCCAGCGTCGCCGGCTATTCCCAGATGGAGGCGCAACGGCTCGGCATCCAGGTCGCCTTTGCGCTGATGTTCGCGGTGATCGCGCTCACCATCCTGATGGCCTCGGTATTGCTCGGCCTGAATTTCGCCAACCGCCTGGTGGCGCCGATCCGGCGGCTGATGAATGCGGCCAACCTCGTCTCGACCGGCGACCTCCAGGTCCAGGTTCCCGTCATGAGGTCGGAGGGCGATCTCGCCCAGCTTGGTGAGACCTTCAACAAGATGACCCAGGAATTGCGCACCCAGCGCAACGAGCTGGTCAGCGCCTCCGAATTGATCGACAGCCGCCGCCGCTTCATCGAGGCAGTGTTGTCTTCGGCCTCCGCCGGCATCATCGGGGTCGACGGCTCCGGCTCGATCGGCATCCTCAACCGCTCGGCCGAAAAGCTGATCGGACACGCGGAATCCGAGACGCTGGGCCATCCGCTCTCCGACGTGCTGCCCGAGCTCGACGAGATGATGAAGAGCGCGCGCGAAGGCAATCAGCGGCTGGTGCAGGGGCAGGTGACCATCCTGCGCGACGGCAATGAACGCAATCTGTCGGTGCGCGTCAGCGCCGAGAAGACCGGCGAGGCCGGACGCGACAGCTACATCATCACGCTCGATGACATCACTGAGCTCGTCTCGGCGCAGCGCACCTCGGCCTGGGGCGATGTCGCGCGACGCATTGCGCACGAGATCAAGAATCCGCTGACCCCGATTCAGCTTTCGGCTGAGCGCATCCGCCGCAAATTCGGCAAGGTCATCACCGAGGACAAGGCGGTGTTCGACCAGTGCACCGACACCATCGTGCGCCAAGTCGACGATATCAGACGGATGGTGGACGAGTTCTCGCGTTTTGCCCGCATGCCCAAGCCCGTGATCGAAGGCGAGGATGTCGCCGACACCGTGCGGCAGGCGGTGTTCCTGATGAAGGTCGCCCATCCCGAGATCGATATCGTAACCGATATCAAGCAGGATCCGCTACGGGCGCAGTTCGACCGCCGCCTGATCTCGCAGGCGCTGACCAACATCATCAAGAATGCCACCGAAGCCATCGAGGCGGTGCCGGCCGAGCAACTTGGCAAAGACCATGGCAAGGGCCGCATCGATGTCGTTGCCCAGGGCGAACAGGACGAGATCGTCATCGACGTCGTCGATAACGGCATCGGGCTGCCGAAGGTGGCCCGGCAGCGGTTGCTCGAGCCCTACGTGACCACACGCGCCAAGGGCACGGGCCTGGGGCTTGCGATCGTCGGCCGCGTGCTGGAAGACCATGGCGGCCGCATCGAGCTGAAGGACGCAGCCGACTTCCGTGCCGGCCAGCGCGGCGCCTGGATGCGGCTGCGCTTTGCCGTCTCCGGACAAGCCGCGAAAGCCGACGCGCAGGGCGGCGACACAAAACCGCCGCCGGCGGGGCAAACCGCTGACACGGCTCAGACGACCAACAGTGACACAACAGCTCCAGACACAACCCACCAAGACACAAGAACCGAAGCCGCAACAGGCAACTGAGGCAGGGCGGACGCCATGGCAAGTGATATTCTGATCGTCGACGACGAAGCCGACATTCGCGAACTGGTTGCGGGTATTCTCGACGACGAGGGGTTTTCCTCCCGCACGGCGCGCGACAGCGACACCGCGCTGGCCGAGATCGCCAACCGTCGGCCGCATCTGGTGTTCCTCGACATCTGGCTGCAGGGCTCCAAGCTCGACGGCTTGCAGCTTCTTGAGCAGGTCAAGCGCGAGCATCCCGACCTGCCTGTCGTGATGATCTCCGGCCATGGCAACATCGAAACCGCGGTCGCCGCGATCAAGCGCGGCGCCTATGACTTCATCGAAAAGCCCTTCAAGTCCGACCGCCTGATCCTGGTCGCGACCCGCGCACTGGAAAACTCCAGGCTCAAGCGCGAGGTGCGGGAGCTGAAGCAGCTGGCGCCGACCGCGAGCATCCTGACCGGCCACTCGCCCTGCATGAACCAGCTGCGTCAGACCATCGAGCGGGCGGCCAAGGCCAACAGCCGCATCCTCATCGTCGGCCCCGCCGGCTCGGGCAAGGAGCTGGTGGCGCGCACGCTGCACGCCGCCTCCAACCGCGCCGAAGGGCCGTTCGTGGTCATCAATGCCGCCGCCATCACGCCTGAGCGGATGGAGGTCGAGCTGTTCGGCATCGAGCAGTCCAATGGCGAGCACGCGCGCAAGACCGGGGCTCTGGAAGAGGCCCATGGCGGCACGCTGTTCATCGACGAGATCGGCGACATGCCGCGCGAGACCCAGAACAAGATCCTGCGCGTCCTGGTCGAGCAGACCTTCCAGCGCCAGGGCGGCACCAACAAGGTCGCCGTCGACGTCCGCATCATCTCCTCGACCGCGCGCAACCTGGAGGAGGAGATCGCGGAAGGCCGCTTCCGCGAGGACCTCTATCACCGCCTCTCCGTGGTGCCGATCAGGGTACCGCCGCTGTCGGAGCGGCGCGAGGATATCCCCGAGCTGATCGACTATTTCATGGACCAGATCTCGGCGACCACGGGGCTACCCAAGCGCCAGATCGGCCAGGACGCCATGGCGGTGCTGCAGTCCCATGTCTGGCCGGGCAATGTCCGGCAGCTGCGCAACAACGTCGAACGGGTAATGATTCTCGCCGCCGGCGGCCCCGAGACCATCATCACGGCCGACATGCTGCCCCAGGATGTCGGCTCCATGGTCCCGGCCATGCCCACCAGCAATAGTGGCGAGCACATCATGGGGCTACCGCTGCGCGAGGCGCGCGAGGTGTTCGAACGCGACTATCTGATCGCCCAGATCAGCCGGTTCTCCGGAAATATCTCGCGCACCGCAGAGTTCGTGGGCATGGAGCGCTCGGCGCTGCATCGGAAGCTGAAGGCGCTCGGCGTCGGCTAAAGCGCAAACGGTAGGGTTGAATCCCCATCGCGCTTTGGCGTTTTGATTGAGCATGATCTTTTCTGAAAACCGCGGCGCAGTTTGCGTTGGCCTCGGCCCTGCGGGGCAGGACCATGCTCGAACCTTAAAAAGGCCGCGCTTTCATGCATTTGCTTGAGAAAATTCATCTCTTTTCGTGAGTTTTGCAGAGAAATGCGCCGGTTGGGGCGGCCTTGCCGTCTCAATCGGCTTGCCTAAAAAGGGCGCCTGCCCTCTAATCGTTCGGTTCGCGCCACTGGAGGGGGACTCACGTGGCGCAAACAGCCGGGGAAGGCCCCATCAGAGGGCGATACCCGGTTCAAGAATGTTCAAAAAAGAAGACGCTACAAGAGCGGGATAACAACAATGGCGGCAGACCGCGCACAAAACCTACAAGACACCTTCCTTAATCACGTTCGTAAGACCAAGACGCCACTGACGATATTTCTGGTGAACGGAGTCAAGCTTCAGGGGATTGTTACCTGGTTCGACAATTTCTGTTTGCTGCTCCGGCGCGACGGGCACTCGCAGCTTGTCTACAAGCACGCGATCTCGACCATCATGCCGGGCGCTCCCATCCAGCTGTTCGAAGGCGGCGAGGATGCGCCTGCTTGAGAGTGACCTGATTGGAACCCCGAGAACGGGAACGGGGAGCTGACCGTCCGCGGTCAGCAGGGGCCAAAGAGACCGGGCGGGTGCTTGTCATCGGCCCTTACTTGCGAATGCGCCGCGGGGCAGCCGAGGCGCAAACGGATGATCATGCCCTCCGAGATTCGTTGCGCGATTTCGAGGCCCGGCTCGACGAAGCCGCCGGCCTTGCGCGCGCCATCGATCTCGAGGTGGTGGACAGCCTGATCGCCCAGATCAGCGAGATCCGCCCCGCCACCTATCTCGGCAAGGGCAAGGTCGACGAGATTGCCGGTCTTGTGACGGCCGAGAAGGCCGAGCTTGTGGTGATGGATTGCGCGCTGTCGCCGATCCAGCAGCGCAATCTCGAGAAGGCCTGGAATACCAAGGTCCTCGACCGCACCGGGCTCATCCTGGAAATCTTCGGCCGCCGCGCCAAGACCAAGGAAGGCGCGCTGCAGGTCGAACTCGCCCATTTGAATTACCAGCGCAGCCGCCTGGTGCGGTCCTGGACCCACCTTGAGCGCCAGCGCGGCGGCTTCGGCTTCATGGGCGGCCCGGGCGAGACCCAGATCGAGGCCGACCGCCGGCTGATCGGCGACCGCATCACGCGGCTTGAGAATGAATTGAAGAAGGTGCAGGCGACGCGGCGGCTGCATCGCGAGGGCCGCAAGCGCGTGCCCTACCGCGTGGTGGCGCTGGTCGGCTACACCAATGCCGGCAAGTCCACGCTGTTCAACCGCCTGACCCGCGCCGACGTTCAGGCCGCGGACATGCTGTTCGCGACCCTCGATCCGACCTTGCGTGCGATCCATCTGCCGCATGGCGGCAAGGCGATGCTGTCGGACACCGTCGGCTTCATCTCCAATTTGCCGACCCAGCTGGTGGCGGCGTTCCGCGCCACGCTGGAAGAGGTGCTGGAGGCCGATGTCATCCTGCATGTCCGCGACATCTCGCATGAGGATGCCGAAGCCCAGCAGCGCGACGTCGACGCCGTGCTGCGGCAGCTCGGCATCGATCCCTCCAGCGGTCGCATCCTGGAAGTCTGGAACAAGATCGATCGCTTCAGCGCGGAAGAGCGCGAAAAGCTCGCCAACATCGCTTCGCGCCGCTCGGCCGAGCATCCGTGCCTGCTGGTCTCAGCCGAAACCGGGGAGGGGGTCGAGGCGCTGCTTGCGGCCATCGAGGATCGGCTCGCGGCAGCACGCGTGACGCTCGAACTGTCGATCGACGCTGCCGACGGCGCCGGCATCTCCTGGCTGCACCGCAATTCGGAAGTGCTCGACAAGCAACTGCACGACGGGCGCTTCGCCATGACCGTGCGGGTTGACGAGAGCAAGCGCGACATCGTGGTGTCGCGGTTCGATGCCGTTCCGCACGGGGTGTAGGCATCGATCCCGCCAACACGGACAGACGGCAATGAACCAGGCGATTGCCGCCCCAATCTCGTCATGGCCGGGCTTGTCCTGGCTTGTCCCGGCCATCCACGCATCACCGCAGACGCGAAAGACGTGGATGCCCCGGGCCTTCGCCTCGCCGAAGCGGCTTCGGCCGCGCAGGCGGGACAAGCCCGGGCATGACGGAGGAGAGAGGCGCGCGCTACGCTCCAATTGGTTCGCTTGGCTCGGACGACGGGGTTGTTTCGTTTCGCTTCGCCTCATTCCACAGCGCGTCCATTTCATCCAGCGAAGCATCGTCCAGCGTCCGCCCGCGGCTCTCCAGCGCCCGCTCGATATAGGCAAACCGACGTTCGAACTTCGCATTGGAGGCGCGTAACGCCATGTCGGGGTCGGCGCCGACATGGCGGGCGAGGTTGACGACGGCGAACAGGAGGTCACCGGTCTCGGCTTCAAGCTCGCTCTTGTCCTTGGCACCCAGCGCCGCCTCGATCTCGTCGGCCTCTTCGCGGATCTTCGCGAGCACCGCGCGCGGATCATTCCAGTCGAAGCCGACGGTCGAGGCCTTGTTCTGCAGAGCGAGCGCGCGGGTCAGCGCCGGTTGGCCAGCCTTCACCCCGGCCAGCAGCGATTTGTGCGTGCTGTCCTCCTGCGGCCGTCGCGCGGCGCGCTCGGCCTTTTCCTCGGCCTTGATGCGATCCCAATTGCCCTTGACGTGATGAGGCGTGAGCTTGCCGTTCTCATCGCCGAACACATGCGGATGGCGGCGGATCATCTTCCTGGTGATGGCCTCGACCACGTCGCCGAAGGCGAAGGCATTTTGTTCCTCGGCCATGCGGGCGTGGAACACGACCTGCAGCAAGAGGTCGCCGAGCTCTTCGCGCAGATCGTCGAGATCATTGCGGGCGATCGCGTCTGCGACCTCATAGGCCTCCTCGATGCTGTAGGGGGCGATGGTTGCAAAATTCTGCTCCAGATCCCAGGGACAGCCGGTCACGGGCGTGCGGAGCCGCGCCATGATCTCGAGCAGGGCCTTGATATCGCGGGACGGTTTCATGGCAGCGAGGTCCTCAGGGGTGATGTCCCTGTATGCCGCAACACGCGCGGCGATCCCAGTCAATCACCGCTGATTTCCACTCTTTCGCCGGGAGTGCTAAGCGGGCGCCATGAGCCATGTTTCAACAGAGACCGATTTTTCGACCCAAACCGCCCTGGTGCTGTTTTCCGGCGGCCAGGATTCCACCACCTGCCTGGCCTGGGCGCTGTCGCGCTTTGCAAGGGTGGAAACGCTGGGATTTGCCTATGGGCAGCGCCATCTGATCGAACTCGACTGCCGCAACCAGCTGCTGGATGGGATCAGGACCATGCGGCCGGATTGGACGGGCAAGCTCGGTGAAAGCCATACGCTCGACATTCCGACGCTGTCCGCCATCTCCGACACCGCGTTGACCCGTGAGGTCGCCATTGAAATGGGCGAAGACGGCCTGCCCAACACCTTCGTGCCAGGCCGCAACCTGATCTTCCTGACCTTCGCCGCCGCGCTCGCCTACCGGCGTGGGATCACCAATATCGTCGGCGGCATGTGCGAAACCGATTATTCCGGCTATCCGGATTGCCGCGACGAGACCATTCGCGCGATGCAGGCCGCGCTCAGTCTCGGTATGGCCAAGAGCTTTACCTTGCATACGCCGCTGATGTGGCTGGACAAGGCGGCGACCTGGAAACTTGCGGCCTCGCTCGGGGGCGCGGCGCTGGTCGACCTGATCCGCGAGCACTCCCACACCTGCTATCTCGGTGACCGCGGCGCGCGCCATGATTGGGGCTTCGGCTGCGGCGAATGCCCGGCCTGCGCGCTGCGCGCCAAGGGCTGGCGCGAGTATGTGGCGCAGGGGTGAGGCGCTACCCAAAATCCTCCGGCCGCAGTTCGATCGGCTTGCCGTGCGGCGTGCGGTCGGCGGCATGGTCCCAGGCGTCGCGATAGCGATGCAGCATGTCGGAGGTGGTGACGCCCTTTTCGGCGACCAGGCGTTCAAGCGTGTTGAGCCAATGGCGGTAATAGGTCTCGCCGGTGTCGGGATCGCCCCCGGCCTGCGCCCGCCTGATTTCGTCGGCGAGCGTTGCCGCCCATTCCGGCCAGGTAAAGACGCCGCGCGCGTGCAACGTGAGCGCCATCGCAAACGCCTGCGCTTCCCAGGGCTCGCGGAACACGGGTCCTTGCTCATCACGGGGAATGCTCGGCACTTCCGCGGTCGCGCGCGCTGCGGCGAAGAGGTCCATCACGCCGGCTCCAGATAGGGCTCGAACGCGTCGATCGAGACCTTCAGCGTCGGATCGGAATCCGCGCCCCACAGCTCGGTACCGTCGAACACGACGGTATAGAGCCATTGCGGGTTCTCGCCGCGATCCATTGCGGCCGTGTCGGGAAACACGTGGCAGCCGTGGTCGCGCTCGATCACGCCGACATGGCCGCGGACATAGCGCGGCAGCCGCGTATGCGTTACCGGATGCATGTTCCTGGCGCGCACGCGATCGCCCGGCTTGAATTTGGCCGGCGCCGGCGCTTCGCGGTCGAACTTGCCGCGCACCATGATACGTTCGACATCGGACAGCGCGAAGCGGCCGCGCTTGAGCGCCTTTGCCGGCTGCACCGCGTGCCCGGCGGCAATGTCGGCCTCAGCCAAATAGCCCTTGTCGACCAGGAGGTTTTCGAGCCCCAGGAACCACTTCTTATAATAGGAGCTCGCGAGATAGGTCGCAGGCGGCAGGGTCTCGCGATAATAGCGGGACGCGTCGATATTGAAGGCGCCGGCGGCGCCCATGGCGCGCACCATGGCCAACACGCGCGCCTCCCAGTCGGCGTGAAAGGTCGGCTCGTTGGGCTCGGGCTCCACCTTGCCGAACCCGTCCATGCCGCCCATGTCGTGCACGCCATTCATGACGGCGCTCCCGGCGTTTTGGGAAAACCCGTGCCGATCATGGAGTCACGCGTGACGAGCTCGGCGAGCTGCTCCTCGCTGAAGCCCTCAGTGCCGCTGGGGCGCATCGGCAGCACCAGGAAGCGCGTCTCGGCCGTGGAATCCCACACCCTGATTTCGATGTCTTTCGGCAGCGTGACCCCGAAATCGGCAAGCACCCCGCGCGGATCCTTGACCGCGCGCGAGCGATAGGGCGCGGCCTTGTACCAGACTGGCGGCAGGCCCAGCAGTTCCCACGGGTAGCAGGAGCACAGCGTACAGACGACCATGTTGTGGCGCGCCGGCGTGTTCTCCACGACCACCAGATGGTCGCCAGTGCGGCTGACATGGCCCAGCGTGGCGATCGCCTTGCTGCCGTCCGCGATCAGCGCCTGCTTGAAGGCAGGATCGCTCCAGGCCCGCGCGACCACGCGGGCGCCGTTGTGCGGACCGATCTTGGTCTCGTAGGCCTGGATGATGGCATCGAGTGCACCGGGCTCGACATAGCCCTTTTCGGTCAAGATCGTCTCGAGCGCGCGCACGCGCAGCTCGGTCTCGGACAGTTCCGAATGGTCGTGATCGTGGTGATGGTCTTGGCTGCTCATGGCGCAAAGATAGGCGCTAGCCCATGTCGATGTCGAGATGGCTCGCGTGAGCGCGGGGCACGTATTCGATTCCCGCGTTGTGGGATAGGCTCTGCAAAAATGAGCCGGAGGAACGTCCAGTGACCGATTTTGTGACAATTGAAAAGGGCCTCGGTCCCGACGGCCGCATCGCCGTGGTGCGGTTCGATCGCGGCGACGGCATTAACGCGCTGTCGCCGGAGGCATTGCGCCAGCTCACGGCTGCCGCGCGGTCGTTCGAGGACGATGCGGACACGTCGGTGGTGGTGCTGACCGGAAGCGCAAAGGCGTTCAGCGCCGGCTTCGATCTGAAAGATCCGGAGGGGCGTTCGCGCCGCAGCATGGATATCGGGAGCTTGCGGCGGCATCTGAAGCTCGGGCCGCGGCTGACCCGTGCCTGGCATGAGATGGAGCAGGTGACGATCGCGGCCATCGAGGGGTTTTGCATCGGCGGTGGCGTCGCGCTTGCAGTAGCGCTGGATTTCCGGGTGATGGCCACCAACGCGCATCTGCGCGTGCCCGAGATCGGGCTCGGCATGAACATGAGCTGGCAGAGCGTGCCGCGCATGCTGCATCTGATCGGCCCGGCCCGCACCAAGCAGGCGGTGATTCTCGCCGACGAGCGCATCAGCGCCGAGGAAGCCTATCAATGGGGCCTGGTCGAGCAGTTGGCTGAGCCGGGCAGGGCGTTTGAGACTGCGATGGCGTTTGCCGAGAAGTTCGCGCGGCAGCCACCTTTGTCGGCGGCGATGACAAAACAGACCGTCAACCGGCTGGCCTATGCGCTCGACGATCTCGCCAGCCACATGGATGTCGACCAGTTCGCCCTGGCCAGCCAGACCGAAGATCACAAGGAAGGCGTTGCGGCGTTTCTGGAGCGTCGCAAGCCGAAGTTTCGTGGGCGATGAGCCCCAGGGCACCAGACGCCCGTATTGTAAGCTGGCGCTGGATTGTCCGGCTCCAATCGGTCCCGCGAGATCTGCGCGATGACGGCCGACTATGTCCTTGCCGAAGGCGCCAAGGTGCGAACCCGGCCGCAGGCGGCGGTGTCGTGAAGCGGTGCAAGCCGGACCAAATTCCGGCTGGATGATGACGGCTCCGCCGTGACATGATCCCCGTAGGTGATCGCGTCGGACCAAGGTGGCCTCGCTCTCGACCGTCATCCTGGGGCGCGAGCGCAGCGAGCCTCGAGGGATGTACGCCCCGCTCTCGCAGCCCGGCCGTCGCCCTTCGAGGCCGCCGCTTCGCGACGGCACCTCAGGGTGACGGTGCTGGTAGGGCGTCTGCTTCACCAGGACGCGGCCACGCTCCACAGGCTCGCTTTCAGGGGGTCCTCATCATGATGACGCTGCGGCAGGTTGAGGTGATCCGCGCGGTGATGGTCACGGGTACCATCGGTGGGGCGGCGAAGCTGCTCAACGTGTCCGCGCCCGGCATCAGCCGGCTGGTCAAATACACCGAGCGCTCGCTCGGCATCCGCTTTTTCCATCGCCAGAACGGGCGCTATTTTCCCACGGCGGAGGCGCAGAGCATCTTTGAGCAGATCAACGGCGTCTACAAGAAAGTCGACGACCTCACCGAAATCATCTCCAAGATCGGCCGCGGGGAATTGTCGGAGCTGCGCATCGGCTCGGTGCCGTCGATCGCGCAGGTGATGGTGCCGCGCGCCATCGAACGGGTGCGGCGGCGCTATCCGGATCTCGGCATCGACATCAACATCCTCAAGCTCGAGGAAGCCATCGATTACCTGATGCTCGGTCGCGGCGATTGCGTCGCCATGAGCTACCGGCTCGATCATTCAGGTCTCGACTTCCTGCCGCTCGCCTCCGGCGAGCTCTATTGCATCGTGCCGCCCGGGCACGAGCTCGCCGGCCGCAAGCAGGTCTCGGCGGGCGAGATCGCGCGCTATCCCTTGATCGGCATCGATCCCAACGACCCCTATGGCCGCATCATGGCCGAGATCTTTGCCCGGAATAATCTGAAGTACGACATGACCATCCGCGCGCGCTTCGGCACCACCGTCTGCGCGCTGGTCAAGGCGGGGCTTGGCATTGCCATCATCGACCAGTTCACGGTGGCCCATGGCGGCTACCCCGGCATCGAGCTCATCAGGATTGCCGAGCCGACGCGCTTCGATACCTATATCGCGATCAAGCGTGGCGCGGCGCTGTCACTGCACGTCGAATATTTCATGCAGGTCCTGCGCGCGGAAATGCAGGCCCTGGAGCCCGCGCGCGTGGCCGCGAAGGGTACCGTGCAGCGGCTGCGGCGAAAATAACATCATGTTAGGTTTGCCGGATAAAAGGGTAATTGTGTTAGCCAGGGGAAGCGCTATCGTCGCTTGCGAATCCGAGCATGATTTCCTGGGTTTGAGGAAGCAGCGCAGCAAGGCGAGACGACGGCGACCGTGTCCAGACCCATTCCGCAATCCAAGAAGCTTCTGACCGGCCTGATCGGCGCGCCGATTGCCCATTCCGCTTCACCCGCCATGCATGAGCAGGCTGCGGCGGCTCTGGGACTGCGCGGCCACTACCAGCTGATCGAGGTTGCGGGTGCAAGTCGCGCCGAATTGGCCATGATGCTCGAGGGCGTGCGACGGCTGGGCTTCGCCGGCGTCAACGTCACCTTTCCCTATAAGGAGGCCATTGTCGGGCTGCTCGACGAGCTCGCGCCGGCAGCAGCGGCCATGGCTGCGGTCAACACCGTCGTGGTGAAGGATGGCCGGCTGGTCGGGCACAACACCGATACGACGGGCTTTGCGCGCGCCGCAGCGCCGCTGGTCGAGACCTCCGGTCATGGCACAGTGGCCGTAGTTGGCGCCGGCGGCGTCGGCAAGGCCATTGCCTTTGCGCTTGCCGGGCTCAATGTCTCAGGTATCCGGATCTTCGACACCGAGCGCGAGCGCGCCGACAAGCTTGCGAAGCTGCTGCCGCGGCACGAGGGTATTGTCGTCGCTGATAGCGTCGAGCATGCGCTTGATGGCGCGGTCGGCCTCGTCAACGGGACGCCGGTCGGCATGCTGCCGAGCCGGGCGACCCCGGTGCAGGCGACATTGCTGCATGAGGGCTTGTGGGTCGCCGACGCCGTCTATTCGCCCTTGCTGACGCCGCTGCTTGTTTCCGCGCAAGCCAAGGGCGCGCGCATCATGACGGGGCGGGAACTGGCGATCTACCAGGCGGCTGACGCCTTCGAGCTGTTCACCGGCCTTGCGCCGTCGGTCGACGTCATGGGAGATGCATTTGATCGCGTGATGGCGGAACGAAAATCCGCTTCTTGCGCGGCCTGACGACGCGGCCGGGACAGGGCCGTGCGGACGACAAGACAAAACAAACCAGAACCAAGACCGACGAGAGGGAGGAAAAGAATGAGGCCAACAATCCTGGCGGGCGCACTGTTTGTGATCGCAAGCGCGAGCGCGGCGTTTGCGCAATCGAGCGGGCCGATCAAGCTCGCCGACGTCGCGGAGCTCTCGGGCGGCGGCGCCACAGTCGGCACCAATTGGAAGAACGGCATCGACCTCGCAGTCGAGGAGATCAACGCTAAGGGTGGCATTTTGGGCCGCAAGATCGAGGTCACCCACGCCGACTCCCAGTCCAATCCAGGCGTGGCGCGCGCGCAAGTGCAGAAAGCCCTCGACGACGAGCCCTATGTGTTGCTTGGGCCCGGCTATTCCGGCTCGGTAAAGGTAACAGCGCCGCTCGCGGCGGATGCGGGCATCACGCAGATCATGGGCGGCGAGGCCGCCGAGCTCACGCAGATGGGCGACAAATTTCTATTTCGGACCTCGTTCGGGCAGCAATCCTCGATGCCCAAAGTCGCTAAATACATCAACGATGAACTGAAGGCGAAGTCGGTTGCGGTCGTCTGGGTCAACAATGATTTCGGCCGCGGCGGCCGCGACGTCATTGTCAAGGAGTTCGCACGCCTCGGCATCAAGGTCGTCGCCGATCAATCGACGGAAGCGGGACAAAGCGATTTCGCCGCCGACGTTGCCAAGATCAAGGCGGCCTCGCCCGACGCCGTGTTCATCTATCTCAATGAGGAGGAGAGCGCGCGCATCCTGAAAGAGCTCAAGCGCCAGGGCGTGACCGCGCCGCTGATAGGCGAGACCACGCTGGTCGGCCAGAAGGTGATCGAGCTCGCCGGCGACGCCGCCAACGGCGCGCGCGGCCATGTCGGGCTGACCACCGATGCGCCGGTCGAGTTGATCAAGCAGTTCCGCGACAAGTTCGTGAAGAAGTACAACTACGTCCCCGACCATAACGGCATCAAGGGCTATCTCGCCGTCTATATGGTCAAGGCGACCACCGACAAGATGGGCAAGGTCGATCCCAAGGCTTTCGCCGACACGCTGCACGGGCTGACCATCAAGGCCAGTGAGGAGCCCGGCATCCTGATGGACGTCACTTTTGACGAAAACGGCGACATCGACCGCCAGGGTTTCATGGTCGAGGTTGTCGATGGCAAGCAGGTCGTGAAGCAAGTCCTCCCCAAACTTCACTAACGCGCGCACAGGACCGCCATGTCCAATCTGCTGGATCTTTTGATTGCAGGACTGGCTACCGGTGCGATCTATGCGCTGGTGGCAGTGGGGTTCACCCTGTTGTGGCAGACCTCCCAGACCATCAATTTCGCTCAAGGCGAATTCGTGATGCTGCCGGCGTTCCTGATGCTGGCGGCGATGCATGCGGGCGCGCCCTTCTGGCTCGCCATCATCATCGGCATCCTGCTCTCGATGATCCTCTTGGGCCTTGCCTTCAAGATGCTGCTGGTCGATCCGATGCTGCGTCATGGCGTCTTGCCGCTGGCGATCGCGACCATGGCGCTCGCCATCGGAATGAAGGAAGCGGTGAAGCAGTTTTTCTCTGCGGAAGCCTCGCCATTTCCCTCCATCGTGCCGACCAATGACATCTCGCTCCTCGGCCATGTCGTCTCGCTTCAGAGCATTGGCGTCTTTGTGGTGGCGATCCTGGCCGTGGTTGGCCTCACCGCGCTGCTCAATCGCACCTCGCTCGGCCATCAGATGCAGGCGGCGGCGCAGAACCCGACGGTCGCGCGCATCATCGGCGTGCCTGTCGAGCGCATGATCCTGCTGACGTTCCTGATCAATGCAGTGCTGGTTGCGCTCGCCTCGCTCCTGATCACGCCGATCTATTTGGCAAAATTCTCCAGCGGCGAGGTGCTGGGGCAGGCGGCCTTCGTCGCCGCTATTGTCGGCGGTTTCAACCAGGTGCGCGGCGCGATTGCAGGGGGCCTTCTGATCGGCGTGCTCGACAATCTCTCGGCCGCCTATGTGTCGACCCAATACCGCGCCGCCGTGCCGCTGATCTTCCTGATCGTCGTGATCCTGTTCCGTCCGCAAGGCCTGTTAGGCCGCTCCGAGGAGCGCACGGTATGAACGCGAACGGGCGATATCTCCGTCTTGCGACGGGTCTCGTGGTGATCGCCGCCCTGATCGTGATCCCCATGAATTTCAACCGTTACGGCCTGTTCATCCTGAGCCAATGGGCGGTGATGACCATTGCCGCGATGGGGTTGAACCTGACACTGGGCTATGCCGGGCAGGTGTCGCTGGCGCAGGGCGCGTTCGTCGGTGTCGGCGCTTATGCCAGCGCCATCCTGACCACCCATGGCTGGCCGCTGCCCGCGGCGCTTGGGGTTTCCATCCTCGCGAGCTTTGCGATCGGCTGGCTGCTCGGCTACCCGGCGCTGCGCGTGCAGCACCATTATCTGGCCTTCGTCACGCTGGCCTTCTCGACCCTGGCGTTCCTGGTGTTCCGCAACGAGAGCTGGCTCACCGGCGGCATCTACGGCATCAGCAATATCCCGCGGCCGCACATCTTCGGTTTTGCCACCAACAAGCCGTTGCCGTTCTATTATCTCTGCCTCGGCTCGCTCGCGATCGTGTCGCTGGCGGTGTGGTGGCTGATCCGCTCGCCCTGGGGCCGCGCCTTCATGGCGCTGCGCGAGAATCCGTTGCGGGCACAGTCGCTCGGCGTCGACACCCGCCGCTACACCTTGATGGCGTTTGCGATCGGTTCGGCGCTCGGCGGTGTCGCCGGCGGGCTCTACGCGCCGCTCACGCAATATATCGATCCGGTGCCATTCAACCTGTCGCTCTCGCTTGACCTGTTGATGATGGTGATCGTGGGCGGCTCCGGCTTCTTCTTCGGACCATTCCTCGGCGCGATGATCGCGGTGCTGCTGCCGGAATGGCTGCGCTTCACCCAAGGCTATTACCTGATGCTCTACGCGATTGCGGTGATCCTGCTCCTGATCTGGTCGCCGACCGGCATTCTCGGGATCCTCGATCGCTTTCTCGCCAACCGGCGCACCAAGGCCGCGTCCGCGCTGCGCGCTGTTGCAAAATCCAGGCTGGAGACGGTGCAATGAGCGCGGTGCTCGAAGTCACCAACATCAAGAAGCGGTTTGGTGGGATCACGGCCGTCGACGGCGTCAGCTTCGATGTCCGCGAGGGCGAGATCCTCGGCCTGATCGGTCCGAATGGCTGCGGCAAGTCCACGCTGTTCAACTGCATCCTGGGGCAGCTCACGCCGACCGACGGCGAGGTCAAGGTCGACGGCCGCGCCGTCACCGGCATGCGGCCCTCCGATCTCAATCGCCTCGGCGTCAGCCGCACCTTCCAGCTGCTGCAGGTGTTCCCAAAACTGTCGGTGCGCGAAAACCTGATCCTCGCGGGTCAGGAGCATCAGGGCAACATGATGTCGCGCCTGTTCGGCCGCTCCGATGCGGGGCTCACCGAGGCCGCTAACCAGATGATCGGGTTCTTCAAGCTCGAGCACCTCGCAACCGAGCAGGCCGGCGGTCTGTCCTATGGCCAGCAGAAGCTGCTCGATGCCGCCATGGCCTTCGTGGGCGGCCCGCGGCTGGTGCTGCTCGACGAGCCCGCCGGCGGCGTCAATCCCTCGATTCTCGCCGATCTGAAGGACCGGCTGGTTGCGATCAACCGCGAGCGGAACGCGACGTTCGTGGTGATCGAGCACAACATGGAATTCGTGATGTCGCTCTGCTCGCGCGTGATGGTGATGGCAGAGGGCAGGGTGCTGGCGATGGGGCGGCCTGACGAGGTGCGCGCCAATCCAGCCGTGATCGACGCTTATCTCGGACATTGAGGGCGAAGCCGTGAGCGAGACCATCCTATCCGTTCACAACCTTGTCGGCGGCTACGGCAAGATGACCATCCTGAACGGCACCACTTTCGCGGTACCGCGGGCCGCGATCACCACCGTGATCGGCCCGAACGGCGCCGGCAAGTCCACGGTGTTCAAGGCGATCTTCGGGCTGTTGAAGCTGCGCGAGGGCAAGATCCTCTTCAAGGATCAGGACGTGACGGGTCTCAGCCAGCGCGCGCTGCTGAACGCCGGCGTCTGCTACGTCCCGCAGGGTCGCAACATCTTCCCCGAGCTTTCCGTGCGCCACAATATCGAGCTCGGCGGCGTCGCGGCCGAGCGCGGCATCGATGTCGCCAGCCGTATCGAATCCGCGCTCGATCTGTTCCCGGCGCTGCGGCGGAAATCGGCGCAGCAGGCGTCCACATTGTCAGGCGGCGAGCAGAAGCAGCTCGAGATCGCGCGCTCGCTTTTGCTCAATCCGCAGCTCGTGCTGATCGACGAGCCCTCAATCGGGCTGTCGCCGCTGATGGTGCAGCAGACCTTCAAGATCCTGCAGGATTTGCGCGACCGCGGTGTTTCCATCCTGATGATCGAGCAGAATGCGCGCTCGGCGCTGGAAATCTCCGACCATGCCATCGTGCTCGAGCTCGGCCAGACCCGGCTCGCCGACAAGGCCGACCGGGTGCTGCACGATCCGCGCATCGGGCAGCTGTTCCTCGGCGGCGCCATGGAGGAGACGGCGGCATGAACAAGCGCTCGATCGCCACGGTGTCGTTGTCGGGCGCGCTCGACGAAAAGCTCCGTGCCGCGGCCGCGGCGGGCTTCGAGGCGGTCGAGATTTTCGAGAATGATCTGCTGTCGTTCGGCAGCGGCCCGCGCGAGGTGGCCGCACTCTGCCGCGACCTTGGCCTCGCGATCTGCGCCTACCAACCGTTCCGCGACTTCGAGGGCATGCCCGAGCCGCAGCGCGCGCGCAATTTTGTCCGTGCCGAGCGCAAGTTCGACCTGATGCAGGCGCTCGGCACTGATCTCATGTTGATCTGCAGCAACGTCTCACCTGTCTCGCTCGACGGCATCGACCGCGCGGCCGACGATCTGCGCGAACTTGGCGACCGCGCCGCGGCGCGAGGCTTGCGCGTCGGTTATGAGGCGCTGGCCTGGGGCCGGCATGTCAGTGACTATCGCGACGCCTGGGAGATCGTACGCCGCGCCGATCATTCCGCGATCGGCCTCATTCTCGACAGCTTCCATGCACTGGCGCCGGCTTTTCCGACCCGCTCCATCCGCGCGATTCCCGCCGACAAGATCTTCCTGGTGCAGCTCGCGGACGCGCCGCGGCTCGAACTCGACGTCCTCTCCTGGAGCCGGCATTTCCGCAGCTTCCCGGGGCAGGGCGATCTGCCGGTGGCCGATTTCATGGAGGCGATCGCGGCCACTGGCTACAGCGGGCCGTTGTCGCTGGAAATCTTCAACGACCAGTTCCGTGCCGGCTCATCGGCAAGAACCGCGATCGATGGCCTGCGCTCGCTGATCCTGCTCGACGAGCAGATTGCCGGCACATGGCCGAAACTCGCGCAACAGACTCTCACGCCCAAGGCGCAGAGCCGCGGCACGAGTTTTGTGGAATTCGCGGTCAACGAGGCCAGGGCGATAGAACTCGCCGAGCTGTTTTCCCAGCTCGGCTTCCGCAAGACGGGCAAGCACCGCAGCAAGGCGGTCGAGCGCTGGTCGCAAGGCAAGGTCGAGCTTGTCATCAATTGCCAGCCCGACTGCTTTGCACATTCGCATTACGTCACCCACGGCCCTGGCGTTTGCGCCATCGCGCTCGATGTCGACGATGCCGCGCGCACCATGGCGCGCGCGGAAGCGCTGAAAGCACGCACCTTCTATTCTCCTGTCGGCCCCGGCGAATTGGAAATTCCTGCCATCCACGGCGTCGGCGGCAGTCTGCTCTATTTCATCGACACCGCGGGCCGGAACTGGGACACCGATTTCGAGGCGATCGCAAGCGACGCAAGCGACGACCGCTTGCGCGCCGTCGACCACATCTCGCAATCCATGCCCTATGACGAGATGCTGTCCTGGCTCCTGTTCTACACCGGCATTCTCGATCTCAAGCGGCTGCCGCAGCAGGAGATCGCCGACCCCAGGGGGCTGGTGCAGAGCCAGGCCATCATCAACACCGACCAGACATTGCGCTTTGTGCTCAACGGCTCGGCCGCCAACCGCACGCTATCCTCGCGCTTCATTTCCGAGTTCTTCGGCTCAGGCGTCCAGCACATCGCCTTCAGCTGCGACGACATCTTCGCGGCCGTTGCCGACATGCGCCGGCGCGGCGCAGGCCTTCTCGACATCCCCGACAATTATTACGACGACATCGAAGCCAAATACGACCTGGCGCCGGAGACGATGGCGGCGCTGCGCGCCAACCGGATTCTCTACGACCGCGAGGGCGAGGCCGAGTTTTTCCAGGTCTACACCCACATCTTCGACGAACGCTTCTTTTTCGAAGTCGTCGAGCGCCGCAACTACCAGGGATTTGGCGCGCCGAATGCGGCGATCCGGCTCGCGGCGCAGGAGCGGGAGGTGCGGCCGCTCAGCCTGTCGCGCATCTGACAGCCGTCAGGCGGCGGGTTTTCAGCCGAACGTGGTGAACAGCATCAGCGCCACACGAAACATGATCCACGCCGCCACGACAGCGAGAATGGCAAGCAGGAGCAGCTTTTCATGGGCCGGTACTGCGCCGCGGAAGGCGTGCGGCTTGCTCTTCGGTGCCTGTTTCCGAATCTCGCCGGAGTTCGTTTGGAGCAGCATGTGCCGACTCCTTGTGTAGAGACGGAGCGATTGTCAATGCCTGGTTTTAGATTGCATTGAGCCGGATCAATAGGAAAGCATCCGTGCCCCTTTTCCGGCAGAGCTTGACCCGTATCAATTCGCCAGCTTCGCTTGATCGTAATCTTGTCATACAATTTGGAGTGTCAAGATGAGCAAACTTAAGATTCCCCATAACGCATTCGTATTCGTCGGCGATGGCCGCAAGGCGCTGTTCCTGCGCAATGAGGGAGATGAGAAATATCCGTTTCTGAAGACCGAGAACGTGTTCCAGGATGAAAATCCGCTGACCCACGACCAGGGCAGCGAACGGCCTGGTCATGTTGTGAAAGGTCTGGATGCCAGTCGGCGTAGCGCCGTCGAGCCTGCTGATTGGCACCACATTGAGGAACATCGCTTCACTCGCAAGGTGGCAGCGGCCATGGAGGAGGTGGTGCGCAGCCGCAAAGTGCCCGCGCTGGTGGTCGTTGCGCCGCCGAAGACGCTTGCCGACCTGCGCGACGCCTTCCATGCCGACGTCAAGGCGCTCGTCATTGCCGAGATCAACAAGGACCTGACCAAGCATCCGGTGGGCGAGATCGAAACACATCTGACCGCGGCCTAATCGCCGTCACTGCATCGCATCACAGTCGACCGGCTCTGAACAGGCGCGCGCCCGCTCCAGCGAAGCGCGCGCTTTTTTCGCGCTCGATCTGCGACAGATCGTCTCCTTTCGCCGCAATTTGCCGGAGCAGGTCTCACTTCCCTGAGATAGGACTCGACATTCGCAGCTCGCGCCACGCGTCCTGTCGAACCACAATGATCGACGCAACGACCTACAGATCGCCTGCACGTTTTCGATTTCGCCTGTGCGTTGCTGCTTTGCAGAAGGCGGCTCCCGAAAAGGTGATGGCGGCGACGATTGATAAAGCACAAAAGATGTGCTTTCGTAATTGACATGGGTCCGCAGATTGCCGATACCGCACTTCGCTACCGCCTGGAGCCCGATCCGGAAGCCGGGGCCGCGCTTCAGGAGACGTTCGAGCGCTATCGGCAGATGATGGAGATGCTCGACCTCATCGCGGCGGAGAAGAAGATCGGCGCCAATCTCGTGACGCTGCACGCCCACGCCTATGAGGCTGTCCGCAAGGAGACCGGGTTGCCCTCGCGCCTGGTGACGCTGGGTCTGCGCGATCGCGCCGCCTACAAGGCGGCCGGTGGGCGCCGTTTGCCGCTCGACGAGCGGCTGGTCAATGTGAAGAGCGCCGCGCTGCTCTCCGTGAGCACGGTGCGGGGCCGCTTCGAGATTCCCTTTCATGTGCTCGGCTATGCCAAGGGCTGGGGCCACAGCGCGCCGGCACATCTGGTTCAGAACGACGGTTCTTTCGAGGTCCATTTCGGCGTGGCGCCGAACATTCCAGCAGAACAGGAGACCGTGATGATGGCCCAGCATGCCCCAGCAGAATCGCTTTTCTCCCGCGCCGGACGTCTGCTCGCCGGCATCGCCGTCGAGGCGATCGAGCGCGCGGAAGGCAACAACAAGCAGGCGGTCGTCAAGCAGGCGATCCGCGAAATCGAGGCCGCCGAGCAGGAGGCGCGCGATGATCTCGCCCGCGAGCGCGCCCAGGAGTGGCGGCTGAAGGCGCGGCAGGGTGAGATCGCCAGGGAGATGGAGGCGCTGAGTGCGCAGATCGCGACCGCCGTCGGAGGCGGCCGCGACGATCTCGCCAAGTCCGGCATCGCCCGCCAGATGGATCTCGAGGCGCAGTTCGAGGTGGTCGGCAAGGCGCTCGAGGAGAGCGAGGACAAGATCGAGACCGTGCTGACCACGCTGCGCGCGATCATGTCCGGCCTGCAGGATGCCGAGGCGCGGCTGGCCGAGCTCAAGAAAAGCGAGGAGCAGGAAACCGCGTCGAAATCAGGCGGCGCCAAGCGCGCGGCAGGCCACACCACGGCAGCCGCCAAATCGGCGAAGGCCTCGCGTGCGATCGCGCGGACGGTCGGCGTGCCGGCCTCGATGGCCCCGTCCAGGGACATCGACGAATTGTCAAAACTGCACCGCGACAAGGAGATCGCCGAGCGTCTCGCAAAGCTCAAGTCGGAAAGCAGCGGGTCCGCGTAGAGATCGAGATGTGCCATGGTTATGATGGACCACATCATGTTGCCCGAGGTCAGGCCGTTCGCGGTGGCAGGCGCAATGATTGTCGTGGTCGGCGCCGTGGAACTGCTTGCGATGCTGGTCGGCTTTTCCCTGAGCGAGCTCGTCGGCCGCACCGTCGATCTCGACGCCCACAGCGACAGCGCTCTCGCCAATACACTCGCCTGGATGAATCTCCGCGGCGTGCCGCTGCTGGTCTATCTGATGATCGCGCTCGCCTTCTTTTCCATTGCGGGCTTCCTGATCCAGGATGTCGCCGCGGCCATCAGGTCGCCGCTGCCGCTGATCCTCGCCGTCCCAGCGGCGCTTGTTTTGGCGGCGCCGTTCGTGCGCTGGACCAGCGGCGCGCTCGCACATCTGATCCCGCGCGACGAAAGCTATGCGGTCGATCTGTCCTCGCTGGTGGGGCGGATCGGACGGGTTGCCGTCGGGCCGCTCGACCAGGGCCCGCCGGGACGCGTCCGCGTCAAGGACGAGCATGACAATCTCCACATCGTGACGGCGATTGCCGCGCCCGATTCACCGCCGCTGCCGCAAGGAGCGGAGGTGCTGCTGGTCGACCGTATCAACTCGCGCTTCATCGCGGTCGCAGCGCCCGACGAGACCAAGTCTCGCGTTCATGAACCTGCAAGAGGTGCTTAAATGGATATTCTGGCTCCGGCAGTGATTGGCGTTGCAGCCATCATTGTCATCGGTCTCATCTTTACGACGCTCTACAAGAAATCGACCCGGGACGAAGCCTTCGTGCGCACCGGCCTCGGCGGCAAGCGCGTCGTGCTCGACGGCGGCGCCGTGATCCTGCCGGTCTTTCAGTCTTTCGCACGGGTCAATCTGAAGACGCTGCGGCTCACGGTCGAGCGCAAGGAGAAGGAATCGCTGATCACCAAGGACCGGCTGCGCGTCGACATCGGCGCCGAGTTCTATGTCCGCGTCAAGCCGGACGCCGAGAGCATTGCGCTCGCCGCACAGACGCTCGGCGATCTCACCAACAATGCGGAGGCGCTCCGCGACCAGGTCGAGGCGAAATTTGTCGATGGTCTGCGCGCGGTCGCGGCCACCATGACCATCATGGAGCTGCAGGAGAAACGTGCGGACTTCGTCAAGCATGTGCAGTCGACGGTCGAAGCCGACGTGCAGTCCAACGGCCTTGAGCTTGAATCGGTCTCGCTCACCAAGCTCGACCAGACCGACATCAAGTTCTTCAACCAGGATAATTTCTTCGATGCGGAGGGGCTGACCAGCCTGAAGCAGATCACGGAAACCAAGCGCCGCGAGCGCAACGCCATCGTGCGCGACGCCGAGGTGTCGATTGCGCAGAAGGATCTCGAGGCGCGCCAGCAGACGCTGACCATCGAGCGCACCAAGCGCGAATCCGAGCTGTCGCAGGAGCGCGACATCGCCAACAAGGCGGCAGCCACCCGCGCCGAGGTCGCCAAGGCCGAGCAGGATGCCAAGCTGACCGAGGAGTCCGCGCGGATCGATACCGAGCAGCGCGTTGCCACCAGGAATGCTGAAGCCGAGCAGGCCAAGCAGACCGCGACCATCGAGGCGCAGCTCGCGGTCAACAAGCGCAAGACCGACGCGGACCGCGAGATCCGGATCACGAGCCAGCAGAACGAGGTCCAGGTCGCCGCCAAGAGCAAGGAAGTTTCGATCGCCACGGCGGAAGCCAAGGAAGCCGAGGCGAAGGCGGTGGCGGCGGAGGAAAAGGTGACCACGGCACGCGCGATCGAAATCGCCGACCGTGCCCGCCAGACCCAGGTGCTGGAGGCGCGCACCGAGGCGGAGCGCAAATCGACCGAGATCATCGTCGCCGCCGAGGCCGAGAAGAAGGCCGCCGTGGATCGCGCGGAGGCCGTCAAGACCGCGGCGACCGCCGAAGCCGACGCCAACCGCATTAAGGCCGTCGGCGTCAAGCAGATCGGCGAGGCCGAGGCCGAGGTGATCGCGCTGAAGAACGAGGCGGAGAAGAAGAAGGGTGACAATGTCATCTCCTTCGAACTCGCCAAGCAGCGCATCCAGAACCTGCCGCTGGCGCTGGCCGAGATCGTCAGGCCGGTCTCATCGATCAAGGATGTGCGCATCCTGCACACCGGCGGCGTGTTCGGCGGTGGCAATGGCGAGGCAGGCGAAGGCGGCGTCGGCTTCGGCGAAGGCCTGGCGGGGCAGCTACTGAAAGTTCATGCGCTCAAGCCGATGATCGACGAGGTGCTGCGCCAGGCCGGTTATAAGTCGGGTGACGATCCGGTAAAGGCGCTCAGCGCGGTCCTGCTCGCCGATCAGGCGGCAGCGCCCTCGTTGTCGCCTGGCTCGGGTGACGGGGCTGCTCTGGCCGACGGCGTCGGGCCAACCGCGGCATAGACGACGAGACAGGGGCCCGCCATGAGCGGGCCCTTTCTTGCTTGGCGGCACTATCTGGTGGTGCGCACCTATCACCGGTTGACAGGCAAATGCCCGGCGGATCACAATCTCGCCGTTACCAGAGACGTGGCCCCGAATTCGGGCTCGCGCTCGTTTGGGCCGCAATGCGGCTAAATCATTTCTGGAATTCAGTTTGCCGGTGCCAGGGCACAGGGGCTGACAAGGTCCGCTGGAAGCGAAAATCGGCCAAGTCTGCGCGGCAAGGTCCGCACTCTGGGTCTGCAGCGTGATCTGCAGCACGTTTCAGTCTGGCTTCTCCTGGTTACTTACTGCCTTTCGCCGCCGCTTTTTCGATCCCGCGTGGACCACATTGATTTGGATGACGAGAGCCATGAGCGATTGCAGCATTCCGCTGGTGCAGATGAAGCAGGGCAGCGGCATCCGGCGAGGCCGGATCCGCTTTCAGTGGCTGGGGATCGCGATCGCGGCGATCACTTGCTGGATGGGAGGACCGCCCCTGCCAGCCGCGCACGCGCAGGCCGGAATCAACATCACCAAAGAAGACGCGATGAAGTCCGACAGTGCGGACCAATGGTTGACGGATACGATGAAGGGCATTCGCGAAAAGGTGCGGCGCAAGAACGGCGCACCGAACGAGCTTGCTGGCGCCTTCATCGGCGAACCGTTCTCGACCGCCCTCGATAACCTCCCGAAAGAGCGGTCTGACATGTCGTCGGGCTGCGGATATGCGGCCGCAAAGGTTGCGAGCGGGGTGGTCAGCACTTTCGAGGAATTCGGCACCGGGGCGATCGGAGCCGCCATCAACACCGTCAAGGGCGCAGTCGACCTCGGCAAATCGATCTACGACACCGGCAAATCGGTCGCGACCGCGGGCGGCTCTACGATCGTGGAAAAAGCTGGAGAGGCGGCGGTTGACGCCGTGAAGGATGCCGCGACCGACGCAGCCAAGGACATCGGCAAGGACGTCGCCAAGGGAACGGCCAGTGATGTCGCGAAGGGCAACAAACCCGACGTCCCCGGCAAGATCGGCGAGGCCGTGCAAAAAAAGCTCGATGACGCACAGGAGTTCGTGGACAGCATCAAGGACTATTTCAAGGACGGGCCGATCATTTTCGCCTATTCGGGAAGCAAGAACGGTTGCAACGTCGTCACGCTGTGGATCTGGGATGAGAAGGAGATCAATCTCTACATCCGCGGCACCTGTGATTGCAAAGCAGCCGACGCCTTTGTGCCGCCCAAGGGAGAAAAGCCGGAGCTGTCCAGCTTCTTCTTCCATTTGAAGGCTGCCACGGTGCGCACCGGCTCATCGGGCATTCTCAAGTTCACGCTTGGCACCGTCTATCTGGTTGACAAGGCCTTCCAATGCGGTTGTCCGAAGCCCAAGACTGCGACTGGCTATCAGCCAGCCGTACCGGCTGTTTGCCCAAAATGCGTAAGGCTGGCCAAGCAGATCTCCGATCTGGAGAAGGACATCGCCAACTCCGAACAGCAGGAGCGGCTTATCAATGTTGCACTCCGTGAGGCCAGGCGGGCCGACGATGGAACCGATGCCGCGACCGCCAAGATCGATGCAGAGCGCAGTCGCCTGGACAAGGCCAAGGCCGACACTGAAAGGCTGAAAGCCGAGCTGGAGAAAGCCAAGAAGGAAAAAGACGAGTGTGAAAGGAAGCCGTGCGACGACCAGGGAAGCTACATCTATCCACGCACCAGCCGCGAGCAGTACGTGAGCTACACCACCGACAATACGGCCTATTGCACCTACACCGAAGCGACCGTCACGACCGAATACGTCACCTGGATCGATCCGCGGACGTATACGCCAGGGCCGACCGATATCCCAAAGACTCCGGGCGGTCCGCAGTCGACGCCGCGCCCCGAGCCCAGCGACGTACCCAAGAGCCCCGAGACGCCGAAGGCATCGACGCCCGGTCCGTCGACCGAGAAGACGCCAACCGCACCGAAGCCGTCGCCGACTCCGGTCGCCTCGACGCCTTCACCGACACCGGCGACCACGACCGATACGACTCCACCGGCCGGTTCAGACACGCCTTCGGACATTCCCGACAACGTGGAGGTCAAGGCGACGGAGGCCGTGCTGGAGGGTGGGCCGACCGGAACGCCGCTGGAAGGGCAAACCATCAAGCTGACGCTCACCGACAAGCCGGACCTGCCCGGTACCGGTGACAAGGCCGCGCAGGATACCGGCTATGACAAGCCGCCCGCGCAATGCACCACCGACGCCAAGGGCGAGTGCACCATCAAGATCGAGGCCGACGAGCGCCCGCAGTACAATCTGCCGCAGGCGACCAAGGCGCACCCCGGCAATTATCGGCTCGAGCTCGCGCGTCCCCGCACCAGTGGCGGCGTTGCGGAAACCACGGGCCGCAAGACGCCGGTCGACGTCAAGCTGCTGGAGAGCGTCGGAAGCAAGATCACTGCGACCAGCTTCAGCATCGGCAACCGCACCTTCGAGCGGTTTGCGCTGGAAGACAAATACGGCGCCGACAACCGCGTCGCCGACAAGCTCAAGGAAGCATTCGGTCCGGACTACGAGGAGGATCTCTGCGAGGACAAGGAGCCCGGTCCTTTCACCGAGACCGAAAGGCCTGCCGCGGCCGAGCTTCCCGGCACCACCGTCAAACTTGGGCGCGAGCCCGCTGTGAAGGGAGGGGTGCGATGATCTCGATCGCCCGTTTGCTGTTCGCTGCGCTTGTCGTGCTCCTCGCCGTCCCGTGCCAGGCGGAGCAGATGCTCGCGCCGCCGCAGAGCAAATACTTCGTGGGGCATGGCTCCTGGGGCCAGAACTACGCCGATCAATGGGGCCTGCAGCGGATCGGCTTCGACGCCTCAGACCAATCGGCCTGGCGGCTGGTGAAGCAGAATGCGAAGCCGGTGATCGTGGCCGTGATCGACACCGGACTGGATTGGGACCACCGCAATATCGACTGGGCCAATCTTTGGCGCGCCTCGCCGGCGGATGCCGCCGACGGCAAGGCGATCGGTGATTCCATCGGCTGGGATTTCTTCGCCCATGACAACAAGCCTTGGGACAATGACGGCCACGGCACCTTCGTCTCCGGCATCATCGCGGGAAGCTGGAACGACAAGGACGGCATTGCCGGCATCAATCCGTTTGCCCGGTTGATGGTGCTCAAGGCGATCAATAATTTCGGGCATTCACGTGCGTCCTATCTCGCCGAAGCCATCGCTTTCGCCGCCGATCACGGTGCGCGGGTCATCAATCTCAGCGTCGGCGGCAAGGGAATGACCAAGGTCGAGCAGGCGGCGGTCGACTATGCCTACTCCAAGGGCGTGGTGATCGTGGTAGCCGCCGGCAATGACGGCGTGCAGCTCACCAATTACGGGATTGCGGGCTCGGACAAGGTGCTGACGGTTGCTGCGACCGGGCTCGACGACAAGCGGGTGGTGTTCTCCAACTGGGGCAGGGTCTCGGTCGCCGCGCCCGGCATCGACATCTTGAGCCTGCGCGCACGGCGGACCGATACAATGCTCGGTATCCCCGGCGTGAAATACAGCGCCTCGGCCGCTTTCGTGGGCGACGACAATCGCTATTACCGGGCAAGCGGCACCTCCTTCTCCGCACCGATGGTGAGCGGGCTCGCCTCGCTGATGATCGCCAATGACCCGACGCTGACCAACCGGCAGGTCATGAACATCATCAAGTCGACGGCAAGGGATGTCGGAACGCCCGGCGTCGACCAGTATACCGGCTATGGCATCATCGATGCCCGCGCAGCCCTTGCCGCACCGAAGGACTATGCGCTGCTTGCCGGGATCAGCCGCGTCGAGGTGGTGCAGAAGGCGGGCAAGCAGGTCGTGCGCGTGCACGGACTTGCCGATGCCAACGACTTCCGGTCCGCCCGGATCGAGGTCGGGGCAGGCGAGGCGCCGACGACCTGGACCGTCATCGGCGGCGCGAGCCAGAGTGCGGACCCCGACGGCGTGCTCGGGGACATTCCGGCGACATCACTGAAGGGATCGCAGGTATGGCAGGTGCGGCTTGTCGTGGTGCACGCCAATGGCAGCTCGCGCGAGGCCCGTTTCAAACTGTCCCTGGGTTGATAGGCCGAAACCGGGAGGGATCGACATGTCGAGACTGACTTTTGCCGCGCTGTCGTCCGCCGTCTTGCTGCTGTGGTCCGGCTCCGCGCAGGCCATCCTGCGCGAGACGCATCCAACCACGGACCAGGGCGAGCAGATCCCGAGCAAGACCATCAAACTGGACCAGGGCAGCGATACGCCGCCGGCCGAACCGAAGAAGCCGAAGAAGGAAGCCAAGACTCCGGACCGGACGCAGCAAGATCGCCCGCCGCGGCAAGCCATCAAGAAGCCCGCCAAGGACGATCAGAACAACGGCACAAACTCGGCCGAGACCGGCCGCGCTGTCGGCAACATGATCGGCATTGGCATCGGGATCGGCATGGGTATGGGCATGGGCGGCGGACACAGGGGCGAGGATCGCGGCGGGTTCGGCGGCCGGATGGGCGGCGAGCGCTAGCGGCCTGATTGTGATTAATCGATCAGGCCGCTTTCGCGCATCTCGCGCGTGTAGGACCGCAAGGCGCCGACAAGCGCGGCAAGTCCCGGAAGTCGCGGGCGGCCGCGGGGCGATACAAGGCCGACGGGTAGCACGTGCGACGGAAATGTCGTTGTGACGGTGGTGATGAGCCCGCGGGAGAGATCGCCGGCCAAAATCCCGCGCGGCAGTATGGTCACGAGATCGCTCGACAGCACAATCTCGCGGATGAAGAAGAAATCGCTCGAACGCAATGCCGTCGGCAGCGCAACCCCGGCGTTGAGCAGCACGCGCTCGATCTCTGCGCCGACTTTCTGGTGCAGCGACGGCAACACAGTGTCGCATCTTGCGAGATCGTCGCCGCAGATCGGCTGGCGCGCCGCAAGCGGATGTCCTGCGCGAACCATCACAGACAACGGCTCCTTGTAGAGGATCTCTTGATGGAAATCGCCGCGGGCCACGGTCTCATAGAGCCGGCCAACCATGACGTCGATCTCGCCAGCCGACAGCTTTGCCAACAGCTGGTCTGTCGTGCCCTGGGTGATGCGAAAGTCGAGGCCGGGATGGGCCTTGCGCAGCCGTGCCACCACCACGGGCAGAAGGCCAGCCGCCGCAAGCGGCAATGCGCCGACGGAAACGATGCCGGCATGGCCGGCCTTGATGCGGCCGACGTCGTCGGCGATATGCTCGACTTCGGCCAGGATGCGCTGGGCGCGCTCCAGTACGGCAACGCCGAATGCATTGGGAAGGACGCCGCGCGAGGTGCGGTCGAAGATGTCGACGCCGAGTGCGGTCTCCACCTCGTGGAGGCACTTTGTCAGCGCCGGCTGGCTGATGCCGAGCGCGCGTGCGGCTTTCGAGAGATTGAGATGCTCGGCAATGGCGAGGACGGCCTTCAGCTGTCTCAGCTTCAGCCGATGTTCCAGAAACGTTGCCGGATAGGATTGCTCCATAACCAAATGGCTATCGTATTCATCGAAATTTGTATATGACAAATGGCGCGGGCATGGCCTATCGTCGGCGTGCCGGGTTCGATCAGACAGCTATTTGGTACGGGTTTGTCTCAAGATCTTTGTTTCCTGTCGGCCACCGAGCTTCGTGCGCGCATCATCCGGAAAGAGATATCTCCCGTCGAGATCACCCGGGCCGCGCTGGCGCGCGCGGAGCAACTGCAACCGGAATTGAACTGCTTCATCACGCTGTGCACCGAGCAGGCGCTTGCGCAGGCGCAAGTTGCCGAACGGCAGGTGATGACAGGTGAGCCGCTCGGCCTGCTCCACGGCATCCCGCTCACCATCAAGGACATCGTCAACACCAAGGGCGTGCGGACGACGTTTGGCGCTGTGCCCTACCGCCACAATATCCCCACCGAAGATGCCGTGGCAGCCGCCCGGCTGCGCGAGGCAGGGGCGATCCTGATCGGCAAGACCACGACGCCGGAATTCGGCAGCAAGTGTCTCACCGATTCACCCCTGTTCGGCCGCACCCGCAACGCCTGGAGTGCGGCGCATACAAGCGGCGGCTCCAGCGGCGGGGCGGCTGTGGCCGTCGCGAGCGGCATCGGGCCGCTGGCGGTTGCGACGGACGGCGGCGGTTCGACCCGGATTCCGGCCGCCTGCAACGGCGTCGTCGGGCTGAAGCAGAGCAACGGCGTCATCCCGCACAGCCAGGTGCAGGATGCGTTCGGCAATCAGACCTACGTGACCCCCATGACGCGCACCGTCGCCGACACCGCGTTGATGATGCAGGCGATGGCAGGGGAGGACGGCTCTGACCCCTGGTCGATCGGCCTTCCTGTGCCGGATTTCATCGCCGCCGCCGTCCCAAGCGGCGATTTGCGCGGGCGCAGGATTCTGTTTTGCCTGTCGCCGCCGGGCAAGCCCGTGGCGGCGGATGTTGCGGAGAGCTTTCGCAAGAGCCTCGATCGGCTGACCGCGCTCGGCGCGGAGCTCGAGGAGTTTTCCGGCGAAGGCTTTGATGTCGAGCCGATCTGGCGCGCCATCAACCACACCGTCTGGCGCACGCGTTTCGCGCCGCTCGCCGAAAAACACCGGGACGAGCTGAGCGAAGCCTTCCTCAAGCAGCTGGCGCTCGCCAGCAATGTCAGCGCGGTCGCTTACCAGGAGGCCATGTTCGCGCGCACCGCGCTGTTCCGACGCGTGCAATCCTTGTTCGCGCGCGCTGACTGGCTGGCCATGCCGACCCTGACCCGGACCGCGCTGGCGATCGACCAGGATCTGTTCGGCAGCATCGAGATCGACGGGCAGAGGTTCGACAATCTGCGTCCGCACTGGTTCCCATGGACCATGCCGTTCAACATGACGGGGCACCCCGCCATCAGCCTGCCCTGCGGCTTCGACCGTGACGGCCTGCCGATCGGGATCCAGCTGGTCGGCCGCTTCCGCGCCGATGCCGAGTTGTTGCGGATTGCCGCGCTGTTCGAGGCCTCGCATGATCTGCTCGGGCGCTGGCCCGGCTGACGGCGAGGGGACCATCGTCATGCTGCAAACAGCTTGCCTCTGGTGGCGAACCTGTTGGATCGTGCGCCCACGATATCCCCGGAGCCTGGCATGAGCATATTCCTGCTGCGGCGCGTTCTGACCCTGGCGGCGACGCTGATCGGGGCGTCGATCATCATTTTCCTGGTGCTCGATGCGCTGCCCGGCAATGCCGCCCAGATGCTGATGGGGGCGGATGCCTCACCGGACGCCGTGCGTGCGCTGACCATCAAGCTCGGGCTCGATCAGCCGTTGCTCTATCGCTACCTGCTCTGGCTCAAGGGCATGGCGGTCGGCGATCTCGGCAACAGCTATGTCTACGGCACGCCCGTTCTCGGATTGATCGCCGAGCGCCTGGTCCTGACCATTCCGCTCGCGCTTCTGTCCATGTCGATCACTGTGGTGCTGGCGCTCACGGCCGGCATCTACACGGCTGCCAATCATAACAGGATCGGCGATGTTGGCGTGATGTCGCTGACCCAGGTCGGCATTGCGCTGCCAAATTTCTGGTTCGCCATCCTGCTGATCCTGTTGTTCGCGGTCAAACTGCAATGGCTCTCGGCTGGCGGCTTTGCCGGCTGGGACGACGGCATCTGGCAAGGAATCCGCTCGCTGCTGTTGCCGGCAATTTCGCTGGCGCTGGTGCAGGCGGCAATCCTGGCGCGCGTCACACGCTCGGCCGTGCTGGAAGTGTTGCGCGAAGACTTCGTGCGGACGGCACGCGCCAAGGGCCTGAGCAAGCGCGAGGTGCTGTGGGAACATGTGCTGCGCAATGCCATGATCCCCGTGATGACGGTGATGGGCCTGCAATTCGCCAACCTGCTCGCGGGAACCATCGTGATCGAGAATGTCTTCTACCTGCCGGGGCTCGGCCGGCTGATCTTCCAGTCCATCGCCAACCGCGACCTCATCGTCGTGCGCAACTGCGTGATGCTGCTGGCAGCGATGGTGGTGACGGTCAATTTCGCGGTCGACGTGCTCTATGCCTTCATCGACCCGCGGATCAAGGTTCATAACCTGTGAGCAGCGCCTCGACAGTAACGACCGACCTGATTGCCCCGAGGCCGCCGGCGACAGGCTTCTGGCGCCGCGCGCTGCGTCACCGCAGCTTTGTGCTCGGCGGCACGTTGGTCTTGCTGGTCATCGCAGCGGCGCTGATCTCGCTGGTCTGGACGCCCTGGCCGCCTTACGACATCGACATCGCCGCCAAGCTGAAGCCACCATCCGCGGCTCACTGGCTCGGCACCGATGCGCTCGGCCGCGACATCGTCTCCCTCCTTCTGGTTGGCGCGCGCTCCACCATCCTGGTCGGCGTGATCGCGGTCGGCATCGGGCTGACCTTCGGCGTCTGTTTCGGGCTGGTCGCCGCCGCGCGAAAAGGCTGGGTTGCGGAGCTGATCCTGCGCATGAGCGATTTCACCTTCGCATTTCCCGCGGTGCTCTCGGCGATCATGCTGGCGGCGGCGATCGGGCCGGGCATGGTGACCTCGATCACGGCGATCGGAATCTTCCAGATCCCGATCTTCGTTCGCGTCACCAGAGGCTCTGCGAATGCGATCTGGGCGCGGGAGTTCGTGCTGGCCGCGCGCGCATCGGGCAAAGGCAGCTTCCGCATCACCGTGGAGCACGTGCTGCCGAACATCCTGCCCGTATTGATCGTGCAGGCCACGATCCAGTTCGCGCTGGCGATCCTGGCGGAGGCCGCGCTGTCATATCTGGGTCTCGGCACCCAGCCGCCGCAGCCGTCCTGGGGGCGCATGCTCAATGACGCGCAGACGCTGCTGTTCCAGTCGCCGATGCTCGCGGTCTATCCGGGTGCGGCGATCGCGATCGCGGTGCTCGGCCTCAACCTTCTTGGCGATGGATTGCGCGATTTGCTCGATCCCAGATTGGCGCGGGAGCGCTGACCATGCGCGGATCGGCAAACGGGCCGCTGATCGAGGTGGCAGATCTCGGCGTTCGGCTCAACACCAGCCGGGGCGCTGCGCAGGCCATCCGCCATGTGAGCTTCTCGCTTCGACGAGGGGAGACGCTGGGGCTGGTTGGTGAATCCGGATGCGGCAAATCCCTGACCGCGCTGGCGCTGATGGGGCTGCTGCCCGACAGCGCCGTGGTCAGCGGCAGCATTCGGCTTGATGGCAGGGAGCTGGTGGGCCTCGCCGACGCCGACTATTGCCGGCTGCGCGGCAACCGCATCAGCATGATCTTCCAGGAGCCGATGACCGCACTCAATCCGATGCATACGATCGGGCACCAGGTGGCGGAGCCGCTGCGGCGCCACAACAACCTGTCGTGGGCGGATGCGCGCAACCAGGCAATTGCACTGCTCGATCGCGTCGGTCTGCCCGATCCCGCCAAACGCGTCGATGCCTATCCGCACCAGTTCTCGGGCGGCCAGCGCCAGCGCATCACCATTGCCATGGCGCTGGCCTGCCAGCCGGATGTGTTGATCGCGGACGAGCCGACCACCGCGCTCGATGTCACAATCCAGGGCCAGATTCTCGATCTGATTGCAGATATCGTTGCCGAGCGCGGCATGGCCATGATCCTGATTTCGCACGATCTCGGCGTCATCGCCGAGAACGTGCAACGCATGATGGTGATGTATGGCGGCACCGTCGTCGAGAGTGGACCAACGGCGGAGGTCTTCGCTCGCATGGGACATCCCTATACGCAGGGCCTGTTTGGCGCGAGGCCGCGACTTGGCGCGCGGAAGGGGACGCGGCTAAAGACCATCGCCGGCACGGTGCCCGAGCTTGCCGACCTGCCTGCCGGCTGCGCCTTCGCCGACCGCTGCGCCATTGTCGAAGACCGTTGCCGTGCGAGCCTTCCTGCCGCGGTCGAGGTCGGGGCGGGGCATCAGGTGCGCTGTCTGAGGACGGATCTCGCGATGGCCGACAGCGCCGGAGCCCTGGGCTCATGACAACGCCGGCCTCCACACCGATCGCGACCGAAGTCCCGCTCCTCGAGGTGAAGGACCTCGTGCAACGCTATGCGCTGCCACGCGAAAGCGTGTTCCGGCGGCCGGGCGAGGTGCTGGCGCTCAATGGTGTGAGCGCGCATGTGAAGGCAGGCCAAAGCCTCGGCGTCGTCGGTGAATCCGGCTCGGGCAAATCGACCTTCGCACGCCTGGTGATGGCGCTGGAGCAGCCAACCTCGGGATCGGTGTCGCTCCTGGGCCGCGATCTCCATCGGCTGCCGGCGGACGAACTGCGCCGTGCCCGCCGCGACTTCCAGATGGTGTTTCAAGACCCCTATGGGTCGCTCGATCCGCGACAGACCATCGCGCGCATTGTCGCCGAGCCGCTGACGGCCTTGGGGCGAATCGATCGGGGTGCCTTGCGCGAGCGGATCGCCGCCGTGCTGAAGCAGGTGGGACTACGGGACGCCGACATGGACAAGTTCCCGCATGAATTCTCCGGCGGCCAGCGCCAGCGCATCGCAATCGCCCGCGCACTCATCACCCGCCCCAGGCTGATCGTTGCGGACGAGCCGGTCAGCGCGCTCGACGTCTCCGTGCAGGCGCAGGTGCTCAATCTGCTGCAGGATCTGCAGGACGAGTTCGGGCTGAGCTATGTCCTGATCAGCCACGATCTTGCCGTTGTGGACTATCTCTGCGATGAAGTCGCGGTCATGTATCTCGGCCGGATCGTGGAGCAGGGGCGGCCCGAGGACCTGTTCGCGAATTGCGCACACCCCTACACCCGCGCGCTGCTCGAAGCCGTGCCGCGCGCGCAGGCCAGGCAGGCACGGCGTCGTCGGGGCGCGCAGGCGATCGCCTCGCAATCGACCGGCGCCGCGGGATGTCCGTATGTCTCGCGATGCCCGCTGGCGGACCAGCGTTGTCGCGAGGCCGCACCTGGGCTACGGAAGGTGGGCGAGTCACATCTTGCCGCGTGCCACCAGGCCGAGGCGGTGATGGCGCTGCCCCCGCTGATGGCGGAGCAGGGATAATCGTTGGCGGATCGGCGAAGGAAAATGAGCCAAGGGAGCAAGGGGATGTTCAGAAAATTATCCATTCTCGCGGTAACAGCCGCCTTCGCGTTTGCGCCGCTGTCTGCGCTGGCTCAATCCAAGAAGGACAGCGTCGTCATGGGCATGACGCTGGAGCCGCCGGGGCTCGATCCAACCGTTGCCGCGGCCGCCGCGATCGCCGAGGTCACGCTCTACAACATCTTTGAGACGCTGACCAAGATCAACGAGGACGGCTCGGTATCGCCCCTGCTGGCCGAGAGCTGGCAGGCCTCGCCCGATCTCAAGACCTACACCTTCAAGCTCCGCAAGGGCGTGAAATTCCAGAACGGCGAGGCTTTTGACTCCGCCGCCGTCAAATTCTCCTATGAGCGCGCCGCCGCGCCTGCGAGCACCAACAAGGACAAGAGCCTGTTCCAGAGCTTCGCGTCCGTGACAGCGCCTGATCCCGACACCGTGGTCATCGCGCTGAAATATTCCGAGCCGAACCTGCCATTCCTGCTGGGGCAGGCGAGCGCATCGATCATCGAGCCCAAGAGCGCGCCGACCGATGCGACGCAACCGGTTGGCACCGGGCCCTATACGCTGGCCAGCTGGGCCAAGGGTTCATCGATCACGCTCACCAAGTGGCCCGACTATCGCAATGCTGCCGCAATCAAGCTCGCCAAGGTCACCATCCGCTTCATCAGTGATCCCGCCGCGCAGGTCGCAGCGCTGCTGTCGGGCGATGTCGATGCCTTCCCGCGGGTCGCGGCCGCACGGAGCCTCGCACAGTTCAAGGCCGATCCGCGCTTCAAGGTCTTGATCGGCGGCTCACGAGCAAAAACGATCGTCGGCATCAACGAGCGTCACAAGCCGCTCGACGATGTGCGCGTCCGCCGCGCGATTCTCGCCGCGATCGACCGCAAGGCCATGATCGACGGCGCCGTCGACGGCTTCGGCATTCCGATCGGCAGCTTCTATACGCCGGGTTCACTCGGCTATGTCGATACCACTGATATCAACCCCTACGATCCCGAGAAGGCCAAGAAGCTGCTGGCAGAGGCGGGGGTCACGACTCCGCTCGAGCTGAGCCTCAAGCTGCCGCCACCGAGCTACGCCCGTCAGGGCGGCGAAATCCTCGCAGCCCAGCTCGCCAAGGTCGGCATCGTCGCCAAGATCGAAAACGTGGAATGGGCGCAATGGCTGTCCCAGGTCTTCACCGGTCCGCACAATTACGACCTGACCATTGTGTCACACGTCGAGCCGTTCGATCTCGTGAAGATGACCGAGAGCGACTTCTATCTCGGATACAAATCGGATGCATTCAACACGCTCTACAAGTCGATCATGACGACACCTGATCAGGCCACGCGTGCAAAACTCCTCGGCGATGCGCAGCGCATGCTGGCGACCGATGCCGTCGCCGGCTTCCTGTTCCAGCCGCAATGGATCACCGTCACCAACAAGCGGCTGAAGGGCGTGTGGCAGGAGGTGCCGCAGTTCGAGAACGATTTTTCGAATTGGTCGTGGGAGTAACGCCGCTCTCAGTGTCCGGTTTCCAGCGAGATCGCTCGGCGCGACAATTCGGCGGGGCGGGCGATCAGGAGGTAGGCGCCCAGTCCGAGCAGCGAGCAGAGTGCCATCATTGCGGTCATCGACAGCGCCGACCGCCCGTCGAACAGCACCGACACCAGCCCGCTCGAGGCCGCGCCGGCGGTCAGCTGTATGCTGGTTGCCGTGGCGCTGACCGCACCGGCAATATCGGGCAGAGGCGCCATGGTCGCGTTCATCACGTTTGGTATGCTGAGGCCGAAGGCGAGCGCCACCACGATCAACAGCGCAGCGACTAATGCGGGTGAGCTCCAGCCAGCCAGCGTTGTCGCCAGCAGCGCGATGGAGCCAGATGCCATCAGCTTGAGGCCGATCGCCAGCACGGCCGCTGATCCGATTCCGTGTCGGCCAAGCTGACCGTCAAGGATGGCGCCGCACATCACCGCGGCCGAACAGGCGCTGAAGATCAAGCCATATCGCTGGGGACTGAGCCCGACGACGCCAAGAAAGAACAGCGGAGCACCGCTGACATACGCAAAGACAGCCGCACCGGCGGCCGCACCGACGAGCAGGTATCCCGCGGCGACCGGATGGGTCAGCACGCGACGATAGCTGGACGCCATCGCCGCAATTGGGCGGAGAGCAGGGGTGATCCGCGCGCTCTCCGAAAAGCCGACAAACACCGCGACCAGCAGGACGAGGCCGACCCCGGCCTGAATGGCATAGATCGACCGCCAATCGCCGAGTGCCAGCAGCGCGGCGCCCGCGCTGGGCGCGATCATTGTCGTCACATTCACGGCAACCATGAGATTGCCGATCTTTGCGCGCGCAGCGTCCTCGTCGAAGAGATCGCGGATGATCGCGAACGTGGTTGCCGTGGCGGCGGCGCCGATGCCTTGCACCACACGGAACGCCAGCAAGGCTGGCAGCGACGTCGCAAGCGCGGAGGCAATGCTTCCGACGATGAACAGCAACGTGCCGACCAGGACGATCGGCTTGCGGCCAAAGCGGTCGGAGGCGGGGCCCCAGATCAGCGGCATCACGGCGAGGCTGAGCACGAATGCGCTCATGGTCAGCCCGACCTCGGGCGGGCTGACGCCGAGCGTGGCGGCGGTGGCTGAAAGCGCTGGCAGATTGATGTCGATGCCGGAATAGGGCACCGCCGCCAGCAAACCGAGCAGCAGCGTGAATGCAAGGGACTTGGGCTGGAAGGTCATGTTGGGACCGTTGACGGAATTCCGGTGAGCCGTGCGGCGGAGCGCAAAACCAGGTTCGCTCCGCAGCACGTGTTATCGTGGCGATCGCGACTAGCCTCGCTGGCCCGCGCGGCGCGGCTTATCGGCCGCAGGCCTGCCCGCGTGCGCTGGCTGCCGGCCGGCAACGAGCTCGCTGATCACGCCCAGGATCGCCGACCGCGTATCGATGGCAGCAAATTCGTCCGCCATCCGCAGGGCACGCTGGCGGTATTGCGGCTGATCGAGCACGGTTCGCACCGCCTCGCGCAGTGCTTCGCGCGTCGGCTCGTTGGTCGCGAGGTCGATGCCGACGCCGGACCATGCCACGTAGAAGAAGCTCGCGGGCGCGGCCGATGCGGTTCGCTGCCTTCTCCCGGCGACGGACTTCGTGACGGAAATGCCGGCCTAGCCAGGCCGGCAACGCCGCGGTTTCGCGAGCGCTGTCGGCGACTGTGGATGACGCGCCTAACTAAAGCTGATCCTAACTCCGACGCCGCGGCGGCTCGGACCCGAAGAGCAGGGTAAGCCCGCCTGTCGAGATAAACTCGCGATTGCGCGCCATTTGCGCGTGCTCGTCCGAACAGCCGACGCGCGCCGCACGGTCATTCCTGAAGCACCAAGCCAGTGCAGGAATGGTACGCGGCGCCGTGCAGGATTCAAAAGCGAGCATCACACGCTGTGACATGACGAGCCTCAATGCATGATTCGCATAAGGTATATTATGGAATATATTTATATCCAATTCGATCAAATATTTAGCTCAAAATCCTACGGCGCCGGATTGGCTTTGGCACGGCTTGCGACGCCGCTCCCTGTGCCATGCGATGGCATTTTCCGCCTCCGCTGAAAGCCGATATTGCCGCCGGCCACGGTCGCTGCAATAAGCGGACATCGCCTTGCGTGTCGCGCCGGATCGCGGCTCACAACAAGAAGCTTGAAAAGGGAGAAACAGATGAGCTTTTCACGTCGCGCGCTGTTGAAGATGACCGCCGCCTCGGCGGTCCTGGGCGGCATGTCGGCGCCCATGGTGGCGCGGGCTCAGGCGGCTGACTTTTCCTACAAATACGCCAACAATCTCCCGGACTCCCATCCGATGAACGCCCGCGCCAAGGAAATGGCCGCGGCGATCAAGGCCGAGACCAATGGCCGGTTTGACCTGCAGATTTTCCCCAACAACCAGCTCGGTTCCGATACCGACATGCTGAGCCAGATCCGCTCCGGCGGCGTCGAGTTCTTCACGCTATCCGGGCTGATCCTGTCGACCTTGGTCCCAGCCGCCTCCATCAACGGCATCGGCTTCGCGTTCCCGGACTATGATACGGTTTGGAAGGCCATGGACGGCGATCTGGGCGCCTATGTGCGTGGCGAGATCAAGAAGTCCGGCCTCGAGGTCATGGACAAGATCTGGGACAACGGTTTCCGCCAGACAACGTCCTCGACCAAGCCGATCAACGGGCCTGATGATTTCAAGGGCTTCAAGATTCGTGTTCCGGTCTCGCCACTGTGGACCTCGATGTTCAAGGCATTCGACGCGGCGCCCGCGTCGATCAATTTCAGCGAGGTCTATTCCGCGCTGCAGACCAAGGTCGTCGAGGGCCAGGAAAATCCGCTGGCGATCATCTCGACCGCCAAGCTCTACGAGGTCCAGAAATACTGCTCCCTGACCAACCATATGTGGGACGGCTTCTGGTTCCTGGCCAACCGCCGCGCCTGGGCCGCGCTGCCGGCCGATGTGCAGGCCATCGTCGCCAAGCACATCAATGCTGCTGCGGTGAACGAGCGCGCCGATGTGGCCAAGCTCAATGCCGGCCTGCAGCAGGATCTCGCGGCCAAGGGCCTGGTCTTCAATCAGCCGGCCACCCCGCCGTTCCGCGACAAACTCAAGTCCGCCGGCTTCTATTCGGAGTGGAAAGGCAAATATGGCGAGCAGGCCTGGGATCTCCTGGAGAAGGCAGTCGGCAAGCTGACCTAGGTCAGACAGTTCCAGTCCGGGGCGTCCGTCATGGCCCACATCGAAATCACAGAAGTCACGGTGGGCGAGGTGGTCATCAAATCCCCTCACCGCCCTTCCCTGATCGCGACGATCGACCGTGTGCTGGGGTTGCTGGTCGAGATCCCGGCGGCGCTTCTGGTTGTCGCCGAGATCGTCATCCTGTTTGCGGGCGTGGTGGCGCGTTACGGGCTGCGGCAGCCGCTGATCTGGTCGGACGAATTGGCCTCGATCCTGTTCCTGTGGCTTGCCATGCTGGGTGCAGCGGTCGCGTTCCGCCGCTCCGAGCACATGCGGATGACCGCCGTCGTTGGGCGTGCGGGACCAAGGATGCGGGGCTATCTCGACGTGGTCGCGACCTCAGCGGCGCTGGCGTTCCTGCTCATGATCGTCTGGCCGGCCTATCAATACGCCTATGAAGAGAGCTTCATCACCACGCCAGCGCTGCAGATCCAGAACATCTGGCGCGCCGCGGCGCTGCCCGCCGGCACCGGCCTGATGGCGCTGTTTGCGCTGCTCCGCCTGGCGCGGGTCGGCGACATCAAGGTGCTTGCCGCCGCCGTGCTGTCGGTTGCCGTCCTGATCGGCCTGTTCTGGCTGGCGCAGCCGCTGTTCAAGCCGCTCGGCAACATCAACCTCGTGATCTTCTTTGTCGGCGTCGCCGGCTTCTGCGTATTCGCAGGCGTGCCAATTGCCTTCGGCTTTGGCCTTGCGATCTTTGGTTATCTTGCATTGACGACGCGCACGCCGCTGATGGTGCTGGTCGGGCGGATGGACGAGGGCATGAGCCATTTGATCCTGCTCTCGGTGCCGCTGTTCGTGTTCTTAGGGCTATTGATCGAGATGACGGGCATGGCACGGGCCATGGTCGCCTTCCTCGCGAGCCTGCTCGGCCATGTCCGCGGCGGCCTGCATTATGTTCTGGTCGGCGCGATGTACCTCGTCTCGGGCATCTCCGGCTCCAAGGCGGCCGACATGGCAGCTGTCGCGCCGGTGCTGTTTCCTGAAATGAAGGAACGCGGCGCCCGCCCCGGCGATCTCGTGGCGCTGCTGGCCGCAACCGGCGCGCAGACCGAGACCATCCCGCCAAGTCTTGTCCTGATCACCATCGGCTCGGTCACCGGCGTCTCGATCTCGGCGCTGTTCACCGGCGGCCTGCTGCCCGGCGTGGTGCTGGCGATCACGCTGTCGACGCTGGTGTGGTGGCGCTACCGCAAGGAGGACCTGAGCCATGTGCGCCGGGCAAGCATGGGCGAGGCGGCCAAGGCCTTCGTCATCGCCCTGCCCGCGCTGGCCCTGCCCTTTGTGATCCGCGCAGCCGTGGTCGAGGGTGTGGCAACCGCGACCGAAGTGTCCACCATCGGAATCGTCTACGGCTTCCTGGTGGGCCTTCTGATCTACCGCCGCTTCAACTGGCGGCGGCTGCTGCCGATGCTGATCGACACCGCCTCGCTCTCCGGCGCCATTCTCCTGATCATCGGCTCAGCCACCGGCATGGCCTGGGGCCTGACGCAGTCGGGCTTTTCGCGCTCGCTTGCGACCGCCATGACCGGGCTGCCCGGCGGCGCCGCGAGTTTCATCGCGGTGTCGATCGTGGCCTTCACCATCCTCGGCAGCGTGCTGGAGGGCATCCCGGCGATCGTGCTGTTCGGCCCGCTGCTGTTTCCGATCGCCAAGGCGGTCGGCGTGCACGAGGTGCACTATGCCATGATCATCATCCTGGCCATGGGCATCGGATTGTTCGCCCCGCCCTTCGGTGTCGGCTATTATGCGGCCTGCGCGATCGGGCGGGTTGACCCGGCGCAAGGTATCAGGCCGATCTGGGGCTATATGCTGGCGCTTTTGATCGGACTTGCTATCGTGGCGGCAGTGCCCTGGATTTCGATCGGATTCCTGTAAGCAATCAAAAGCGGGAGGTGGCCGATGGACGCACGACAGAACCAGTACAAGGTCGGTCTGGACAAGAACGCGGCCAACTACGTGCCGCTGACGCCGCTCAGCTTCCTCGCCCGCAGCGCCGCCGTCTATCCGAACCACACCAGCACCGTCTATGAAGGACGCCGGTTTACCTGGCGCGAGACCTATCAGCGCTGCCGGCGCTTTGCCTCCTATCTCGCCGGCAAAGGTATCGGCGTCGGCGACACGGTCGCGGCAATGCTGCCGAACATCCCCGCCATGAACGAGGTGCATTTCGCCGTGCCGATGGTCGGTGCGGTGCTCAATGCGCTCAACATCCGTCTCGATGCGCCGTCGATCGCCTTCCAGCTCGACCATGGCGGGGCAAAGATCATCCTGGTCGATCCCGAGTTTTCGGGCGTGATCTCGGAGGCGCTCAAGCTGATGAGCGGGCCCAAGCCGTTCGTGATCGATGTCGACGATACTTCGTATGCCGGAGGAAGCCGCATCGGCGAGATCGAATATGAGACGGCAGTCGCGCAAGGCGATCCCGCCTTCGCCCCGCGCTATCCCGACGACGAATGGAATGCGATCGCGCTGAGCTATACCTCGGGCACCACGGGCAATCCCAAGGGCGTCGTGACGCATCATCGCGGCGCCTATCTCAACGGCGTGAGCAACATCCTCGCAGGCAATCTCGGTCAGCATCCGGTCTATCTCTGGACACTGCCGATGTTCCACTGCAATGGCTGGTGCTTCCCGTGGACCATCGCGGCGGCCGCCGGTGTCAATGTCTGCCTGCGCAAGGTCGAGCCGACCAGGATCTTTGCCCTCATCAAGGAGCACGGCGTGACCCATATGTGCGGGGCGCCGATCGTCTACAACACCCTGATCAACGCGCCCGATGCGCCCAAAGGCACGGACGCGCGGCGCGTGGTCGGGCTGATCGCCGGCGCGGCGCCGCCGGTCGCGGTGCTCGAAGGCGCCGAGCGCATCGGCATCAAGCTCACCCATGTCTATGGGCTCACTGAAGTCTACGGCCCCGCCTCGGTCTGCGCCGAGCAGCCCGGCTGGGACGAACTCGACGCGGCCGAGCGCGCGCAGATGAAACGGCGGCAGGGCGTGCCCTACCCGCTCGAGGAAGCCGTCACGGTGCTCGATCCGAACACGATGCAAGAGGTCCCGCGCGATGGCGAGACCATCGGCGAGGTGATGTTCCGCGGCAATATCGTGATGAAGGGTTACCTCAAGAACGAGAGTGCCACACAGGAAGCCTTTGCCGGCGGCTGGTTCCACACCGGCGACCTCGGCGTGCTCGACGCGCACGGCTATGTCATCATCAAGGACCGCTCCAAGGACATCATCATCTCCGGCGGCGAGAACGTCTCCTCGGTCGAGGTCGAGGACATCCTCTACAAGCACCCGGCGGTGCTGTTTGCCGCCGTGGTCGCCAAGCCCGATCCGAAATGGGGCGAAGTGCCCTGCGCCTTCATCGAATTGAAGGAGGGTGCCAAGGCGACTGAAGCGGAGATCATCGCCTATTGCCGCGGCCAGATGTCCGGCTTCAAGACGCCGAAGGTCGTGGTGTTCGGCCCGATCCCCAAGACCTCGACCGGCAAGATCCAGAAATTCCTGCTGCGCAATCAGATGCAGTCGGCAAAGGCGATTTCGGCCTGACGAACGCTCAACCTTTCGAACCGTCACCCTGAGGCGCTCGCGTCAGCGAGCCTCGAAGGGCGACGGCCCGGCTCTCGCTAGCCGAGGCCGTTCATCCTTCGAGGCCGCCGCTTCGCGACGGCGCCTCAGGATGACGGGTCACCCCTTTGCGTGAACGTGGAAGGCAGTCACGCCAACTCTATCCGCATCCCGTCATAGGCCGGCACCACATTCTCCGGCAATTGCCGCCGCAGCACCTCGTAGTCGAGGTCGGAATGCATGTTGGTGATCACGGCGCGGCGCGGCTTGATGCGGTCGATCCAGGACAGCGCGTCGTCGACGCTGAAATGGCTGGGATGGGGCGTGTAGCGCAGGCCATCGACGATCCAGAGATCGAGATTTTGCAAGAGCGGCCAGCTGTGCTCGGGGATGTCGCTGAGATCAGGCGAATAGGCGGCGCTGCCGACGCGATAGCCCAGCGCGGGGATGTTGCCGTGCTGCACGTCGAAAGCCGTGAGCTTCACCTCCCCGCCCTTGCCATGGATGCCGCGGGTCTCGCCGCCCTCGATCGCGTGGCGCTCCAGGATCGGCGGATAATCGCTGCCTTCGGGTGACACGAAGCAGTAGGAGAAGCGCGCCATCACGTCCTTGGCGGTCGACATGTTGAAATAGGTCGGAATGCGGCGGCGCTGGTGCAGCACCACCGAGCGCAGGTCGTCGATGCCATGGGTCTGGTCGGCATGCTCATGCGTCAAAAACGCCGCATCGAGATGATCGACGCGGGCATCGATCAGCTGCTCGCGCAGATCGGGCGAGGTGTCAATGACAATGCGCGTGATCCCCTGATGGGTCGTGCGCTCGACCAACAGCGAACAACGGCGGCGGCGGTTCTTCGGATTGGCGGGATCGCATTTGCCCCAGCCGAGCGCCGGCCGCGGCACGCCTGCCGAAGAGCCGCAGCCGAGAATGGTGAGCACGAGCGTCATGCGGCTTGTGGCGCCGGGACTTTGGAGAACAGACGGAAGAAGTTTTCGGTGGTCTGCCGCGACATTTCCTCCAGCGAAACGCTGCGCGTTTCCGCGAGCACCTTGGCGACCTCCACGACATAGGCCGGCTCGTTGCGCTTGCCCCGGAATTTGCCGGGCGCAAGATAGGGCGAATCCGTCTCGACCATGATGCGGTCAGCCGGTAGCTCGGCGGCGAGCGCGCGCAAGGCGTCCGACTTCTTGAAGGTCAGGATGCCCGTGAACGAGATCGACAGCCCAAGCTCGATCGCCCGCAGCGCAAGCTCCCGCCCGCCGGTGTAGCAATGCAGCACCGCGCGGAAGGTGCCCTTCGCCACCTCCTCTTCCAGGATGCGGCGGCAATCCTCGTCCGCCTCGCGGGTGTGAATCACCAGCGGCAGGCCGGTTGCCCGCGCGGCGGCGATATGGGCCCGGAAGCCGCGCGCCTGCGCCTCGGGTGAACCATTGTCGTAGAAATAGTCGAGGCCCGCCTCGCCCAATGCGACCACCTTGGGATGGGCGGTCAATTTGATCAGCTCATCCGGCGTGATGCCGTCCTCTTCGTCGGCGTGATGCGGATGGGTACCGACCGAGCAATAGACGTTCGGAAAGCGCTCGGCGATCGCAATCAATTCGCCGAGCCGTCGCACCCTTGTCGAGATCGTGACCATGCGGCCGATTCCTGCGGACGCGGCACGCGCGACGATACCGTCGAGATCGCCGGCGAAGTCCGGAAAATCCAGATGGCAATGGCTGTCGACGAGCATGGATCAGGGCTTTCAGGCGATGGCCGGCTCGATATAACGCGGGAACACCGCCTGCGGTGCCGGCAGCACCGTGCCCGGGGCAATCCGCCTCGCCCCGCCAAGGGCGGCAAAGTTGCGTTCGTCCTCCGGCACGCCGAGGCTGTCGAGCAGCCTGCTTGATGCCGCCGGCATCACCGGCTGGACCAGGATCGCGATCTGCCGCACCACTTCCGCAGTGACATAGAGCACCGTCTTCTGCCGCGCCGGATCGGTCTTGGCGAGCGCCCAGGGCGCCTCGCCCGCGAAATAGCGGTCGCCTTCGGCGATCACGCTCCACACCGTGTTGAGCACCTGGTGAATCTGCTGCGTCGCCATCGCGGTGCGCGCGGCGCCGATCATCGCGTCGGCCTCCGCAAGGATTGCCTTGTCGTTGTCGCTGAACGGGCCAGGCTCCGGCAGCACGCCGCCGAGCTGCTTTGCAATCATCGACAGCGACCGCTGCGCGAGATTGCCGAGACCGTTGGCAAGGTCGGCATTGATGCGCGCGACAATCGCCTCGTGGCTGTAGTTGCCGTCCTGCCCGAACGGCACCTCGCGCAGGAAGAAATAGCGGATCTGGTCGACGCCATACTGGTCGGCGAGGTTGAAGGGGTCGACGACATTGCCGACCGACTTCGACATCTTCTCGCCCTTGTTGAACAGGAAGCCGTGGGCAAAGACGCGCTTCTGCACGGGAATGCCCGCCGACATCAGGAAGGCCGGCCAGTACACGGCGTGAAAACGGATGATGTCCTTGCCGATGACGTGCAGATCGGCCGGCCAATACGGCCACTTCGGATCGCTCTCGTCGGGGAAGCCGACGCCCGTGATGTAGTTGGTGAGCGCATCGACCCAGACATACATCACATGCTCGGGTGACCCTGGTACCTTGATGCCCCAGTCGAAGGTCGTGCGCGAGATCGAGAGATCGCGCAGCCCCCCCTTCACGAAACTGACGACCTCGTTGCGGCGCGCGTCAGGCCCGATGAAATCCGGCTGCTGCTCGTAGAGCGCGAGCAGCCTGTCCTGGTAGGCCGAGAGGCGGAAGAAATAGGTCTTCTCCTCCACCCACTCGACCGGCGTTCCCTGGCCGCCACGGCGAACGCCCTCATCGTCCACCGTGGTCTCCTCCTCGGCGTAATAGGCCTCGTCTCGCACCGAGTACCAACCGGAATAGCTGTCGAGATAGATGTCGCCATTGGCTTCCATCCTCCGCCAGATCTCCTGGCTGGAGCGATGGTGCTGCTCCTCCGTGGTGCGGATGAAACGGTCGAAGGAGACGTTGAGGCGCTCGTCCATCGCCTTGAAGCGGGCGGAGTTGCGGGCCGCGAGCTCGGCCGTCGATAGCCCCTCGGCTTCCGCGGTCTGAACCATCTTCAGTCCATGCTCATCGGTGCCGGTCAGGAAGAACACGTCCTTGCCGTCTAATCGCTGGAAGCGCGCCAACGCATCGGTCGCGATCGCCTCATAGGCGTGGCCGATATGCGGCGTGCCGTTGGGGTAAGCGATTGCGGTCGTGATGTAGAAGCGGTTGCCGCGTGAAGGGGTTGCGGGCGCGACTGCGACGGGCGCTGGCTTGGCCGCGGCCTTGCGCGGCGCCTTCGGCTTGGTCGGCTTTGCCGGGACCGCAGGCTTTTGAGCTGCGGTTTTCGGAGCGGCCGGTCCGGCAGCCTTCGCCTTCGGTGTTGTCGCAGGCGTCGCGGCTTGCTTCGGCGCCGTCTTCGCAGCCGTCCTTGCCGTCTTCTTCGCCTTCGTTACGCTTGGCTTGACGGCTTTCTTGGCCGTCTTTTTCTTGGCCGTCTTCTTGGCGACATTCTTTTTCACGCCACGCTTGGCCTTGGTGCGCGTCTTCGCCGCCGCTGCCGATTTGCGCGCGCCCTTCTTGCCTGCCTTCCTGGCTGCCTTTTTGGCGGCCTTCTTCTTGGCAATTGTCTTCGTACGCGTCGCCACCGCCTGTATCCTTCTTGAGCTCAAAACTGATTGCCGGGATTTAAGCGCCGCGGAAATCGAGAATCCCTACCGCGTTGCTTCCGCAAGCATGCCGAACACCGAGAAAACCAGCGGTTTTCGCTCCAGATTGTAGTCCTGGGTGTCGCGCGCGGCGCGGGCGATCTTTTCCCACACCTCCGCCAGCCGTGCAAGGCGGGGCAGGCTCGCATTGGCGTCCATGTCAGGAGCTCGCAGGCGCATCGCGATCCAGGCCTCGATGCTGTCGATGAAGGCGGCAAGCGCCACCCGGTCGGACAGCCCAAGCGAATCGCCGAGCACGTGCAATTCGCGCGGGTCGACCCTGGGCAGGCTCGCAAGCAGGGCTGCCGTGCGCTGCTGCAGTTTGAGGTTATCGCCGCCGAGCAGCGTCAGCGCCCGCGCCACACTGCCCTCCGCGGCTGCCGCCGCCTCGATCAGCGCAGGATCGTCGGCCGAAAGCCCCGCCGCCTGGGCCGCCGCGCTGATGACATCGGCCTCGGACAAGGGCCGCAGCAACAGCTTCCGGCAGCGCGACAGGATGGTCGGCAGCACCCGCGCCGGCGCGTGGCTGACCAGGAGAAACAGCGATTGCTGCGGCGGCTCCTCAAGAATCTTGAGCAAGGCATTGGCCGCGTTCGGATTGAGCTCGTCGACGGTATCGACGATGCAGACCCGCCAACCCTCGACCGCAGCCGTCGAGCCGAAGAACGTGATGGTCTCGCGCGTTTCGTCAACGGTGATGACGGTGCGCAGCACGCCCTTGTCGTTGAGCGAGCGCTCGAGCGTCAACAGCCCGCCATGCGCGCCGGCCGCGATCTGGCGCGCCACGGGGTCACTGGCATCGACCTCGAGCGTGGTCGCACGCTGCACGTCCTGGCTCAGAGGATTACGATGGGTCAGCACAAAGCGCGCCATGCGATAGGCGAGCGTGGCCTTGCCGATGCCCTGCGCGCCGCCGATCAGCCAGGCATGTGCGATGCGTCCGCTGCGGTAGGCGTTGAGCAGCGCCGCTTCCGCCTCATGGTGCCCGAACAGCGCGGTGGTCTCGCGCGGATGCGCCACCGCAGTCTCGGATTCGGTCTGGCGCGGGCTCATGCCGGGCTCGGCACGCCGGCATTGACGAAGAAGCGGTCGCGCAAGGTGCTCCAGATCCTCGTGGCCACCGTCTCGACGTCGGCATTGGCGTCGATGACCACGCAGCGCTGCGGCTCAGCTTTCGCGATCTCGGCATAGGCGTCGCGCAGCGCCTGGTGGAATTTGACGTCTTCCGATTCGAAGCGGTCGGCTGCACCGTTGCCGCGGCGCGCCGCGGCACGCTTCAGCCCGACTTCGACCGGCACGTCCAGGATGATGGTGAGGTCCGGCTTGAGATCGCCGATGGTCACCCGCGTCATCGCGTTGACCAGTGCCGGCTGCACATGGCCAACCCGGCTTTGATAGGCCCGTGTCGAATCATAGAAGCGGTCGCACAGCACCCAGGTGCCCTGCGCCAGCGCCGGCAGGATCACCGAGCGCACATGGTCGTCGCGCGCGGCCGCAAACAACAGGGTCTCGGCCTCGGCCCCGAGCAGCTTGCCCATGCCGGACAGGACGAGGTGGCGGATGATCTCCGCGCCCGGCGAGCCGCCGGGCTCGCGGGTGACGATTGTGTGTAGATGCTCCGCCTCAAGACGTTCAGACAACCGATTGATTTGTGTGGATTTTCCGCTCCCCTCACCGCCCTCGAATGTGATGAAGCGCCCGCGTCCTGGGCCGCGCTTGGTTGCCTCGTCTGCCATGGTCAGAGCTTCTCGACCCCGGCGCGAAACATGCCGATCACCAGTTCACTGGCCCCGTCGAACGCGCGGCGCATGGTCGACCCGACGCCGATGGCTTCGGCGGCATAGACCGGCTGCTCGACGGCGACATTGGCGCCGCGCCAGACCCTGACCACGCCGACCGGTTGCCCCTCCTTGATCGGCGCGCGCACCGGGCCTTTATAGATCACCCGCGCGATCAGCTTCTCATTGCCGTTCTTCGGCACCATCACCTTGACCGGTTCGGGGCTGGTCAGCGCCACCGAACGGCTGTCTCCGCCAAACACGCGCGCGTAGCCAAGCGGCTGCTGGGCCGCGAACAGGGTGCGCCACTCGAAATTGCGATAACCCCATTCCAGCATCTTCTTGGCTTCGCTGGCGCGGTCTTCCGAATCTTCCAGGCCATTGATGACCACGATGAGGCGGATGCCGTTCTGCACCGCCGAGCCGACCATCCCGTAGCCGCCCTCCTTGGTGTAGCCGGTCTTCAACCCATCGGCGCCTTCCAATGCGTTGAGCAGCGGATTGCGGTTCAGCTGCCGGATCTTGTTCCAGGTGAACTCCTTCTCCCCGAACAATTTGTAGAACTCAGGATAGTCCAGGATGATGTGGCGGGCGAGCATCGCAAGCTCGCGCACGGTCATCTTGTTGCCGGGATCCGGCAGGCCGTTGGAATTGGCAAAGGTCGACTTCACGAGCCCCAGTTCGCGCGCCCGCTTGGTCATGAAGTCGGCGGCAAAAATCTTCTCATTGCCCGCGATGCCTTCGGCAAGCGCGATGCAGGCATCATTGCCGCTGTCGATGAGGGCGCCATGCAAGAGATCATCCACGGAAACCTTGCTGTTGATCGCCGCGAACATGGTCGAGGTTCCCGAGGGCGCCCCGCCCCGTCGCCAGGCATTCTCACTGATGCGGTATTCGTCGGTCAGCTTGACCTGGCCCTCCTGGATGGCATGGAACACCACCTCGGCCGTCATCAGCTTCATCATGCTGGAGGGCGCGCGCAGCTCGTCGGCGTTCTTCTCGAACAGGATGCTGCCGGTCGAGGCCTCCATCAGGATCGCGGTCGGCGCGTCGCCGTCGAAGCCGCCCTCCTCTTTCTTGACACCGGTGATGCTTTGGTTGGCGGCGAGCAGCGCGCCACCCCAGCCGACCGAGACCGCAATCAGGCAGGCCATTAAGCCGCGCAAAAACCCACCACGTGAAACCCTGCACGGGCGGAACGGTAACATCGGCGGCGCCATAGCGAAGTCCTTGAGCAGAGGTGCGTTCTAACAGCTGGCCCCCGGTCGAACAACACGGCTTTTGGCGCGGCTGCTTGCGAAGCGTGCTCTGTCAGGAAATCGCGAAAACAAGGCGGAAGAGCGATGCCAACCGGGACATCCTGTTCGGCCAATGTCGGTCTTTTGCGATGATTGGCCGTTCACCGCGGCAGGCGGCCGCGTGGTGCTCCCACCTCAACGCGCCGCTGCCAGGGCTGCCCCCTGCTTTGACGCGCCCGCGCCGGTGTCGTATTTGATTCCGGCATTCCGCAGCCGCCAAGTCCGATCACGCCAATGCGGACGATGAGGCCCTGGTCATGGCTATCCCGCAGGCCGTCGCGCCGTGAGCATCGCCTCTCCCTCAGCTGTCGCCCTTGGTATGCACGGAGCCGCATGCGGCTTGTTCCTGCTGATCGCGTGCCTGACCTGGCGCGACCGGCGCCAGACCCGGGTCGGACGATTGAGCGCGGCCCTCACGCTCAGCGCGGCGGCCTCGGCCGTCAATTCAGTGCCAGGATTCGGGCAGGCCGAGGTTGTTTGGCGCGCCCCCGTTCTGGCGCTGGCCGCAGGCAGCGTCGTCGTGTTCTGGCTCTGGGCGAGGATCGTCTTTGACGATGATTTCATCCTGCGAGCCCGGCACGCAGCGCTCTGGGCCCTGTCCGTGGCGGGCGAACTGTTCAGCGCCTATGGCTGCGCCAAGTGGCCACGTGCCGGGTCGCTCGCCGACCTTGTGGTGCAGCTTGTGGGCGTTGGGCTTGCCGTGCTCGCTATTACGCAAACGATGGCGACGTGGCGCGGCGACCTGGTGATAGGCAGGCGGCGGCTGCGCGCCGCGGTCCTGCTCGCGAGCGTCGTCTATATCTCGATCGATGCAATCTATAATTCGGGTCTCGGCTCGCTTGCGGTCACGCCGGCCGCATTCGACGCGATCAGGGCCCTCGGGCTGTGTGCGCTCGCGATGCTGGCGGCCTGGCGCCTGTTGCAGGTTGCGCCAATCGAGCCGGCAACCAGCGTGCGGCCGCGAGGCACGGACTTCACCGCATCGGCCTCTGGGCCGAAGTCCGCGCCGCAAGGTGTCACCCCCCTGTTGCTGAAGCGCCTCGAGCAGTTGATGACGGACGAGCGCGTCTTCCGGCAGGAGCGGCTGACGATCGGTGCGTTGGCATCGCGGCTCGCGGTTCCCGAGGAGCGGCTACGCCGCGCCATTCATGAGGGCCTCGGCTATCGGAACTTCAACGCCTTTATCAACCACTACCGGCTCGAGGACGCCAAGGCCGCGCTGTCGGATCCGAGCCAATGCGAGGTGCCGGTGCTGACGATCGCGATGGATTCCGGCTTTCAGTCGCTCGGTCCATTCAACCGCGCCTTCAAGGCCGATACGGGCCTGACGCCGACCGAGTATCGGCGGATGGCGCAAAAGATGCCGGCGGCTGACGCATCTCGATCCGGTGAGGCTGATCGAAAAATCGGCTAGCCGAATCCTGGCGTTTGGCGAGCCAAGGTGGGGCCTCCGATACAGTATGGGAGGATGCAGCGCCCGCTGCCTCACGCCGGAGACCATCAATGACCGCGCGCAAATATCGGCCAACCCGCTTGCTTGAACTATCCGCCGCGCTGGTCCTGCTGTTGTCCCTTGTAGGACCGGCGGCGTCCGACGACCTATCCGACGACCTGACGCGGGCAGCGGATCCGAAGCCGCTCGGCTTCTCAGCCGCGCGGCTGGCGCGGATCGCGCCGTGGTACCAGGCGCGCTTCGATTCCGTCCCGCCGTTGGACGGCCTCCTGCCTGGCGCCGTCATCGCAATCGCAAAGGGCGGCAAGCTTGCCTATTTGCAGGCCATCGGATTTCAGGACCGCGCCAAGACGATCCCGATGAAGACGAACTCCATCTTCTGGATCGCCTCGATGTCCAAGCCGGTGACCAGTGTCGCCGCCATGATTCTGGTTGACGACGGCAAGCTCGACCTCGACGCACCCGTCGCCCGGTATCTGCCCGAGCTCGGCGATATGCGGGTCGCATTCCAGAAGACCGACCCTGCGACCGGCAACACGGAATACGGGCTCGAACCGCCAAAACGCCCGATGACGGTTCGAGACCTGCTGCGCCATACCTCGGGCCTGATCTATCCGGAACTGGATTTTGCGTATCCGGAGCGAGGCCTTGCGGATTCGTCCGCCGATTTCGGGATCAGGGCTATCCATATGTTCTATGGCTGGAAGGCCGTGTTCAGGCGCGACAAGACCCTGGCGGACTTCGTGTCCAGTCTGGCCGGCCTGCCACTCGCCCATCAGCCTGGCGAGGACCATGAATATGGCTGGAACGCCGACGTGCTGGGCCGGGTTGTCGAAGTGGTGTCCGGTCAGCCTCTGGATCAATTCTTCCAGAGCCGGATCTTTGCGCCGCTGCACATGGTCGACACCGGCTTCTATGTCCCGAAAGAGAAGCTCGGCCGGCTCGTCGATGCTCCGATGACGGAGCGGCCGCCGATCTGGGATGTCACGATTCCGCCGAAGCTGTTCTCCGGCGGGGGCGGCCTGGTTTCAACCGCGCCCGACTATCTGCGCTTTTGCCAGATGCTTCTCAACGGCGGCGAGCTTGACGGCATGCGCGTGCTCACCCCCCAGGCCGTGAAAGAGATGACGACGAACGCGCTGCCCGACGGCATTCGCATCTTTGGAGGAGACGAGGTCGGCGCCCGCGCTGGGACAACCTTTGGACTTGGCTTCGGCATTCGCACCAATCCCGTCCACAGCTGGATACCGGGAGCGGTCGGAAGCTTTTCCTGGGCCGGATATTGGGGCACGCGTTTCTGGATCGATCCGGCGGAGAAATTGATCGGCCTGCAGATGATCCAGGCGACGCCGGGCAGCAAAGGACGACAAGCGCTGCTCTACTCCGGCATCGATCATCTGGTGTATGGCGCATTGACCATTCCCGAGCCGTCCTCTTCCGCCGCGCCCGCGGTATCGCGTCCGAGCCCTGAGGCGCTCGCCGACTATGTTGGGACCTATGATTTCGGCGGCACCGTGAGTTCGCGCGACAGACAAGGTCTCGCCGATGGCAAGACCGGATGGTCTGGAATCGGAGATTTCGTCGCCATGGAGCAAGACGGCCTCAGGATCAACAGGCCGGTCCCTGGCGGCCCAGCGGCCAAGGCCGGCGTGACTGCCGGCGATCTCGTCACTGACGTTGACGACCAGCCGCTCAAAGGTCTGTCGCTCGCCGAGGTTTCGTCCAGGCTACGGGGAGCGGTCAACACCCCGATCAAATTGAAAATCGTCCACAGAGGTCAAGACCGCGCAACCGAACTTCGCGTCGTTAGAGCCGCTCGCCGCATCAACAGCGTCGAGCTTCAGATTCGCATCGACCAAGGCAAGCTTGTCGCGGAAGCGACAGGGGCCTGGCCAATCCTCGAATTTGAGACAGGCAAGGCGACGCCGCTGGTAGCGACCTCAGCCGGCGAATTCACCGTAGACGACGACGATCACACCCGGATCGCTTTCGTCAGGGACGCGGCGGGCCACGTCTCCGGGCTCATTCTCAATCCCGGGCCGTGGGAGCAGAAAGCGGCGATGATCGCGCCGGCGCCCAAAGATCAGTAGAGCCCGCGCCCTGCGAGCATATCGGCTGGCCCATGCGGGTCGACCGGCGCGTAGGCGGAGACATGGCTTGGCGCGGAGAGCTGGCTCGGCGCGGCGTAGCGCTGGTCGTCCTCGTAGGAGACGGCGCGCGGGTTGTCGAGCGCGCGTCGACTCGAGCGCGACCGGCTTGCCGCCGACATCTCCGAGGTCGCATTGATCGAGCTGTAATCGGCTGAGGTGTTGCCTAGGTCGTAGGGCCGATCCTGCGGCATCGGAATGTCGCCACGAATCAGCCGGCCGGAGGACGGCCCTTCAGGCATGAACGGGCGGGCAGAGGCCACGCGCACGAGCGAAGGCGCCGGCGCCGGCACACCGGTGCGCAGGGTGGCCTCGAGCTGGCGGTCGTCCGAGCCCTCCAGCGGCGCACGGCCGACATAGTCCACCCGCACCTTGGCAATGCCGTTGCCCTTGAAGTCGAGCAGCTCGGCGGCCTTGTGCGAGAGATCGATCAGGCGGTTGGCGGCATAGGGACCGCGGTCATTGACACGCACGATCAGCGACTTGCCGTTGGCGAGATTGGTGACCCGCGCATAGCAGGGCATCGGCAGCGTCGGATGCGCCGCGCTGAGCCCGTCCATGTCGAACACTTCGCCATTGGCGGTCAGCCGGCCGTGGAAATCATCGCCGTACCAGGAGGCCAGTCCCACCTCGCTGTAGTTGACGTCTTCCTGCGGCACGTACATCCGCCCCGCCACCATATAGGGCTTGCCGACACGATAGGTGCCGCCGCCCTTCGGGACCGGCTCGCCATATTCGACCACGCGCGGGCTCGAGGACACCCCGTATTTCGGGTCGACACGGCCGGCAAACTTGCTTGACGAGGCGCAGTTGGCGAGCGTCAGGCAGAGTGCTGCGGCAATAGCGCCGCGCAAGACCCCGCCTCCGGGTTCTGTTAGCCGATTCCCCATGCTCCCCAATGACCACTCTGCGGGATGACTGCCCAATTCGGCCGACATCCGCATAAACCCCACGTCGGCGCGACCAACCCCTCGCACCCAGAACGGACGATATCGCAACCGGAACACGGCGGAAATGGGGAGGCGGTTACCTTGGTAAACCAATCGTTGAGCCTATCAACCGTCGAATTACGGGGCCAACCAGACGTTTGATTGCCTCCATTTGACACATCTGTTGCATGAAATCCGCACTTCACGGGCAATGCGCTGGGAAGCTTTTGAATCTTTTTGACTGTGTAGGGGGGTGCTGTGTTTCCTCGCAGGTGGGGCGGGAAGGATATTCGCAATGTTCGAAACTTTGACTGCGGTGATGGGTCTGCTTGGCGCCGGGATCTTCCTGGCTCACGCGTTCGAGGGTGTGCGCTGGGCCTGACGGTCCAGACCTCCTCTTTAGTGTCTAGTGTCTGCCTTTTTGGCTTCATTTGACGACCATGAAAAAGGCTCGTTCGGAAAGTTTTAATCAATTCGAGCGAGCATTGATTCGGAGGGTGAATCATGCGCAATCATGACCTTGTCTCCGACAGCTTCCTGGCTCTCACGGCAGCCGGTTTGGCGCTGCTTTGCTCGAGCCTGCTCGCTTTCGCCTTTACCTAAGACGGATCGCTGGCGCCGCGTGTTTGGCGGCGCGGCTTAGCTGCACATGTTGGCCGTCCCCTGCGTTTTGACAGCGGGACATTTGGGCGCGCCGCCGCAATTTGGCCGTACTCCGCCAGCCGCGATGGGTCAGGGATCCCAACCCAACAGAACCGAAAAGAGACCCCACAAGAGACAGGAGACAAGAGAAACGGCAAGGTCCCCTCACCTTCGGGCCTGCTGCAGCGTTGGCGGTCCCGCAGGCTCGCGAAGCCGTGAGGTGATGTCGTGACCAGCCATGAGGCGAAACGATCGGCAGCCGCGACGACATCATTTTTGCAAGCGCGCGAAAAAGCCCGGAAACCGCACCACGCCAAGATCCCTGCCGTCAATGGTCAACAACGGAGTTCGATCATGTGGACAGTGCTTAGCCTGATCTACCGCCTCTCGTGCCGCGCCCGCCTCCTGGAAATGCGGAAGCACCACCTGGCGGCAGCCGGCTGGTAAGCCAAAAGGCGATATTGCCCCTGCGGCACAGAATTTGAATTGTGCATATTGTTCTGGATGAGAATGCCATGCTTGCCGAGAAATTTTTCTTGATGCTTGAGGCGCTGCTCAAAGGTCGGGTTTACGCCGATGGGGCCCCGCGTGTCGTCAGCACGTCGCCCCACGTGCCGGTCAAACTGCCCGAGTCCAAACAGGCCTGATCAAGCAGGCGGTCACGGCGTTCGAGACGACCGCCCCCGGCCGCGCCAATTGCATGAGAGCGGCAAATATCGTTCGACGCGCACCACGGAGCCGCGCGGCCCGGAAAGAACGATCGCCATTTGTGATCTGGTTCATATTTGCCGGGCGTCAATCCAGCTAAATCAAGCTCACTGGGGATTTCAGGGGCCCAGTGACGTGCGCCGGCGGGACAAACCATTTCGAGCCCGACGGCGTAAATTTTTTTGACGGTCAGTTTGTGCCCTCAGTTGTCCGGCAGTGTTGCCGGCTGCCGTCGCATTCAAAACGCTGCCGAGTTTCTTCCAAGCGCCCACCGCCGCACGACTGCTGCGGCGGTGGGCGAACCGGCGTGCGGCTCGAATTTGCCAGCCCCGTTCGAGCCGCGTCGATTCGAGTCTCGCTTGGAAGGTGGGGCCGCCTTATTCCCTGAAATCGGGCGGCCCCAATCAGCCGGGCCATATTGCCGGTGCATCGACCGAAGCCGCGCAAGCAGGCCCGCTCCGACCGGCCGAATTGCAGTTGGGACAGCGCTGGCGGAAGGGGTGGGATGTGACCTGACGTTGAAATCGTTGAGCTTTTTCAGCTGAATAGTAAAACGCTCATCGCAGCGCCTCACATCACATCGTACAGCGGTCGAATAGTAAAAAGCCCCGGAAAACCGGGGCTTCTTTGATTTGTGGCAGCGATTGTGTCCGTGGGTTCGGCGGACGGTCTGTCCGCCAAACTCACGCACGGAGCTTGGTCACGTTGGTGGCAGCACTGACCATGGCGTCGTGCAACTCCTGCCGATACATCGCATCCCGGAGCGCCTGAGCGCCGCGCGCCAGCACCAGCTGGCTGGCCTGTGCCCGATAGGTCTGCACCTGCTTCATCGTGCTGTGGCCGAGCACGGCAGCGATCTGCGGGTCGGAGGCGCCGGCATGCGCCAACTCGATCCCGCAGAGATGCCGCAGACCGTGAGGGGAATAGTAGCGCGGGTTGCCCTTGCTGTCGGCGGTCGAGAACCCGAGCGCGCGAGTGGTGACGATCATCTCGTTAGTGATCGAGGTCGCCTTCCACGGTTCGCCCCTCTTCTTCGGCGACATCACCACATAGTCCCCATCTCGCGACCAGTCCTGCATCTCGCCCTTCAGCCGCTCTGGTAGCGGCACCCAGATGCGATTGGAAGTCTTGATCTGTTTGACGAACACCGCATTGGCGTCGAAGTTGAAATGCTCCCACGCGGTTTCAGCCAGATCGCTGCGGCGCTGCCCGCCATACCGGCCAAGGAAGTAGAATTTGCGGAGATCAGCCGACGCTTTCTCCTCGAACAGCTTGCATAGCTCCAGCGGCCAGACCGGGGCGCTCTCGCTATCCTCGTCCGACAGCTTCTTGATGCCGCGCGCCGGATTGACGCCGTTAAGCTTCACCATCTCCGCGAGGTGACAGAACTCCTCCGCGTAGTCCCACAACGTTGCAAGGCGATCGACGGTGGCGTCGGCGACCGAAGGCTTGTCGGCGAAGTGCGGCAAGTCGCGGATGCCTTTCACCTGCTCACGGGTGAAGTCCCAGATCATCGCAGAGCCGAAATTGTCGAGCAACCAGTTGTGTCGGCGGTCATAGATGTCGCGGGTCGATTGCTTGGCGTCGGCCCATTCCTTGGACCGCTGCTTGTATTCGTCGATCACCCATTTGAGCGAGCCGCGCGCCGTGCCGAGAGTGCGCAAAATCTTGGGCACCACTTGGATCGGCGCATGCGCCCGCACGGCCTTCTGATAAGCCTCATCGAACTTCTGCGAGCCGGGCTTGCCGGATAGCGTGAAGCGCTCACCAGTCAATTGATTCCGGAAATAATGATAGTCGGGCTTGCCGCGCTTGCCCGGTATTCTCTGAACGTATTCGTAGTCCTTGTAGGTCTTCATCCCTTGCCCTTTTTCAATCGTGCAAGCTGTTCATCGATAAGTGAGCGCTGCTTGGCGCTGGCTGGCTTGCCTTTGTCTTTCAGATCATCCCACGCGGCATCCAAGTCGAGGCGATCCCATCTCGGATTGTTGCCGCTGATGTTTACCGGTTTTGGCATCGCTCCCTCGTCAACCATTTCCAGAAACTTGGTGACACCGAAGCCGACATAAGCGGCGGCGCGCTCGACCCCCATGCCACGGGGTGGGTATGCGAGATGATCAGACAGCTTATCGGTACCACGCACCATAGTGTTTACTCACGGGCGACATTCAGACCAGCTTCTTAGAGCTTGCCCTCGCGAATGAGCTGGTCGTGATTTTCCTCGACATGGCGTCGAGCTTGTTCTCGGGCCCGCTCGCTTACTTGCTCCGGGCTCTCGACCGGGTGTCCGCCGGTCAGTGCAATCGCGCGGTTGGAAGCTCTTATTGCCTTGAGGACCCGAGCAACCGCCGCCTTCATCTCGGGCTGGTTCTGCAGCTCCATGGGAAGGTTGCTGAACTGCGAAACCAGCTCAGTCGCTGCCAGAGCTAGGTCGAGTTCATTGCGTGTTTCGCGCCAGACGTCAGGATCGAAGTTGCCGAAGGCTTCCTTGATCTGTGCGGCCATGGCCTTGCCTTCGGTGAGCCAATCCGGCGCCTCCTGCCGGAAACTCGCCTCCAGTCTGTTGGCCATTTCTGTGTTGATCGACGCCTCATGAGCCTTAGCGGCCTTCTCGATCTGCCGACGCAGGTTTTCGCGAATCCTCAGCTTGAATTGCACGACGGTGTTCGGCTTGCGCGCCATGGGCTTTTCCATTCCCGGAGTAATATGGAACCAGTTGTGATGTTACTATGGAACCAATTCTGATGTCAAACAGTCGTTGACCTTATATATGGAGGCCCTAGGATGACATCGGATTTGGTTCTATGCCCGGAGCGGGGCGGTGTGAGGAATCTGTGCCATGGCCGAGTATTTTCAGACAGGTATCAAAAAGGGTCGTGGGCGCGCCCAGCACTCGCTCGACCTGATCAAGGCGATGTATGACATCGCCGAAGAGGCTCAGCCAATCACTGGACGCGGTGTTGGTTATAAGCTGTTCTCGCTGGTCCTGATCGCATCGATGAGCAGGAACTGCATGCAAGGCGTTTATCGCCTGCTCAAGGAGACTCGCGAAGAAGGGACCATCCCATGGGAGTGGATCGTCGATGAGACTCGTGAGCTGGAGCGGGTATCGACCTGGGATAACCCCGCTCAATTTGTTCGATGTGTCGCCCGTTCCTATCGTCGCGATTTCTGGCAGCAGCAGCCGGTTCGCGTAGAGGTCTGGAGCGAGAAAGGCACCGTGCGCGGCGTGTTGCAGCCGGTGCTCGACGAGTACGGCGTTGGCTTCCGCGTCATGCACGGCTTTGGCAGTGCGACGATCATCAACGACGTCGCGCAAGATGACGACGGCCGTTTGCTGATCATTTTGTACATCGGCGACTTCGATCCGAGCGGCTTGTGGATGTCGGAAAACGATATCCCCGAGCGGCTTCGCCGCTATGGCGGCAACCACGTTTCGATCAAGCGAATTGCGCTGACCCGCAACGACCGCACGGCGCTCGGGCGGCGGCCAGCCTTCAATGTCAAGGACAAGAAAAAGGACCCGCGCGCGCCGTGGTTTCGAAAGAACTACGGGCAGCTGTGCTGGGAGCTGGATGCGATGGACCCGAACGATCTGCGCTCGCGCGTTGAACAGGAAATTCTCCGGTATATCGAACCCGAAGCATGGGAGCGCTGTCGAGTCGTGGATGCGGCAGAGCGCGAGTCTCTGCGCTATGTGCTCGATAATTGGAAGGCGTGACTAATGACCGCTCCTCAGGAGAGAACATGGCGCGTGATCGGCGGCATCGTCGTGATCGCCGCCCTGTTCATCGTGTTCGCGCTGGTGGTGGTGTGAGCAAAGCAAAAAGGAGATAGCCCATGTATGTCTTGATCAAACTGCACGATGACGATGAGCCGGACGTGCACCTGTATTCCAATCTCATGCAGGCCAAACAGAATGCTTGGGAAACCGCGAGAGACTTCATGTACGATCCGGAGCACGAGCGGGAATGGCAGGACTGTTATGCGTTTCGCTGCGAGCCTGACGGACCGAGCGAGCGACTGAATTTTTTCGACTTGGCGACGGACAATGACGAGTACCGCGCCATGGAGGCCAATTGATCGGCGGCATCCCGGCCATCGCCTGCGTCCGTGACGCCGGTCGGGCGGAACTGTCGGTCGCAGTGGCACTGTGGCCGACCTCGAATGCCGAGCAAAGTAATCGAATTCTTCAACTCGGGTTTCGAGTCGGCGAGGTCCATGCTCGCGGTTGGCTTGAGCGAGAGTGGGGACGTTGGTTGCAATGTTCCCCTCGCCCGACGCTCCGCTGCCGCCGGGATCGCGCCTTTATCGTGGCGTCGCTCAAGGTGGCGCCGATGGGCTATCGCGATGAAGGACCCTTTTGATGTGAAATGAGAGAAGGTGCAGAGGCCCTTGGTTGCTTTTGCTGGCGCTGAGGGCCTCTGCCAGAACAGTAAGGTGTAGAATGCGGCGGCAATATCACGGGCACGGCCCGGCCACAACTGACAACGCGGTCGCGAAATTGAAGGCCCACACCTTGGCGGTGGCCGAGGCGACGAGTCACGCGCTCGCCATCATGGCCGCAACGACCGCCGCTGAGGCCGAACCCCACGTCAGGGCGCTTCAGAAACTCCGGCCATACGACCTCACGAAGCCTGACGATCAGTTCGACCTAGCAGACCACGTCTTCTCGGATGTCTTTCTGGAGTTTCCTTGGATAATCGCCGTCGACCAGATGGTGGGTGCCGAGCCCGAGCCCGAGGGCGAAGAGATGTCCGACGAGGAGCCCGAGCCGGAGCCGAACCCGATCGCGATCGCGATCGGTGATTTCGTGCAGTGGCGCTCCGGTGGCATCGACCAATTCAAGTCACCGCGTCGGGTCACCAGCCTCGATCTTTCAGCTGGCTACGCGTTCGTTCAGGGTAGCAAGACCGGTCTGCCGATTGGCGATCTGACCGTGATCCCGCAACTGGTGCCAGACAAGGAGCAGCTCGCTCGCTTCGTCGCCGCAATCTTCAAGCACGCAAATCCCGCTGGCTTTGTCTCGCTGCGTAGCTTCCGCGACGGCGCCACGAACCGTGACAAGCCGATTTTCATCGAGCCCATCACTCTCGGTGATCCGCAATTCCACGAAGTGGCGGTCGAGCGCGCCTGGCAGGCGGCGGCTTGGGAAGTCCCTGCCGTGTTCTGTCCGCCCCTCGTGACGTTCCACACCGGCAAGGATGCCAAGACCGAGAATGTCTCGGAGGGCGTCGCGATCAGCGTAGAGTGCGACGAACGTCCCGTCGTGACGCAGCAAATATTGCAGGGTCTGCTCGGCGATCCGACCATCATCGTGGCGTCCGGCGGCGAATGGATCGACAACGAGACCGGCGAGGTCGAGCCCAAAGTGCATATGCATTGGCGCCTGACGACCCCGGTGTCGAGCCCGGCACAGCAGGCGCGCCTGCGCGAGGCGCGTGACCTCGCAGCCAAGTTGGTGGGCAGCGACTACACGGCCGTGCCGCTTGTGCATCCGCTCCGTTGGCCCGGAAGCTGGCATCGCAAGCAGACGCCGCGCTTGGCTAAAATTGTTTTCGAGAGCGAGAATGAGGTCGATCTGGATGAGGCGCTTGAACGCTTGCGCGACGTAACGGGCGCCTGGTCTATATCGGAGCAATTCCGGCACGATTTCAGCGCCAGCCATCAGACCAATCCCAAGCTGCTCGCCGAGAAGGTCGAGTACGTCGCTTCGGCGCTGCGCGTTATCCCGAACAACAATCTGAAATGGTGTGACTGGAATTATGTGGGCCTCGCCATCTGGGGCGCGACCGGCGGCTCCGCCGAGGGCTTCAAGGCGTTCGCCGACTGGTCGGCCAAGGCACCGAAGAATATTGTCGCAAACACCGAGGAGCGCTGGGCGCACTTTGCGAAATCGCCGCCCGACCGGATTGGTTTCGGCACGCTCGTCTATCTCGCGCGGCAGAGCGATCCCTCGTGGGATTTCGAAGGGAGCACCTCCGTCGCGGAGCCCGCCGACCCCATCGATCTCTGGGCAAAGTTCGAGCCGCCGACACTGCCGCGAGGCGTCTTGCCCAACATCATCGAGCGCTTTGCGTTCGATCAGGGTGTCGACATGGGCGCCGACATGGCGGGTATCGCCGTCTCGGCCTTGGCGGTTTGCGCTGCGGCCATCCCCGACAAGGTGCAGCTGCAGGTCAAGCGACATCATAATGGCTGGCTGGAGAGCGCGCGCCTTTGGGTGGCCCTCGTCGGTCCCCCGAGCACGATGAAGAGCCCGATCATGGCGGCCGCAGTCCGTCCCCTGCGCCAGATCGATGCCGCCCTGGCGCGGGATTATGCCGAGCAGCGCGCCGAGTACGACAAGCTCGGCAAGGAGGAGAAGGCCAAGAACACCCCGCCGAAGCAGACCCGGCTGCTGCTTCAGGACACGACCATCGAGGCGGCTCAGGAAATCCTGAAGGACAGCCCGGACGGCATGCTCTGCTATCAGGATGAGATGTCGGGCTGGTTTGGCTCGATGGACAAATACTCCGGAGGACGTGGCGCGGCTAAGGACCGCGCCTTCTGGCTGGAAAGCTACAACGGCTCGCCTTACTCCGTGAACCGCATCGGTCGCGGTGCCGCCTACATTGACAATCTCTCGATCTCTCTGATTGGAGGCATCCAGTCCGAGCCGATCCGCAAGCTCGCTGAAGATAGTGTCGACGACGGGCTGCTGCAGCGTCTGCTCCCAATTGTGCTCGCACCGGCAGTGATTGGCCGGGACGAGGAGATGTCGACCGTCGTGTCCGAGTACGGGCTGCTCATCGAGCGGCTGCATAGCATCAGCGCAAAGATCCTCAAGCTCGACGAGGGCGGCCAGTGTTATCGTCAGGAACTGGAGCGCAGGCATCTGGACCTGCAATCCTGCGAGGCCATCAACCCGAAGCTCGCGGCCCACATCGGCAAATACAACGGGCTGTTCGCCCGGCTCTGTGTGATCTGGCACTGCGTCGAGGCCGCCCGCAGGGTTTCCGCCTTGGACTTGAACTCGCCCGATCCCGCGACGATCATCCCAGAGGCGACAGCGCGGCGCGTCGGGGCATTCCTGCACGGTTTCCTGTTGCCGCATGCCATCGCCTTCTATGCGGGCATGCTAGGCCTCTCGAATGACCACGAGCGGCTCACCGCAGTCGCCGGGTATATCCTCGCGCACAAGCTTGAACGCCTCTCGAACCGCGACATCCAGCGCGGCGACCGCACCATGCGGAAGCTGGGGCGGCAGGAGATCGACGTGATTTTTGACCACCTGGATGCCCTTGGCTGGATAGACCGCATTCCCGGCCGCCGCATCGGGGCACACCACTGGGCCGTCAATCCCGTCGTTCACACCAAGTTTGCCAAGAGGGCCGCAGCCGAGGCAGAGCGGCGGGCGCGGGAGCGCGAGATTATTACTGGCCTGATGGGGATGAAGAACGAGGCGGATTAGGTTTTCGGGCGCGTGGCTGGTCTCAAAAAGCTGGCAGCCTACTCTGGTACGCTTATGACCCCCTTGTTTTTGTCACCATTGTCCCTTGCGTGCGCGACATAAAAAAAGTCTGGGCTTCCCCTTCTTAAGGACACCCGCCCGCGTTTTTGTCTCGCGCGCGCAAGGGACAACGGCGACAAATCTTGGCAAAACGACAGGATCGAGGTCGCATCGATGTTATTTGGCCGGTGTCCTGTCCGGGTTTTGTCACCAGCGTCCTCGAAAAAATCGCGCATGGTGGTGACAATGGCGATGGGTGTGGTGACAATTACACATCGGCGCGTCGGGTGTGTTGACTGTTAATCGGAGGCTGGAAAGCCGCCCAAATGCCGGTCGGCCTCTTGATTTAGTTCGCTGGCGAAATTGGGATAAGGTGACCAACCAACGATAGGGACCAAAATGACCGAACCCACGAGACTGCCAGTGCGTGGCCATGGCGGACGGCGTGAGGGGTCTGGCCGCCCGCGAAACGCCAGCCCCCGCATTATTCGCAGCATGCGCAATGAACCAATCTCGATGCGAGCCAAGTACGCAGTGCTGCCGCTCGACCATCTCCTTTCAATCCTCAATTCCAAAGATGCGACCAAGGCCGAGAGGTTTGAGGCGGCAAAAGTTGCCGCGCCTTATATGCATCAGAGGCTTTCAGCTGTGGTGCTCACAAACGACAGCGAGCCGCGCCAGACTACGCTTGACCTGACGCGCTTCACTGATGACGAGGTTGCGACATTCGAGGTTTTACTCGCGAAAGCTCAGGCGCAGCCGCCGACATTGCCCACGCCAGCCTTCGATCCCGAGGCTGACGAGGAGTATCTCTGTCCCAGCTGGAAGCCGGGTGATCCGATTAGCTAGTTTAGTTAGGGTGACCGAAACCAGCTTATAAGGCACTTCGCGGGCCTTTTACGCCGCCAAAAGCACACTTATATTAGAAACCAACTTATTGAACCGGCGGGTTTCTACATGTGCTTTATTCGCGCCTATCTTCGTGCTTCCACAGATGAGCAAGACGCCTCGCGGGCAAGGGGCGAAATCGAGAAGTTTGCCGCCGAGCGCGGCATGCTCATTGCCGCCTGGTACATCGAAAACGAAAGTGGCGCCAAGCTGGCCCGCCCGGAGCTGTTCCGGCTGCTGGCCGACGCCCATCCCGGCGACGTTCTCCTCGTCGAGCAGGTCGACCGGCTCTCCCGCCTGACGGCAGCTGACTGGGAGCGGCTGAAGCTGGAGCTGGCCGCGCGGCAAGTCCGTGTCGTCGCTCTCGATCTGCCAACGTCATGGGCTATGGCGACCAAGGACGGCGACGAATTTACCAAACGGATGTTTGACGCCATCAACGGCATGTTGCTCGACATGCTGGCCGCGATCTCGCGCAAGGATTACGAGGACCGCCGCCGCCGCCAGTTCCAAGGGCAGGCCAAGGCCCGAGCCGCCGGCAAGTATGTAGGCCGGCCTGAGAACAAGCGCAGAAATAATCGGATCGCTCACATGCTCGCCGCCGGCACGAGCTATAGCGACATCCAGAACGCCACGGGCTGCAGCCGCGCCACGGTCGCCAAGATCGCGAAGCGCCTGCCACGCTGATCACGCCACGTGATTAGCAGCCAGCCCCGCCCATGCGGCGGGCTCTGCCGCCGGTCCACGGCCGCCTCGATCGAGCGGACGCACCCAGCGGCCTTAGCATTGATTGTTTCTGCGGAAATCAAGTTTTTCAAGTTCGAGGCTAGCAGGCGCTCGGACTTTAACCGTGAAGCATTCACGGCGCGGTGAAGCTCGCTCACCCTATCCGTAGTGCCACCTATATCCCGCCCTGCATGCGCGGCGTAAGCTGACAGCTTCGCGAGATCATTCTGCGAGAGGGGGCGCAAGCGATTTCACCACAGAACGTGGAGCGCCATGCCCATTGTCGACGCCGCCAACAGCGACACCTTGTCAATACTTCTGGGCACGAGTGCTGCCGCCAAGACCGATGAGGCTATCATCGAGCGTCCGCCGCTGCCCGGCGTTGTCTATCGCGCCTTCATCACCCATCCATCATCGCCAGGTCCTGCCGTGCTCGCTATTGCCCATCGCGAGAACGGCAAGGTCGTTGTCGACTTCTTGCGTGGCGGCCTGATCAACTTCGAAACCGCGACCTTGCTCTGGGCCTACCACATCGACGCTATCACCAGCGCCGAGAGCGATGAGCCCGCCGAGGCAATGTTGCATGCGATGGCCGGTGTCATCAGTCTGCTGCAGCTGGAGTTCATGCGATGACCAAAAACCGCGATAGCACGCTGACACTGATCGCTCAGCGTGACGATGGCTTCTCGCTGTATCGTCGCGACACCGATCAGCCCGACAGCTCTTGGATCAACATCAAGCTTGTGTGGGTCACCGTCGACACCAAGAAGCAGCGGAGAAACTGGCATCTGAGCTGGAGCCATGATGAGCAACGGCTCTCGCGCAACACCGACAGCAAGGACTTGCTTAGGCAGCATCCGGAGGTCGCCGAGTGGGTTGTCGCGCAGCTTCGGCAGCGGGACTTTAAAGCGGGCAGTGAAGATGTCGCGCTATCGGCGCCAACTAAATCCGGACCATCTGCAGAAGCCTCGTCGGTCAGCACTGAGCCCACCACCGACGAGCCAGAGCCCGTCCTCACCCGAGAGCAAGCGCTCGCCCAAGCCCACGAAGACAGCCTCCGCTGGGAAGCCAACAAACAGGCAGAGCGTGAGCAGCTTGAAGCGCAGCGCGAGAAGGAGCGTGAGGCGGAAGCACAATGGCGGCGCGAACAGCTCAACAGCTACATTTTCTTCGAAAGCCTCGGCGGCCTGCAGAACCTGCTCAGCGCCAACCGCAGCACATCGATCTTCGATCGACTGCCGGTGCCGCGAAGGTCGTACTGGAATTGGCGATGATCAAACAGGATGACGTCATCCGTCACGCAGCCGGCATCGTCGTGCTGACTGCCGCTATCACCGTCGCAGTGCTGCTTATTGTGGGATGAACGAATGCGCCCCAAGTATCTTGATAGTGTTATGGCCGCCGTCGCACTGCTGCCAGCGGGCAAACGTGAGGCGGCACTCAGGAGCATCGCCAATCGCTTGGCGCAACTGCCGAAGATCGAGAAGCACGACGTGCAATCCGCGACCGAGTTCGTGCTCGGCAATTACGGCCTTGCCGGTGGCCGTCACTTCCCACAGCGGGCGCGCCAACCGTGCGACGTCGGCACGGCAGAGGGCCGAGACGCAATTCGGTAAGTGAGACAAATTCGAAAGGAGCATTTCGAGATGAAGCAACAACCCAAGTTTTTTGATGCGAATGGTAACGAGATCGATGAAACCGAGGCGTTCGACCACCGTGGCGTCATGCGTGATCAGTGCGCGATGCGAGTGCCGATGTGGCTCAGTGACGCTTCAAGATCGGGCGACGCTGCCGATCCCAGAACGCAGTATGGCGCCTATCCCGCTTCTTCAAAGGCAGGTAGCCCCTGCACGAAAGACGGCAGGCCCGGAATTCTGCGCCGTGGTCGAGATGGCATATTGTTCTGCGATGTCGGACGTGCCGCCGACAGCAAGCCGCAAGTAAACGATGGCACCACCAATCCGCTCGGACTTCATAAGCCGGGCTACAGATATTCGAGCGACGTTTCGACCAGCGACGCTCGCCGCCAGGTCATCGACGAAAGCTATTCAAAATACGAGCGGTCCGCCCGCAATGCCTGGCGTGGCGCACGCGACGCTACTGAATGCGATGGCAGCGGTCACTGTCCGCTGTGCGACGAAGAGGGTTGCGTCTATTCCGATGATGTCGATCAGGCGGTATTCAACGCGAGCACGCACACCGAGACCGGTCAGGCCGATAGCCAGAGGATGATGCAGGATCAACGACGTGCCCAAGCTTACGCCGAATATGATCGTGACGTTTCATCGGCGTGGCGCGGCGATCTGAAGTAACAAGTTCAAACCCGAGGAGGTACCATGAGTGACACCGAACGCCTTGAGCAACGCATCATCGCGGTGCTCAACGACCCCAACAGCGCGAGTAGCGACGAGGTTGGTCAGCTGATCGTCGACAACGACGCCGCGATCGCCAAGGCCGAACAGGAGATCATCGCCGCCCGCGAACTTTCGCAGGACATTACCAAGACGCCGCTGCCGGCGCAGGCCGCTGATGCCCGCCGTGCAGCCGAAGAGGCCGCTTTGACGCGCGACCGTCTGGCCAAAATCGAGCCGGCACTGCGCGACCGCTATACGGCGAGCCTCGCAACCGAAAGGAAGGCGCGATGGCAAGGCTACTTTGAGATGATTAGCGCCGAGCGCGAGGTGCTCGCCGTCGAGTTCGACGAGTTCTTCGGCCGCATCCGTTCGGAGCTGGCCGCGCTGAATACGAAAATCCGCGAGTTCAACGGAGAGGTGGGCTACGTCAACCGCTTCGGCGGCGAGATCGGCCAGTGGGGCCATCAGCTCGATCCGCTGCCGCTGATCGCCCCGCTGCGCACGCTCGACAGCGACACTGCGCGCAACGCGCCCGATTGGCGCGCGGCAAACGCTTTCGCTGCGAGCTTTGCGCAGTCGATGGTGCCGGCTGCACATCCGGGTGCCGCATGGGGCGAACCAGAAAATCAGGCGCAACGCCGCGCTGAGGTCGAGAAGGAGCAGCAACGCCTCGCCAGTTTTTATGAGCAGCAAACTGCCGATCAGGAGGCGCGGCAAAACCAAGAGGAGCGTGAGCGCTTCGCTGCGACGTCAAACCGCGCGAGTTGATAGTTCAGTTCGGTAGTGAGGTCATCACCCCCGTCCCTCGCTGCCGCTCCGCCTGCCCTTGGCCCTTTGGCTGAGAACCGTATGGGTCACAGGGTGGGCGTCGAGTCTCTCGGTCGGCGGGCTTCTCGCTGTTCGGACATTTCGGTGAGTAGCATGGAGACCGAGAGCCTGCGGCCCGTGACACCTTCAGAGGCGATAGGCAAAGCGGCCCTCGGCCCGAGGTCGGCCCAAGGACCCCGGTCGCCTGTCCTCCCTCGGTTAGCGGCGGGGCCAAATCACAAGGGCTTTTCGCGCTCCTGGTCGCCGGGGACCGCTGCTTGGAAGACTGGCGCCCGGGTCAACGTTGACTTGGATCAAGCTTAGGCGAACCGCCGGTTCTAGTTATGCCGCGTGTCTGACACAACGCCTCCGTTGCAGGAAGACCCTACACGCCCTTGCAACCGATGCGGCGCGCAAATGAAGCATTTGGCCGACCTGCCCAGCATAGGCATGCATCAGGCCCAGCGGATATTCCTCTGCTACAGCTGTCACAACGTCATTGCGGAGCCACGGCAGGCTGCCTCAATTGGCGGCCTCTTGTGGCATCCTGTACGCTCGCGCGATGTTCTCAGTCAGTTAGTCTAGCGCGGGATGGCATGAATTGCGATGCTGATCGCGCCAGTCCCGCATGTCAGCCCCACTGCCCCTTATTTCGTCACCGCACGCGGTAATTGTTAGTTGCATGGGGTGTGAAATAGCAGATAGTCGACTTTCCGGCGGCGCGCCGCCTCGCTCAACAGCCCATGGAGGCTGCGATGGAGCACTTCATCCACAACGCCAACGTCGATCTCTATCGGAGACTGATCGCCGAGAGCGAGCGCGATCCCAAGCGCGACGAGGATCGGCACAAGATGTTGCAGACCTTGCTCGCCGAGGAAACAGCCAAGGACAACAAGCCGCTCGGTTAGTCGCCCTGCATTCAAATAAAGCGGCGGGACTTGATCTCGCGCAAGCAGGAAGCTCTTGCTCGTGATCTTCTTAAAAAAAGAGCGGTTTCCCCCCAGTCAGTCCCAAGCCGCTTGACTATCGGATGCTCTTGATCAGCCCTCGGGAGCATCCGATCAATCTTGCGATTGGGCGGCAGCCCCTAACCGCGACAACGAGGTGAGCGATGAGATGCGTAGTATCTTTGAAGGACGGCGGTGCGATGGAAAGAGCAATGGGCGCGCTGGCGAAGTATAGATACGACGCAGGCGGCGAGCGCGTCGCCCCTGAAGGACACCCAAGGGAGTGGAGCCAATGGCAACTTGAGATCAACTCGGCAGAACTAAAAGCGATCGACGATCACGTCTATGAGGGTGACATCATTGGTGTAAAGCCCGTCAACTAAATCGCGAGCTACTGGAATTGCGCGCGCGTCAGAAAGGCTGAGGCCGTCAGCGCAGCACATAGCGCGAGTTGCGCGGCAGCATGGTTCGCCACCCATCCGCAATTATCCGGATAGTTTCGTCGGCTGAACATTGAGCCGAGATCATGGTCCGGTGACGCGAAATTTCTACCAAATGCCACATGGCCCAGTTCGTTTACATCTGCCCGGTGACCTCGATGAACGTCCAGCAATGGCTGGACGACGACGAGGACGCAAGCGACGACAAGTATGAAGCGATAAAGTGCCCGGCCTGCGCTCGATTGCACTTCCTTAGTCAAAAGACAGGGAGGTTATTGGGCTGCGACTGCTCAAATTCTAAGCCACGACTTTGATCTGACGCGGATGCCGTGTTTCGCGAGCTGAGGCCTGATCTCAATCGTCCCAAATCAGCTTGTGGCAGCTCGGGCACTCGAACACGGACACATACCCTTTGGCGCTCATTTTCCAGATTTTCTGCAGAAGCCTAAGATGGACTTCGCAGTGAGGGCATTCCGGTTGGAACGGGGTGGCGGCGGAACTGTTAGTTTTAGGTTGGAGCATTTATAGGCTCCGTTGTGCGAGGAGACTCCCCCGAGGCTGAACCAAGTCACCAACTCAGCACTCGTTCCTGCACTTACTCAAAACTCTCAAATGGCGGTTGCGCCCGTCCTCCGCCGGCTCGAATGCGTTGGCCAGATTCTATCAGCTTGCGCGGGGGCAGCCTCGGGATGGGCGAATAACGACGTTTCGTCTTGAGAGCTAGATTGATTGCGCCTTCGGCGGCGAGAATTGCCTCTATACGATCATGAGCAATTCCAGTTTTTGGCAAGCGTCCTTCTCGCTCGAATGACCATCTCCAGCCAAAGGGATTGGCAGTTTGCAGTATTGTGTATTCTATGCCTTGATATTGCATGAGGCGGCTTTCATGTCGTTTTCGGCGGGCGCAAGTCGCCAATGGTCCACGCACGAAAATCTGGGACCTGCTTTGAAGCCATGTCGTTGCAGTTAATGCACTGAAACTTGCGACCGCCTGTCTTGACGATCATGAAGCGCATCGGCTCGCCGCATTTCGGGCAGCTCGGGCGGAGAAAGTTGTTTGGCATGTCGACCGGCTCGCTCTGGGTTGAGGCGCGGCTGCATCAAGAAGAGGCTGGCTTTCAGCTGGTCATGAAGGCGCTTTTCCCGGAGAAAGCGCCCGAAGCCAAAAAAGAAGAACCACCAACTAAGGCGCGATTATCCTTTTGTGGGGCGCGGCTTCATGTTGGCGCGCGCAAACCCGGAGATGAAAGCCATTCGTCAATGTGTGCCGCGACATCCAGCTGACGAAGCTTTTCCGAAAGCTTGTTCCGCCTCAATCCGGGTCCGAGGAGAGCCACCGCAGCTTCGATGCGCTTCTGCTCATCCCTGAGGCGCTCGTACAATGTTGGGGACTTATCAACAAGCCAAGCCATAGCCGTTCCTTCCAGTGCTGGGCGGGAGCAATACCAACTCTCAGTCACCGATATGAGCCAGAAAGCAGCGCGGCGATGCGAGGACTAGGCGCTTCTTCCGTTCCAATGTCTATCTAATTCGTATGTGGCCACAATCGCGGCTCGCGGTCAGGCAAACAGCGCCGCGCCCGCCTCCGTAAATTTTCACGAACCTGCCGCTCTCGTGCAGCCACAGCCAGCCGTTGGCGATAGCTCGTTCAAGCCTGGCTCCCTTGAGCTGGTCCAAACAATTTTGATCAAAATCTCCGCAGGATTTTCGTCCCCGTATTAACACGGGCTTTAAAAGTTACATTCCACTATCGGAAGCTGTCCGCAGCATCTTCCGCTCCGTGCGATGAAAGGCAGTACTATGAAAAAATTGTTTTTGCGCTTTTGGCGGGATCAGAGTGGTGCTACCGCCATCGAATATGGCTTGATCGCAGCAGGCATCTCGCTGGCGATCATCGCCGTGGTCAACGGTCTTGGCTCGAACCTCAACGACAAGTTCACGTCGGTCAACAGCTCTCTGAAATAACTTGGGTCACTCGTCAGCGTTCTCAGGCGACCGGGCGATCACATCGCCCGGTCTTTCTGTTTAACTGACCAGCTTTTAGCCTAGCAAGAGAGGACTAGCCCGACTCGTGGCGGGCTCATGGGGGACGCCGGTCTGGTCGTCCGTCGATACCCGTCCTTTGCCTCCGCACTGATCACAACGTGTGGGATAAAGTCTGCGGCCACCCGGAGCGGGCTTTTTCACCAGCGAGCGGCCAGTGCCCTCGCAGACAAGGCAAGTGTTGTCGCCAGCGTGCTTTTTCATTGCGCTCCCCGCGCGACGTTTACTTGTTGGTCCAAAGCGAGCAAAAAAGGTTCACCGGACCAGCCCGTCACGCAAACAGCGCCGCGCCCGCCTCGGTGAACTTCACGAATGTGCCGCTCTCATGTATCCACAGCCAGCCATTGGCGATGGCGCGCTCAAGCCCGGCACTGTATTCGGCAGGCGTCCCCTTCAGCTCGAACAGGAATGGCCCGTTGATCTTCTCGATATAAATCCGCCCGTCCTGCACAGGCTCGAAAGCGTTGGCCAGCTCGACGATCTTGCGCGCGGCGACATCCGGATCGGCGAATTGGCGGTCGGTCACGAATTTCAAGCGATCCCTCGTGTCCATCGATGCACCCTTTACCTCATTCGGAAGCGGTTACGTAGCGCGAGGCCGAGGAGGAATAAGAGCACCACACTCAGCAGAGCTTCGACCGCGCTCACAACCTGTGTCGTATCCGACAAGCAGTTCGCCGTGGCCATCTTAGTTAGCAGAATGCGCTGGTTTGGCAGGAAAACAAAGATGTTAGCCAAGCTGAGATTGATGGCGAGCTTGGTTGGCATTGGCGCTCCGCAATACAAGGGAGCGTGCGTAAAGATGCCAAATGCGGCTACGAAGATAGCGACCAGCCAAAGCACCGGTCTAATGTAGCTGATGCCGTAATTGCTTAAGCACTGGTAGGCTAAATTCAGAAGCCATTCGCCGGAAAAGATACGAAGCAGTCCACGGCGAGCACGTAGCTCCATGCGAAAAACGTGTTGCTCATCCTCGTGCTTCTTTAGCCGCTCCATTTCCTGCTTTAGGCGTTCATAGGCGTACACTTGTTGTTGCGCGTCCTCGTTCATTGCGGGTCTAGGCCATATTACGCCGTGCCACGCGGTGGCCTCATGCATTTCCGCCCCTCGAAGATCGGGGGGCTGGGCCTCAAAGCGCGCAAAGGCGAAGTTGGCGGGCCCGTCGAACGTTGCGTCGACGAACTGAATATGGCCGGAGAACGTCGCCGTTTTGAAGCTGACTTCTTTGAACTTTGCTCCGTCGAAACTGGTTGACATGGAAAAGGTAACCCCGTCAAAGCCAGCGCCGCTGGGAAACTTGGCTCCGACAAAAGTCGCCTCGCCAGAGAATGTCGCCCGATAAAAGATGGCCAGGTCGTTACCGTGAAAATTTGTGTCGTGAAAGTTAGCAGCGCCGGAGAACGTGGCTGAGCGAAAATTGATGTTGGTGAGGTATGCCCGTTGGAAATGAACGCTTCTGGCGAAGGTCACCGATTGAAAGTCGGCCCCTGCATCAAGGTGCACGCCGCCAAAGTTGGTCTCTCGCGAGAATGTCGCCGAGCTGAAATCGGCCTTGCTGTTGAATACCGCATTTTGGAAGCTAGTCTCGCCTACGAATACCGCCGAGCGAAAGTCTGCAGGCCACACAAATCGAAAGCCCGCCAGATTAAGCGGACGATCAAAGCGCGTATGAGAAAAATCAGCAGGTGTCTTGGGTTCGGGTAATGTCAGCGACTTGGATGTGCGTCGGGCGAAAATATCCGCCAATTCGTTGCGATTTGCACCGTCTGCGCCGATCCACCGATCCCAAGCTACGCGGTTTTTCTCGGCAAGCTCTTGATCCCAATTGCCATCCATGGGCTGTTCGCCATGAAGTGTGGCGAGACAGTACCAAGGATTTTCATTGGCAGGCCTAAGTTGTGGAGCCTTTTCCGCTTCGGTGGTGTCGGAGCGGTTTCGGCGAAAGCTGAACCATTTTTTGTCAGGCATTGTTCAAGTCTCTCCCGGCACATCCATGCGCAACACGTGGGTTTCGCACTCGCACATCCTGAAACTCTGTACCACAGAAGCACCGCTGCCCGGTGTTGCCTTCCCATCAGCTGCGCCGCTTGCGCTTCATATCGAGGAACTGCGCCAGCCTTGCCGGGTCTGCACAAAACCGTTCCCATGCCGCCCGAAACAGCCGCGTGCAATCCTCGCGATCCTGCCCAGTGCCCCGCGCCTCCAGCCCGCGCATCGGCACCACGGTGTCGATGGCCCAAGCCCAGAACGTGCGCGCGCCCGCCCCATGTTGGATGCCGATGGAGCCGACCTCAAACTCCTCGCCGCCATCCTTCAGAATGACGCGGTAGTTGTCGTAGGCTTGTGGATGGATGACGCGGCGGAGGTAGAGGTCCATTGGTCAAGGGCTGATTGCTTAGGCGAACAATGCCGCGCCCGCTTCGGTGAACTTCACGAAGGTCCCGCTTTCATGCATCCAGAGCCAGCCGTTGGCGATTGCGCGTTGAAACCCCGCACTGTACTCGGCGGGCATGCCCTATTATTTCATCTCTTTGTTTCCAGCTGGTTCATTAAGGCCAGCGGCCTCTAGCCACCTCTCCAGATTTTGCGGCGTCAAAATCACGCCGCGAATGACGATATCGCATTCATCATAACTCTCGTGTTTTACTCCCTTCTTTTGAGGCCAGCCGTCGTACAGCAATCCTACGGGCACGAGTTTGTCGTCTTGGATTACATAAATCGGGCCGCCGCTCATTCCGCTAAAGAACCAGCCATGGGGCGCATCCAATCGGCTTTCCATCATAACAATGCGGTCAGTTTTGGAGAGACCGCCTTTCACCTTGGCTATCACCAAAGCTATCGTTCCTCTTACAATCGGCTTGCCCTCGTCGTTAGTCGCATTTCGCTTGCCCATCTCTGGCCAGCCGGCAGCTGCAAGCATTTCCGCTCGCGCCCATCTTGGCTCGTGCCAACGATCGTGATCCATATCAATTGCGCGGCTACCCCACTCGGCGCTGAAGCGCGGCCATACCGAAGTGATGTCAGCGATTGCGAGATCGAGATATTCTTCTTCGCCCTCAGTGCCTGGCACTATTTGTAGTGCATCCTTCAAGCCATCTGCGGTGATAAACGAGAGTGGCTGAAAGCCCTCTTTGTATCCTAAGGCCAACCCCGAAAATGGAGAGCCACTGTCTCGCCTCTTCTTCGCAATCTCGACAACATGTCGACAGGTGCACGCGTAATAGTGGCCTTTGAAATGAACAAAGGTTGCGGTCGCATTCCTCGTAGAGGCGTCATACCCGTCGCGCAGAAACCGGTCCTGTATATAAAGTGGCGCGCAGTTACGCTGCGCTTGATCATGCCAAAGCGCTGGCGCCTCTTCCATCTCGTTTTTGCTGCTGTCATCCACTATCGGTTTGCTCTTATCAGCCACCATCTCCGACATCTCCTCTGCGCATCTCCTCCGGGTTGTGACCACTTTTCTTCCTCAACTGTTTCGGCCCGCAGCTTGACGTTGGCAAGCATGATAGGATCGTCGAACTCGGTGGACCAAGACATGGGCGGTGGGTGGGAAGGAGGGGAAATTTATTTGGGAAAGCTCGCCCGAATATAGGAAGATGGCTGCGACATTGCGAGGCAAAATGCCAATCGAGTTCCTTCATGGACGCCCGCTGGAGCCGGAGGAGCTGGAAGAAATCCGGCAGCAGCTTGAGGACTTCGACACCATTGAGGCCATCGATCCCGAGGTGCGCGGCATCGTCGCGCGCAACTGGCCGCATCTCTTGGCGAAGCTGCCACCGGAGGAAGATTAAGGAGGCGAGGTCGCTTCGACCGTCAACGCCCGTTAGAGAGTTGGGTCGTTCTGGCGCTCCCATTGTAGCGCCGCAAGCGGCACATTAAGCTCGTGAAGAATTTTGCGAATAAGGCGCGTGACTGTTTGAACGTCAGCTTCGCGGCGATCTATGTAGATGGTGGTCGTGTTCTTCGGATGACCGCGATAATGACGAACCGCTATTTCAATTTCTCTATCAAGCTTGAACGAAGCGCCTTCAAAAGAGTCAAAATCATCGTAACCCGTGCTTACTCGCTCGCCGACGATATCTTCAATGGGGAGAGCGATGATCGCCTGCGGCACAACATCGACACTGAGACTGCTGATTGGCTCAATCATGCAAGTAGTCCCGTCAATGAGTTACGGCTGTCCATTAACGAACCTTGATAACGGGATAGCAGCGTACTCCGTTCCCGCCTCGATTCTGTGCAAAACGCCGGGAGTGAACCCAAGATACCACCTCGCTTCCAGCGGCGTTCCAGACCCTTGCGCTGGCGGGACGGGTGTCTCAAACTCGACGCCACGCTGACCTGACGGTAGATTATGGCGATATGCCTTAACGGCTGGTATGTGGCTTTGGGCGGTATTGGACGCGGGCCTGCCCCAAACCTCGTTTGATGTTTCTTGGCGCTTCGCGTCTGCGATTGTTTGAGTCGGCGACTCAAGTCGGTGAAATGGCCCCGGCACGACTCAATTCCTGATTGCCAACTCATCGACACTCTCCAGCCGTGCGCTTAACAAGTCAAATTCCGCGCTGGAACCTGCATGAATTGGACCATTGACGTTGTATTGGCGCAACACAAATGCGGGTGTTCCTATTTTCCCTGGACGATGGGCCGTCGATCAGGACACTAGAACGCAGGAAGCACACACCGAAAACGATTAGTAAAAAACGCCCAGATTTTTTACTAACTAGAGGCAAAAAAGTAAATGGAATCAAAGTGGTGGCGGAAGGGGTGGGATTCGAACCCACGGTACCCTTGCGGGCACGCCGGTTTTCAAGACCGGTGCCTTAAACCACTCGGCCACCCTTCCAATCGTTGAATTTGCTGGTCTTTTTTCCTTGGCGGAGAGAACAAATCAGGACTCAATTACCGTTCTGCTACCGCTTTGCTACCGAACGTCATCGGCATTTTTCTTTATGGCAGCCCGCATCACTCCGTCAACCGTCGCGGCCGCATCGCCCTGCATGTTCGGCATCAGGTGGCTGTAGATATCCAGCGTGATGGCGATTGAGGAGTGTCCAAGCCGCTCCTGGACGACCTTCGGATGGACGTTGGAGGCCAGCATATGGCTGGCGTGACTGTGGCGCAGCTTGTGCAGGGTGACGCCCCATTCGTCCAGGAACGCCGACATGACATGCGTCAGACTCCGGGGCTGCAAGGGCTCACCGTCCGCCCGGGTGACCACGTGCCAGCTGTCATCGGTGCGGATACCGAGCTTCAGGAGTTCCTCGGCCTGGGCGAGGCGCCAGCGGCGGAGCTCGTCGACCGCAAGGGACGGCAAGGCGACCGTACGCGCCTTCCCGCTCTTGGCGTCCTTCTCCCGGATAGCGCCGGCGTCCGTTTGCTCCGTGCTGGCGATGACCGCGAGCTGCCCGGTTTCGAGATCCACAGACTTCCAGCGCAATGCGGTGATCTCGCCGCGGCGCAGTCCGCAGAGCGCGGCCAGCACCAGGGGAATGAACAGCCGGCGATCGCGAGCCGCATCGAACACGGTGGCGGTCGTCGGCGCGTCGATCGTGGCGACCGGCTTGCGCTCGATCCGGGGCCGATCCCGCTTTTCCAGCAGCGCGGCCGGATTGCGGGCAATCAGCTTCCAGCGTTCCGCCTGCCCGAGGGCCGAATAGAGGACGCGATGCATGTGGTGCACCGTGCGGGGCGACAGGCCGCCCTTGCCGTCGCACCTGCCGCTCTCAAGAGCCTTTGCATAGGCCTCGCTGATCTCGATCGGCTGCAGCTTCGAGAGAGGCTTGGCGCCGAGCAGAGGCACGATGTTTTTCTTGGCGATCTGCTCGTACCGCTCATGGGTGCGCGGCGACACGTTCGGCTTGATGTGCTTCAGCCATCGCTCGAGAAATTCCGCCAGCGTCCCATTGGAAGGCTCGACATATTCGCCGTCCTCCATTTCGGTAATCAGCCGGGCGCATTCCTTCTGCGCTCCGCGCTTGGTGCCTTTGTAGCTGTGCCACTTGCGGCGCCGGTTGCCGGCCGCGTCGTACAGATCAAGGATGATTGCCCAATGGCCCGGTGATCGTTCGCGAATATGCCCCTTCATGCCGCAGTCCTCCGTTTTTGATAGCTCGCTCGATCTTTGCAGGCTGACGAACAGTAGATTGCGATGCTGCGTCGCGACTGCGTGCCTGCCTCAAAAGGTTTTCCGCACTGCTTGCAGACGCGCAGGATGCCGTCGCCAGCGACGAAAGCACCGATCTGCAGATACATGCCATCCAACAGGGTTTTCGGCTCAAACAGCATTCTCGGGCGCCCAATGGTCCCGTCGACGTCGACATCACCGGGAACGAGCGTCACCGCAATTGACGGCAAAGGCACTTCAACGCCGCGCCCGCCGACCTTCGTGCGCGTAATCCCTCCGGGCACTTTTTCGCCAACCTGCATCATGGCTATGAAGCCGCGCATTTGCTGGATCTTCTTGCGCCAGCCGTCGATCGTTTCGGCCTCGGTCCGAGCCTCGGTTGTCAACAAACCCCAAGCATGGGCGAATTGCAGGCATTGATCCTCGGAGCCATCCAGCGCGGCAAAGCGCTTGTACAGCGCCGTCTCACTTTTCACCTTGAACGGATCGAAATCCTTTTCGCGACCGGTGCCGGTCTGACGGATGACCCGTTGCCCGTTCACGGTCGCGCATTCGTACTTGTGCGCCTTTGACCAGTTAAGTGCGATCTCGAACATTTTCCCTCCTCCGCAATTACGCCGGTATGTCCGCCGATACGCACTCTATCGGCGTATCGGATTGAATGCAAGGGACTAGGAGGATATCGGTTGTTCTGACGCTGCTTCGAGCGAAAGAGGACAACATGACCAATCCAGAGCTGCCGGTAACCGTGAGCGTTCCGGTCTATGCAAGGCTGGTTTTCGGGATTCAGGCCGAGGATACGGCCTACGCCGCGGCCAGGCGGGGCGACATTCCGACCATCAAAATCGGTGGAAAAGTTCGCGTGCCGGTGCGTGTGGGACTGGCGAAGGTAGCCGGCGGCGATCCGGAAATCTTGCGGGCGATGACCTGCGACTTCGCCGCGAAGCTCAATCGCATGGTCGAAGAAGCGGCTGCCTGAAATCACCCTGAAAGCGAAACAGCGGGCCGCCACAGCCCGCCGCTCATTCGCTTGTCGGTTCACCACCACGGAGAACAGGCCATGCGCCTACAGCAAATCGCACCCTCGCACAAGCCGCGACGCCACATCTCGGATCGCCAACGGCTATGCAGACAGATTCACCGCCAAATCATCCTAGAATTTTTCGATTACAGGACTGCCAAGCGCGAGGCGCGGCTGCGGATACTGCTCGGCCTCTCGCCCATTCCGAGGGCGATCTCTTGGGAGCGCTGCAGCCAATGAGCCGCCCCACGCTTCCCGAGCCGGTTGAGATCGCCAAGTTTTTCAAGAACAGGCGCAAGGACGTCATCGTGGTTTCGCTCTCGACCTTTGAGGGCCAGAACATCGTCGACGTTCGCCAGCACTTCCACAATGAGCAAGGCCAGATGCGGCCAACCGGCAAGGGTGTGGCGATGGTGGTGCTGCGCCTGCCTGATCTTGCGAAGGCCATCAACAAGGCGCTGGAGAAAGCGCGGGAGCTCGGCCTGCTGGACGATGAGGCGACGTCATGAACAACATGACGCAGCCGACGGTGCCGGCGATCAAACTTGCGGATCCGCTCGAGGTTTTCCATGAGCTCTGCGAGACGAAGGCGTTCCTCTGGGCGCACTATCAGATCGAGCTGCCGGACGCGGTCGACCAACTGCAGGCGTGGGCCATGGAGAACGGGCTGGTGGCCTTGATCGGGCAGGACGAGGTGCAGCGGCTTATGGCCGAGCCGTTCGCCCTGGTCCGCGCCGAGCTGGACGAGGAGCAGCCAACCGAGGCCGAACTGGCTGTCGAATACGACGTGGTCGAGCGCGAGATATTCCTCGGCGCCGCCGATCTCGTGCGCCGTTGGGAGATGGCGGACCCGCGCGACCGGTGGCGCCACAGTGGCGAGCCACCGCTGCCGGATGGCGTTCGCAACGGCGATATTGCCGGAAGGCAGGTGAACATCCGGCAGCCATATCACCCGCCGAAAGCAACACGACAGGCGTTTTGGTTCGTCGTCCAGAGCGCCGATCGCAAGGCTCTCAACGACTGGCTTGCTCGGCACCCGGCCGATGCACCGTTCCTTTTGAAAATATGGAAAGAGAAGAATGCACGGCAAGTCGCTAAGTCCTGAGGACGTGCTCGGCGCATTCGCGGATGCCGGCTTCCTTCACAAGGAGCCAGCGCGCGACGAACCGCCGTCATACACCGAGATCCCGGAATGGGTGAACGGCGAGCCCGACCATGCGCCGGCGACTCCATCACCGCCGGAGATTGCCGACCTGCCACCGTTGACGCTGGTCGAATGGCGCGCGCGGGACCTTCCCGAGCCCGATCTGATCATGGGCCACTGGCTAAGCACCACCACACGCGCGCTGATGACTGCAGCCACCGGGCTCGGCAAAACCAATTTTGCGGTCGCCCTGGGAATCCGCTGCTCGGCCGGAAGGGATTTCCTGCACTGGCGCGCCGGCCGGTCTGTACGCGTGCTCCTCGTCGACGGGGAGATGTCGCGGCGCCTGCTGAAACAGCGCGTGCTGGACGAGGCCGAGCGGCTCGGAGAGAGCCCCGAAACATTCTTCGCGCTAAGTCACGAGGACATTCCCAACTTCAAGGCCCTGAATACATCAGAAGGCCAGGCTTGGCTTTGGGCCTTCATCAAAAAAATCGGTGGGGTCGACCTGATAATCTTCGACAACATCATGTGCCTGACGAGCGGCGATCAGAAGGATCCCGAGGCGTGGCAAAAGGCAATTCCATTGGTGCATGCGCTGACGCGCGCCAGCATCGGGCAAGTATGGGTACACCACACCGGCCATGATGAAAGCCGCTCCTATGGTGACAAGAGCCGGGAGTGGCAGATGGACACCGTCGCGCATCTCGACGCGGTGAAGCGGGATGACACCGACGTTTCGTTTTCGTTGAGCTTCAAGAAAGCTCGCGAGCGCACGCCGGCGACCCGCCACGATTTCCAAGACATCAAGGTGGCCCTGGTGAACGATCAATGGGAGCACGAGGCGACGGAGGCCCGCCGGCCGGACAAGATCAGCCCGCGCTGTCAGAAAGCCCTCGAAGCTCTGCAGAACGTTTTGGCGACCGACCAGGCCACCATGCTGCCCGGCAACCGCAGGGCCGCCCATCGCGATCACTGGCAGGCCGAATGCACCTTGCTCGGCCTGATCGATGCCGCGGCAAAGCCCCACAGCGCCCGGACCTTGTTCGCCACGTTCCGCCGCGAGCTCGTGGCATCGAACCGGATCGCCTGCGAAGGCGACATGACATGGCTGCTCTGAAATCTCAACCAAAGGTTTAATCAGGAGAAACGATCCATGACCGAGCAAGCAAGGGATGAGGTGATTATCTGGCGAGAAGCTATGCAAAAGGCGCTGTATTGCGTGCCATACCAGCTTCGAGACGAGGTTTTGAGAGGGCTTCTCGCCAAACACGAGGCCGATGCCGCCGGTCCGCAGTTCAAGGTGATATCCATCTCGGAATTGATGCAGCCCTGCGATTCAGACGGGCTTTGGAACCCGATCGCCAGGGCCGTCTCCGTCATGGTCCAATCGCTTGTCCGCTTCATCACCAACAATCACGCTCCTGAGCGCGCCGCCGCCATCCTGTTTCGAGAGCACCGCGCCCCGGGTTTTCATGGCACGGGTTCCGGCTTCCTGCCGGACTATCTGGATGGCCTGCCTGGTCTCACAGTCGACCATGGCCGATGCATCAAGATTGCCGAAGCCGAAGAGGCCGGGAAAGCAGTATGAGCGCACTGCAACAGTCGCCCCGCAACAGCCGCAACAGCCCGCAACAGCGACCACTGTTGCGCCGAGTTATCCACTGTTGCAAAGGGGTGTGCGCAACAGCCTTGCAACAGTCAGCCCGCAACAAAGCGCAACAGCGCGCAACACCCTTTGCAACAAGGCTGCAACGGCCCGCAACAGTCCGGAAAAGCACCCCCGCAACAGCCGCAACAGCCCTCTATAGGGTGGCGAAACTGTTGCGCCCCACCGCCGCCCCTCGCGCGCATCCCAAACCAACCCGTCCGCAACAGCCCTCCCGGCTGCGCCTCCGGGCAGTTGCCTCCTAGTCACCAACCGAAAGGCCGCAGGCTATGACCGACAATGACAACGAACTGACCACAACCGATGCAAAACCCGTCCGGGAAGGTCGCATTTCGAAGCGACTAGCCGAAGCCATCCGACTGCTGCTCACCGGTGAGGTCCGGACGCAAAAAGCCGCTGCGCTGCGCGTCGGATTGACCGAAGGGTATTTCTCAGAAGCGTTGCGAAAGCCGCATGTACGGGTATTTCTGGAGCGCAGGACCCGCGAAACTCTCGCCGCGGGCACGATGCGGGCGTCCGCGCGCATGATTGAGCTGCTCGATGCCGGCTCCGAGCACGTCGCCTTTGATGCCAGCCGGCATCTCCTGGGCATCGCGGGCATCAAGCCGTCAGCCGACGCGCAAGTATCCGTCAACATCGACATCAAGGCCGGCTATGTCATCGATCTCAGCGAGGATAGCAGGCCGACCGTAGACGTCACGCCAGCGCGGCCAGGCTCGGCGCGGCAGATCGAGCAGCAGAAGCCGGCCGATCCCTTTTTCAATCCCAAGCGGTAGCAAATCGCGGTAGCAGGGCTCGCACATAGGCTGCGAAATGCGAGCGTTTACAGCCTCGTGCACATGCTGCGGCACCGGTTCGTCAATCCGGTGATGATCGCGGCGGACCATTACACGCGCGCGATCGTGCCTCTTCTTTCATTCTGCCTACCGTATTCGCCCGGATGAGCAGCCGCGCCGGCAGGCGCGCGCGAGGGATCCCCTCATTTCTCGCTCGACCATCCCGAATTCGGCCATTGAAGAGGCCGGCAGGGAAAAATGAAGATCGCGCGCCGAGCCCGGGTTAACCCCTCTCGATTTTTTCTGAACCTTGGCGGGTCTCGAATTTTTTTTGGGACCGCAAACCATGAGCGCATTTTCAGCGGCAATTCCGCCGATGCTCCTATTTGCATTCGCACCACATTGCAGTGAGGCGACCAAATCAGCCATGTCTCACGGCATGGCCTTTTCGAGCGCAGTCGTTGTGATTTGCGACCGCTGCGACGCGCGGGAGCTGCGCGGCGTTCAGGTTGCGGTTGCGCAGGGCTGGCGGATTTCACAGCGCGGCCCGGCCTATTGCAGGGACTGTCTGAGGCGGATGCAGATCGAGAGCGGGAGAGGATGATGTTCACGGCCCAGATCGTTGCGCGGCTGAAGGAGGACGAGGAGCGGTACGTCCGCCGGCGCGCGCAGGAAGAGGACCGCTCGATCTCGTCGGTCATCCGCTGCCTCGTGAATGAGGCGATGAAGTCAGCAGACCGGCAGCAGCCGCACCAGGCCGCATAGGAGCCACGATGTTCAATCCTGAGATTTCCGAACTGACCGAGAATGTCGAAGGCCTCACGGATAAGGTGGGCATCCTCGCATCCGATATGGCGTCCCTGAAAGCGCAGCTTGGCGCCTTCCAGAATTGGCAGGCGTGGCTGGCGTTCGTCACTGACGCGAAGGCGTGCGGAAAGCGGCTCGATGAGCTCTCCGGTCTAGTTGCGCAGGCGATCAAGGCGAAGGCAGAAGCGGAGGCCGCGGAAGCCTCGCTGGCATCCGCGAAGGCTGCGCAGGAGGCGGAGTTGGCTGTTCGCAAGGCCGAGCTCGACAGCTTCCACGCCAGTGTAACCACGCACGCGCAAAACGTTCTCACGAGTCGTGAAACTGTCTTTCTGGCGCTTAGCGAGATGCAGCGCCTCGACAATCAGATGCGCCGGGCTGTCATGTCCTACGGAGGAATTCTGGACGGCTACAACGAGCGTATCAGCGAGCTGCCGTCATGGAAGAGCTTGAACCAGGATCTGCTTGGGATTGCCGACGCGCACATGGACGGGAACGAGGGCAGTGCACGCCCCGAAACCTCGAGCTCAAATGTGGTGCCGGACAACTTGGTCGAGGGCTCGACGCTGACACGCCGCTCGGCCAGGCCGCGCCCGTCGCGCGCAGACGCGTGATGATGGAGCGAACAGATGTTGCTGAATGAATATACCGCGCCTCCTGCTGCTGACGAATCGCGAGCGTTCTTTAGCCTCCTGAACCTTGTCAGCGACCCAAAAGCCTCCGTAGCGCGTGTTGCTGAACTACATGCGGCAGCCGAGAAGGCCGTCGAAGCCCAAGCCCTTGCGAAGGCCGCACAAGCCGAATTGCAGGCCGCCCGCGATGCGCACGACCGTGCGATCAAGAGCGAACGTGATGCACATGACGCCGCTCTGAGGGCCCAGCGGCAGGCTTGCGATCAGCATTGCACCAAGGCAATGGACGAGGTCCGGCGCGCCAAAGCCGAAGCCGAGCGATTGCTCGAGCAGGCCAAGACTGACGCCGCCACCGCGGCGGCGCTGCGCACCGATCTGGAGACCCGGCTCGAAAAAATCAAACAGGCCGCGGCCTGAACCGAGGAGAAATGACGATGGCGAACAAGCAAACGACCGGTCCCTCTTGCGTATCGCCGAGCCGATATGTCGGCATTCCCCTTGCCGCCGACGACCGGATGAAGGGCATCACCGGCGCGCCGATGGTCTCAAACGGCATGACCACCGCGGTCAAGTATTCCGACAGTTCGGAGATGGGGTTGACGCGCAAGCTCAACTCCGCAAACGACGCGGCCCGCCGGACCGGCACGGTCTTCATGCCGACCAGGGGTGGCGACTGATGAGCGGTAGCCCGACCTCCCCTGGGGACGATGGCGTGCGAAACGCCAATTCGTCCATTCCCACCCCGCCGATCACACCCCTGCTAGCCGCCAAGCTCAAGGATCTTTCAAAGCCGATCGCGGCGGGCATTCGCCAGGTCGTGAGCCGAAAGGGCCATCCATGAGCGACAGTTCGGCCGACGTCCTCGCGACAATGACGGCCAGTGACCCACTGATGCGGGCGGTCAAAGCGAGCGACGCACCCGGCAAGGTCACTGACGCAGAATTCTCCAAGATGACGCCTGCGCAGCGTCTCGATTACGCAAGGCAATTCCCGCAGTTCAAACCATCAAGCCCACGATAACCGAGAGGCACACCCATGGCCGGCTCTTTCAATATCACGATCTCCAGCTTGAGCGCCCTCAATATCGGCGGATCGAAACGCGCCGAGCTGACCGAGATCAAGGAAATGGTCGATCGCGCCATGCAGGTACTCGTATCCTCGCAGGCCACTTCGATCAGTTTCAAAGATCGCAACGGTGCCACCGCTGGCACAATCAGCTGGACGCCCGTGAATTCCGCCTGAGCGGGGAAATCTCTTGTCTGAGATGAACACTATCGGAGAAGCAGCGACCGCGCTTGACGACGATGTGCGGACGTTGCGATTTCGGCCTGAATTTGGCTGGTCGTCAAAGATAAAGAAGCACAAGACAGATAAGACAAGCCCGCCCTATATCGCGCCAACAACCACGCCATCGACCGAGATTGAGATCAGGGGCTACTCCGATCTGATCACCGTTTTTCGAACAAGATGCGATGAATTGCAGATCAGCAGGGAAACCGTCGATTTCGTCGGCAGCCTTCCGTCCGGCTATGCCGGAAAAATTCTGTCCATCAACCATGTCAAGCGAATTGGACCCGCCTCGCTCGGTCCTCTTCTCGATGTTCTCGGACTGAAACTCATTGCCGTTGCGGACGAGCCCGACGAGCCCAAAGCTGAATTGATAGGCGCGCTCAGACAGAGAGCAAAAGGGCTGAAGCGGATCGATGTGCGTTCCAATGAGGTCAAGCGGATCGGGCTGGACAGGCTCGGGTCGATGCTGAACGTTCTCTGTCTCAAACTGATGGCCGTTCACGACGAAGATGCGTTGAGACGCAACAGCCCGCGCTTTGAAAAGCGTGACCTGCCACACTGGCGCAGCGCCACCGCGCGCCATCGGCCGAGAGATTGATCGAGATGTCGACTCAGGCCAATGCTGCGCATGCGTTGATCGAGGAGCAAGACGGCCCGAACGCTTCGGCTCGTGTCGCCGCTGCACGTACGCAGCTCGAGCTCAATTCAGGCGTTACGGCCAACTCATCCGTTGTGTGAACCGCAAAAGATTTTTCAGAGACAACTCCAAGAACTGAGGATCGCTTTGCGCAAACTTGGCCTTAATCAGATTAGCTTTCATCGGATCCGACTGCAGTTCTGGAATGAGCTTGTCGCGGTTGGCTGTATGCCATCCGATGCGGCCGACCGGCGCCCACACCCATGACTGCGGCGTGTCGACTGCCAGAGCCTGAACGAGATCATCTTTCGCATTCCTTTCAAGGTGCGCAAGTGCTGCCAACAACTCAAAGCGCTCGAACATCAATTCGAAATCGGGCGTAAGCGCAGCGAAGCTCGTCCCCCAATTGCTAAACAGTCCATAGAGATAATCACTCAGTGGAGTTTTCAATCGCTCTAGCCCCTCAACCTGCTTCCACGCGTCGTTTTCGGTACCCTTCCAACTCCATAGGAAGAGGCAATCGACTGCCCGAACCGGCTCCCTGTACTGTTGATCGATTGCCGCTGAAAATAGCTGATGAAGGGCGTTCCAGCGTTCGGCGCGAGTCAGCCCAAGGGCGTAAGCGGTGAAAATCAAAACCGCGGGATAGGATCGAATGTTCAGATAGAGCACGACTCCCGCGGATTGTTTTGCCGACTGCCTGTACAGGACGCGAATGAGATCAAGGACCAGAGATAGTTCGCTGTCATCTCCCCACCGGCCTAAGACGCCCGCCACTCTTGCCAGGGGCTCGGTTATCGATTCGTATTTGCGAACGCGGGCCCGAAAGTTGGCTTGATCCCATGGACCTTGAGCAGAAAATTCATCCGAGTCGAGATGCACGAGCATGCGTTCGGTCTCTTGTTCGACCAAATCATGCAATTGAATTCGAAGCTCGGGCTTTGCCAGGTAGCGCTTTGCTGTGCTAACGAGCAACTCGATGCTTAGCGGATTCTGACGTTGAGACTGCGATAAGGTCTCAACACGCGCACGCAGCGCTTTGAAAAAGCTGTCAGCGTCCGCGATTGGAATGACGCGTGCTCGACGGTGATCGATGAGTTCTTGAGCACTGGCGGCTATCGAGCTGCGTGTCGCCCAATACATCGGATAGCGGCGATTCGGAGCACGAAGTAACGCCGCTCGCAGCGCGTGATCCCATTCGCCAGACCAACCGCAGACAATTAGGCCGTGCTCATCGAAAATGCGATCGAGCAGTGTATCGTATTGCGGTGGATAAGCTGTGAGTTCCGCATCTGTATTGAGGATGCGCGCGTCTTTGTAGTCACCATGAAGCTTTAGAACGTAGCACGCGCTGTGTGTGATGGGTTCGGCGCCAACCAGCGCGTCTACAGAGGCAACGATCGTAGGTTCAACACCGCGCTCGCGAAGCGCGTTCTCCAATAGCCTGTCAAAATTCGTTGTAATTATGACTCGCAAGTACCCGGCGGCCACTAGGTCGGCAATGGCAAAGTGTGCGGCAGTCGGGACTTTACGACCTTCTTCTCGGTCCTCTTGAGTTGGCTCGATGTACCTGTGCAGAATGGAGCGACGTTCCTCCGGCGATGAAGCGAGTTCCTCCAACAGTGTGGAATAACTCGGCTCCGCTTTAACTTTCTTTCGATACCACTTAGCCCAATCTCGCTGCTCCTTGACGTTCTGGGCGAGCCCGACGCGCCGTATAAGGTCGAGGGTGATTTCCCATCCGGTTGGGATGCCCGCGGCACGCGACAGCCCAGAACCTAGCAGCAGAGCAAATACGCCCTTGCCCTCGTATACGGAAAACGCGAGCTGAGTGTCGACATCGGAGATCGGCAGCGTCATGGGTTAATCTTTCTGGGGGCGCAGGCTGGCTGATTCGGATCATTTGCCCGCGGGAGGGCATCAAGGCAAGGCAGAGTATTGGCAGCTAACGGATTCCTCAACCTCCGAGCGAGCGCAAGAAGGAAAGCCTTCGTGATAGCCGTAGATCACGGTTCTTCAGCCATTGACCTCTCGCGACTCAGGAGTGATCCCGCATCTGCTCGAACATCTCCTTCACATCAAATAGGCGCAGCTTGCCTCGGTAGTGCTTCTTCAGCGCGTGCAGCTGGCGCGCCGCGATCTCCTCGCGCTTGATGGCGTTCGGCTCAGCGAAATAGGCGCGCAGATCGTCGACAAAGCGGCGCGCGACCGCGGGAGGCAACTCTATCTGTTTGAGGGGCATGGAGCGGATATAGGGCGCTCGGCCGGCGATTGCGAATCGTGTTGTGCTGATGCCTGTCCCTGGACTGGCCCATCGCCAATGGCGGGCCCTCTTTGAGAGGGGGGGCGGTGGCTAGAGCCGCTTGCGCTTGGTCTGCAGAAATCCAGTCAGCCGTGCCGGGTCTGCGGCAAAGCGCTCCCACGCGGAGCGGAACAGCTTCATGCAGTCCTCGCGATCCTGCCCGGTGCCCTGCGCTTCAAGCCCGCGCATCGGCACTACGGTATCGATAGCCCACCGCCAGAACGTGCGCGCGCCAGCTGCGTGCTGGATGCCGATGGAGCCGATCTCGATCTCCTGGCCCTCGTCTTTGAGAATGACGCGGTAATTGTCGTGCGCTTGGGGATGGATGACTTTGCGGAGATATAGGTCCATGCCTCGATGATTTCGCCGATCGGGCCGATGCGCAAGCCCGCTAGCGGTTGGGCGTCTTACTTGAGACCCGCGCTATCGAGCGGAATTGCTGCCCTCTGAGGGACAGGGTTCGCCGTCCCCGAGTGTGATGACATCCCCGGCGCGCTTCACTTGGAAAACCGTGCAGACCTTGGTTTCATAGTCTTCTGACGGCTCATATAATTCGATGTTTTTGGACGGGCCGTAAGCCGCATCTACCAGGACATAGTACCGGTCTCCGGTCGCGATATCCGTGAGTTGGCCGGGCGTGAACCCGAGCTGATACGATGGGAAGTCCGTTTCGTCAGAGCCGGGGAAGACAAACTTGCGCGCCACTACCCCTATGGATGGCCACGTCTTCTCATCCCCGGAACGCCCCCTGCCATTCCAGTTTGCCGCGCTGCGGACCCAAACCAGAGCCGGCAGTTTGCCGATGTTCTCGACGCGAAACTTTACGCCTGGGAAATCGCCTTGTTGGATGCCCGCGGAGTGAAGCAAGAAAGTGTCCGGCTTCAGTGTGATCTTGATGTACGGCCGAGTGCTTATTCGATTGGATTCGTTCATCGTCGACCATTGCAACCTCGCGGTATACACGTTCGCGACAGTGGCAATGACGATGGCCGCCGTGAAACCGAGTTCGAACCAGCGGTCCAATCCGATTACATTCTTGTCCATGCCCCAGCCCCATTGTACGCCGCGAACGGCGAGCATCAAGATTGCCACTACCGGTGATCTGCGGGCAAGGACCGCCGCCTGCTAACCGGTGAACAAATAGTTAGACGGTCATGCCGATGAGGCCGGGAGGGAAGCCGCTAGGGCTTGGGCCGGTCAGAGAAGCCCGTCGAGATCGCGCAGTTTCACGGGTGATGGCAGCTCCGGAAGCTCCGCCCAATAACGCACGTTCAGCTTTGCGCCGGATGGCGTCTCGTTCGGTTCATTGGCAATCACAAAACCCCAAAGGTGTTGGTTCCAGTGCCCGACAACGACGTCATGGATCTCCATGTCTAGCGCGTCAGCCGTGCCGGTCCTTTGAGTGATCAATAACAGACGCCGATCTTTTGGGATGGCATCGTAGCTGGTGAATTCGTTCCAATCCGTCATAAGGAAGGATTCCGCAACCTGAGGACGCGCGCAAGCGGATTTTCCCAGCTTCACTCGGGGTCAGGCCGCAGGGCCCTCTCGGATATTTCGTTGAGGGCGATTGCGACTTCAGCCGGTGACGAACAGGACCAAACGGCGCTGCTGAAAGCCTGCAGTACGGGATTTTTGAACTTGAGCTCTGCCACCGGTGGGAATGCGACGCTCAGCGCCTGAGCAGTGCGGGCGGCCTTATAGACGTTTTTTTCTTCGTAAAGTTTCGCCCCGAAAAACGACCCAAGCAGGTTGCTTAAGAAACCCTGCTTATATGATCGCACGAGCACCCCAGCTTGGGCTACGGATATCAAGCATGCATCACCGCTATCGAGTACAATCGTAGCTCCGCAGCCGTGTTTCTCGCTCGAGTAGATCAGACGCGACATGCTCCATCTTCTCCCCAGTGATTCTTTTCGGAAAGCTCACAGGATGCGCAAGCGGCCCTCACATACTATTCCTTTTCGCAGGACAGATCTGGATCGATTGCCGACCCGACGCGCGTCCACCTGTAGCCTGGGCCGCATGGTTCACCAGCGTGCGCCGTTTTGCGAGCGCCCGGTAGATCAACGAACCATCCGATGATCAAGCCGACCACGAACAAAACGAACAGTGCAGCCAAGAGGTAGTAGCCGAAGCCGGCGCGTGTCCGCTTGGACCGACCGAATCTCACGCCTTCGCCTTCAGCCCGAGCTCGACCAGCCGGCGGATGGCTTCAGGCCGCGATGGCGGGTCAACCTGCTTGGCTATCCACGTGTCCAGGGCTTTGAACTGATCAGCCTCGAAGCGCACTAGAACGCCTTCGCGGCGGCCTCCGGTGGGCGGTCGACCACGTCCCTTCTTCGGGATATCCCTAATTGACTTGCTCATGAATATAGGATATCCCAAAAGCGAGCCGAGGAGAAGCGGTAACTTCGCCCCGGCTCTAACCCGAGCCACCAAAGGAGTGGAAATCCAAATGACCCGAGCTGACTGCGTGCATAGCACGCCACCCTTAAACACGTCCTCATCCGTCCCGAAGATCTGTGCGGAGGATGAAATGCGAGCCGCCATCCGCGGGTGGCTGCACTGCTCCCCGGACCGCCGCCCGTCCGCGCGCGCGCTCGGCATCCGCATCGCCGAGATCGCTGCCAGCATGGAGGCCGCGCGATGACAAAGATCATCGATTTCCAGCGCCGCCGCGCCGAGCACCAGGAGCAGCTGGCCATACAACAAGTCCGCCGGATGCTGGACAGTGGCGCTGTGCACATTCCCACGACGGACGAATCCTTCTATGTGCAGCGGCGCAAGCAGGTTGAGCCAAGCACCGAGACCGGGAAGAACAGCCGCCTGCGCAAGGAGCGCCGGGAGGTGTGGCGGGCGGCGGAGGCCACGACCCGCTACTGGCGCGCGCGCCTCGACATGGAGCACGCGATCTCGATGGTGGTGATGTACGGTACCGACGAAGCCAAATTGCATCCCGAGTACGATCAGTCAAACCACATGAAGATGGTCGACAAGTACCGCGAAATGCTGGTCAGGCAGCTGTTGACGCCCGCGCCGGATAGCAACGCCGTCGTCTGGAAAAAGGCCGCCTTCGAGAGGAGGGATCACCTCCACACCGACGTCAAGCCCGAACGGATCGAGCGCGCGATCGCGGCGGACGAGGAGTGGCTGGCCACGCACCCGACCAAACGCACCAACAGCGAGACGATGGCGCGTCGACGAGCGTTCAAGGAGGCCATGCGCAAGCGCATCCGGGAGGTTGCCGCATCCCGCAATCTGTCCGAACAGCAGATCAAGCCGGCACTGACGCTGAAGCACCACCACATCGGGCTCTTCTGCGACCAGTACGGCGTCCAGCTTGAATGGCTGCTCGAGGGCAGAGGCCGCATGTTCGAAAACGACCCGATCGAGCTCGGCCCGAACATGACGGGAACTGAGTTTGCCACGGTGGTTTCGGAGTTGCCCATCGCCGCCCAGCGGGAGATCGCCGCCCTGATGCGCGAAATGACCAAGGGCAAGCCATGACCGGCTGAAGGCGAGAGACGAGACGTCACCACAATACGGGGCCGCCTGACTCACAATCGGGCGGCCCTGCGCTTTCTGGACCGGCCCGGCCCATGGAGAGCCGGCCGACCAAACCCTGCACCAGCGGCCTCCGCAGAGTCATTTAGGGGCTATTCCCGAGGGCGGCCGGCAACCACCATCGCGCCGCCGATCCGCGCGGCAAGGGCGAAGGCGCACCGCGGCCGGCCCGCCCAGCCACATCGAGAACCAGATCACCGCGATCACGAACAGCACGCCGACGAGCACACCCCGCCAGCTTGCCCGGACCTTGATCTGCGATATGCCCGCCCTGCTACCGAAGTTGCTACCGAACTCATTCGGAAGCGTTCGGGCAAGGCCGGGTAAGCTAGGGCCTGCCGATGAGGAAAGACCAACAAAACAAGGCGTTTCGGGATGGCTTAGGTCGGCTTTGGTCACCGATTCCTAGTTTTCAAGACCGGTGCCTTAAACCACTCGGCCACCCTTCCACGCGTTGAACCTCTATACGTTTTCGCCCTGTCTCGCGATAGAATAGCAAGCCGATGTTGCCGAGTGGGCACCGGACCTCGCCCCGGGCGCCTGTTTATGGCGAGCCGGAGCGCGCCGTCAACCCGAGAACGCGGCACGGGCCCACCACAAGGCTGCACGGCCGCCTGCCCCTGTGGCCTCATCCCCGCGCCAGCTGGGAGATGTCGGCGATGGTCAGCTTCACGCTGCGGCTTTGGCCGTCGCGTTCGACGGTCAAGGTCACCTGCTTGCCGATGCCCGCATCCTCGAGGCTCGAGGTCAGCTCCTCCATGCTGTGGACGGGCTGGCCATCGACTGCGGTAATGACATCTCTGACGACGCCATCCTCGGTCGCGCCCTCGATACCGGCCTTTGCAGCGGGAGAATCCGGCAAGGTTCGCACAATGATGATGCCGTCAATTCCGAGACTCGTGGCCTCGCCCTGCTTGGCCGCCACGATTCCGATGCCTGGCAACGGGACGTGCCCATTGCGGATCAACTCGCTGGCGACACGGTTGACGATGTCGACGGGAATGGCGAACCCGATGCCGGCCGATGCGCCCGAACCGGAAAGGATGGCGCTGTTCACGCCGATCAGGCGCCCGGCACTGTCGAGCAGCGGTCCGCCGGAATTTCCTGGATTGATCGGCGCATCGGTCTGAATCATGCCCTTGACCTCGTGCGTCGTGGCGGTCGGCAGTCTCCGGCCGAGCGCGCTCACGATCCCCGAGGTCAAGGTCTGGTCGAGACCATAGGGATTGCCGATGGCGAACGTGCTCTGGCCGACCTGCAGGTCGGCGGAACGGCCGATCGCGATCGCGTGCAAGGCGGATCTTGGCCGCTCCAACTGCAGAACCGCGAGATCGTAATTGGGAGCGGCGCCCACCACACGCGCCGCGACGAATTCTCCTGAGGTGAGGCGAACCCCGATCTGGGCCGTGCCATTGATGACGTGGTTGTTCGTGATCACGTGTCCTGCGGTGTCCCATATGATGCCCGAGCCCGACTGAACGACACTTTCCTGCTCATCCGAAAACAGCGAAACCGACGGCGCGGCCCGCGCGAACACGTGCACAACGGATGGCGACACCGTCTTGAACAGCGCGATGGTCGCCTGCTCGCTGGCGGCAAGATTTCCACGCGGCGTGACCGGGCGAGGACCGGACGCCGAAAACCAGAGAGCGGATAAATAGGGCTCCGCCACCCAGACGGTTGCCAGCAGCAATAACCAGATTACGGCCAAACGCAGCAAACGAGTCGGCACATATCCCTCCTTGCCGCCTCTCAATTCCAGGTAACTTCCAATGTTCCGATGGCGCGGGAAGCGGCTTCAAGTAACATCATGCTCGACGCGCTGATGCAGACGACGCCGATCAAGTTCTGAGCCAGAGCACCCATTCATCGCGCCGGCGACCAGGCGCAAGCCGATCAATCAACCTGCGCCTCAGCTGGCCGTAGGCGATCCGCCTCTTGATGGATTACCACCAGCCGCGATGCCAGAACCGCCGCCGGCCCCAGAACAGCGGCGGACCCCAGACGGGACCGCCGACAACCACGGTCGGGGCAGCATAGGCATAGGGCCAACCGCCGTAAGCATAGGGACCATAATCGTAGCCGGTGTCCCATGCATAGGCGTCGTATGGCGCCCAGGTCGTGGCTGCGAGCGCACCTGCAGCAAGGCCCAGACCAAGTCCAACTCCCGGGCCCCAGCCCCAGCCGCCGCCCCAGCGACGTCCTCCCCAACCGCCTCTCCATCCGCCGCCCCACCCACCGGCGCGCGCAAAGCCAGCGTGTCCCCAACCGCCGCCAAACCGGTGTCCCCATCCCCTCGCCTCGGCCGGCGCCGAAGCAACGGCCAGGCTTGCAAGCACAGCAAACACAAGCGTCAGCTTCTTCATGATCGTTCCTTTCTGATCACCAATCAGGTCAAAACGTCACGGAAAAACGAAAGTTGCTAAGACCATCGAAGGATGGGGAACGTTAGCCGGCGTGGCGCGTCGGTGTCCGGCAAAGCGGTGGCGGATCAGTCCAGCTGCCCTGCCCGTCTCCCAAAGAGCAGCACCAGGTGGATAACGAGTCCGACAGCGCGACATTCAATCCGGCCTCCAGGCTGGATGGGCTGTCGGAACAGCAAACGGAAGAGATCAAGGCGCAGAGCAGGCCCAATGCCGCGCTGATCCACGAGACCATCCGGGCTGAAGGAGAGAGCGAGTTCGAACGGCGCTGGTGGGCGATTGTGTTGTCCGGCCTGGCCGCCGGGCTTTCCATCGGATTGTCCCTCATTGTCCAAGGCGAGTTCCACGCCTTCATGTCCGACGAGCCGGTCCGCAGGCTGGTCGCGCCACTCGGCTACACAGTCGGATTTCTCGTCGTCGTGCTCGGCCGGCAGCAGCTCTTCACCGAGAACACGCTCGCGCCCATCCTGCCCTTGCTGCATCACCGCGACCGCGAAACGCTGCTCAGCGTCCTCAAATTGTGGGGCCTGGTGCTTAGCGCCAATGTCGCCGGCACGTGGGCGGTCGCCTCTGCCCTCGCTCACACCAGCGTGTTCGAGCCCCAGGTTCAACATGCATTCGAGACAATCGCCCATCGCACGGTGGACGGCAGCTTCTCGGCGACGTTCGTGCGCGCCGTGTTTGCCGGCTGGCTGATTGCCCTGATGATGTGGCTGTTGCCGGCCGCGAAAGGCTCACGCGCGCATATCATCATCATCATGACCTATGTGCTCGCGCTTGGCGAGTTCTCGCACGTCATCGCCGGCTCCGTGGATTGCGCGTTCCTGGTGCAGACCGGAAAGGCCTCGCTCACCGACTACCTCTTCGTCTTCTTCATCCCGACACTGCTCGGCAACGTGGTGGGCGGCACGACCCTGGTCGCGCTGCTCAATTACGGCCAGGTCGCGGCCGAACTGGACAAGCCGGACAGTCGACGCTGATCGCCGGCCCGGATGCGAACCGCCAAGCCGCGCCTGCTAAGACGAAAGCGTCGTGCCGTTACCGGCCCGATAGCGGCGGATGCGGCCGAGCCCGTACAGCACGATCAATCCGAGTGCCAGAGCGCCGGCGCTGGTCATGCCCAACGTCCCCGAATGCCGCCGGGCGACGCTCTGCATCTGATCGCGGCGCAAGATCAGGTCGAGTGCGGCTGCACGCTTCAATTCCTGAAATTGCCGGACGGGCCGCGGCACGGGAGGCAGGGAGCGCTTGAGCAAGGCAATGCCCCAAACCAGGACGATCAGGCCGACGATGATGAAGAATCCGCCGACGCTGCCAAAGGCGACATTCAAGCCGTAGTGCAGCTCGAGGACATGGAACAGGAAAGCCACGCCAAAGCCGACAGCGACAAGGACGAGAAGTGCCCCGATCACGACGAGAATGGCGGCGGTCGTATAGCGCCGGATGATATCGCCGACCCAGCCGCTCAAATCAGCGCTGTAGGATTTCAGCTGGCGAGCTCCGGCTCGGTGTGTGGCAATCGGTTCGTGAAGGGCCATGCTGTGCGACCTCAAAAAAAAGCGTGGTGTCAACCAAAGGCTTTAGGGCGGCTTCGGATAATCCTGTTGCACGGCGATCGCTTCCCTGACACGACGGTTTGGCAAGGGACAATCGGCGACGCTGCGCGATGTTCCTTTGATCGCGATCGGCGTTGGTGAGCTACCCTGCCGCTGGTGCCGGTCGATCGTGGATCGCGCGGTATGCGGGGTCGCGCTGGAAAGCATTCACCTCGACCGCCATGTCCCGCCATTGCCGCGCGCGCTGCCGCAGTGCGCGCGCCAGAACGGGATCCGTCGCACTATCGGCCCACTGATCATATTGTTCGGCTCTGGCCGTCAATTCCTGTACGCGCAACATGGCTGAACAACGCGGCTTCGAGCTGGCCGTTCCCCAGGAGCCCTCTCCGCGCCTGTCCAACGGGCAAACTGCGATCAGACCTTGACGTTGGCGACATCCCTCGGCTCCGTCTCCCGAACCTGACGGGGATGCCGACCCGTCACGCGTGCAAGCTCACGTCCAGCAGCTCCACACCGAGCCCCGGTGATGACCAGATGTCACATGCCTTGCTGTTGCTCATTTCGGTTGTCCTGCCGTTCTTCGTCGTCAGGACTCGCCACGCCTCGAGCGCTCCGTTGATCCGAGGCAACCTTTGCTCATTCCGGATGTTCCTTGGTCACGGCAATGAAGGCTGATTTCCAGCTGCGTGACCAGGGCGGAGCAGATGGCAACACATGAAGGGCTGTGGTGGCAGCGGGGCATCTTCTACCAGGTCTACCCGCGCTCCTTTCAGGATACCAACGCGGACGGCGTCGGCGATCTCAACGGCGTGCGTCAACGATTGCCCTATCTCGCTGAACTCGGGATCGACGCGATCTGGCTGTCACCGATCTTTCCCTCGCCGATGGCCGACTTCGGCTACGATATCTGCGACTATAAGGGCATCGATCCCCTGTTCGGCAGCATGGCGGATTTCGACGCCTTGATCGCGGAGGTTCATGGGCGCGGTCTCAAGCTGATCCTCGATCTCGTGCCCAACCACACCTCCGACCAGCACCCGTGGTTTGTCGAAAGCCGCAGCTCGCGGGAGAACCCAAAGCGGGACTGGTATCTCTGGCGCGATCCGAAACCGGACGGCGGTCCGCCCAACAACTGGCTTTCGGAGTTCGGCGGCAGCGCCTGGCAGTATGATGCCACCACCGGGCAATACTACTATCACGCGTTCCTGCGCGAGCAGCCGGATCTCAACTGGCGCAACCCGGCGGTCCGGAAAGCGATCTACGACGTGATGCGTTTCTGGCTGAGGCGCGGTGTCGACGGCTTCCGCGTTGATGTCATCTGGCACCTGATCAAGGATCAGCAGTTTCGCGACAACCCGCCGAACCCCGGCTATCGCGAGGGCCAGCCGCCGCATCAGAGATTGCTGCCGCTCTACACCACCGACCAGAGCGAGGTGCACGATGTGATAGCGGAGATGCGCCGCGTCATCAACGAGTTCGACGAACGCGTGCTGATCGGCGAGATCTATCTGCCGATCGAACGCCTGGTCGCCTATTACGGCAAGGACCTCTTGGGCGCACACCTTCCGTTTAACTTCACGCTGCTGTCGGCGCCCTGGTCTGCGCGGGAGATCGAAAAGATCATCGCCGAATATGAGCAGGCGCTGCCAAGCGGGGCATGGCCGAACTGGGTTCTCGGAAACCACGATCGGCCCCGCATCGCAAGCCGCGTCGGAGCGGATCAGGCACGCATCGCGGCGATGCTGCTGCTCACGCTTCGGGGAACGCCCACGCTCTATTATGGCGACGAGATCGGGATGCAGCAGGTTCCGATCGCACCGAGCCAGGTGCGCGACCCCTTTGAGAGGAATGTGCCGGGCCTCGGCGTCGGCCGCGATGGCTGCCGGACGCCGATGCAATGGGATGCGACGCCCACTGCCGGCTTCTCCGCCGTTACACCGTGGCTGCCGTTGGCGGCGGATTGGATGCATGAAAATGTGCGCAACATGGCCGCTGACCCGACATCCATCCTCAGCCTTTACAAGCGCCTGATCGAATTGCGCAAGCTGCGGCCCGCGCTGACATGGGGCAGCTTCGAACTCCTCGCAGCAAAAGATGATCTGTTGGTCTATCGCCGCCACGCGGGTGACAGTTCACTGCTGATCGCGTTGAACCTCGGATCCGAGCCGGCCGCTTTGGCCTCCGATGCCATCCAGCTTCGGGGCTCGATTCTGCTGTCCACATTCCTGGACCGCGACCACGAAGCGATATCGGGCTCACTGGATCTGCGCGGCAATGAGGGGGTGATCAGCGAAATCGCCGATCGAGGCGGCTAGACGCTTCCGCCGGCTTACCATCGGGACCGGCCACGACATCGCGGCCAAGCCGGCTTTGCTCGTAGGCGGAGATCGCCCGGTTGGCCACGCGGATCCTGTTGCCATGGCCCTGGTCCACCAGGGCCGTGATGACCTGCGCGAGGAAGACAAAGGTCTCATACTCGTCGCGCACAATCCCCGACCGCGCGAGATAATCGTACGCGATCTCGTAGGCTTCGCCCGCCGCCGGCTCCCTGAAGTCGCTGAACAAGATACGTGTCATGCGGGGCAAAGCGGCGCGCGCAGAATGGTTCCTGGCCGGGCTCCAGGAATGGTCGGGTTCAGCAACGTCCGCTGGGCTGCCAGAGCCCCCGGTCGATGTTGTACCAGCGAATATCGGCCGCGCTCGCGCGGCAGCCGCGGGGTCGGTGCTGACGATCTCAGGTCCCCGAGCCCACGGCCCAGTCAAAAAGCGGTTGCGCGGCCTGTCCTCGCGGAGAGACAGGGCCGCGCGCCGCCATCACGCGGCGGCCTCGTAATTGACGGCCTTCTCCGCAATTCGGGTCAAGGTATCGTCTGTTTTCTTTTCCTCGGACAACGTCTTGTCGAGGAGCTTCACGGCCTCCTTTAAGTCGAGCTTGGTAGCCCACGCCTTCAGCGTGCCGTAGCGCGCGATCTCGTAATGCTCGACAGCTTGCGCTGCAGCAAGAAGCCCGGCATCCAGCGCGGGCGTGTCGGCATATTCGTCCATCACCTCCTTGCCCTCCTCGATGATGCCTTCGATCGCATCGCATTTCTTGCCGCGGGCGGGCTTTCCAATGAGGTCGAACACCTGTTCGAGGCGAGCGACGTGCTCCTCGGTCTCGTCATGGTGCTTTTCGAACGCGGCTTGCAGATCCTGCGACGATGCGGCCTTGGCCATCTTCGGCAGGGCCTTCAAAATCTGCTTCTCGGCGTAGTAGATATCCTTGAGGGTCTCGAGGAAAAGTTCGTTGAGGTCTTTCTCTTTGGCGGCCATGAGCTAACTCCCTGGTAAGGTACTGACAACCGGGCTTGCCGCGAAAACGTTCCCGGCAGTCTTCCCTGTCAGCCGGTTCAGGCATCGTGGTGCGCGCTGTGCGGAAGTGCTGTTGTTGAGAAGCTGGGCTACAGCGGTGACAGGCTGCGCCAGGGCAAACGGCTTCCGAACCAGAATGCCGTTCGGTACGCCCTGTGCTGGCCGCGCATCGGCGGCGCCGCCGGTGATGTAGACCAGAATGAGCCCCGGTTCGAGTTCCCTTGACCGCCGCGCAATCCCCGTCCCGTCGTACCGCTCCCGAGATCGATGTCGGTCACGAGCGTCGAATAACTTGCGACGCCGCTGCCCAGCCGTGTCACCTCCTCACCGGAGGCCGTGTCGCGCAAAGCGATCGGCGCGTCCGGCACTGCACAACCGCTCCCTCCCACGCAAGCGGCGGGAGCCACGTGTTTTCGCCGCAGCCCAACACGTTAACCAGCAGATCCTCAAAAGTGAACAAAAGCACCCGTAGCACCAATTTGTAGGGAACCATCTAAGTTCCTTGAGGTTGCCTGCGGGGCCACCGATTCCCCCCTGCCCCGACGTGGCCCGGACACGACCCCGTCTCCCGTGACGCGGAGGCGGGGCCGTGCTTCCGGACGCCCATATCTGGCAAATCAGGACCGGCCAGCCGCCGTGACCTGCGACTGACGAATTAATGCCGGGTGCGAACGCCGGCCCGGTTGCACATCACAGAGAAGATCACATATCAGTGGGCCGCCGACATCAATCTGCAATATGCCGGCGGCCCCGTCGACCACTTCCAATTGCCCTGCCGCCAACAGGAGCCATGGACGACGTGAAGCCAAGCAGCTCAAAGGCTGGTCGTTCCCGCGCTCCCATGCGGTGTTCGCCAGCCAGCTGCTTGGATTCGTCATCGTGCGGCAGTGCACTTGTCATTGGATGACGATCAGGCCGTCATCGACCGGGCGCAGTAGCGCCAACTGCACAACCGTAGTACGTTCTGCGACGATCCATCGGCTGCTTGATTCCGGCAGGTCGGAATACCTCGCGCAGGCCAGGCTGAGGACCGCCGCCTACCCCTCTCCTTCGTTGGAAGAAACGACCGCCTCAGGCGGCCTGCTCAGATGTCCGATTCAGATTTCAAGGCCATCATCGCGGAAGGAATGGTGATCGTAACCCACCTCAAGGAGGGGCACCTGTTTTACTTTCCGGTCCTGCGCAACGGCAGCGTGAGCCTGCATGGCGCGCGCATCAAGGCCAATCCGAAGGCAAAGACCGAGGCCAACAAGTTCGTGTTCCTTGCCCATAGCGCAGCGCTGGCGGCCTTGGCACGCTGAGGCGTTGTCCTCCCCGTCAGGACAGCTGCTTCACGGTCACGGCGATCTCGGACACGCGATCGATCAGTGGCGCACAACGATACACCATCTCGGCGCGGCTCGAGACATCAAGCTTGGCGAAGATGCGCCGGAGATAGGTCGCAACCGTCCATTCGCTGATCCGCAGTTTGAAGGCGATGTTCTTGGTGGCGCAGCCTTGCGCCACCAAGACCGCAATCTCGAGCTCACGTCCCGTGAGGCGGCTCGCAACTTCGCTCGCTTCGTTGCGGTGGGCACTGTGCTCCGGCGTTTCGATCGCGGCAAATTCGAAGCCGTCAATCTTGAAGCGGCAGGTCTGGCCAGGGACCGAGCGCAACGGAGACTTTGGCGCGCGTACGACCACGAACACGCGGTCGTCGATCATGATGCGACCAACCTCTTCGGTTGAACCGCCGTCGCCCCTGGCCGCGCATTTGATGCCGGAAATGGATCGAGTACGCATTTTGAAATACACTCCCCTGAGGCCCGCGCGCACCACTGGGAAAAATCGGATTCTATCTCACCTTGTATTTTCGCCGATGGCGTATCTCACACATTGCGAAGATGTGATCCGCCTTCCTGATTGACTCGATCGAAGTTCCACCAATTCCCGCGCTGGGTATCAGGACACTGGCGCAATCTTGAGATGTTGGGGCGCGACCGGATTCTTGCGCGCAACCAGCGGCAACCGCGCGCGTGCAGGGACCGGATCGCGACGCTGATAGATAAAGGCGATGTTGGCGCAGTCGTTGCGGATCGGCCGCAGGCGAGATCTTGGTCCGGTCAGCAGCGCTGTCATGCCGGGGCCGTGGCCGCTGACCGTGCTGTCACTGTGCACGATGACGCCGATCGTGGTTCGGCCCGCGCGATAGGCCGGCCCGTAGCGCGTGTCGCTGTCGATCACCGCCACGAGGTCGCCGAAGCGCAGTGTCTCCAGGCGATGCCGGCGCCGGCTCGCATCATCGAACAGCTGGATATCGACGTCGCCGCGCCAGACCGTGTTCTTGCCAAGGCCAGACCCAAGCAATGCTGCGGGAAGCACATGCGTCACCGGCACCTCCAGCACTCCGCCACGACCAACGATGCCCCAGCGCCGCAGCAGCGACGGCGCACAGTTGGTCACCCCAATGTCCGGAAAATCCGTCAGCTGCAGGCCGAGTCCGCAGGAGTAGATCTGCACGTGATCGCCAATGTTGAGGGACATCAGGATTTCGGGCTCGAAATCGACCAGCAGGTGGTCGACGCCGCCATGTTTGCCGGTGACAAGGCCGATCGCTCCTGCCGCCGGTCCGCTCGCCACGCGGGCGCGGTTGCCGACACAGGCGCTGATCAGCATGGCGAAATTCGGCCCATTGCGAGCGCCGATGATCTCGCGCCCGTTGTTGTGCAGGGCAACGCCCGGCTCGACGTGATCGGCGGCCAGACCGACGCAAGGATCGCCAATGCGCCGGTTGATGGTGATGCCGCCGGTGCCGGGCAGCATGCGCGCAATGCCGTCCTGGCCGATGCGATAGGGGTTGGCGCGTCCCACCGGATGCGCAATCTGGCCAGACACGGCCTGCATCACCAGCTCATCCGAGTTCACTCGCAGACGCTCTGCGTCACGCTGCGCCATGGTGATCCTCCGCGCTCAGGCTGTACCAAAAGACACCGGCATCCTCCCAGATCCCCTTGACCGGGCGAGGCTCGCCCTCGCCTGGGAACTCCGATGCCACGCCACCTACGAAACCCGGCACGAACAGATGCGCCACGACGAGGGGCAGCCCGCTCCACAAGAAGCTCGATATGCCGGCTTCGACAAATAGGCGCACCAGGAGCGCACGTTCGTACTGAACGAAATCGTCGCCAAGCCCAAGGCGTTTGCAAGGCAGCCCCCATCGCCCGAGATTGTGGCAGATGGTCGGATCGAGACCCGGCGGCGCGCGCAAGCCCGAATGCGCGTGCGGCTCCCGCAGCGTCAGCAGAACCGCATGATCCAGCGCGGCGACGAGGGCGACCGTATCCGGAAAGGCTGCCGCCAGCGGCGCGCCGCGAAGGTCCTTGGGAAGGAGGTGCTCCAGCCCTTGGGCCAGATGCTCGAAATGCTGGAGCATGGTGGCCTCGACATCGGGCGCCAGCGAGCTTTCGTGCAGATTGTCGCCCGCCCAGTACAGCTGGCCGTGCCCGGGATCGTCACGCAACTTGATCCACGCCCCGAGCGCTTCGCGGAATTCGTCCTCGCGATAGGCCCCGCCATGCTCCTGCATTGACAGCGACCCGATCAGCAGCTCCGGCTCGTCGTAATAGAGATCCCAGCTATCGAGGATGCCGAGAAAGGCTGGCGCCAGCCAAAGTTCGGCACATGGCGCCAGGCGGCGTATCAGCGCCACGCCGCGCCGCGAGAGGCAGAGCAGAGGGTCGAGCACACATCGCAGGCGCCTGCGGCTGATCTGCACGGAGAGATCTTGCCACGCCTCGCGGCTCATCGCCCGACCCTCCCAGCATCAGATGTCAGCGAGCGAGGTTTCGGGTACGCGCTGGCGTCTCGGACCGATGACGTCCTTCAGCGCCGGCGTCACCCCCACAAAGCCCCGGCCTTCGCGTGTCATCCGGTACGCCGCAAGCCAGGCCTCGGCATGCGGTCCCATCGGACGCATCTCGGACTGGAACAGGGTCGGATCGATGCTGGTCTTGAAGTCGTGGTCGGCGACGAACTGCAGCATCCGCCGTCCGCTCTCCGCCATCTTGGCACGCTGCGAGATCTCTGCCATGCCGCCGAGATAGCGCTGGGACACGATTTCGACGACGTTCCACTTGGTGTTGGCGTCGAAGGCCTTCTTGATGTCGGGCGAGTCGAGCAGAATGAGAATCTGCTTCAGATAATGGCCGGTTTCCGTCGCCAGGGAATAGATGCTGCCATAGGTGGAGCGATCGAGCGCGTAGCGCAGATCGAGTCCAAGGCGCTGCACCGTGGCGACGCTGCCGAACGGCCGCTGTTCGATCAGCTGGCCGCCACGGATCACTTCGCCGATCAAAAGGTCGCGGAAATATTGCGCGACCGAGACCATGAAGCCGACCAGCTGGCGGTGGAAGTCGCGGTTGACGACCGCGCCGGCGCCCGCCGTGTTCTGACCGTAGTTGAAGGCACGGCGATAAGCGAGCTCCCGCTGGCGTTGCGAGTAGCGCAGCGGCTGCCATTTCTCGAGCAGATACAATCCGCGTGCGCCCGGTCCGCGGTTCATCCGCAACCGTCCGTGGTGGAACATGCGGAGCAGCACGTCGACGACCTGGAACACCTTGGAGCGTTCGTATTGATAGATGAAGTAAAGCTCCGCCGCGGCGTGCAACTGACTGGGCACGACGCTGTCATCGAAATCAGGCTGGATGTAGGGGTATGACATTTCCTCGAATGCGACCGGCCCCTTGCCGCCGAAGCCGATCAGGTCGAGGAAGCCGTCGCCACCGGTCGGCGCGTCGGCCCCGGCTTGCACGAGTTCGGCAAAGCGGTCCTCGAATTGCTGCTCGAATTCGCGGCGCTGCTCCGCAGGAATTCCCGCCAGTTGGTCACGGCTGAAGCGCTTCCACAGGCGCTGGAGCGCTTCCGTGTGTTGAATGGTCATCGATCGGCTCCTCGGCTGCTATGTTCCGACGCTGCCGCGTTACGGCGCGCCAATTTCGACAATCTCGCCAGTGTCGCGCTACGAACCCCTCTTCCTGTGTTCGAGCGGCTCGATGCGCTGGGTGACGGCGGCGAGCTCTTCGGTGACTCTGCCGTGATCCCGCTGGATCACCGCGACCCTCTCGGTTATCTCCGCCGCGCCGTTCGCCAGGGCCTCGCAGTGGGCGCGCAAATGGCCGACATGCTCCTCGAGCCGGGCCAACCGATGTTCGGTGTCGACCAGTTGCTGTTTCGTCTTCGCAAGATCCTGCTCGTCGGTCGAGACAGCCGAATTCAGCGCAGCGAGCTTGCCAACTATTTCGGTCTGCAACTGCGGATCGAGCGTGACCGTCACATGCGGCGAGCCGTTTGGGCCGCCCGCGATTTTCGCGACCGATTGCTCGATCTTTCCAAACCGCACGAGCGCAGCGCCGACCAGGGCCGACATTGACAGCTCCCGGCCCTCTCCGAAGCCGGACGCGAGCATCCTCTTGAGGCTCATTTCGAAGGCGGGCGGCAGATCACCCGGCGCCCCCGCGTCCGGCGCGACCGAGGGCTGAGCTGTTGGCGTGACCGGAACGACGGTCGTTGCGCCCAAGGGATTCGAAGTCATGCTCGTGCTCATGTCACCACCTCCTAGCTATGGCCGCCAGGCTCTGTTCGAACTGCGGCGGCAGCGGCGTTGCGAGCGATTGCGGCAGGTTATTGTTGCTCAGCAACTCGAACGCGGCCTGCTCGATCACCAGCCTGAGAAGCACGAATATGGACGCTTGATCGCCGGCCTCCACGGCAAGGGTGCGAACGAGATTCTCCCAGCGATCTTCCAGAGCCAGCTGGACCCGAAGCTCTTCCGTGACGCTCTTGACCTTCTTCTCGCCGTGGGGAGCCTGCGGATCGATCTCCGTCGCAGCCGTCAACCTGATCTTCGTGTAGCGCTCCATGGTGGGCTCGAAGCCCGGAACGAGCCTGGTTGCCGTGTAGAAGTCGGCGTTGATCTGGGCCAGGTCGTTGGCCAGCCATGCATTGGCCGGAGTATTCGCATACGTCACGAGCGGCCCGGTCTTCGGCGACGGCACGCTGGGCGGCCACCAGGGGAACGTTCCCACGGCCGGACCACTGCGGCCGATCGGCAGGTAATAGCCGGTCAATATGTTGAGCACGACCCGCACGACGCCCCAGAAGGCGATTGCGCGCCAGTCGGTCGCCCCTCCCTCCTTTGCGCCCGACCCCAAGGCCAACAGGTCGATGCCCCGATCGAGGGTCGTCAGCAACAGGTCGAGCAGCACCTGCGGCTGAACTCCGCGCGCCGCGTTGCTCGGGAACAGACCATCGAAGATGATCGCCAGCGCACCGCGCACCGCGACGATATCGAACAGTGCGGTGTCGTCCTCGATCTGGCTGATATTGTAGAGGCCATAGAGCAGGATCGGCGGCCGCGCGATCCGCAACAGACGCAGACCGCCCGCGGGTTTGAACGTCTGCGAGAACAGGTCGAGCGCCTGTAGATAGGCCTCGAGCGGCGGCGAGCGGTCGGAACGACCGAACTCGTCCGCCATGGCGCCAGGCGCAACGATAGCCATGCGGCGGAAGCGCTCGACGTCGATCTGGGCCGTCACGCCCAGAGCACGCAGCCCGTCCGAGGTGCCGTTCTGGGCGCGCGCGATCAGCGTGTCCATGGTGCGCGCGATCTCGTTCTCAAGCAGGAGCGAGCGCAGATCGCCCTGGCCCTGCTGTTCGAGCCAATTATACAGCCGGCGATAAGCGTCGATGCCGCGCGGCCAGTCGTCGGGGCCATAGGCCTGTTGCGAACCGCCGACGAAATTGCGCAGCGCATAGATCACCGCATCGCGCCGCTGCTGCAGCTCCTGCAGCGGCACCTGCAACAGGTAGTAGCCGGTGGAGAAGCCGACGCTTGCCAGGGATTCGCCGAGCATGACGAGCAGCACGGCCGAGACCTCATCGAGCCCGCGTCCGAGCCGGCGGAAGTTCTGCGTCATTCCCGGCGAGAGCGAGCCGACGAAGCGCGCCATGCGCGCGTACTCGCCGAGCTGACGCCGCATCGCGATCACCTTGTCGCGTTGCGTGGGGTCGAGCCCCATCTGCGCCGCGGCCTTGCCTTGCGCGATCGCGGTGCGGATCGAGTCCGCCCAGCCCTGCATTTCCGGGGTGATGTCGTTGGTCAGCGGATTGCTGGCGAGATCGGCAAGCGCCTTCTCGACGTCGCCATTGGCGATGTTGAACTCGGCGTCGGACGAACTCGGCTGGCGCGGCGGCGGCGGCGCCACGGTCGGCTGCTGCAGGAACGGAAGTCCCATCGCCTCCTGTTTCATACCCGCCGCCTGCGGCAGGTCCTGGTAATAGGCGAGCAGTCCCTCGGCAATCTGCTTGGCGTCGCGCGGATTGGAGACCCGGAGCTGGTTGCGCAGCATGTTGTCGAGCGCAAGTGTCGTGGTCGCTCCCGTGCCCGGACGTGCGCCGGAGGGTCCGCCGGAGGCGGAGAAGCCCGCGCGCGCCGCGCCGTTCGGGGCTGGATTCGGTGCGAAACTATGTGGAGGCAATGAGACGGTCATGGTTCAACCTCGTTGCGCTGAAGCTCGGTTAGGCGGCCAGCGCCGCCTCAGCGGCGCCGAGCGTGGCTGGTGCTGGCGGATGCTCGCTTGCAAGACGATGCACCACGCGTTGGGACAAATCCGACGGTTTGACCCGTCCGGAGGCGAGAGCGTAGCTGGCCGCGCTCACGAGATGGCGCGGCGGCAGCGCGACGTTGGGCACGGCCCCGGCGATCAGCTGCCGGGATGCGGTCTGGATCGCCTGCTCATCCTCCGCACTGAATCGGATGATATCCGCCAACGCGCGGTGCGCGAGATTGCGCCGTGTCTGGTAGGCGATCTCGTCGACGACAATCGGCACCAGCCTTCGTGCCGAGCCGAGCAGGCGTTCTGGCATCCGATGGAAGCGGCGCGTGTCGTAGAGCGTCCGCCAAACCCGTCCCAGCCGCTCGCCGTCGGCCGCAAATCCCATGCGTCGCATCATCTCCGCCAGCATCAACCCACGCAGGAATCCGGTCGGATGAACGCCGCCGTGACGATAGGTCAAGGCACGTGGCGCCGGATGCGTCAGGAACAGCGCCATGCCCCAGCCGGCCGCGGGTCCCGCGAGCAGCAAGGCGGCAATGTCGGCGAAGATTTCCTTGTGCCAGCGGCTGTAGATGCCGGTCAAAAGCGGATCCCCGGTCGCCGTGCGAACTCGCTTCGCCACGGCGCTCCGGTTCTCCTGCCATATGCGCATGTCGGCATGGAGGTTGTGTGCGCATTCATGCATGAACACGGTCTGCCAGGGGTTGTCGCGGTCCCAGGGGATGCGGATCATCGGGAAGGGATTGGTCTCTCCGAGCAATCGCGCCAGCACCGTGCCGCGCCGCCTGGTCGCGGGCGAATAGCCGTGCTCCATGTAGCTGATCGGCGGCAGGGCTTTGCGATCCAACAGCCCTGGCGCTCCCTCGCGGACGGCGTCGTAGCAGTCGTTGGCAATCACATCGTGCGCGGCCAGCACGGGCGCGAACGAGGTGCCGCGCTGACCGAACACTTCGAAGAACATGCCGAACGCGCGCCGCGCGCGATCGATTTCGCGTTCGACAAGCGCGATGTCGATCAAGACCCGCTGAGGATCGGCCTTTGCCGCGTTCTGGCGCAGCATCGCCAATCGGCGGGCGACCTCCGCGTCGATGGCGGCGAGCCGTTGGTTCGCCGCCCGGAAATGCTCTGGCGAAGGCGCATAAGGCAGGTCCTGCGGCCGGATGCCGACGGAGTCGTAGTCGATCCGCGCCAGCCGGCGTGAGCGCGCCGCAAGACTGACGATCCTCACCCGCAAGAACTCGCTGGCTTCTATGGCGGATCGCGTTGACATGACCAAACGCCCTGCTCGCTCGCTGTTGCAGCGCAGACTTGCCGATCTGTTCTGCGTGATCGGGTGTCCGCAGAGCCACCCGATCACCTCGCCTTCGATACCGGTTCAATCAGCCCGACTGGATCGTCACCGTGACCGGTCCGCTCAGCCGGAACGCCCGGCCTTGGCAACTCGGACAGCCGCCGCGCCAGGTGCGATGGCCAACGCCCCCCACTTTGATGCGACCGCCACTGCCAAGCCTGGCGACGGATGCGCCAGCACCTGTTCCGGAAACAGCCGTTCCGGTAACCGCCGGCGCCATGCCGCCATAGCCGCGGCGCATGCGGTAGAACCGGCGATAGCCGTGATGATGCCGGCGATGCCCGTGCGGCGTGGCGCGCAGTCGCGTGCCGATGCGAACCAGCTTGCGCAGCGTCCGCGGCGACCGCAGCGCCACCCGCGCAACGCCCTTGACGACGCGCGGCAAATGGCTGACCGGCAGACGCTTGCGCAGAACAATCGTGCGCGCCGCGCGCACAATCGCCGGCGCTGCGACCGCGGCGGCCGCCCCGTGCTTGCGCGCGATTTGCTTGGTCGCAGCCGCAACGGTCTTGACCAGTTGCTTCCGATGCTCGCGGGGCAAATTCGCGGCCTTGTGCTTCAGCGCGCCGCGAATAGCGATGCCGGCCACCACCGGAGCCAGCGCGTCGAACCCGTCCTCCTCTTCGGCGAGGTCGGCAACCGCATCGAGCGTGTCGAATTCGTCGCCTTCGTCGGCGAGCACATTGCCGACCAGGTCGGCAGCACGGCCGATCAGCTGCGCCTGCGGCAGCGGGATCATCTTGGCGATCGGGGCGACCCTGCGGGCCACACTGCCAACGGTCTTGCCCACCCTGCGGAGAATTCGGCTGAACCCGCCCCAGAACTCATCATCGTCCGCCGCATCGAGCGCGTCGGCCATCGCCTCCTCCAGCTCGTCCGCGGTGTCATATTCGTCCGCGGAGTCATAGGCGTCGGCGGCCTCAAATCCTTCCTCCTCGAACTCGTCGCCTTCGTCAAACTCCTCCGCCTCGTCGAACTCGTCCGCGGCCTCGAAAGCCGCGGCTTCCTCGGCTTCGTCGGCTTCATCGAATTCATCTGCGCCATGAGGCTCCGTCATCAGATCTTCCATCAGATCATTCTCGAACCTATCGCTCATCTTGCGTCTCCTTCAGGTGATTGGGCGATGCGCCCCTGGTCAGCGCGCGTGAAAAATCAGCTGCATTTGGCCGCGGATGACAATGCGGCGCGGCAAGTCGAACGCGACGTGCGCGGTCCGCTCGTCCCGACGCTGCGGCACGCGGCGCGCGGCCTGCTCCGGAGCATGCTCGGCGTCGGCAATTCTCGCCGCGACCCGGCGCATCGCATCGGCAATCACCGGTGCGACGTCGCGATGGCCAGCCGCCCGCCGCGCCAGATTTCTGGCCGCCGGCAACAGCCGCAGCAGTCCGTCTGCGCCACGCAACTTCAACAATGCGCGGGCGGCGTCGAGCCAGGCCAGAAGCAGAGCTTCTGCGGCCGCGGAGTCGAACTCGCCTTCCGGTTGAAATAGCGCGCGAGCAACGGTTCGTGCGGCCAATGCCGAGCCGACCACGACGGCGGTCAGGGGAGAACGGCCTGCGACCAGCGCGATGACAATCTTCTGAAACGCGGCGCTCTCATCCGACGGATCATCTGCCTCATTCGAAAGTGCCTGCTTCGCGGCGGGCGCGACAGCACCGTCCACGGCGCGATCGAGCACCTGCAGAAACGCGCTGCGGTCGTCGTTCAGAGCAGTGGCGAGTGATGAAAACAGCGATTGCTCGGGCAGGCCGACCGGCTCGGCCGGAGCCGCGTCCGCGGGATTGTCGTCGCTGCTTACACCGACATCATCGCACGCGAGCTGTTCGAAAACGGGCTGGGGCGTCTCCTGCTCTTCCGCCGCGGTCGCGTGAACAAGAGGTATCTCTTCCTGGGGCAGCGTTTGCAGCGTTGCTTTCCGGCGCATGCCGTCTCTCCCGGAACCTGCGAGGGCGGAAGCACCGCCCCTGTGTTGACGGGCCAAGACAAACAGAAATCACGCGCCGAATGAAAGTCGCACGATACGGGTCGCTCAGCGGAAGTAGCTTGTTTGGGCGACGCGGACGAAGTCGCAAGCCGGGCGCTGGCGCATGTCGCCGCCATGGTCGGCGTGAACTACAAATTCCATTGGGACGGGCCGGTGGTCGAGAAATACTGATTTCTCCCTGACTTCCGGCAACTCGAAGCCCGGCATAGCGAGGCCGGGGCTTCTTTTTGCGCGTGTGACGGGCGAGACGCAGGCACTATGCTTATGCGGCTCCTATATCGGCGGCCTTGAGCTGATCTGGAATTCGAATGCGCCGAGGCGCAGATTTGCACCCGACAAATGAATTTCGGGTCTCGTCATGGCGTCACTCGCTGCCACTTCCGAATCGGACAATGTCCGCCACCGCGCCCGCCGCCTCCTGGCGCATATCCGCGACTGGCCGGCCGACGGCAACAGCCCCTATTCGCCCGTGTACTGCGTGTCATTGTTGCTTGCGGTCGGATTGATCATCGGAATCGGCAGCTAAATCAGCCTGTGGTCCGGGCGGCCACTCGGTCTCGCGCCTGCTTGCTTTTCGACACCGAGACGGCATTGTTGGCTCCGCTGCCGAAAGCGGAGTGACGCATGACTGGCCTCGAACAGATATCGCATGCCGAAGCGACGCCGGCGGAGACCGGCCCGCAACATGGCGCGCTCGGTGCCATGGCGATCGGAGCGCTCGGCGTCGTCTATGGCGATATCGGCACCAGCCCGCTCTACACCTTCAAGACCGCGATCGATTGGGCGGGAGGCCAGGCCACGGCGACTGTTGCGCTCGGCATCCTGTCGCTGGTGGTGTGGACGCTGATCATCACCACCTCGATCAAATACGTCGCGATCGTGATGCGCGCCGACAATGACGGCGAAGGCGGCATCCTTGCGCTGATGTCGCTGCTCGGCATCAAGCATGGCGAGCGCGCCTTCGTGATCGCGCTCGGGATCGTCGGCGCGGCGATGCTCTATGGCGACGGCGCCATTACGCCTGCGATTTCCGTGCTCAGCGCCCTTGAAGGCATCAAGGATCCCCTGCCCTCGTTTGCACCCTATGTGCTGCCGCTCTCGGTCGTCGTGCTGCTGGCGCTGTTCGCGCTGCAGCCCCAGGGCACGGCTCGGATCGGCGCGCTGTTCGGACCGATCATGGTGATCTGGTTTCTCACCATCGCCATGCTCGGAATTGCGGGGATCGCCGAGCATCCGGCGGTGCTTGCCGCGTTGGATCCACGAGTCGGCCTCGCCTATCTGTTCGGCCACGGCTTCACCGGCTTCCTCGTCCTCGGCGGCGTGTTCCTGTGCGCGACCGGCGCCGAGGCGCTCTATGCCGATATGGGGCATTTCGGCGCGACGCCGATTCGCCTCGGCTGGTATGGCCTGGTGCTGCCGGCGCTCGTCCTGAACTATGCGGGCCAGACCGCCATGCTCGTCGGCGGCGAGGTCGGCAGCGGACAGAACCCGTTCTTCGCGCTCTGTCCGCCAAGCCTGCAGATCCCGCTGGTCGCGCTGGCCACGATTGCCACCATCATCGCCAGCCAGGCGATCATCTCGGGCACGTTCTCGATGACGCGGCAGGCGATCCAGCTCGGCCTTTGCCCGCGCCTGCACATCACCCAGACCTCTGCCCAGGGCTACGGCCAGATCTATGTCGGTTTCGTCAACTGGACCCTGATGCTGCTGACGCTGGCGCTCACGCTCGGCTTCCGCTCCTCCGACAATCTCGCCTCCGCCTTCGGCATCGCGGTCGCGCTGACCATGCTGCTCACCTCGATGCTGATGTTCCTTGCGATGCGCGAGGTGTGGGGCCGGAGCCTTTGGTTCAGCGTGCTCGTCGCCGGCGTCTTCATCGTGGTCGACCTGTCCTTCGTCACCGCCAACATGATGAAGGTGGTCGAGGGCGGCTGGGTACCGCTTTTGGTCGGCTCCGTGCTGTTCTTCCTGATGTCGACCTGGCATCGCGGGCGCGTTGCGCTTGGCGACCAACTCGAGCGCGATACGCTGCCGCTTGCAACGTTCATCGCGCAGATGCGCAAGAAGGAGCGCATAGCCGGTACCGCCGTCTACATGACCAGCCGGCTCGACATGGTGCCGGTGCCGCTGTTGCACAATCTCAAGCACAACAAGGTGCTGCACCAGCGCATCGTGCTGCTGCACGTCGTCACCGCCAACATTCCGCGCGTGTCACCGGAGCGGCGGCTCAAGGTCACTGATCTCGGCGACAACTTCTACACCGTGATTGCCGAATATGGCTTCATGCAGCATCCCAACGTGCCGCGCGTGCTGCATCGTTGCGGGGGCGACGGGCTGAAGTTCAACCTGATGGACACGTCATTCTTTGTCGGCCGGGTCAAGATCGTGCCGGCCAAGCAATCCGCGCTCGGCGCCTTCCGCTGCCGGATTTTCGAGATCATGCATCGCAATGCGCTCGCCGCCACCGACTTCTTCCGGATTCCGCCGAACCGCGTCATCGAGTTGGGCAGCCAGACCGAGATCTGACGCCGCCCTCATTGCACGCGAGGCGCCGTATTGGCCTATCCAAGCTTCGGCAATTTGATTGGAATGAACCGAGCCCTGCTCGAGACCTTCGGGCTGCCGTCCGGATATGTCGCCGTTTGCGGATCGGCAAGATGGCTAATGGCCGTTTCCAGAATCAGAAAAAACTTTTCGGCAAGCATGGGGATGACCCTCCATCGCAATTGCCTGTCATGATTACGTCATGTTCGGTTTTTCATGTGTGAACTGGCGCACTAATCGAGCGATCAGAACGCGGGCAAGCCGGATTGTGGTTAGTGCCGGCTGAATGCCGATCTTGTCCGAGATCTCCCGATGGGGTTGGCGGCGCGTTGTTCGACGAGGCAAGGCGCGCGTTCGAGGCCGCGATGGGCATGACGACGACAGACGCTGCAATGATCAACGCCGCGCGCGCGGCTGACGCGGCGATCTCGAAGAGAGACGGTGCAAAGCATGGGCGGGCCGTCATGGCGAAAGCTGACGGTGCGTTCCGTAATCTCCCGGTCTAGGCCACGCAGCGATTCCCTCGTATCAACATGCATCGGCTCACGTCGGGCGGGGGAAAGTTGCGAGGCCCGGGCTCTTGGCCCGATCTTTCGGGTAGACCGGGCCTCGCGCTTAGCTTGACGAAGACAGCGTTCCCCGCTCCAGGCATCGCTTCAGTCGATCCCCCCAAAATCCCTAAGGTGCGGAATCCTCATTCCTGCCCACCCGGCTAGTTCCCTTGGCTCCGCACAGCTCCCAGATTGGAGGAAACCAACGGGAGCTTCCCCATGACCAATTCCAGCACCAGCCCTCTTGCCGCAGTCTCGTCGTCCTTTGCCGACATCGTGGCACGCACCGCGCCGGCCATCGTATCCGTCCATTCCCATCGCTCACGCGCATCGGGCTTTGTCTGGAAGCCGGGCCTAGTGATCACGGCTGATGAGGCCCTCGCCGAAGAAGGCGAGGTCACGATCCGGCTCGCCGACGGGACCGAGCATGCCGCCACCATCGCGGGACGCGACCACACCACCGATATCGCTCTGTTGCGCAGCGAGGCGAAGAACATCGCGCCGGTCGCGCTGACTCAAATCGTGCCACCGCTCGGCTCGCTTGCCGTGGTGGTCGCTGCCGAAGGCGGCGTTCCCACTGCCTCGCTCGGGATGATCTCGCTGGCCGGCGAGCGCTGGCGGAGCCTGCGCGGCGGCGACATCGATGCGCGCATCGAGCTCGACGTGCGCCTGCGCCACAGCCATGAAGGCGCCCTGGCGCTCGATGCGTCCGGCCAGGCCTTCGGCATGGCCGTGCGCGGCCCGCGGCGCGTGCTGACCATTCCCGCCGCCACCATCCAGCGGGTCGCGGCCAGGCTCGAGACCCATGGGCGGATTGCGCGCGGCTATCTCGGGGTCGGCCTGCAACCGGTCAGGCTTGACGATGGCGTCGGCGCCATGGTGATGAGCGTCGACAAGCAGGGGCCGGCGGCCAATGCCGGCGTGCGGCAAGGCGACGTGATCGTCGGCATCAACAACGAGAAGATCGCCGGCGTGCGTGCGCTCATCCGCTCGCTCGGACCGGACAGTGTCGGATCGACGATCGATCTCGCCATGCAGCGCGCCGGCGCGCCGGTCAATGTCAAGCTTGTCGTCGGTGAGAGGCCGGAGGCGTGAGCGAAGCAACGTCATCACCCATCGTCATCTCCGTGGAGATCGACGATCCTGAATTGGCCGACCGGCTGGTTTCGCTGCTCGGCGGCGTCGGCGGCTTGCGCCTGGCGGCGCCCGGCGAAGCGGCCAAGGTCGCGATGGTCTCGCGCGATCCGGCCCCGGCGCGTGACCTGGCCGAGGTCGAGCTCACCCCGCGGGAGCTCGACGTGCTGACGCTGCTGGCCGAAGGCGCCTCCAACAAGACCATCGCGCGCCAGCTCGGCATCTCCGTCCACACCGCCAAGTTCCACGTCGGCTCCATCCTTGACAAGCTCGACGCCACCGGCCGAACCGACGCCGTCGCCCACGCTGCGCGCCGCGGGGTGATCCATTTGTGAGGCGCGGCTGGAGCAGCGCCGTGGCGTGGCGAGCTGACGAGCTGGTTCCAGCGCGCGTCATTGCGAGGAGCAAAGCGACGAAGCAATCCAGAGTCGTTTGCGTGGCCCTGGATTGCTCACATGGGGATTGAGGATGTCAAGGAGGTTGTCAGCTCTTTGTTCGATTGTGCGCCAGCTCTTCGTCCCGACCATGGAGCTGTGACGATGGCGCGCGCAGG